>ERZ832522.610-NODE-610-length-52631-cov-4.437899_pt1 | contig 52631 bp, 45 predicted proteins | sample MGYA00519951_ERZ832522 | MGnify/ENA primary metagenome ERZ832522 (study PRJEB31850, sample SAMEA3708728) | human gut metagenome | biome: human gut; feature: human-associated habitat; material: faeces | place: China | collected 2014 ... | reverse complement strand
GCGGCGCGGTGATCGACACGCCGGGCATCAAGGGGTTCGGACTGATCGACATCGAAAACGACGAGATATGCCGCTATTTCCCGGATCTGTTCCGTTACGCCCCCCGGTGCGGCTACTACAACTGCACGCATACCCACGAACCCGCCTGCGCGGTGCGGGAGGCGTTGCGCGCCGGAGAGATCGGCCTCTCCCGTTACGAAAGCTACCTCAAACTGTTGGACGATGACCAAAAATACCGAAAATAACGACGGACTGCTGGCCCGCAAGATCGAATACATTTCCGGTTTCATGCTGCCGGAACGGGCCGAAGTGCTGCGCGCCACGCTCGCCCGCCGGACCCGCTACATGACCGTATGCATGGAGAATACGTTCCATCCGCAGAACGCCAGCGCGCTGGTGCGCAACTGCGAAGCGTTCGGCATACAGGATATCCACACGGTCGAAGCGCTGTGCAAGTTCTCGCCGAACGTCAACATCGTCCGGGGAACCGACAAGTGGGTCGATATCCACAAAACGGGAAGCACCGGCGATCTGATCGCCGCGCTGCGGGCAAAAGGCTACCGTATCGTAGCCACCTCGCCGCATGCCGACGACCGTACGCCGGAAAATTTCGACGTGACCGCCGGACGGTTCGCGCTGTTTTTCGGCACGGAGCACGCCGGCATCAGCGACGAAGTAATGCGCTGTGCCGACGAATTCATCCGCATCCCGATGTGCGGATTCGTCGAAAGCCTCAACGTCTCGGCATCGGCGGCGATCCTGCTGTACACGCTGTCGACGCGGCTCCGGGAGTCGTCCGTCGACTGGCGGATTCCGGAAGACGAGCGGGACGAAATCCTGCTGCGTTGGATGAAAACGACCGTCCGGGACGCCGAACGGATCATGAAACGGGGCGGTTTCTGAGTTCTCTGAAAACAAACAAAGCACGGCTGCGGGAACGTTTTCCGCGGCCGTACTTTTTACACTTTCCGGATATTATGCTTCGGGAACTTCGATCAACAGGACACGCGCTTTCTCCTTCGCATGAATTTCGAAACGGTCCATTTCGCTGACGCCGAGCCCGTCGCGCGGCGATAGCGACTGTCCGGCCACCTCGATTTCCCCGTCGATTACGAACACGTAAACCCCGAAACTGCCGGGCGATTTGAGCGCATACTCCGCGCGCGTACCCGCTTCGAGCTCTCCCCACGAGAACCAAGCCTGCTGGTAAATCCACAGCCCGCCGTGTCCGTCGCCCGGATAAGGCGAGACGATCACGCAGAGCTCGTTCGGACGGATCAGGTCGGAAATCACGGCATTTTCGTAGCGGGGTTTCACGCCTTCCCGATCGGGGAATACCCATATCTGAAGAAATTCGACATTTTGCTCGCGGCTCTGGTTGTATTCGCTGTGGTGCAGCCCGGTGCCGGCGCTCATCACCTGGATTTCGCCGGTGGTGATCGCCGAAACGTTCCCCATGCTGTCTTTATGTTCGAGCGTCCCGCTCAGCGGGATCGAAACGATCTCCATCTCGCGGTGCGGATGCAGGTCGAACCCCATTCCCGGAGCGACCGCGTCGTCGTTCAAAACCCGCAACGCCCCGAAATGGATGCGCGCGGCATTGTAATAACTCGCAAAACTGAACGTATGGTGGGTCTTCAGCCATCCGTGATCGAAATAACCCCGCGTAGGAGCTTTGTGCAACAGTATATTCATAATTCTGAAATATTAATATTCAATATATAACCCGTCAACTATCAAATAGTTTGCCAACTTTAACATTCACGCCGGCCGCACGCCTCCGCTCCAGGTAACGTTCGGTCAGCCTCGAAACGGCATAACGATCCAGCTCCGCTTCCGGCACCCTCAGAAAGCCGGACAGCGAATCCGGAATCCGCTCCAGTTCGATCTCCTGAAAGCAAGCGTAAATAATCCGGTGCGACAGTACGTGCCGCGGCATCGCCGTCCGTTCCCCGATCCGCATCCGCCGTTCGCCGCCGAACCACGCTTTCCATGCGGAAGTCCGCTGCAACGCGTCGAACTCGGTCTCCGCATCGGTCTCGATCAGCGGAAATTCGTACAGGTTGCGCCAGATATCCTTCTCGGTACGCTGCCGCAACAACAATGTCCCGTCGCAGCGGATGCACAAGTAATTGAAGTAACGCGGCCGCACGGCCGCTTTGCCGCGTTTCACCGGACGCCGGCCGACCGTGCCGTGCGCCTGCGCCAGACAGCGGTCGGCCAGCGGACACGCCCCGCAATCGGGACGCTGCGGCACGCATTGCAGAGCTCCGAACTCCATCGTAGCCTGGTTCTGCAGGCCCGGACGTACCGGATCGAGCAACGACTGCGCCAATTCGGCGAAGTAGCGTTTGCCCGCCGCATCGTCCACCGGCAAATCCACGTCGTACACGCGGGAAAGCACCCGATAAACATTGCCGTCGACCGCCGCATAAGGCAGCTCGTAAGCGAACGAACAGATCGCGGCAGCGGTATAATCCCCCACCCCGCACAGCGAACGCACCGCCTCGTAGTCCTCCGGAAACCGACCTCCGAAACGCGCCATGATGTCTTTCGCTGCGGTATGCAGGCTCCGCGCGCGGCTGTAATAGCCGAGTCCCTGCCACAGTTTCAGCACCTCGTCCTGCGGAGCTTCGGCCAGCGAGCGCACGTCCGGAAAACGGGCGACGAACCGGCGGAAGTAATCCAGTCCCTGCGCCACGCGGGTCTGCTGTAAGATAACCTCCGACAACCAGATCAGATACGGATCGGACGTTTCGCGCCACGGCAATCGGCGGTGATTGTCCGCATACCAGCGGATCAGTATGTCTGCGAAACCGTCCGTCATCCGATCAGGTCGGCCGTCACGGCCCGCGTAAAACGAATCAGATCGCCGGGAGCCAGCTTCAACTGCAATCCCCGCACCCCGGCGCTGACATAAATCGTATCGTAATCGAGACAACTGCGATGAATAAACGTCGGAAACCCTTTTTTCATCCCGACGGGCGAACATCCGCCGCGGATATATCCCGTTACCGGCAGCAGTTCCTTCATGTGCAACATCTCGACGCGTTTGTTGCCGGACGCCTGCGCGGCGGCTTTCAGGTCGACCTCGGCATCGCCGGGAATCACGCACACCAGAATCCCGTTGCGATCGCCGCGCAACACCAGCGTCTTGAACACCTGGCCGACCGGCTCGCCGAGCTCTTCGGCGACGTGCGCGGCGGCCAGATTCTCTTCGTCCACCCGGTAAGGGATCAACTCGTAGGCGATCTTCGCCCGGTCGAGCAGGCGGGCGGCATTGGTTTTATTGATTTTTACGGACACGGCTTACGACTCTTTCGCACGAAGGTAAAACTTATTCGTCGAAAATCGAAAACAGGCGTACCGATTCCGGTATTAAAGTTGTATCTTGGAGGGTGTTTTTCACCGAGTACAAACCTTTAAATTTTAAAATTATGGATAATTGGAAAATCACGTTCGGGGGCAAACCCATGACGCTCGTGGGCAAACACCTCGCCGCCGGAGACCGGGCTCCGCTTTTCGAAGTAATCGATCAGAACCTGCAGCCCGTATCGCTGACGCAATACAAAGACAAAACGGTCGTCATCAGCGTATTCCCGTCGGTGGACACTTCGGTCTGCGCCCTGCAAAACATCCGTTTCAACCGCGAAGCCACCAAACTGGACGGCGACGTGGCGATCCTGTCGCTATCGGTCGACCTGCCGTTCGCGCAAAAACGTTTCTGTGCCGCCGAGAACATCGACAACGTGTACGTCTATTCGGACTACCGCGACCTGGACTTCGGCATGAAGTACGGATTCGTCATCAAAGAACTGCGGTTGCTGTCGCGCGGAGTCGTCGTGATCGATAAGAAAGGGCTGATCCGCTACATCGAATACGTGCCGGAAGTGACGCACGAACCCGATTACGAAGCCGCGCTGAAAGTGGTCAGGGAGTTGAAATAGCCGGATTTCCCGGTTCCGTGCAAAAACCGCGGGAAGGTCGCCGTCAACGGTCGCCTTCCTGCGGTTTTACGATGATAAAGGAAGGCAGCGCATGCAACAGCGCCCGTTCGTTGCGCAGGATGTACTGCCAGGCGGAATAGCTGATCAATACCAATTGCTTGCCTTTCAGCCGCGCGGCCAGGGGTTCCTGCGGATCGCCTATCGTAAAACGACCGGATTTGCCTGCGGAATCCTTGTCCAGGAACGGGGAGTCGCCGTTGACCGAACTCAGTTCCACCCGCAGCCGGTCGGACATCGACCCGACCAGCGACAGCAGGCTCCGGTCGCGCTCGTCGCGCAGGATCACGCCGGCGTCGGTAACGGAGTCGATGTCGCGGTTCACGAAGACTCCGAAAGCGGAGTGCATATTCTGGAACAACACGCGGATCTTGTCCTGCGTCAGTCCCGGCGACAACCATTTGCCGCCCTTCGACAGCAGGGCGTTCAGCCGACGCGGCGGATCGAGATAACTGCGTAGGAAAGCCGGCCCTACGCCCGTCAGCACGAAATCGTAATGTTCGTCGTCGGCCAGCGCGCAAAGGTCTTCGGTATAGTGGTCGGTAACGCGGTAACGCATATCCACCCGCAACCCGAGACGTTTGGCCTCGGGCTCGAGCAGGCTGAAACTCTCTTTCGAATAGTCGCTCGCATTGAGCGGGTTGGTCTCGGTGCCTATCGTATAGTGGATCGCCGTCACCTTAGCGTCTTTCAGCACACGACCGTACAGCAGGCGCACCAATTTCAGGAACAGCGGCCCGCTTTCGGGATTGGCGAACGAAATCAGGATACGCGGATGCCCGTTGCGGGTCGGCCTCACCTTGCGCGATTTATACCCCGCGATCTTTTCGATCAGCGCCAGCAGCGGCGTAGCCATAAAGGTCGTGAACAACGCCATGATCACGAAAATCACGAACAGCGACGACGGGATGATCCCCATCTCGTAACCGATGTTCAGCACAATCAGTTCCATCAATCCGCGCGTATTCATCAGCACGCCGATCGACAGGCTGTCCTTCCACGACTCGCCGACCAACCGGGCCGAGAACGTGGCGCCGATCATCTTACCGGCGATCGACACGACGATGAACAGCGCGCAGATTCCCCACAGGTGAGGCGTATTCAGCAGGCCGATCTCCGTACGCAAACCCGTAAAGACGAAAAACAGAGGCAGAAAAAGCACTAATGCGACATCCTCGATCTTCTCGGTCATCACGCGGCGGAAACTCAGGTTCGCCGGCATAACCACCCCGGCCAGGAAAGCGCCGAACAGCGCATGGATCCCGAGGATTTCGGTAATGTAGGACGAAATGATCAGCACCAGAAAAATAAAGGCGACCAGCGTTTTGCTGACCGTCTCCTGTTTGTTATAAAACTCCCCGATCTTGCGCAGGAAAGGCTTGACCAGGTAGAACATGAACAAAATATACAGCGCCGTCAGCACGATGGTGAAAAACGCGCTGGTCACGCTGCCGGCCCGGGCCACGGCGATCACCGCCGCCAGCAGGCACCATGCCGTCACGTCGTTGTTGGCGGCGCTGGCGATCGCCAGCATCCCCATCGGCGTCTTGCTCAGATTCCGCTCCTGAACGATCCGCGCCAGCACCGGAAACGCCGTAATGCTGACCGAGATGGCCACGAACAGCGCGAAAGGCACGAACGAAGCGTGCCGCGCCCCGAACTCAGGATAGACCACATAGGCGAGCCCCATTCCCATCAGGAACGGCACGATGATGCTGGCGTGGCTGATGACCAGCGTTTCGCTGGCTTTGCGGCGGATGACGCCCAGGTCAAGCTCCATCCCGATTACGAACATAAAGAGCACCAAGCCGATCTGGCTGATGATATTGAGCGGAACGAGCGAATCGGGATCGAACAGAAAAGCGAACGTCTCGGGCGACAGGTGCCCGAGTACGGACGGTCCGAGCACGATACCGGCGACGATCTCGCCGATCACCCCCGGCTGCCCGAGGTATTTGAAAAGATAAGAAAAGATACGTACCGTGATCAGAATAGCGATGACCTGCAGCAGCAACAGCGACAGCGGGTGCTTCAGGTTTATCGTCAGCGTGTCGTACAGCAAGCCGACCGGCGAATCCTCCCCGGAAGGCGCCGCTCCCGGCCCGAGACCGTCGTAAGCATGACCCAAATGCACGATCCACAGCAGCAGCGCCGCAAACGCGGCAAGCATCAGCCCGTAGATTATGTAGTTGCGTTTTGCCTTCATAGACCTGTTCCGTCGGGATTCCCGTTCCAACAAAGGTAAGTTTATTTCGGAACTTTTACAAGGGCGAAATACTCCTTTTCGGACGAATCAACGGGAAGCGGAACCGCGTCCGGCCTCGGCTTCCAACTGCGCCCTCGACTTGCTGATCGTCACGATATACACCCCCGCGAACACCAGCAGCACGGCAACGCCCTTGAGCCATCCGAACGTATCCATTCCCAGCGAAACGGCGACCAGCGTGGCGACCAGCGGCTGCACGTAATTGTAGGAACTGGCCACCGTCGGGCGCAGGTTCTTCTGGCCGATCGGCATCAGCAGGTAGGCCAGGAACGTGGCGCCCAGCACGACGTAAGCGATCTGGGCGTAATCCGCCCAGCCGAGTTCCGCCCAGCCGACCGCCTTCAGGTCGGAGTAACCGAACGGCAGGCAGCACGCCGTCGCATAGAGAAACATCCATTTCATCAACGTAACCGGCGAATAGCGGCTAATTAGTTTTTTGAATACCACGAAATAGGTCGCAAACGACAATTGGGCGAAAAGACACAGCAGGTCGCCGGAAACGGAACCGCTGCCCGTCCGGCTGGAAACCAGGTGCGCGCCCGAAAGGATCAGCAGCAGCGCGCCGGCGGCGCCGACGACGACACCCAGGATTTTCTTGCCGGTGATCGGTTCCCGCAGGTACAACGCGGCAATGATCATCACGAAGATCGGCGTGGTAGTGGTCACGACGCTGGCGTCGATCGGTGAGGTCTTGGACACGCCGAGCACATAAGTTCCCTGATTCAGCACGATCCCGAGCAACGACGCGAAGAAAAACAGCAGCAGGTCGCGCGGCGGCACGTGCTCGCGGCGCGTAAACAGCGACGCGATCCAGAACACGACGGTTCCTCCGCCCATCCGCATCATCGTCAGCGCATAAGCGCTGACGAGTCCCGTCCCGAACAGCGATTTCGAAACGGGCGCGAGCAGGCCGAACGTAATGCACGCCCCGAGCATCGCGGCATGTCCCCTGAAATTTTTATCTTCGATTAAATTCGACATTCGAAACCAAAATTAAAAAACAAAGTAGGACGAAACCGGCGAAAATCGAACGCTCCCAACGGCATTCCGGCTTCCGCACCGACGGAATCGGTCTCAACGGATCATCAATCGTCTGATTTACAATATCCGTAGCGCCATCCCGCTGCAAATTTAGCCAATTTCCGGGAAACCGGACGGATCGACCGCAAAAAGAATTCCATACCCGTCTGCCCATCGAGCCGATCGTACTCCGTTCCGACGTCTTTCCCAGCGAGTCGCCCTCCCGGACCGTTCCGCACTCCGTTTCCGCGCCTTTTCGCAACCCTAATTTCCGCCCGCAAGTCGTTTTCCGTTTCCCGGGCTCCGGATTCGAAACGCGTCATATCGTTTGCGTTTATCCGCCGTTTTACCTGTTCCGGCACAATCTGCCGGAGCGAACAAAGGCAATCTTTTTTCGAGATTCGTTTTTCGACGGCAATCCTCAAAAAAATCAAAAAAAGCATTACCTTTGCGATCCGCTTTTTTTTCGCACAAAAATCGACTGCCGAACAACAATCGCTTTTCCCGATGAAACCGACCTACAAACAGATTTGGCTCATTACCTATCCGATCCTGATCAGCCTGCTGATGGAGAACCTGATCGGACTGACCGACACCGCTTTCCTGGGCCGCGTCGGAGAAGTGGAACTAGGCGCTTCGGCGCTCGCGGGAGTCTATTACATGGCTATTTTCATGATCGGGTTCGGGTTCAGCATCGGAACGCAGATTCTGATCGCACGGCGGAACGGCGAAAAAGCGTACGCGGATATCGGCCCGCTACTGCAACAGGGAATCCTGTTCCTGTTGCTGCTGGCCGCCGTCATGTTCGTCGTCTCGCGGACGTTCACGCCGGTCGTGCTGCGCTGGATCATCGACTCCGGCCCGGTCTGCGACGCGGCGATCAGCTATACGAACTGGCGCGTTTACGGCTTTTTCTTCTCGTTCGTCGCCGTTATGTTCCGGGCGTTCTACGTCGGCACGACCAATACGAAGATACTCACGGCCAATTCGGTCACGATGGTGCTGACCAACGTGGCGCTGAATTACGCGCTGATCTTCGGTAAATTCGGACTTCCGGCCATGGGCATCGCCGGAGCCGCTATCGCATCGTCGGCCTCGGAACTGGCTTCGGCGCTCTTTTTCATCCTCTACTCGTGGCTGAAAACCGACCACCGCAAATACGGGCTGTTCCGGTTCGCCCGTCCCCGTCCCCGGCTGCTCGGACGGATGCTGAACGTCTCGGTGTGGACGATGCTGCAATCCTTCGTCTCGGTCGCCACGTGGTTCCTGTTCTTTCTCGCGGTCGAACACCTCGGCGAGCGGCCGCTGGCCGTCAGCAACATCGTACGCAGCATATCCGGGATTATCTTCATGGCGGTCAGCGCCTTCGCCTCGACCGCCAGTTCGCTCGTGAGCAACCAGATGGGAGCGGGACAGCAAACGCTCGTAATGCCTACCGTCCGTCGGATCGTCGGCATGTGCTACCTGACGATCGCTCCCGCGGCTCTGCTATTCGCGCTGTTTCCGACCGCCGTACTGCGTATTTACACCGACAGCATCCCGCTGATCGACAGCTCGGTGTCTTCGCTGTGGGTCATGCTGTCGGCTTACCTGCTGACCGTGCCGGCGATCATCCTGTTCAACACGGTTTCGGGAACGGGAAACACCCGCTCGGCGCTGGCGCTGGAAATGACGACGCTGCTGATCTATATCCTCTATACGCTCTACGTAGTGATCTACCTGCGGGCCGACGTCGCGGTCTGTTGGACGACGGAGCACGTATACGCGATCGTAATGTTGTTGCTGGCCTGCCGATACCTGAAAAAAGCCGACTGGCAGCACAAAAAAATATAAAGCCATGAAAATCGTCACCTACAACGTCAACGGACTGCGCAGCGCGCTGTCGAAAGGACTGACCGACTGGATCGCCGCCGAACGGCCCGACATCCTGTGCCTGCAGGAGACCAAGGCGCAGCCGGAGCAGATCCCGACCCTCGAACTGGAAGCGCTGGGATACCGTTGCTATTTCTTCTCGGCCGTCAAAAAAGGGTACAGCGGCGTGGCGATCCTGACCCGCCGGGAACCCGACCGCGTGGCGGCGGGCATGGGTATCGAAAAATACGATGCGGAAGGGCGTTTCCTGCGCGCCGACTACGGCGAGCTGTCGGTCGTCAGCGTCTATCACCCGTCCGGAACTTCAGGCGACGAACGCCAGGCGTTCAAAATGCAGTGGCTCGAAGATTTTCAGCGATACGTATCGGAACTCGTAAAAGAGCGGCCGCAGTTGATCCTGTGCGGCGACTACAACATCTGCCACCGGCCGATCGACATCCACGACCCGGTGCGCAATGCCTCGAGCAGCGGTTTCCTGCCCGAAGAACGCGAATGGATGAGCCGCTTCCTGGACAGCGGCTTCATCGACACGTTCCGGCTGTTCAACCACGAACCGAATCAGTACACCTGGTGGAGTTTCCGCGCCAACGCGCGGGCGAACAACAAAGGCTGGCGGATCGACTACGCGATGGCGTCCGAAGCGGCGCGCCCGCTGCTGAAAAACGCCTGGCTGCTGCCCGACGTGCGCCATTCGGACCACTGCCCGGCCGTACTGGAGATCAAATAGGGTCTCTAACGCCACGACTCACGACTCCTCATAATCCATCCGACCCGTTTTTTAATTTCTCGCATATCGCGATCTTCTCAAAAACAGTTATCGGGTAAATAAACACGCTATTCTACCGAAAAGACACAGACAAACATAACAAAAAAAACACATAACACACTTGAATTTAAAATTTCACATTCAGACCTTGCATATTGAATATAAATTAACTTTAAATTCAATAAACTTATGACGAAACGAAATTTTTTGTTTATCTTGTTATTTGGTGGTATTTTCATACTCAGCGGCATCGTTTTTATGAAAAATGCAGACACGAAAAAGGTATTTTGTGTTAATCCGGAAGCCTTGACCGCAACAGTGGAAGAAGGAGAAAGTTACACGGGGTGCATCGTCGGAGGAGGTACACAAGGTGAGGTAGTAATTGCTTTTTACTGTGGCACCTGCTCCATATCAACCATTATTCCCAATGGAGACGGACTTTGCCGGAGCAATTAGAAATCATGCAAAAGTACCCCTTGCTGTCCAAAGGGTACTTTTATATTCAAATATGTATTTCGACATGAAATTCTTAATAATAATGGGGGTGTTGTCCATTTTGTGGGGATGCCGTTCCCCGCATGAGATCTTGGTTATCCGGGAGACCAAACCTTTAATTACGGAAGATTCAGTACGGTTGGGAAACAATTGTACGATGGATATGACCCTGATCGATTCCTCGATCATCCTGTTCAATCATTGCAGTAACCATTTTTTCAGTATTTTCGACCCCTCTTCGTTAAAACCAGTTTGCTCGTTCGGAACAAAAGGTAAAGGTCCGAACGAATTTCAGTACCCTATGCAAGACCGTTCTTTGCAAAGTATCAACGATAACACCTCACTGCTTATATACGACGGAAATCTGCTCGCAAAAAAAGAACTCGAGATCCCCGCTTTGCTCCGGGACACGGTTGTTTATAACTTTCATTCCGAAAATTTACCCAAAATATTATTTGCAAACAAGGACGTCAACCGGTTGAACGATACGTTATATGCCGGAATCCCGATGAGTAAATACGAAGGACCGTTCGCGATCCTCGATATAAAAAACGACAAAACCGTCTGGAGCGAATCCGATTGGGGATTCACCATGCCTCAACGCAGCGAAATGTTGTCTTATTTGATCACCTACGGTTCCCTGTGCGCCAATACCAAGAAACAGATCATTGTTCGATCGTACCGAAATATTGACATGATTCAACTTTTCGGATTCGACGGCCGCCTGGTTAAAAACATTTGTTTGTCGAAACCCGAATGCCCACCGTTCGATCCTCAAAAAAATTGCCTCGAACCGGAGCACAACCTATATCATCTTGAAATGTTCGCCACGCCGGAACGTATCTATACGCTGCATTACGCCCATCCTTACAACGATATTAAAAACGGAACCGCCACGCCGACGATCCTCGCTTTCGATTGGGACGGCAATCTGACCGCCGCTTACGATTGCCCGCGGCCCATACAGCAATTTTGTGTGGATGAAACCAACCGCAAGATATACGGAATATCCGGGACATCCGAAATCGAATACAACCGACTCTTTCGTTTTTCATACTGATACGCCATGAAGAACGCGTTTATCAAAGGCGCTTTGTCACATTACGCCTCATCCATGAAATCATTCAAAACGATTATCGGCATAATGGGGATGGTTCTTTTATGCGGATGCAATAACCGGCATCGACACGTTATTCTGCCGATCGAAAAACCAGAACTACTACGGGTCGAAGATTCCGTACGAATCGAAAACAATTGCGCCTACGACATGGCTTTATACGATTCGGCGATCGTCCTCGTCAATTATTGCGGACGGAAATTCTTCAGCCTTTTCGAAACGGGGTCGCTGAAACCGATATGCTCATTCGACAGGTTCCGCCGAAGATTCCGTTCTCAGGATCTACGATGCGCATCTGGTCTTTACGAAAGAGATCCACGTGCGATCTTTACTGCGCGACACGGCTGTTCTCAATATCCAAGGAGAACATACCTACAAAGCCTTACGATACAACAAAGATATCAACCGCCTGAACGATACGTTATACGCAGGAATTTTAGCAGACGCTCCCCTGGGCCCCGTTGCAATTTACGACACGAAAAACGATCAAACCTTGTGGGGGGAATACGACCTGGGGTTCGCAATGCCCGTAAAGGCTAATCCTTACGGGATATGCTACGGTTTCCTATGCGCTAACCCGGGGAAAGGGATCATGGCGAGAGCCTATAAATACCTGGACATGATCCAACTATTCTCCCAGGAAGGTCGTCTTGTGAAAAGCATTTGCTTCTCTGAACCGCAATTACCCATTTTGAACACGCAGGGGAATTGGCCGGAATCGTCCGCCGTAAACTATGCGCTCGGGTTATTCGGCACGCCCGATCGCTTTTTCGTGCTGCGCTACACGAATCCTTACGGCGAAATCAAAAACAGTACCGCCACGCCGACGATCCTCGCTTTCGACTGGGACGGCCGCCTGACCGCCGCTTACGACTGCCCACGCTCGATCACGCAGTTTTGCGTAGACGAAACCGGTAAAAAAATATACGGCTTGCTCGATATGCCGGACATCGAGCATACGCAACTTTACCGGTTTTCTTACTAAATGCCGAACACGCCATGAAGAACGCATTCATCGTAGGCATGATATTGCTAAATGCCTTTTTGCTTTATGCATTGATCCGGACCGGATCGGCCGCAAAACAACGGATGATCGCCGGCGCAGACACCTCGGTCTATGCGATGGAAAAATGGGACATCAGGGAGAGTACGCTGTCGAGCGTCCGGTATGCAGGCCGCCCGTTTTTCATTTCGGACAGCGCGCGGGCGTTGCTGGCCCCCTATTCGGCCGACTCGTCGAAACTGTTCGTGCGCATACAATTCCCTTCCTGCGAACGCTGCATATCACAACTCGTCCGAAGCCTGAAAAGAAACGAAAACCGGTTGGGTACGACAAATATAATTCTGGTCACCGAATTCCACGACGACGACGAGGTCGCCGAATTCGTTCGGAGGTACGACCTCGGCGGGTTCCGTTTGTTCAATATCCCGGAGTTGGAACTGTGTCTCGACCTGAAAAACTTTATCGGCTCGTATATGTTCACATTATCGCCGGACTTCCGCGCAGAGAATCTGCTGGTTTGCTCCAAACACAACGATTACATGCACGACGACTATTTCACCCAACTGCCGGGACGGGCGGAATAATGAATCATATATTTCCTATTTTTACCGCTGAATGGAGCAGCGGAAGATCATACACATCGACATGGATGCGTTCTACGCGTCGGTCGAACAGCGCGACCACCCCGAATACCGGGGCCGTCCGTTGGCGGTCGGCCGTCCCGAAGGCCGCGGCGTGGTCGCCGCGGCCAGCTACGAGGCGCGGCGCTACGGCATCCGTTCGGCCATGCCGTCCGTTACGGCCCGAAGGCTGTGTCCCGAATTGATTTTCATTCCCGGACGGCTGGAAGTCTACCGCGAAGTATCGCGGCAGATTCACCGGATTTTCCGCGAATACACCGACCTGGTCGAGCCGATCGCATTCGACGAAGCTTTTCTGGACGTTACCCGGAACAAAAAGGGAATCCCGCTAGCGGTGGACGTCGCCCGGGCCGTCAAACGACAAATCCGCGACGAACTGGGACTGGTCGCATCGGCCGGAGTATCCTACAATAAATTTCTCGCCAAGATCGCTTCGGACTACCGGAAACCGGACGGACTCTGCACGATCCATCCCGACCGCGCCGCCGCTTTCATCGCGCGCCTGCCGATCGAAGCGTTCTGGGGGATCGGCCGCGTCACGGCACGCAAGATGCACGAAATGGGAATCCACGACGGCGCTGCGCTGCGAGAGTGCCCGCCGGATTTTCTGACCGAACGGTTCGGAAAAGCAGGACGCCTTTATTACGAATTCGCCCACGGCATCGACCTGCGACCGGTGGAAGCGAGCCGCGTCCGCAAATCGGTCGGATGCGAAACCACCTTCCCGTACGACCTGACCTCGTTCGACGCGATGACGGACGAACTGTATAAACTCGCCGCCAAACTGAACGGGCGTCTCGACCGGGCCGGATTTCGCGGCAATACGCTGACGTTGAAAATCAAATTCGCCGATTTCCGGCTGCAAACCCGCAGCCTGAGCCCGGGATACGAGCTGTTCGCATCGGCCGAAATTTTCCCGCTGGCGACTGCGCTGCTGCGCGATGCCGGCATCGAAGGACATCCGGTACGGCTGCTCGGCCTGTCGGTCGGAAACCCGACCCACCCGGTGCAGCACGAACTGTACCGGCAGTTGAGCCTCGACCTCTGACTGTCATGTTACAGGTCGTATTTCAGCAAGTCGCGCATCGAAATCACTTTACATTTGCGCTCCTTCAACATGCTCAATAATTTTTCGAAATTCTCGGGCGAAGTGCTGACGAAATCGTGCGCGAGGTCGGGCACCCCGTGCAGGCAGAAAATCACGACCTGCCCGTCGCGGGCCTCGTCCAGCGCTTTTTCGAAAAATTCGGGCGTCTCGAACCGCGCGTCGACCACGCCGTAACTCGGCATCAGCATTTTATCCGACACTCCTTTCACATAAGGCTTATCCCCGCCGTGACGGGCCAGCTTATAGCCTCGCTCTTTCAGGACGGCGATCCCCTCCGGACTGTTGTCGTAACCGGGATAAGCGTAAGTCACCGGGCGCGGAATGCCGTACAACGCGCATTTCTCTTCGATGTAGGCCGTTTCCGAACCGATCTGCTTACGGGTCATTTGACTCATCTGCCCGTGACTGCGGCTGTGGTTCCCGATCTCGAAGCCCATTTCGTCCAACTCCCGGATTTGATCCCAGCTCATATACTTGGTTTTGTCCTCGAAACCCGGAAATTCGCAAACGTAGAACGTCGCGCCGAATCCGTATTTATGCAGCAACGGAGCGACCACTTCCCGCTGGCCCGCCGTCGCATCGTCGAACGTCAGCACGACGATCCGGCCTTTCAACGGCTTCAGGCGTTTGGCCGTTTTTTCCGCTACCGCCGTCACCGCAATGACGACCGATAACAACAGTAAAAAAAATCGTTTCATCATCCATGCTATTTTTTGGAAAACCCGGCACGTAACGCGCCGCCGTTTCCCAGAACCTTACTCTGAACTTACTTCCCGTACAGGCTGCGCGCGATTCCCATTTCGAGCCCTCTCAGTTCGGCCAGGCCGCGCAGGCGGCCGATGCAAGAATAGCCCGGATTGGTCTTCTTGCGCAGGTCGTCGCACATCTGATGCCCGTGATCGGGACGCACCGGAATCGATACGCCGCGACGTTGCTGCAACGCCAACAACGCCTTCATCACGCCGTACATATCCACGTCGCCTTCGAGATGGTTCGCCTCGTAAAAATTACCTTCGTCGTCGCGGCAGGTACTGCGCAGATGGACGAACCCGACGCGATCGCCGAATTCTTCCATCATGGCGGCCAGTTCGTTGTCGCTGCGGACGCCGAACGATCCGGTACAAAGGCAAAGTCCGTTCGAACGGTTCGGAACGGCCGCAATCAATGCACGAAAATCGTCCGCCGTGCTCAGAATACGCGGCAAGCCGAGAATAGGATAAGGCGGATCGTCCGGATGGATCACCAGTTCGACGCCCGCTTCATCGGCCACCGGAGCGATCTCGCGCAGAAAAGCGACCAGGTGTTCGCGCAGCCGGGCGGCGTCGATCCCCTTGTACTGGCCGAGCGCCCCGCGGAATTGTTCGATCGTAAAACTTTCCTCGGCGCCGGGCAATCCGGCGATCATGTTCCGGGTCAGCCGCTCGCGTTCGACCGCATCCATCCGGTCGAAGCGTGCTTTCGCCTTCGCGCGCTCCTGCGACGTATATTCCGCCTCCGCCCCCGGACGCTGCAGAATAAACAGGTCGAACGCCACGAACGCCGCCCGTTCGAAACGAAGCGCTTTCGAGCCGTCCGGCAGCGTATAGGCCAGGTCGGTGCGCGTCCAGTCCAGCACCGGCATAAAATTATAGGTAACGGTACGAATGCCACAGGCGGCCAGGTTGCGCAGGCTCTGCTTGTAATTTTCGATATACCGCTGAAATTCCCCGGTGCGGGTTTTGATCCGCTCATGGACCGGAACGCTCTCGACGACGCTCCATACCAACCCGGCATCGGCAACCGTCCGCTGTCGTTTGCGGATCTCATCGACGCTCCATGTCTCCCCGTTGGGAATATGATGCAACGCCGTTACCACGTCCGTAGCCCCGGCCTGCCGGATATCCCAAAGGCCGACCGGATCGTCCGGCCCGTACCAGCGCCATGCCTGTTTACACAAATACATATTCTTTATCCGTTTTATGGATTCCCTATCGCAAAAATACGATTTCCGTTCTAAATCGAAAAAGCGTCGAAACCGCCGTCGATAACCGTGACCGTGCCCGAGACGAAACGCGAGGCATCGCTGGCGAGCCACTGCAGCGTACCGAGCAACTCTTCGGGTTCGCCGAAGCGGCGGAACGGCGTATGGCCGAGGATCGCCTCGGAACGCGGCGTCAGGCTGCCGTCCGGATTGGTCAGCAGCGCACGGTTCTGTTCGGTCAGGAAAAAGCCCGGAGCGATCGCATTCACCCGGAAGCCGTCGCCGTACTTCAGCGCCAGTTCGCCGCACAGGTACTTCGTAAAGTTGACTACCGCCGCCTTAGCCACTCCGTACCCGGCTACCCGGCTCAGCGGGCGGATCGCCGATTCGGACGCGATGTTGATGATCGAACCGCCGCGGGCCGCAACCATCGCGCGGGCGAACGCCATCGTCGGCAGCACCGTCCCGAACAGGTTCAGATCGACCACGTCCCGGAATGCCTTCATATCCAGGTCGAAGATCGTCTTATCCGGCGCGATCGTGGCCCCGGGCATATTGCCGCCGGCCCCGTTGATCAGCACGTCGATCCGGCCGTAACGTTCCATGATTTCCGAATACGCCCGTTCGATGTCCTCCTTATTCAGCACGTCGGCCGCCACGAACAACGCGTCCCCGCCGGCCGCCGCGGCTTCCCGCTGAAGGGCGAGCCCGGTTTCGGCCTTGCGGCCCATCAGCACGACCCGGGCGCCCTGTTCGGCGAAATGGAGCACCATCGAGCGTCCCAACACCCCGGTAGCCCCGGTAATCGCCACGACCCGGTCTTTTACGCAAAACAAATTTTTCATCATCGAATACCTTAAAAAATGAACCGCATGAATTTCATGATCGGATATTCCGAGGGGTAAAGATACCAAAATTTCCGTATCCGCGACGTCCGCACGCCTTGTCCGAAACGTTTTTCCGGACACTTTTCCCGTCCGGATTTGCAATATTGGCAAATGATTGTTTATTTTGTACATTGTGAATTGTGACGTTTCATCCAGACTTCGTATCATGAAAAAGATCCTGTTGCCGGTCCCGGCGCTGTGTGTCGGCGTATTGTTGTGCCTATCGTTGCGGGGAGAAGCCCCTTCGCGGCTAACGACCGACCTCGCGGAACATACCGACCGGGTCTGGATCGGCGGTTATCCGTCGCAAGTGACGCTGGAACAGGCGGACAAGATCGTCGAACCGGCCCGGTTCGTTACGATCGGCAGCCGGCGGCCGTCGTTCGGCTGGCAGGTCAACGATTCGCGCAGCGACGTAATGCAGACCGCTTGCCGCATCCTGCTGGCTTCGTCGCCCGGAACGCTCGCAACCGACTCGGCCGACCTGTGGGACAGCGGCGTAATTCCGGGAGACCGCAGCGTAGCCGTCCCGTATGCCGGCAAGGCACTGGAGCCCGGCAAAATCTACTACTGGAAAGTGATGACTTTCAACAACGGCGATCCGCAGCCGTGGTCGGCCGTCAAGGCGTTCCGCACGGCAGATTCGCTGACCGAATACGCCACGCCGGCCTACCCGCTCGAAAAAACGGACAACGGCTTACCGAAAACGACCCAAAAACTCTCCGATCGGCTCGTTTTCGCCGACTTCGGTTACGACGCGTTCGGACAGCTCCGGCTGACGCTTTGCTCGCACGCCGGCGGCGACACGGTGACCGTCCGCCTCGGCGAATGCCTGAAAGACGGACGCATCGACCCGGCTCCGGGAGGCTCCCGCCGTTTCCTGAGCCAGCGCCTCGCACTGCTGCCGGGCATACGCACTTACACCGTAAAAATACCGGCGGACGCGCGCAACACCGGCCCCCAGGCCGTTCGGATGCCGGACTATATCGGGGAAGTCTATCCGTTCCGCTACTGCGAGATCGAAGGCGATGCGATCGGCAACGGCACGGGTATCATCAGCCGGCAGGTCGTAAACTACCCGTTCGACGATCTCGCGGCGGAATTCGCCAGTTCCGACACGACGCTGAACCAAGTATGGGAACTGTGCAAATACTCGATCAAAGCGACCTCTTTCGCCGGATTATATGTGGACGGCGACCGCGAACGCATCCCTTACGAAGCCGATGCGCTGATCAACCAACTATCGCACTACTGCGTCGACCGCGAATACACGATGGCGCGGCGCAGCCACGAATACCTGCTCGGGAACGCCACTTGGCCGACCGAATGGATCCTGCAATCGGTGCTGATCGCCTGGTACGACTACCTGTACACCGGCGACCTGCGGGCCGTAAAAACGCATTACGAGACGCTGAAAAACAAGACGCTGACCGCACTGTCCGGCATGGACGGATTCGTCAGCCTCACGCCGGAGAAACTGACGCCCGAACTGTACGCGTCGATCAACCTGCGGGGACAAACGTTGAAAAATATCGTCGACTGGCCGCACACGGGGATCCTGGGACTCGGCAAGGCGGAAGGGGGCGAAACCGACGGTTTCGTATTCCGCGACGTCAACACGGTGGTCAACGCTTACCACTACTGCGCGCTGGAACTGATGGCCCGCATGGCCGGAGCCGCCGGAGAGTCGGAAGATTCCGCCGCATACGCCCGGGCGGCCGGTCGTCTGGCGGACAATTTCAACAAACAACTGTTCAATAAAAAAACCGGCGCTTACCGCGACGGCATCGGCACCGACCACTGCTCGCTGCACGCCAACATGTTCCCGCTCTGCTTCGGACTCGCCGACGCAAAACGGACGCAGGCCGTTGCGGATTTCGTCAAGACGCGGGGCATGGCCTGCAGCGTCTACGGCTCGCAATTCCTGATGGATGCGCTGTACGAAGCCGGAGAAGCCGACTACGCGCTGCAACTGCTCACGTCGGATGCCGAACGCAGTTGGTACAACATGATCCGCGTCGGCTCGACCATTTCGCTGGAAGCCTGGGACGACAAATACAAACCGAACCAGGACTGGAACCACGCTTGGGGCGCGGCCCCGGCCAACATCATCCCGCGCAGGCTGATGGGCGTCGTACCGACCGAACCGGGTTTTTCGCGCATCGAAATCCGCCCGCAGCCGGCCGGACTCGAAAAAGCCTCGCTGCGGATGCCCACGATACGGGGCGACGTGGAAACGGCGTTCGAAAACACGCCCGGCCGTTTCACGCTGACGACCGTCGTACCGGCCAACGTGAAAGCCGACGTCTACCTGCCGCTGCCCGCCGGAACCAAAAATTACGACGTGACCGTCAACGGGCAGCCTGCAGGACAGACCGTCCGCGAAGGAAATTTTATAAAGATCGCGGATCAGGGTTCCGGAAAAAACGCATATATTCTGAACACTAAATAACTTAATCAAACCAAACACAAACAACCGAAATGAAAAAACTTTTTATCTGTGCATTCCTCGTGTATGCCGCTTCGCTTCAGGCGCAACCGATGGGCAAGGGCAACCTGCCCCCCGTATTCCCGAAAGAAGTGGCCGAAAAGACACAATTCGATACCCGTACGCGTGCGTATATTTCGCCCGTGCGCGTGATGTGGACGCAGAACGGCGACCTGATCACCGGCTCCGAGAACCTGTTGTTGCAAGGCAACGGGCAGGCTACGACGGCCAATACCCCGAAAACCGTTTTCGTATCCAAAGAGGGTAAGCGTCCGTCGATCCTGCTGGATTTCGGTCGTGAAATCCACGGGGGACTGCAGTTCGTAACCTGCATTCGCGCATCGACCAAACCCGTCAAGGTACGCGTGCGCCTCGGCGAATCGGTCGGCGAAGCGATGTGCGAGATCACGAAGGAAAACGGCGCGACGAACGACCACGCGATGCGCGACTACACGATCGAACTGCCGTGGCTGGGCGTCTGCGAAGTCGGGAACTCCGGCTTCCGTTTCGTCCGGATCGACATGCTCGAAGACGACGTCGAACTGCCGATCAAGGAGATCCGCGCCAGCCTGTTATACCGCGACATCCCGTACCTCGGCTCGTTCCGTTCGAACGATCCGCGCGTGGACAGCATCTGGGCGACCGGCGCCTACACGCTGCACCTGAACCTGCAGGAATATCTCGTAGAGGCCCCGAAGCGCGACCGCCTGGTATGGCTCGGCGACCTGCATCCCGAAGTGCGTACCGCGCTGGCCGTATTCGGCGACAACGAGGCGCTTTCGCGCGGCCTGGACTTCGCCCGCGACGAAACCCCGCTGCCGGGCTGGATGAACGGCATGTGCTCCTATTCGCTGTGGTGGGTGCTGATCCACCGCGACTACTACATGTACCGCGGCGACCTGAATTACCTGAAACAGCAGCAACAATACCTCAGCGACCTGATGAAGATCCTGATGAGCAAGGTGGACGCCGAAGGCCGTGAACACCTCGACGGCGGCGGACGCTTCCTCGACTGGCCGACCAGCGAAGACACGTTGGCCGTCAACGCCGGCCTGCACGCGCTGATGCTGATGACTTTCGAAGCCGGAGCCGAAATGCTGAACGCATTGGGCGACAAAGAACTGGCCGCACAATGCACCGCAACCGCCGACCGGATGAAAAAAGTAACGCCCGACTACAAAACGTCGAAACAGTCCGCCGCACTGATCGCCCTGGCCGGCATCGTTCCGGCCGAAACGGCCAACAAGGAAGTGCTCGAAGTGGGCGGCGCCCACGGTTTCTCGACCTTCTACGGCTATTACATGCTGAAAGCCCAAGCCCTGGCCGGAGACTATACCGATGCGATCCAGAACATGAAGGACTACTGGGGCGGTATGCTCGACCTCGGCGCTACGACTTTCTGGGAAGACTTCGACATCAACTGGAAGAAAAACGCCGCACGGATCGACGAGCTGATCCCGGCCGGTAAAGTAGACGTTCACCGCACTTACGGCGACTACTGCTACAAAGGCTACCGTCACAGCCTGGCGCACGGATGGGCATCGGGGCCGACGGCATGGCTCAGCGAATACGTGCTCGGCGTGAAGATCGTCGAACCGGGTTGCAAAGCCGTGAAGATCGAACCGAACCTCGGCGGTCTCGAATGGGTCGAAGGAACCGTTCCGACGCCGTACGGAGTGATCAAGGTACGTCATGAGAAACAGGCCGACGGGAAGATCAAATCGAAGATCGAAGTCCCGAAAGGCGTGAAAGTGGTAAAATAACGAACCGCGGGAAGCGATTCGGCCGCCAGGGAGGCAGCCTGTGAAAATAAGGGTATCAAAAAATATATTTTTTATATCATTATTTTCACAGGCATATCCCTTGTTTTAGGTACATTTGCTTTCACAAAAACACGGCATCCGTCGGCAACAGCCGGACAATAAGATACGGATGCAGCTTTCGGACATGCGGCGGAAAACGACGGCGCGCCGAAAGACATGGAGGTTACAAAGAGGCAACGCGACAGAGAGACACGAAAGAAATCGTATCGCAGACGGAACGAGCAACCGGGGCTGAAAACCGGGACGGTCGGGACGGCGCGAAAAGCCGGAGCAACGAGGACGCGGGGATTCCCCCGCACAATCTGCAAACTCCGAAAAACGATCTCAGCGTGTTCGGTTTTCGGAAATTTGATTTGCGACGGCTGTTCGGACAGCTTATTAAGCCAAACAAATTAAATAAACTTAAAAACCGAAAACCGATGAAACAAATTTCATTTCTGGCGTTCGACCTTGGAGCAACCAGCGGCCGTACCATTCTGGGGACGCTGAACGAAGGCAAACTCCAGATGAAGGAACTGACTCGTTTCCCGAACCAGATCCTCGAACTGAACGGACACGCTTACTGGAACATCTTCTCGCTGTACGAACACCTGAAGGCCGGCATGATCGCCGCCGCCAAGGAAGACGTGGAGATCACCTCGATCGGCATCGACACCTGGGGCGTCGATTTCGTATTCCTCGGCGAAGACGGTCAGATTCTGGGTATTCCGCACGCTTACCGCGACCAGCACACGGCAGGAGCGCCGGAAGAATATTTCGAGAAGGTATTGCCCCGCAAAGAGGTATACGATATCACCGGCATCCAGATCATGAACTTCAACAGCCTGTACCAGCTCTACGCGATGAAGCGCGACAACTCGTCGCTGCTGAACGCCGCTAAAGAAGCGCTGTTCATTCCGGACGCGCTGAGCTACATGCTGACCGGCAAGAAAGTGGTCGAATATACGATCGCATCCACGTCGCAGATACTGAACCCGCGCACCAAGAAGTTCGAAACTTGCCTGCTCGAAAAAATGGGCGTGAAGGCCAACCTGTTCGGCGACATCGTGATGCCGGGTTACGTGATCGGTACGCTGACCGATGCGCTGGCCGCAGAAACCGGACTGGGCAAACTGCCGGTGGTAGCCGTTGCCGGTCATGACACCGCTTCGGCCGTGGCAGCCGTTCCGGCCAAAAACGAAAAATTCGCTTATCTGAGCTCCGGCACCTGGTCGTTGATGGGGATCGAAGTCAAAGACCCGATCATCACCGAAGAAACTTCGCGCCTGAACATCACCAACGAAGGCGGCGTCGAAGGCACTACCCGACTGCTGAAGAACATCACCGGCATGTGGATTCTCGAACAGTGCATCAAAGAGTGGCGTAAGGAAGCGATCGAATACACTTACCCCGAAATCGTCAAAATGGCGCGCGACGCCGCTCCGTTCCAGTCGTTCATCGACCCGGACGACGAATCGTTCGCCAATCCTCCCAGCATGATCAAGGCGATCAAGGACTTCTGCCTCAGAACCGGCCAGAAAGTTCCGCGCAACCACTCCGAACTGATCCGCTGCATCTTCGAAAGTCTCGCGCTGAAATACAAGAACGTGCTCGATAAGTTCCGTTCGCTGGCTCCGTTCCCGATCGAACGGCTGCACATTATCGGCGGGGGCGCAAAGAACCGCCTGCTAAACCAGTTCACGGCCAACGCGACCGGCGTAACCGTCGTCGCCGGCCCGTCGGAAGGCACGGCCATCGGCAACATCATGCTGCAGGCGCGCGCCGCAGGTTGCGTCAATTCGCTGCAGGAGATGCGCGACATGATCGGCGAAGCCATCGAGATCGAAACGTTCACGCCGGAAGATACCGACGCATGGAACGCCGCTTACGAACGCATCAAATCGCTGATCAAATAATTCCGTTCCGCCGGATTCGGTAACGACAGAAAACAACAATCATTCAATACTCTTTAACTTAAAACAAAAACCATGAAAGACGCAAAAATCCAGCAAGCCTACGAGGCCGCCAAAGCACGCTATGCCGAAATCGGTGTCGATACCGACGCCGTACTGGAACAGATCGCCAAAGTATCCCTGTCGCTGCACTGCTGGCAGACGGACGACGTAACCGGTTTCGAAAACCCGGACGGCCAGCTTTCGGGCGGTATTCAGGCTACCGGCAACTATCCCGGCAAAGCCCGCAACATCGAAGAAGTGCGCAAAGACATCGAAAAGGTGAAAAGCCTGCTGCCGGGTAATCACCGTCTGAACATCCACGCCATCTACGGCGACTTCGGCGGTCAAAAGGTAGACCGCGATCAGATCGAACCGAAACACTTCCAGAGTTGGATCGACTGGGCGAAAGCCAACAACATGAAACTGGACTTCAACAGCACCAGCTTCTCGCACCCGAAGAGCGGCGACCAGTCGCTGTCGAACCGCGACAAAGGCATCCGCGACTTCTGGATCGAACACACCATCCGCAGCCGTAAGATCGCCGACGAAATGGGTAAACAGCTCGGCGACAAAGCCTGCCACAACCTGTGGATCCACGACGGTTCGAAAGATATGACCGTCGACCGTTACCTGTACCGTTCGCTGCTGAAAGACTCGCTCGATCAGATCTTCGCCCACAAATTCGCAAACGTGAAAGACGCCGTCGAGAGCAAAGTATTCGGCGTGGGCCTCGAAAGCTACACGGTAGGTTCGCACGAGTTCTACATGGGTTACGCCGTACAGAACGGCATCATGTGCACGCTCGACATGGGTCACTTCCACCCGACCGAAGAGACTTACGACAAGATCTCGTCGCTGCTGCTCTTCACGCCGGAAATCATGCTGCACGTAAGCCGTCCGGTACGTTGGGACAGCGACCACGTGGTTATCCTGAACGACAGCGTACAATTGCTGGCACAGGAAATCGTATGGGCCAACGCACTGAACAAGACCAATATCGGTCTCGACTACTTCGACGCTTCGATCAACCGGATCGGCGCATACGTGGTAGGTAGCCGCGCTACGCAGAAAGCGTTCCTGCAGGCACTGCTGACCCCGATCAGCAAACTGCGCCAGTATGAAGCGAACGGCCAGTTGTTCCAGCGCATGGCTGTGCTCGAAGAAGCCAAGAGTATGCCGTGGGCTGCCGTGTACGACTACTTCTGCTACAAGAACAACGTTCCCGTTGCCGAAGACTACATCACGGAAATCGAAAAATACGAAAAGGAAATTACCTCTAAGAGATAATATCCGATATTAACCAAGCGAGCTGTCCGTGCATGTGTTTTTCTCCCGAAAAACGACATGTGCGGATAGCTTGTTAAAAACTACTGATTCATATGGAAATTTTACTGGGTTTACTTATCATCGCGATAGGCAGTTTCGGGCAGTCAAGCTCGTACGTGCCGATCAATAAAGTGAAGAACTGGGCTTGGGAAAGCTTCTGGATCGTCCAGGGCATTTTCGCATGGCTCGTATTTCCGCTGCTCGGCGCGCTGCTGGGCGTTCCCGAAGGAATGGGACTGTTCGAACTGCTCGGAAACGGCGGCGCTGCAAAAGCCATCGTTTACGGCATATTGTGGGGCGTCGGCGGTCTGACGTTCGGACTCAGCATGCGCTACCTGGGCGTTGCGCTCGGGCAGTCGATCTCGTTGGGAACCTGTGCCGGATTCGGTACGCTGCTGCCGGCCATTTTCGCCGGCACGAACCTGTTCCAGGGCCAGGGTCTGATCCTGCTGGTAGGCGTGTGCATCACGCTAGCCGGTATCGCCGTGATCGGTTACGCCGGTTCGCTGCGCTCGAAAAACATGACCGAAGAGGAGAAAAAAGCCGCTATCAAAGATTTCGCGTTGACCAAAGGTCTGCTCGTAGCCCTGCTGGCCGGCGTAATGAGCGCCTGTTTCGCACTCGGTCTCGACGCCGGAACACCGATCAAAGAAGCTGCGCTCACCAACGGCGTGAAACCGCTGTTCGCCGGTCTGCCGGTTATCCTGCTGGTGACTTTCGGCGGATTCCTTACGAATGCCGCTTACTGTATCCAGCAAAATATCAAAAACAAAACGGGAAAAGATTATTTCTCCGTTCCGGGCGGCATTTTCGTAAACAACGTGCTGTTCTGCGCGCTGGCCGGAGTGCTGTGGTATTCACAGTTCTTCGGACTGGAAATGGGCAAGAGCTTCCTGGTGGATTCGCCGCTGCTGATGGCCTTCTCATGGAGCATCCTGATGTCGCTGAACGTAACGTTCTCGAACGTATGGGGCATCCTGCTCAAAGAATGGAAAGGCTGCAATTCGAAAACGATCTCCGTACTGGTCATCGGTCTGGTGATCCTGGTATTCTCGGTATTCGCACCGTCGCTGATGAACATGGCGTTCGGATACTAAACCGGATAAAACCTATTCGAATTCCGGAACCGACTCCGGTTCCGGAATTCTTAACCAATAAAACTTCAATATTATGAAATGCGCATTTAAAATGAAACTCAAACCCGGTTGCGAGGTAGAGTACGAAAAACGCCACCGCGCGATCTGGCCCGAACTGGTCAAACTGCTGAAAGAAACCGGCGTAAGCGACTACTACATCTTCTGGGACAAGGAGACGAACCTGCTGTTCGCCGTTCAGGAACAGGGAGGCGAGAGCGGTTCGCAGGATCTCGGCACGAATCCGATCGTAAAAAAATGGTGGGACTACATGGCCGACATCATGGACGTGAATCCGGACAACTCGCCGGTTTCGATTCCGCTGAAAGAGGTATTCTACATGGAATAAGACCGGGTCTTCCGGGACGGAGAGGATGACTTCGGTCATCCTCTTTTTTTATTTATTCGCCGCGCTTAAACGACCACCCGAGGAGCAATCATCTAAAAAATCCATTCCGTTGAAATTCCGCGCCCGGTTAGGTTAACCGGATTTTAATGCTTAGATTTGCACCCGAATCAAAAAATACTCCGATGAGAATAAACGATTGATAGTCGGTACTGTTAAACCGACGCCTCGAAGCAACTAACATTTTTCGGTTTATCAACCCGGTCTCATGCAAGACCCCTTATTAATCGTACTTTGATGAGTATTATCCTAAGCGGTGTAAATTACCGCTATACCAACCGGCAACCTCTTTTCGAACCGGTCAACCTATCGGTACTTCCGGGCGAGAAAATCTCGATCGTCGGAAATAACGGAACCGGAAAATCGACCTTGCTAAGGTTGATCGCCGGAGAACTGGCTCCTTCCTGCGGAAGCATCGGCCGTTCCGTCTCCCCTTATTACGTTCCCCAGCAAACGGACATCCGGAGCGAATCGGTCGGCCGGACATTGGGCGTCGCGGAGAAACTCGACGCACTGCGCGCCATCTGCGACGGCAGCGCCAACCCGGATCACTACGACACGCTGGCGGACGACTGGGACATCGAATCCCGCTGTCGTTCCGCTCTCGACGCTTGGGGCCTGCCGCACGTAGAACTAACCGCATCGACCGATTCGCTGAGCGGCGGGGAGAAAACGAGACTTTCTCTGGCTGGACTGACGATCCACCGACCGGCCATCGTACTGCTCGACGAACCCACGAACCACCTCGACCGCACGGGCCGCGACCGGCTTTACGACTACATCCGCACCTGCAAGGCTACGTTGATCGTAGTCAGTCACGATACCTACTTGCTCAATCTGCTCGACCGCACCTGCGAACTCTCCAAGAAAGGGCTCAAAACATACGGAGGAAACTACAATTTCTACCGGGAACAAAAACGAATCGAAGACAGCGCCCTGGAGCAGCGGATCGATTCGGAACAGGCCGCGCTGCGGCTGGCCCGTAAAAAAGCGCAAGAAATCGCGGAACGACAGCAGAAAAGGTTCAACCAAGGAGAACGGAACAAAGACCGGCTTCCCCGCATCCTGCGCAAAGGGGCGAAAGACCGCGGTGAAACAACGATTTCGAAACTCCGGGAAAAACATTCGGACATCGTCGGCCTGAACGAAAAGCGGCTGAACGATCTGCGGCGACAGCGCGGAACGGCGTGCCGGTTCAAAATCGATTTCGACGATGCGCTGCTGCATAACGGGAAACTGCTGATCGCTGCGGACGGAGTGAACTTCGGTTACGACCGGGAGCGCCCGTTGTGGAGAATTCCGCTCGACCTGGAGATCCGTAGCGGCGAACGGATACGTCTTACCGGCAACAACGGCAGCGGCAAAACGACTCTCGTCAGGCTACTGACAGGAGAACTGTTCCCGACAGCGGGCGAAATCCGCAGAACCGACTTCTCGTACGTCTGCCTCGACCAGGAATACAGTCTGGTCGACACTCCGCAGACGGTACTGGAACTGGCGCAAAAATACAACCGCAGCAACCTTTGCGACCACGAGATCAAGATGCGGCTCAAGCGGGTCCTATTCGCCGCAGACACGTGGGACACAAGCTGCAACGCGCTGAGCGGCGGCGAAAAGATGCGGCTCTGCCTGTGCTGCCTGATGATCTCGAACCATGTTCCCGATCTATTTATTCTCGACGAACCGACCAATAATCTCGACCTGTCGAGCCTCGCCGTGCTCGCCGATACGATAGGCGATTATCGGGGCACCCTGCTCGTTATCTCCCACGACCGGAACTTCACCGACGAAATAGGAATCACGAAAACCGTCGAACTCGGATAAGCGCCGCTTCCGGAACGCCCCAAAAGAGTCCGGGAAAACGGTATGACGAAATCGTCTCCGTTTTCCCGGACTCTTTTTTACGGTCCGACCCGCGCGTTCCGCTACGAACGACAACGGATCGGATGGAAAATCAATATTTATCCAACTGGGTTTTCAGATAACCTTTTTCTTTCCAGATATTCTCGATCTTTTTCAACCGCTTGCGGAAATCTTCGTAGTATTTCTTGTCCGCAGGCGTCCAGCCGCACTCGGCATAAGCCGCGATACGCGGGAAAATCTGATAATAAAGCCGGTCGAGGTTCGGCGTGAATTCGCCCCACATCTGGCAGCCGGTTCCCAGAATTTTCTCTTTATCGGCATCGGCCAGGCCGTCCGGAATCGGATTGAACGAATAAGCCTTTTCGAACGGGGTCACTTCGTACGGATAGTCCAGGTAAGTGAAGAAACGGTTCGAATTGACCACGTCGTACCCTTTCTCGATCGCTTTGTTCACCAGACTGATATCCCCGTCCCAGAACTGCACGATCGTACCGGGAGCCAATTTCTCGGACTGGCTGGCCTGTACGTGCGCTTCGCCGCGAACATTGTCGCCGGTAATCTCGTTCCAGCCGATCATCCGACACCCTTTCGAGGCGAGGTATTTCGACATCCGGTTGATCGCCCATACCTGCAAATCGGAGCAGGTCGGCAGGCCGTTGGCCTTCATGAAAGCCTGGATCTCCTCCGAATTCTGCCAGTGCGTGTAATTCGCTTCGTCGCCGCCGATATGCACGATCTTCGACGGGAACAGCGCCACCACTTCATCGAGAATATCGTGCAGGAACTCCTCGACCTTCGGGTCGGTCACGTCGTACAGATCGCCTACGACGGCTTTCCCTTCCCTGCGGCTCGTGGCGCCGATCCACGGATAGGCATAGATCGAAGCGGAAGCGTGCCCCGGCACCTCGATCTCGGGAATCACCTTGATCCCCCGGTCGTCGGCATACTTCACGATGTCGCGGATCTCGTCCTGCGTATAATAAGCGCGTTTCGGGAACAACTCGTCCCACTCTTCCGACGTAACGTTCATGTGGTCGAAATCGCGTTTCGAACCGAGTTCGGTCAACTTCGGATATTTTTTGATCTCGATACGCCACCCCTGATCGTCTACCAGATGCCAATGGAACGTATTCATTTTCAGCCGGGCCATCTCGTCCAGCAGATTCTTGACCGTTTCAGCGCCCTGGAAATGACGGCTTTCGTCCTGCATGTAAGCGCGCCACGGGAAAGCCGGCGCATCGGTAATCACGCAGGCCGGTATCGTCACCAGGCCGTTCTGCGGCGTGGTCATCTGGCGCAGCGTCTGCAACGCATAGAGCAACCCCGCACGGGCGTCGGCCGTAGCCACGATCTGCTTTTTGCTGTCCGGGGACATCACGGCCAGGCGATACGCCTCGTCGTTGTTATTCGACGGCACGGCATTGAGTTTAAACGCCAGTTTGGCTTTCTTGGCTTTGGTCGTATAAACCGGATCGATCCCGGCCTCTTTCAGCACCCCGGTCACGTAATCCTGATTCAGGTTCGCTTTCGGATCGAGATAAACCGAAGTCTCCCCGCTCAATACGGCTGCGTTCTGGAAAGCGACGATCTTGACCGGCTTCGGCAGTATCTCGATCGGGTGGTTCTGCGCCCGTGTTCCGTTTACGGCGAACAGCGCCGCGGCAACCAGGCCGATAAAAAGTTTTTTCATAAAGAAGCGTTTTAATGCTTGGTTAATTTAAGTCATTCAAACCGGTTCCGAAAACGGTCAGTAGCGGATAACCGGCGTTTCGCCGTCCCACTCGACTTCCCAGAAACGGATAAAATTGCCGTTCATTTCCCACTTGAAAGCGGAAAAAATCAGACGGCCTTTATCTTCGACGATCTCCCAGCCCGACCACAATCCGTCCGGCGGCCAGTCGAACGGCACCTCTTCCCAGCGGTTCGACATCGGGTCTTTGGTCTTGCAGAGCACTTTCCCGTGTCCGCTGGTAGCGAACATATAATATGTGCCATCATGCTCGAAAACCCGCGGACTTTCGGGCGTCGTAAACGTAATCAGCGCCGGCCCGAGATCTTTCCAACGGATCGCATCGTCCGACGAAGCGAGCGCGATCGCGCCTTTGCCGTCGGCGGTAGTGACCATCGAAAACATCAGGAACTGCCCGCCATATCGCAGGATGTGCGAATCCCGGCAATCCTCCCAACCGGTCGGATTGCGCATCGCCCACTCCGGCGCCGTATAGACCGGATTTTCCGGACAACGTTTCCAGTCGAACAGATCCTTGCTGGTAGCCAGACCGACGGTTTGCTTGCCCAGCCAACGGTCGTCGAACCCGGTATAAACCATGTAGTACGTTCCCTTGTGCTTCACGATGGACGGAGCGGATACGACCTGCCCCTCCCACGTACCGGGAACGACCCGGATGACGCGCGGGTGATGCTCCCAATGCACCAGATCGGTCGAAGTGGCGTGTCCGAACGCCTTCTCGCTGTCCGGTTCCTGCCAGTCCTGCGTATCGTTGGCCACGCCCACGTTGTAGAACAGATGGAACGTACGCCCCTTCTTGATGACGAAATAATCCTTGACGTATTCGCCCTCGCGGGAAAACTGCCCGATTTGCCCGGAATTCGCCCGCATCTTTTCCGGCGCGCGCGCGCCGAGCGGGGAACAAACCCAACAAGCCATCCCCGCCAACAGCAGGAACGCGGCACCCCAACGGTTGATCTTATACATAGCCGAAATGTTTTGCGACAGCGCCCCGGCAGCAACCTGCCGGACCGGATGCCTATTCGATAACGATCAATACGTCTCCTTCGAGCACGGAATCTCCGGTGCCGACGCGAATCTCCGCAACAGTGCCTTCCTTGTCCGAATCGACGTTGTTTTCCATCTTCATCGCTTCGAGCACCATCAGACGCTGTCCGACTTTGACCGCATCGCCGACCGCAACCTTGATGTCGAGGATCACGCCCGGCAGCGGACTCTTGACAGCGCCTCCGCCGGCGGCGGGTTTCGCGGCTGCGGCAGGCGCCGGCTGTGCCGGAGCGGGCGCGGCGACAGCGACCGGTTTCGCAGCGACGGCTTTTTCCTGGTCGAGCGTCACCGTATAGTTCGTTCCGTTCACCGTCACGTCAGCGCGGTTTCCGTTCAGGTCGTTGACGGCGACCTGGTAATCGTTTCCGTTGATATTCAGTTTATATTCCTTCATGATGATTCGATCTGTCGTTTGTATGAACGGGCGTCCCGACTCCCCGGAAACCGGACCGGCCGCGGCGCCCTGCAATCATTCCCTACCAGCGGCGGTTGCGCTGCGGCAGGCGGGTCATCCCGTAACTTTTGCAATTCCATCCGGAAGCCGCTTTCGCCGTCCGAACAACGGCAGCGGGAGCCGTGCGGGTCTCCCTGCCGTACAGTTCGAGAGCGACGGCAATCGCCGCAACCACTTCGTTTTCGGAAGATGAAGATCCGGATTTTTTGGATGCAAACAATCTGCTGAAAAATCCCTTCATCGCTACAACGGAATATTAGAATGTTTCTTCGGCGGGTTCGCCAGACGCTTGTTGGCCAACGACTGCAACGCCCTCGCAATGCGGAAACGGGTGTTACGCGGCTCGATGATATCGTCGATATAACCGAACCGGGCAGCCACGTACGGATTGGCAAACTTGTCGCGGTACTCCTCCTCCTTCTGGGCTATGAATTCCGCTTTTTTCTGCTCGTCCTCGATCGCAGCGATCTCTTTCGACGACAACACCTCGGTAGCGCCTTTCGGCCCCATAACGGCGATCTCTGCGGTCGGCCACGCATAGTTGATATCGCCGCGCAGGTGTTTCGAACTCATCACGCAGTAAGCTCCGCCGTAGGCCTTGCGCAGGATTACCGTCACTTTCGGAACGGTCGCCTCGCCGTAAGCGAACAGCAGTTTCGCACCGTGGATAATGATTCCTCCGTACTCCTGGGCCGTCCCCGGCAGGAAGCCCGGCACGTCGACAAACGTCACGATCGGAATATTGAACGCATCGCAGAAGCGCACGAAACGGGCCGCCTTGCGCGAAGCGTTGATATCGAGCACCCCGGCCAGGAACTTCGGCTGGTTCGCGATGATCCCGACGCTCTGGCCTCCGAAACGGGCGAAACCGGTCACGATGTTCGGGGCGAATTTCGCCTGGCTCTCCAGGAAATCCCCGCCGTCGACTACGGCATGGATCACGTCCAGCACATTGTACGGCTTGTTGGGGTTGTCCGGGATGATGTCGTTCAGCACGTCTTCCATCCGGTCGATCGCATCGGTGCAGGCGGCTACCGGAGCGTCCTCCATGTTGTTCGACGGCAGGAAGCTTGCGCAGCATTTCGATCCCCTCCTCCTCGGTTTCGGAAACGAAATGGGCCACGCCGCTCTTGGCCGCATGAATCGAAGCGCCGCCCAGTTGTTCCTGCGTCACCTCTTCGCCGGTCACGGTCTTCACGACCTTCGGGCCGGTAACGAACATATAGCTGCTGCCCTTGCTCATCAGGATGAAGTCGGTCAACGCGGGCGAATAAACCGCGCCGCCGGCGCAAGGTCCGAAGATAGCCGAGATCTGCGGGATAACGCCCGAAGCGAGGATGTTGCGCTGAAAGATTTCGGTATAACCGGACAAACTGTTCACGCCCTCCTGGATACGCGCGCCGCCCGAATCGTTGATTCCGATCACCGGAGCCCCGTTTTTCATCGCCATATCCATCACTTTGCAGATCTTAGCGGCGAAGGTTTCGGACAGCGAACCGCCGAACACGGTGAAATCCTGCGAGAACACGTACACCTGACGGCCGTTGATCGTACCGTAGCCGGTTACGACGCCGTCGCCGAAATAGGTCTCTTCCTCGAGGCCGAAATTATTGCAGCGGTGCTTTACGAACATATCGAACTCTTCGAAGGAACCTTCGTCGAGCAGTAGCTTAATGCGTTCGCGCGCCGTTTTTTTCCCTTTTTTATGTTGTGAATCGATCCTTTTCTGACCGCCTCCGAGTCTCGCCTGTTCGCGATACCCCATCAATTCTTTGACTTTCTCTTGAATGTCGCTCATTTTGGTTTTGCAGTTATATACGGTTTCAGGTAAATTATTTGTTCTTGTTTTCGCACAGTTCGGTCAGCACGCCGCCGGTAGACTTCGGGTGCAGGAACGCGATGCTAAGCCCTTCGGCGCCTCCGCGCGGAGCCTTGTCGATCAGTTGGATGCCGTTCGCCTCGCATTCGGCCAGACAGTTTTCGATCCCGTCGACGGCAAAAGCCACATGGTGCACGCCTTCGCCCCTCTTTTCGATGAACTTGCCGATCGAACCTTCGGGAGAGGTCGATTCGAGCAGCTCGATCTTCGTGTCTCCGACTTTAAAGAAAGCGGTTTTCACTTTCTGGTCGGCGACCTCTTCGATGTTATAGCATTTGGTTCCGAGCATTTTTTCCCAATACGGGATGGCGGTATCCAAGCTTTTCACTGCGATACCGAGGTGTTCGATGTGCGATACTTTCATGATACAGATTTTTATTTTTAAGTAAGTTAATAGCTGCCGTATGCAATAAGGGGATTATTCAAATCCGAATCTCACAAATTTAGGATTTTATTCTTTAAAATCCAGTATCTACCGGAAAGTTTCTGTCCAAAAAACATACAGTCGCTAAAATCGGTGCAACTTTTGATACTGATTTTCGTTTTATTAATTAAGAATACGTATATTTGTTTAATTGTCGTGCTCATGAAAAAGATCATCGTTATAACAGGCATTTTGTTGCTGGCCTTTTCAGGAGTCAAAGCGCAACAACTGATCAACGGGGAAAAAGCTCCGGAACTGAAACTCAGCGAGTGGATCAGCAAGAACCAGTTGCAAAGCGGAAAGCCCACGTTGATCGAGTTCTTTTTCTCGCGCAGCGACCTGAGTATGAAGCGCCTGCCCACCGTGGACGACTTCGCGCGGAATTACGGCAAAAAACTGAACGTAGTCGTCATCGGCTGCGAAACGAAAGATAAGATCCAAAGCGTAATGGACGGAAAAGGATATGCGTTCGCCGTCGCGGTGGACAACGAACACAAGACGTTCACCGCCTACGGAGCGCAGTTCGTCCCGTACGGCGTTTTGCTCGATGCGCGCGGGAAAGTGCTCTGGTTCGGCAATTCGTCGAAATTCGGTGCCGAGGAGCTGAAAAAGACGCTGGAGTGGGAGTAGCCCTGACGAAGAGATTGATCCGATAATCATTTAATAACCTATGTTAAGATTGCTATTCCGACGGATATTGCCGGGAATCTTGTTCGTTGCAGTCTTCGCCGCCGGAGCGCGTGCCGAAGACCCTGCCGTAACGCCCTCGACGGCTTTGGAATCCTATTTGCACAACGGCGACCTGACCTACGGTTGGGAAGTCCGGGAAACGGTGCGCGACGGCAATGCGACCGTCTACCACCTGCTGTTGACTTCGCAGAAATGGCAGGACATCACCTGGACGCACCAGCTTTCGGTCATCGTACCGGATCGGATCACGCATCCCGGCGCGCTGCTGATGATTACCGGCGGCTCGGTCAAGGACGGACAACCGAACTGGAACGGAGGCATACAGGAAGGCCTGCTCGCGCCGATGGGAAAAATAGCGCAGGACAACCGCGCCGTCACAGCCGTCCTGAGGCAGGTTCCGAACCAACCGCTGTACGACAGCCTGAAGGAGGACGCGCTGATCTCTTATACGTTGCACCGTTTCCAGCAGGACGGCGACTACACCTGGCCGCTGCTGTTCCCGATGACCAAAAGCGCCGTGCGGGCAATGGACGCCGTGACGGAATTCTGCGCAGAGCGGTTGCAGCGCAAAGTGGAAGGATTTGTCGTGGCCGGAGCGTCGAAACGGGGCTGGACGACCTGGCTCGCCGCAGCGCAGGATAGCCGCGTGGCGGCAGCCGCGCCGATGGTGATCGACATCCTGAACATGCCCAAAAGCATCCGTTACCAACTGGAAGCGTACGGCGCTTACAGCGAACAAATCAAGGATTACAGCGACTTGGGCATCCTGCAATCGATCTCTTCGGAAAAGGGGCGCGCCATCGTCGAGATGATCGACCCGTACAGCTACCGCCGCAAATTGTCGCAGCCCAAACTGCTGCTGATGGGAACCAACGACGAATTTTGGGTGGCCGACAACGTCAAGAACTACATCGACTCGATCCCGGGGATCAACCGGCTGCATTACATCCCGAACGCCGGGCATAACCTCGGCGGCGGAGCCGAAGCGATGCTGACGCTGGATGCTTTTTTCGCTTCGCTGTTGTCGGATAATCTTTTCCCGACCTGCGCATGGCAGGCGAAAACCGGAGGCAAGAATCTGAAAATCGTGCTGGAGATGTCCCGCGAAAATCTTGTCGGCGCAGAGCTGTGGAGCGCCGTCTCGCCGACCCGCGATTTTCGCAAAGCGGAATGGAATTCCGCTCCGCTGCCGGAACCGGAAAGCGAAAAATACACGGTCGACGTACCGTTGCCCGAAACCGGTTTCAAAGCTTGTTACGTAGATCTGATCTACCGTACCGACGACGGCCGGCAATACAAAATCTCCACGCGCATTTTCATGACCGATCCAGGCAAATTGTTGTAATTATCCGGATAACGTTCGATCGGCCCGTATTTCCTCCCGGTGCCCCCTTGCCGCGCATTCAACGGATAACGCGGCCGGACGAAACGGCGGACGAAGGGAAGATCTCTTTTCAGGACGGTTTATTTCGGAAGCGGACCCGTGGATAAAAACGCGGGATATCCGTTCTTTTAAAAGCTAAAGCAAATTTCCGACGAGCAACAAACGAGCACAAAAAAAAGGAGCATGTCCTTGCACACTCCTTATCGGATCATACGTACCGTCGGAAACTTTCCGTCGCCGGCCGGCACTGCATTTCGGTTTCGGTTAGATTATTAGGCGCGTCAGCCAACGGCCTTCAATTGCCGGAATTTGTCGCTTTCGAGGCGGCTTTTCGCATACGGAACCGTCACGCGCAGCGACTTGCGTCCCTCCTGGCCCGGCAGGTCGAACATGCCGTCCATCATGATCGCTTCGCAGATCGACCGCAGGCCGCGCGCGCCGAGCTTGTACTCGATCGCCTTATCGACAATGTAATCGAGAGCGTCCTCGTCGAACGTCAGTTTGATGCCGTCCATTTCAAACAGCTTGACGTACTGGCGCGTAATCGCGTTTTTCGGCTCGGTCAGAATCGAGCGCAGCGCAACCCGGTCGAGCGGTTCGAGGTAGGTCAGCACCGGAATACGCCCGATCAGTTCGGGGATCAGTCCGAACGATTTGAGATCCTGCGGCATGACGTACCGCATCAGGTTGTCCTTATCGATCCGTTCCCTGTGAAGCTGTCCGTAACCGAGCGCCTGCGTATTGAGCCGCTGAGCGATTTTCTTCTCGATGCCGTCGAACGCTCCGCCGCAGATGAACAGAATGTTCGACGTATTGACCTGTATGAATTTCTGGTCGGGATGCTTGCGTCCCCCCTGGGGCGGTACGTTCACGACCGTACCCTCGAGGATCTTCAGCAACGCCTGCTGCACGCCTTCGCCCGACACGTCCCGCGTGATGGACGGGTTATCCCCTTTGCGCGCGATCTTGTCGATCTCGTCGATGAAAACGATCCCGCGTTCGGCCAGCGCCACGTCGTAGTCGGCCACCTGCAACAACCGCGTCAGGATGCTCTCCACGTCTTCGCCGACATATCCCGCCTCGGTCAGCACCGTCGCATCGACGATCGTAAACGGCACTTTGAGCAATTTGGCGATCGTCCGGGCCAACAACGTCTTCCCGGTACCGGTCTGCCCGACCATCATAATATTCGACTTGTCGATCTCGATCTGCATGTCGTTGCTCTCCTCGTGCAGCAACCGCTTGTAATGATTATAGACCGCCACCGATATATGCCGCTTGGCGCTCTCCTGCCCGATCACATACTGATCGAGAAACTGTTTGATCTGAATCGGTTTCAGAAGCTCCTCCATGCGGATGGAAGGCGCCTTGCGCACCGTCTTTTTGGGGTTCTCGGCCAGCAGCGCATGCCCGCGCTCGATGCACTGGTCGCAGATGCGGGCTCCGTTGTCGCCGTCGAACAGCATAGCCACCTCGTAACGCGAAAGCCCGCAGAACGAACAATGATCCGCCGGCCGTTTCGTATCCTTTTTCTCCATTTTCTATTCAAAAATATCCGCGCGATGCGGAAATTCGTATATTCGTTAGATTGCAGTCGTTTTCCGTTCCGTCGCCCTATTTCTTCCGGGCCGACAGCACTTCGTCGATCAGACCGTATTTCTGCGCTTCGGGAGCGGTCATCCAGTAATCGCGGTCGGCATCCTTCTCGATCTTTTTGATGGTTACGCCCGAATGCAGAGCGAGTATTTCGTATAACTCCTGTTTGGTGCGAAGAATCTGACGCGCCGTGATCTCGATGTCCGAGGCCTGTCCTTCGACGCCGCCCAGCGGTTGGTGGATCATCACCCGCGAATGCGGCAGCGCCGAACGTTTTCCCTTGGCTCCGGCCGTCAGCAAGACGGCCCCCATGCTGGCAGCCAGCCCGGTGCAGATCGTAGCCACGTCCGAACTGATCAACTGCATCGTATCGTAGATTCCCAAACCGGCCGTCACCGATCCTCCGGGCGAGTTGATATAAATCTGAATGTCTTTGTCCGGCTCGGTCGATTCGAGAAACAACAACTGCGCCTGGATGATATTGGCCACGTCGTCATAAACGGGGCAACCCAGAAAAATGATCCGATCCATCATCAACCTCGAAAAGACATCCATCGCGGCCACGTTCATCTGCCGCTCCTCGATGATCGTCGGGGAGATGGAGCCTTGCGCCGCCGCTTTGAACTGATGCAGTTTAAGACTGCTGATCCCGGCATGACCGGTCGCATATTTTTCAAACTCGCTCTTACTCATAATTATTTCATTTTACCGTTACTGTCTTTTATCGAAAGCCTATCCGGTATTTCTCTGCAAACCCCGAACCAAAAAGCGATCCGACCCGAATTTTCCGGACTTCCGCTCAACGTGCCAGCGCGACGACCGAAACGATCGCCCGGTGATCGGACAGGCCGGAAGGCATGATCCGCGTCGATTCGAGCGTCCACCGACCGGCCGGATAACCGAACAGGTAATCGATCTTGACGTCGGGAGCGTCGGCCGGAAAGGTCGGCTGCATCCCGCACAACAGATCGCAACCGGACGTCATCGCAGCGATCTCGGCGGCATCGGGCTCCGCATTGAAATCTCCGCCGAGCAACACCGGATAGCGCGACCGTTTCAGTTCGTTCAGAATGCACTCCGTCTGCATCCGTCGGCTCTCCTCGCTCAGTCCCAGGTGGGTCGATGCAAACACGACCGTATCCTGTCCGACTTCGACCGTAACGAGCAGCAACGCCCGGGATTCTTCCTGCGCGGAAGCCTGCGGCAACATCAGCTTCCGCACCCCGAGGTACGGCCTGGCCGTCAGCAGCCCGATCCCGTACCAGCCTCCGGCAAAAGCGATCGTCTTGCCGTACAATGGAAACATCCCGGTACGGAAGCCCAGCTCCGTAGCGAAATCCTTGCCGTGCTGATGCGGGATTCCCTCCCGGCGAGTATGGCAGTCCACTTCCTGAAGCGCCACCATATCCGGTTTTTCGGACGCGATTCGCGCCGCAAGCTCTTCCAGCGACGCCAACTCCCCGAAACGCAGGTTGTAGGTGATCGCTTTCAGCCGCAAAGTATCCTGCGCGCGGGCTATCGGCGCACAGCACAGCAGAGTCAGCAAAAGGCAAACGAAAAACGCCCCGGATTTTTTCATCGTCGTCCCGTTTTGGTCACAAATATTTACAAAGATACAACATTACTCTACAATTCCGCATACGTCTGCCGGTACGGATCGAAAAACGAAGGCGCAGGTCGTACTACCTGCGCCTTCGTTTTTTACGTCATTGCCGAAACTACTGCGCGTCCTGAACCAGTTTGCCGAAATCTTCGGCCGAAATGGCTTTTTCGGAAACCGTGATCTGCGGAATCACCGCGTCGATTACTTTATTTTCGAACAGTTTTTCGTAGACTTTCCGATTTTCCTCCTTGTTGCCGAGAATATTTTTCGCATAATTCGCCAACGTCTCGCCGTCTACATTCGGAATCCCGTAGTAAGCGAACTGGGCGGCGGCCATTTTCTTGGCTTCCTCGGTAGCCTCTTCCGGGGTCACTTCGAGTTTCAGCGCATCGATATAATGTTTCTGAATCAGATTCCAGCGCATCATATCGAGGAAACGGTCGAAGTCTTTGTCGATCTCCTCCATCGAGAACTTGCCCTCGTTGATCGTATAGAGCCAGTTTTTCAGGAACGCTTCCGGCATTACGAGTCCGGCTTTTTTCAACAGGAATTTGCGCACGTCGAGGTGCAACAGGAAATCGGTTTCGCGCGACAAATCGCGGGCGATCTGTTCCTCGATGTATTTTTCGAACGCTTCCGGCGTAGCGACGCCGCCGTCCGGGAAAGCGGTTTTGAAAAACTCCTCGTTCATTTCGGGAGCGACGAAACGGCGGATCTTATTGATCGTCAACTTATAATTCGGGTCCATCCCTTCCAGGTCGGCTTCCTTCACGCCGAGCGCGGCAGCACGCTGCGACGGCGTCTTGAACAACTTGGTCACATCGACGTCCAGCGAATCGCCGACCTTCTTGCCGATAAACGGCGCGCGGTCTTCGTCGCTCATGCCGATCAGACCTACGTAAGCCTCCTCGACTTTCGTATCGCCCTGTTCGAGCGTTACGTCGAGCGCGTCTTCCTTCTCGACCGTATCGACGTCGGTCAGTTTCCCGAAACGGTTCAAGAAGTTGGTGCGATAACCGTCGCGCATCTTATCTTCGATCCGGATCGAATACCGGGTTACTTTATCTTTTTTACTCAGGTCGATACCGATCTCCGGAGCCAGACCCACTTCGAACACGAACTCGTATTCGGTGCTGTCGTCGAAATCCAGCGGTTGCTGTTTGTCGCTCGGAATCATATCGCCGACGAGCGTGAGCTTCTCTTTTTCGATGTAATCGAAGCAGGCTTTCGAAGCGGCGCGGTACGACTCCTCGGCAACGACTCCTTTGCGGTACATTTTATTGATAATCCCCATCGGAACCATCCCCGGGCGGAAACCCGGAACGTTCGCTTTGCGTTTGTAGGTGCGCAGCGCCTTATCTACAGCTTCACTGTAATCGGCCTCACCCACGGTCACCTTCAGCAGCGTGGTGAGATTTTCAAGATTTTCTCTGACAATATTCATTTATCCGTAATATTTTGATCGTTAACGCGAACAAGATGGCCGCCCTGCGACAATGTCCGGCGGCCTTCCGACATCGTGCGGATAAAGGGACTCGAACCCCCACGCCGTGAGGCACCAGATCCTAAGTCTGGCGCGGCTACCAATTACGCCATATCCGCAGAAGCGCCACAAAGATAGCACATTTTTCATCAGGCTGCAAATTTTCGACCTAATTTTGCATGAATGACGCAAATACGTTTTTTCCCGGCCAAACGGCAAAAACGAACCGCCCCGTTTTCCCGACATTTTGATTTCCGGCAAAATATCGTTAGTTTTGTGCAAACGGTTGCATTAGTCCGACAACATCGCAAACCTAACCCTACCGAGTCATGAAACGGATCTACCTCCTGCTGAATGCGGCGACGCTGCTCGCCTGCCTGTTTTGCTCCCCTTTGTCCGGCAAACGCAAAACTCCGCAACCGGCCGAACCCGCGGCCCGCGAATACTGGATCGCCACGCTCGACCGGACGGCTTTGCCGGTACTGACCGCGTTGAGCGAACAGCGCCTGAAAGCGGCGATGCCGCTCGAAACGAAGATCGACCGAGCGCAACACGTGGGCTACCTCGAAGCGTTCGGCCGCACGCTGACCGGGATCGCCCCGTGGCTCGAACTCGGCCCGGACAGCACCGTCGAAGGCCGGAAACGGGCGCGCTACATCGAACTGGTACTGAAATGCCTCGACAACGCGACCAACCCGGAGTCGGCCGATTGCATGAACTTCACGGAATACCAGCAACCGCTGGTCGATGCGGCCTTCCTCGCGCACGGGCTGGTGCGGGCGCCCAAACAAATCTGGGGGCGTCTGGACGAACGAGTCAAACGGCAGGTCGTCGATGCCCTGAAATCCACCCGCACGATCCGCACTCCGACCAACAACTGGCTGCTTTTCAGCGGCATCATCGAAGCGTTCCTGCTCGACAACGACTACGGCGGCGACCTGATGCGAATAGACTTCGCGGTCAACAAACACCTCGAACGCTACAAAGGCGACGGCACGTACAGCGACGGCGACCTGTTCCAATGGGACTATTACAACAGCTTCGTGATCCAGCCGATGCTGCTGGACGTGGTGCGTATCCTGCATAAACGGAAACTCGTTTCCGACAAAACCTTTCAGGACGTGCAGCGGCGGATACAACGCTATGCCGCCGTACAGGAACGGCTAATCTCGCCGGAAGGAGCGTTCCCGCCGATCGGCCGGTCGCTGGCCTACCGGATCGGGGCGTTCCAAGCGCTCGGACAGGTCGCGCTCGGACATTTGCTGCCCGCCGAAGTCGCCCCCGCACAGGTGCGTTGCGCGCTGACGGCAGTGATGAAACGCATGATGGAAGCCCCGGGCACTTTCGACGAAAAAGGATGGCTGAAAATCGGTTTCTGCGGAGCGCAGCCGGGTATCGGAGAGGGCTACATCAATACCGGTAGTCTGTATCTGTGCTGCGCCGGTTTCTTGCCGCTGGGACTGCCGGCCGACGATCCGTTCTGGAACGCCCCCGACGCCGACTGGACTTCGTTGAAGCTGTGGAAAGGCATCGACCTGCCGGCCGACCACGCCGTCAACTGACCGGATTATTTTTCCAGGAAAAAACCGACCGAAACGTATTCGATACGCAGTTCGGGAAAGCGGGACAGGCGCACCATGTCGAAAACGACTTTGACCGAATCCGTTTCGTATTGCAGAAGCGCGCTCTTCATCGAATCCAACGCCGCGACGGGAACCGTATCCCGCACGGCATAACCGCTCCCGGACAGCTTTTCTCGCAGCATATCTTCCAGTCCCCGCCGGAACAGAAGGCTGCCGTCATTGTCTTTGATCGACAGCGTATCCCGGCTCAGATCGGCATACAGGCGCTGCCCGTTCTCGTAATTCTGCACGGCCCGCAACGTGCGGTATCCGGATATATCGACCGGAGCCCCGTCCGATTCGAGCAGCACGGAGTTCCGCTGCGGATCCTCCTGCGGAGTCAGTTCGGTGGCCCACGGCACGCTTACATACCATTCCAACACCTGAGGAATCACCTCGTTCTGCAAAGCGAACGAGTCGTCCACCCCGTAACGTTCCGCCATAAATCCGGCGGGACAGTTCCGGGCGAGGTATTCGAACGATTCGTAAAGACGACGGTAATCCTCGCGGTAAACCGAGTCGGCATCGGGACGTTTCTGCAAAATCAACCGGCCCGAAGCATCGGCCAATCCGAGACGGACGACGATCCGTTCGGCGCGCTGCATCTGCGAACGAATGCCGATAGCCGCCGCCGTAACTCCCGGTATATACGTGAAAACGGCCAGTAAAACGCCCGACAGCGCCGCGACATACAGGTAACGTCCGCTCCGACGGCTGAAAAACAGCAGGATCGTCACCGTCATGATCGCCCCGCAAACCGCCAGGTAAACCCTGTCCTGCGTAAACCCGTACTGCTGCACGCGATAACCCACTCCCGTCCAGAACATCGCGAGCGCCGGCAGCGCGATCAGGCTGAACCGGCCGTAATACCAGTCGTACAACCGCCGGAGCAGCATCGGCTGGCAGGCTTTCAACACCGTCGCGACGATCGCATAACCGAACACGAGGTAAGCGATTCCGCCCTTGGGCAGTTCCCACCGCAGCACGATCATTGCGAAATAGAGGTACAGGATCGCCGTGTAGATCAGCACGGTGGGGCTCAACACGTAATTGAGCAGCACATCGAAAAACGGATTCGGCCGAACGCCTTGCTCCCGGTCGCTCGTCCGGTTGAATGCCAGGAAACAAACCGGCGCCAGCAGCACGAACGCCGACATCGCGGCATAGGTCGTGAAACCGGACGATATCCCGGTGAAAATATTGAATATGTATACGATCGAATGGAAAATGGCCATCAGCGCCAGGAAAGCCGTCAACGCCAGCAGTAAGGCCGACAGCAGGTCGTACACGTAGCGTAGCGCGCGCTCGACGAACCGTTCGTTATCGCTCTGCCAATCGCTGGCCAGCACCGTCAACGCGCAGACGACCAGCGTCACGGGATAAGCCACCGTCCTCGTCCAGTCGCCGACGTCGGCCGCCAGCAACGGGAGCGCCAGCAACGGCGACAGATAATAGACGATCCGCCATGCGCCGCGGCGACACCACCGGTTCGTCACGAACGAAAACGTGAAAAACAGCGGCAGCAGCAACGCATAACCATCGTTTTCGATCACTTCCTCCCGGATCAACGCGCAGATCAGAAAGGCATAAACGGCTACGGCCGTTTCGGCCGGCGCATACCGGAACGTCTCGGCCAATCGGCCAACGAACCGGCGAATACGATCTTTTAACGATACTTTCAATGGTTATTGTTTTACGTCCAGACGGACACGTTATCCTCAATTACCGGTCGAACTCCAGCGCCCGGCCCCGGGCGTCGCGATCCACCGCCCCGTTCCGAAAAACGATTTTCCCGTTGACCAGCGTATGGGTCACCCGATTCGAAAACGTAACGCCCTCGAACGGCGACCAGCCGCATTTGGACAGGATATTCTGCGGCGACACCGTCCACGGATCGTCGGGCCTGACCAACACGATATCGGCGAAATACCCTTCGCGCAGGTAACCGCGCTCCCGGATCCGGAACCGGACAGCCGGCGCATGACACATTTTTTCGACCGCCGTTTCGACCGGGAACACCCCGTTGCGACTCATTTCGAGCATCGCCACCAGCGAATGCTGCACCAGCGGGCCGCCGGACGGAGCTTTCAGGTAAGGCAGCTTCTTCTCATCGAGCGTGTGCGGGGCATGATCCGTCGCTACGACGTCTACGCGTCCGTCCGCGATTCCGCGGCGCAACGCATCGCGGTCGGCCTCGCTTTTGATAGCCGGATTCCACTTGATAAAATTCCCCATGCGGGCGTAGTCGGCGTCACTGAACCACAGGTGATGCACGCACACCTCGTTCGTAATCCGTTTACCGGAGAGCGGCCCCCGGTCGAAAAGATCGAGTTCGCGGGCCGTGCTCAGGTGCAGCACGTGCAGGTCCGCCCCGTAGCGCGTCGCCAATTCGATGGCCTTCGCCGACGACCGGTAACAAGCCTCGGCCGACCGGATCAGCGGATGCATCGCCACCGTTATCTCATCGCCGTACCCAGCCCGGAAACGCTCCATATTAGCGCGCACGGTCGCCTCGTCCTCGCAGTGCGTCGCCACCGGCACCGGGGACTGGGCGAATATCGACGCCAGCGCGCGATCGTCGTCGACCAGCATGTTCCCGGTCGAAGAACCCATAAACACTTTGACGCCGCACACCCATTTCGGATCGATTCGTTCGATCTCGGCGGCATTTTCGTTCGTCGCCCCGAAATAAAACGAATAGTTCGTTACGGACGTTTCGGCGGCCCGTTCGAATTTCTCGTCGAGCAGGCCGAGCGTTACGGTCGGAGGCTTGACGTTCGGCATATCCATAAAAGAAGTGACTCCTCCGGCGGCGGCGGCGGCCGACTCGCTGCGGATATCGGCCTTGTAGGTAAGCCCCGGTTCGCGGAAATGCACCTGATCGTCGATCACGCCGGGCAACACCCACTGTCCCCGGGCGTCGATCGTTTCGCCTTCGAAACGGTCGTGCGGATATGCGCCCCGGCCGATCTCGGCGATCCGTTCGCCGCGGACGACTACGTATCCTTCGAAACGCTCCCCGTCACCGAAGACCGTCCCTCCGCGAATCAGCAGCCCCCGGCTCATACGGCTTTCGGTTTGATCGAACGGAAACGCAGTTTCAGCACCCCGAAAAAGGCTTCGCGGAAAATCCCGCCGCTCATTTTCGACGCGCCGAGCGTCCGTTCGGTGAAAATGATAGGCACCTCCTTGACACGGAAACCCAACTTCCACGCGGTATATTTCATTTCGACCTGAAAACCGTAACCTTTCATCCGCACGGCATCCATATCCATCGTCCGCAGCAACTTCGCGCTGTAACATACGAAACCGGCCGTCGCATCGCGCACCGGCATCCCGGTCACGAAACGCACATACGCCGACGCGTAATAGGACATCAGCACCCGCTTCATCGGCCAGTTCACCACGTTCACGCCGGTCACGTAACGCGACCCGATCACCAGGTCGGCCCCTGCGACCGCCGCCTGCGACAACCGCACCAGATCGTCCGGATTATGCGAAAAATCGCAGTCCATTTCGAAAACGTAGTCGTACCCGTTCTCAAGCGCCCAGCGGAATCCCGCAAGGTAAGCGGTGCCGAGTCCCAGCTTGCCGGAACGCTCGATCAGGTGCAGCGAGCCGGGATAGACCCGCTGCTGCTCCCGGACTACTTTCGCCGTACCGTCCGGAGAGCCGTCGTCGATAATCAACAGGTCGAACTTTTCAGGCAGGGAAAAGACTTTGTCTATCATCGGCCGGATGTTGTCAAGCTCGTTGTAGGTCGGAATAATCACCAGGTTTCTCATACATTCAGTTGCTATGCGCCGCGATGTTGCACGCGACACGCTAATTTTAAAACAAAAGTAGTAATTTTGGCGAAATATGTAACTTTATCCTTAAAAATTATGCCCATCGAACTGTCGCTGGAACTCACGCCGAAACAGGCATCCGACCAGGCCCGTTACCTGCCGCTGATCGCCGACCGGATAGCCGTTCCGCAATCCCGGATCGCACTGGTACGCATCGTTCGCCGTTCGATCGACGCGCGCAGCCGCCAGATCCGCGTCAACCTCGGCGTACAGATCTATGTCGACGGAGAACAGGCTCCGCCGCCGGTGCGCTTCGATTATCCGCAGGTCGGGGGTCGCACGCCGGTCGTCGTCGTCGGATCGGGGCCGGCCGGACTGTTCGCCGCGCTGCGGCTGATCGAACGCGGCTTGCGCCCGATCGTACTCGAACGCGGACGAGACGTCTCAGCGCGCAAAAGGGACATCGCCCGGATCAACCGCAACGGCCCGGTAGATCCGGAATCGAACTACGCTTTCGGCGAAGGCGGAGCGGGCACCTATTCCGACGGCAAGCTCTTCACGCGCTCGAAAAAACGCGGCGACTACCGCAAGGCGCTCGAAGTTTTCCGCTTCCACGGCGCCGACGAGTCGATCCTGTACGACGCGCACCCGCACATCGGCACCGACCGGCTGCCGCGCATCATCGCCGCGATGCGACAGACGATCGTCGACGCCGGCGGACAAGTGCTGTTCGGGGCGAAAATAACCGACGTCCGAATCCGGAACGGAAAAATCGCCGGGGTCTGCCTCGGCGACACGACGGTCGAAGGGGCCGCCGTAATTCTCGCGACCGGACACTCGGCGCGCGACATCTACGAAATCCTGCACCGCCGGGGAGTACGGATCGAAGCCAAACCGTTCGCGATGGGCGTCCGGGCCGAGCATCCGCAACAACTGATCGACCGCGCGCAATACCACCTGCCCGAACGCGGCGAATACCTGCCCGCCGCCTCGTACTCGTTGGTCAGCCAGGTCGGCGGACGGGGCGTCTACTCGTTCTGCATGTGTCCGGGAGGTTTTATCGTGCCGGCCATGACGCGCGCCGGAGAGTCGGTCGTCAACGGCATGTCGCCGTCGGGCCGCAACTCGGTATTCGCCAATTCGGGCATCGTCACCGAAATCCGCCTTTCCGACTTCGAACACCTGCGGGCCGAACACGGGGAACTGGCCGGGCTGCGTTTCCAGCAGCAATTCGAAGAGCTGGCCTACCGGCAGATCGGCGACCGGCAGATCGCCCCGGCGCAACGGCTGGCCGACTTCGTAGCCGGAAAAGCGTCCGGATCGCTGCCGCGCTGCTCCTACGTGCCGGGCATCGCCGCGACGCGAATGGAACAATGGATGCCCGGTACGATTTCCGACGCGCTGCGGGGCGGCCTGGCCTCGTTCGGCAAAAAACTGCGCGGATTCGTAACGAACGAGGCGCTCGTCGTCGGCGTCGAATCGCGCACTTCTTCGCCGGTACGCATCCCGCGCGATCCGGCGACGCTGATGCACCCGCAGACCGCGGGGCTTTTCCCGGCCGGCGAGGGCGCCGGATACGCCGGGGGAATCATCTCGGCCGCCATCGACGGCGAACGGTGCGCAGACCGCGCCGCCGACTACCTTGCAGGAAAGCCGTAAAGTCCTTTTTATGACCGGAATGGACGGAATGCCGCCGACAGGATGCAAAAAAGCCGTACCTTTGCGGTATGAACCGTAAAATCCTCGCGCTGGCCATTCCGAACATCATCTCCAACATCACGATCCCGCTGTTGGGCATGGTCGACATGGCCATCGTCGGTCACCTCGGCGACGACGCGCTGATCGGCGGAATCGCCATCGGGACGGCCGTTTTCAACTTCATATACTGGAACCTGGCTTTCCTGAGAATGGGAACCAGCGGCCTGGCGGCACAAGCCTACGGCGCGCACGATTTCCGCGAAATCGCCGCCATTCTGGTACGGGCTCTTTCGGTCGCGCTGGCGGCAGCGATGGCGCTGCTGATCCTGCAGCGTCCAGCCGGCCGGCTGACGCTGATGATGATGGACGGCACGCCGCACACGATGCGCTATGCGGCCGAATATTTTTTCGCACGCATCTGGGCGGCCCCGGCCACCATCTCGCTGTTCGCTTTCCAGGGATGGTACATCGGTATGCAGAACTCGCGCTTCCCAATGTACATCGCCATCGTCATCAACCTGATCAACATCGTCTTCTGCCTGTGGTTCACGCTGGGACTCGGCTGGGGCATCGCCGGCGTAGCCTGGGGAACGGTCGTCGCGCAATATTGCGGTCTGCTGATCTCCGCCGGGCTGTGGCTCCGGTATTACCGGCGCTTTCTACGCTACATCGACCTGAAAGAGAGCCTGAAGATCAAACCGATGCTCGGATTTTTCCGAATCAACCGCGACATTTTCCTGCGGACGGCCTGCATCGTCGCCGTATACACTTTTTTCACCTCCGCATCGTCCGGCATGGGAGACACGCTGCTGGCGGTCAACATGCTGCTAATGCAGCTTTTCACGTTGTTCTCGTACCTGATGGACGGCTTCGCCTATGCCGGGGAATCGCTGGCGGGACGCTACGTAGGCGCCCGGAATCCCGAGATGCTGCGCAAATGCATCCGCTACCTGCTCGCATGGAGCCTCGTCGTGGCGATACTCTACGTCGGCGTCTACGCCTTCGGCTGGCGGACGATCCTGTCGCTGTTCACCGACAGCACGGCCATTCTGTCCGGAGCCGGGGCCTATGTCGAATGGCTGGTCGTGATCCCGCTGATCGCCTTCGCCCCATTCATGATCGACGGCATTCTGATCGGAGCGACCCGCACGGCGGTGATGCGCAACTCCGTCTTCGTCTCGACGGTCGTCTTCTTCGCCGCCTATTACGGACTGCGCGGCATAGCGGGCAACAACGCCCTCTGGTTCGCATTCACGGCATTTCTGGTGATGCGCGGGGTGCTGCAATATTATATGACGAACCGGCTGCGGATCATCTGACCCGCAACCGGCAATCGTTATCCGCCTTCCCGACGGAATTTATTTCCCGATCTTGCCGAAATAATCGTTCAGCAACTCGCGGGCCGCGACGAACGAACTTTTACGGTCGGCCAGCACCATCTTCTCGAATTCGCCGATCCGGGCCGCGACCTCTTCGTTCCGGTAAAAATGCTCGCGCAACGCTTCGTCGATCGTTTCGTACATCCAGTATTTAGCCTGCCGGTGACGGTTGCGCTGGAAATAACCGTTCTTTCCGGTAAACTTCAAAAAATCTTCGACGCCGTTCCAGATTTCGGACAGTCCGGTGTGCTCGACCGACGAACAGGTGTAAACCCGCGGCCGCCACTGCGAATCGGGCATCGGAAACAGGTTCAGCGCATTGGCGAAATGACTCCGGGCTACATCGGCACGCTGCTGATTGCCGCCGTCGGCCTTGTTGATCGCGATCATATCGGCCATCTCCATGATGCCGCGCTTGATCCCTTGCAGTTCGTCGCCGGCGCCGGCGATCTGCAACAACAAAAACATATCGACCATCGAATGCACGGCCGTCTCGGACTGCCCCACCCCGACCGTCTCGATGAAAATAACGTCGAACCCGGCGGCTTCGCACAGAATGATGGTTTCGCGCGTCTTGCGGGCCACCCCACCGAGCGAACCGGCCGAAGGGGAAGGGCGTATGAAAACGCTCGGATTGTGCACAAGCGTCTCCATCCGGGTCTTATCGCCCAGGATGGAACCTTTGCTGCGCTCCGAACTCGGGTCGATCGCCAGCACCGAAAGCTTGTGCCCGAGGTTGGCCACCATGTCGCCGATCGCTTCGATAAACGTCGACTTGCCGGCGCCCGGCACCCCGGTGATCCCGATCCGCACCGACCGGCCCGAATGGGGAAGGCAGCGCTCGATGATCTCCTGCGCCTGCGCGTAGTGTTCGGGCAACAGGCTCTCGACCAGCGTAATCGCCTGCGAAAGCACCGTAATATTACCCGCCAGGATTCCCTGCATGTATTCGTCGGTCGTCATCCGATGCCGTTTCGCCCGGCGGAAATAAGGGTTTACGACGGGAGGCTGTTCGACGCCCCGGTTCACCGCCAGCGCGCTGTCGTGCTCCCTGCCGTGTATATCTTCGTAGTGTTCCATAGTCCAATCGCGGATTATTCGACGAAGATACCAATTTTATTTGATCTCTCCTACCGTACAACGGAAAAGTCTCCGGCATGAATTCCGGAAATGTCCCGCGCTTCCGGAGTACGGGCGAGACGTCGTTCGGATTCCGCCGCGGTAAATTGCCGCATCACGGGACTTCGCAGCGCGCCGCTTTTGCAAATCCGGAAAAATAAATTACTTTTGCCCTGACTTTTCCGTCCGGAGAAGGATATTCGGGGTGTAGCGCAGCCCGGTTAGCGCACCTGCTTTGGGAGCAGGGGGTCCCAGGTTCGAATCCTGGTACCCCGACAAAAGAAGAGAATCAACGAGTTTGTTGGTTCTCTTTTTGTTTTGTTTTAATTAGTGCTTCCTCTTCTCTTTTATATTTTATTGCACTTTCCTTTTAATTTCAATGAAATTATTACAGTTAATGAATATAGTATTATCTTTGCAGACCGACTGCGCGTAAAGTACATCATTGTATTTTACAGATACACTTTGTTTATACTTTTGAATTATGAAATTAAAACAGATAAATCTTATTTAAAATGTATAGAACAAGAACTTGTGGAAATTTGCGCCTGGCAGACGAAGGTCTGGTGGTTACTTTAGCCGGATGGGTGCAGAGAACTCGTAAGATGGGCGGTATGACGTTTGTCGATCTTCGTGACCGTTATGGTATAACCCAGCTGGTATTCAATCAGGAAGTAGATGCTGATCTTTGTGAAAAAGCAAACAAACTGGGCCGTGAGTATGTGATTCAGGTAACGGGAACTGTCAGAGAACGTTCCAGCAAGAACAAAAATATTCCGACAGGGGATATCGAACTGATTGTTTCGGAACTGAATGTTCTGAATGCCGCAGTAACTCCTCCTTTCACGATCGAAGATGAAACGGATGGCGGCGACGACCTGCGTATGAAATACCGTTATCTGGACTTGCGTCGTAATGCCGTTCGTAAGAATCTGGAACTGCGCCACCGCATGGCTTTCGAAGTTCGTAACTATCTGGATAAACAGGGATTCCTGGAAGTGGAAACTCCGGTGTTGGTAAATTCAACTCCCGAAGGTGCACGCGACTTCGTTGTTCCTTCACGTATGAATCCGGGACAGTTCTATGCACTGCCTCAATCTCCACAAACATTGAAACAGTTGTTGATGGTTTCCGGTTTTGACCGTTATTTTCAGATCGTAAAGTGTTTCCGTGATGAAGACCTGCGTGCCGACCGTCAGCCGGAATTTACACAGATCGACTGTGAAATGAGTTTCGTCGAGCAGGAAGATGTGCTTAATATCTTCGAAGGAATGGCGAAACACCTTTTCAAGGTAATTCGTGGTATCGAGATTAAAGAGCCGTTCCAACGTATGACCTGGCACGATGCAATGAAATATTATGGAAGCGACAAACCTGATTTGCGTTTCGGAATGAAGTTTGTTGAGTTGATGGATATCATGAAAGGTCATGGTTTCTCTGTATTTGATGATGCTGCTTATGTAGGTGGTATCTGTGTGGAAGGGGCGGCAAGCTACACCCGTAAACAACTGGATGCCTTAACAGACTTTGTAAAACGTCCGCAGGTAGGTGCAAAAGGTATGGTATATGCCCGCGTGGAAGCCGACGGCAGTGTGAAATCGAGTGTGGATAAATTCTATACACAGGAAACATTGCAACAGATGAAGGAAGCCTTCGGGGCAAAACCGGGCGACCTGATCCTGATCCTTTCAGGCGATAATGCGATGAAGACCCGCAAACAGCTTTGCGAATTGCGTCTTGAAGTGGCGAGCCAGTTGGGATTGCGCGATAAGAACAAGTTTGCTTGTCTGTGGGTGGTTGACTTCCCTCTGTTCGAGTGGAGCGAAGAAGATCAGCGTTTCTATGCTATGCACCATCCGTTCACCTCTCCGAAGCCGGAAGATATTCCGTTGCTGGATAGCGATACGGGTGCCGTACGTGCTAATGCTTACGATATGGTTATCAATGGTGTTGAAGTGGGTGGAGGTTCTATCCGTATCCACGACAGCAAATTGCAGGATAAGATGTTCCAGTTGCTGGGCTTCACGGAAGAAAGAGCACAGTCTCAGTTTGGTTTCTTGATGAATGCCTTCAAATATGGTGCTCCTCCTCACGGTGGTCTGGCTTATGGTTTGGATCGTTGGGTGTCTCTGTTTGCCGGCCTCGATTCTATTCGCGACTGTATTGCTTTCCCCAAAAATAACTCAGGCCGCGATGTAATGCTTGATGCTCCCTCTGTGATCGACGATGTACAGCTGGATGAGTTATGTTTGAAGGTTGACGTGAAAGAATAAAATATATCATAATGTTACGGATAAAGGATGTTTTGAAAGAAATAGAGCAATACGCTCCGCTGCCATTGCAGGAAAGCTTTGACAATGCCGGCGTACAGGTAGGTGATGTAAATCAATCTGCTACCGGGGCTCTGCTTTGCCTGGATGTCACGGAAGAAGTGATTGACGAGGCTGTAGAACTGGGGTGTAATCTGATTATTTCTCACCATCCTTTAGCCTTTAAAGCTTTTAAGTCGCTGACTGGTTCCACCTATATCGAGCGTTGCATGATGCGAGCGTGTAAGTACGATCTGGTGGTCTATTCCGCGCATACTAATCTCGATAATGCAG
>ERZ832522.604-NODE-604-length-52947-cov-13.653067_pt1 | contig 52947 bp, 50 predicted proteins | sample MGYA00519951_ERZ832522 | MGnify/ENA primary metagenome ERZ832522 (study PRJEB31850, sample SAMEA3708728) | human gut metagenome | biome: human gut; feature: human-associated habitat; material: faeces | place: China | collected 2014 ... | reverse complement strand
CAATCCGTCTGCTTCGATTTCAATCGTATGTGAATTGTCAAGGTGCATAGGACTGTTTCCATTATCTGGAATCAGTCCTGCCGGAGAAGACTCCGGTTCTATAGCGATCTGGACTACATCCTGTTTATGGGACGTAAGGTGAAGAGTGCTAGCTTTTCCAACTGGATCCGGTATCTGGCAGGCTTTTTTGCGGAGACGGGTAACTGCATTGTAAAAACAGCTGGGAGATATCCCGTGTTCATTACACCATGCAGCATCTGTCAGGCCACTTTGTCTGCATTCGGTTACCAGTTCCATCCATTCATCCAAGGAACGTCCTGGAGCACGTTTATTACTCATAATGAAACCTCCAAATGTAGTAAATTTCTATCTCCTATCAAGGGGAGTGTAGAAAAAATCTATTTACTATCATTATGAGTTTAAAAACGTAGACAGTAAAGCTACCCAAGATTTAAGCGCTTACGAAATAATACCCACGTATTACAGAAAGAGGGTTGATAAAATGAATAGCTTTATAAGCTGGATCGGTGGCAAGAAGTTACTGAAAAGAAAGATCATTGAACAGTTTCCAAAGAATTTTGACAGATACATTGAGGTATTTGGTGGAGCCGGATGGGTACTGTTCGACAAAGAAAAGCATGCGGACATGGAAGTATACAACGACATGAACGGAGAACTGGTGAATCTGTTCAGGTGTGTAAAATATCATCCGGATGCATTACAAAAAGAGCTGGACTGGATGCTGATATCCAGGGAACAGTTTTTCAACTGTGTTGCCCAAAATGAGATTCAGGGCATGACAGACATACAGAGAGCAGCGAGGTTCTACTGTCGAATAAAACTAAGTTTTGGTGCTGACCTTGATTCGTTTGGTGTGCGCTCAAGAGATATGCAGGGAACGATAGAATATCTGCAGAAAGCATCGAAGAGATTGAATAGAGTAGTAATTGAGAATGTCGATTTTGAGCGTCTTATAAAAACGTATGACCGGGAGTCGGCATTATTTTATTGCGATCCGCCGTATTATGATGCAGAAAAATATTATCCAGACAAGTTTCAGTCGGAAGATCATGCGAGACTGAGGGATGCGCTTTCCCGGATTAAAGGTAAGTTTATCCTGTCTTACAATGACTGTCAGGAGATCCGGGACTTGTACGCAGGATATGATCTGATCGAAGTAGATCGGCAGGACAATCTTGTAACGAAAACTAACCCACGTCGTTACAGGGAGTTAATTATAAAAAATTATTAGAAAAAAGTGGGTATTATTTCGGAAGTGGATGAAAGGTGGTGAGCCCGGATGACAAAAAAGCAGAAAAGATTTGTAGAAGAATATTTGATTGACCTGAATGCCACTCAGGCAGCCATTCGGGCGGGGTATTCTCCGACCACGGCAAAAGAGATCGGATGTGAAAACTTAACAAAACCTAACATTTCAGAAGCAATCGCGAAAGCAATGGCGGAACGTTCGCGAAGGACAGGGGTTAATCAAGATCGCGTACTTCAGGAGTTGGCCAAAATTGCATTTGCAAAGATCACGGACGCAGTGGATCCGAAAACAGCAACCGTGAGGGAAGATGCCTCCGAAGATGATTTGGCTTGTATTCAGTCGATTAAAATAAAACCGAATGAGTTCGGAACAGAAAGAGAAATCAAAATGTATGACAAAAGGTCTGCGTTAGTGGATCTTGGAAAACATCTTGGATTATTTAATTCCGATAAGGAGCAGGAAAAGCCGATTCAGATCACTTTTGTGAAGGCGAGTGAGAAGCAAGATGGCGGATAATATTGATTTTGCATTAAATGATCATTTCTATGATTTTGTGGATGACTGGAACTATAAATTTTATTTTCTGGTCGGCGGCTATGGAAGTTCTAAGAGTTATCATGTGGCCGTAAAACTGATTAAAAAATTGCTTGAAGAGAAACGAAAAGCTTTGGTTGTCCGAGAGGTCTTTGATACGATCAGAGACTCTTGTTATGACCTTTTGCAAGAAGTTGCTGAAGCTATGGGTGTTGATGGCTATTTGACGTTTACATCATCGCCGATGCAGGTCAAGTTTAGCAATGGCAGCAGGATTATTTTTAAAGGGATGGATAAACCGGCAAAATTAAAATCCCTGAATGGTGTATCCATCGTATGGATTGAGGAGTGTTCAGAAGTGAAATACACAGGATTCAAGGAGATACTCGGACGTTTGAGGCATCCGACTCTAAGCAATCATATCATTCTATCAACAAACCCGGTCAGTAAAGGAAACTGGTGTTATAAATATTTCTTTCAGGACAAAAAGAAGAAAGTATTTGTTTTAGATGATGAGAAACTATATAAAGAGCGAACCGTAGTTGTCGGGAACACGTACTACCATCATAGTACTGTTGACGACAATTTTTTTGTGCCTAAAGAGTATGTGGAGCAGTTGGATGACTTGCAGACACATGACCCGGATCTATACCGTGTGGCAAGGCAAGGGCGGTTCGGAGTAAATGGCACGTTGGTATTCCCGCAATTTGTTGTAGAGTCGGCTGAACAGGTGTCAGAAGAAATACGATCCATTAAGGATCCACTGGAAAAGAACGGTATGGACTTCGGATTTGTGACTTCTTACAATGCAGCACTCCGCCTGGTGGTGGATCACACGGAGAAGATCCTGTATATTTACCGGGAGTACTACAGCCGGAATAAAACAGATCCGGAGATAGCGGAAGATATGAAAGACTGGAAAGATATTGTGATCAAAGCAGATTGTGCAGAGCCTAAGGCGATTAAATATTATAAGCAATCGGGCTTCCGGATGAAGGCGTGTAAGAAATTCAAAGGCAGCAGGGCGATGTATACGAAGAAAGTAAAGCGATTTAAAAAGATTGTATGCTCCGATGCCTGTCCGAATACGATCGATGAGCTTCAGGACTTGACCTTTGCGGTAGATAAAGATGACGAGATCATTGAAGATGAATTTAATATCGATCCGCATACATTATCGGCAATATGGTACGCTTTGGACGATTACGAGGTTTCGGACTTAAAAGGCGGCGGATTAAGAACACTTGGAACGAGGTGACAAGGTGAAAATAAAAGAATTATGGAACAAAATCAGAAAGGGCGTGAAAGCGGGAATGGCAGCGGTAACAGAGAGCAACGTACTTACGGACAACAGAGTTGTAAGTATGATAGAAAAATTTAAAGCTTCGGGAAAATATAAGTTGATGCAAGAGGGGGAACGGTACTATCAGGTGGATAACGATATTAAGAACCGAAAAATTACAAGGAAAGTAGACGGGCATAAAGAGGAAGAGACATGGAGGGCGAACAATAAACTTGCCCACGCGAAGTATAAAATTCAGGTAGATGAGAAAATTGCATACTTGCTCACAAAGCCGGTTACATACAAAACAGACGGAGCAGATAAAAACGACACTTATGTCGAAAAGGTCAAAGATGTACTTGGGAAACACTTTCAGTATCAACTTACACAACTCGGATATGAAGCATCAAACAAAGGGATTGGATGGTTGCATGTATATCTTGATCCGAAAGGAAAACTGAAAACAATCATGATCCCGGCGGAGCAGTGCATCCCGTACTGGTCGGACAGAAGCCACACAGAACTGGATGCCATGATCCGTGTATACAATACGACGGTATGGCAGTATAACCAAGAGAAAGAGATTACGAATGTAGAAATTTGGACAAAGGACGGCGTAAAATATTACCGTTTAGAAGGACAAATGCTCGTTTACGATAACGATAAAAGTATGGATGCAGGCGGACCCGTAGCGCATTATAAAAGTGTAGAGGAGTGGGAAACATGGGGGAAAGTGCCATTCATTCCGTTTAAAAACAATCAGATCGAAATGCCGGATATCAAATTCGTGAAGAGCTTAATTGATGGCTATGATTTAGGGCGCAGTGAAGCGGCGAACTATATGGATGAGGTCAAAAACCTGATATTTGTCTTAAAGGGGTATGGAGGTCAAAATCTATCAGATTTTATAAAACAGCTCAATGAAGACAGAGCAATTTTGATCGATGACACAGAAGATGGAGGCGTCGATACGCTTACGCCGCAAATGGATATTACTGCATTGCGAGAGCACTACGAGCAGTTAAACCGCGATATTGTAGAGAGTGGGCAATCGGTAAATAAAGATTTGGACAAATTCGGATCAGCGCCGTCCGGCGTGGCTTTGAAATTTATGTACAGCAGTCTTGACCTTAAATGCAAACTTATGGAAACGGAGTTCAGCAGAGGGTTTGAAATGCTATTGTATTTTGTGGATCTGTATTTGCAGATTTCCGGACAGGGAGATTACGAAAAGATTGATGTAGGGTTGGTCTTTAACAAAGATATGGCGATAAACGAGACGGAGCAGATTCAAAATTGCAGCAATTCACAAGGAATCGTATCAGACGAAACACTAATCGCGCACCATCCTTTTGTGTCTGATGTGGAAGAAGAGTTGAAAGCACTGAAAGAACAGAAAGCAGCAGAAGGACCAGCATGGGACACAGCACCGCCAGTAAAGGATGATGGAAATGGAGAAGAATAGTGAATACTGGGAAAAGCGCATAGCTTCGGAGACATGGAAAGTTTACAATTCCTTAGAGGAAAAGAATAAGGAGCTGTTGCAATTTTACATTGAAGCAAGCGAAAGCGTAAAGGATGAGCTCTATCGACTGGCTGAGAAGTACAGCAAGGATGGAGTTCTTTCTCTGTCTGAAATGTATAAACAGAACCGTCTCACAGAATTGAACGGAAAGTTTGAAAAGATCATAGAGGATCTTGGGCATTCAACGGAAGCATTTGCGAAGAAAAACATGCAGGATGGATTCGCAAAAGTGTATGCGGATACCGCGGCAGGCATGGGAGATCTTGATTTTTCAATGCCGAATAAGAAACTGATGGAGAAGCTGATGGAAGCGCCGTGGCGAGGGGATAATTTTTCGGGAAGACTTTGGAAGAATCAAAAGAAATTGGCAGTTAGTCTGAATGATATTCTGCTTACTGGATTGCAGCAGGGAAAGACGGTAACAGAGATTGCGATTGCGTTACATAACCGGATGGGTCAAGGTTTCAATGAATGTCATAGACTTGTCCGTACTGAGAGTATGCACTACCTGAATGACGCAGCCTTGCGCCGGTACAAAGATGCTGGTGTGGAATATGTTCAGGTTTGGGCAGCACTGGATGAAAGAACCTGTGATATTTGCGGAGGATATCATGAAAAGGTCTATCCGATCGAGAAGTGTGTTCACGTTCCGCTGCATGCGAATTGTCGGTGTACGATCATCCCAGTTACGGATGAGAAATTGATTGCGGCATATGAGAAAAATCATCCTGACGAGTTAGAATCGGATATCGGACAGAAAATAGTAGATCGTATTACTGGGATATCAAAACAGAGAAAGATGTTTGAACAGAAAGTTGAAAATATAAATGATATTTGTGTAAGAACATTATTAACCCAATCGTTGGAAAGGACTACTATAAAAAGGGCAAAAGGAAGAAAGTCTAAATATTCGGCTAGTGAAAAGACGGTGTATTTAGCGGAAAATGCAAAGGTTGATACATTAGCACATGAACTATTCCATGAAATAGATGATGCTTATGGATTAATTGAAAATGGATTGTTAAGTAAATCTGTTATATCTGATTACAATAAGCTGCAGAACCTTGCGAAAGGTTATGGAAAATCCATCAAAGAAATGTTATACTCAAGGTATCCAAAAGCGTTTGAAGATAATATTACGGATATAAAGTTGAAGGAAGCATACAGAGGGATATCAGACGTTATTCATGGTATGAGTAATAGTGATATTTTCTTAGGGTATGGGCATAAAAGAGCAGGATATTGGGACAAGGAAAAAGCACTTGAAAAAGAAACTTTTGCACAATATGGAAGAACTGTGTTTAACGGGAATGAAGATGCAATAAAATTGTTTCGAGAGCTGTTTCCAAATAGTTGGAAGGAGATATCCGAAACTATGGAGAGGATGATAAAATAATGTGGTATGGTAAAGATACATCTGAGCTTATTGAACTTAAAGAAAAATATGAGAAGAAATTTGGGTATAATCCTGATGGGGAAATGGAACTTGAGTATGGTCAAAGTGATTATAAAGATTATGTTCGTGACATTAAAAGGGCATTAGCGACAGGAAGAAATTTAGCAGATTTTGTAGAGTAGATACCACCGGTCGAATACGATTGGTGGTCTTCTTATATTCAGAAAGCAGGAAAGGAGGAAGTGCTATGAAAGCAGTATGCGTTAAAAGCTATTATGACAAGCAGCTGAAGAGGAAAGTAACGGTAGGCGATGAACTGGAACTGATAGATGATCGATTTAAAGAATTGTCCACGACAAGTAACGACGCAAAAATGACGTTGGTAAAAGCAAAGCCTGAGAAAAAGGCGACTGTAAAGAAAAGATAAGGTAATCCTGAATATCTCCCTGCTCCGGGTTACAGAGCGCACGAAGCATCCGCAAGGGTGCTATTTTTCTACCCTTTTTTATAGGTTGCAGGGTATAAAGAACAACGGTACATCCCAGTACCGGGAGAGCCGGTATAAAAATCTATGGAGGTAAAGAAAAATGGAGTGGTTACAGAAAATTTTATCAAATGTGGTTTACGGGGCAGATGGGAAGCTGGATGTAGAGGCTACCATGAAAAAGGTGAATGAGGAAGCACCAAAGCATATCATTCCGAAAGAGCAGTATAACGGAAAGGTAAAGGAGCTTGAGACTGCAAATAAGACAATCGGGGATCTGAAAAAGAACAATGCCGATAACGAGGAGCTTCAGAAGACGATCAAAACGCACGAAGGGACAATCAAGCAGTTAAAAGCTGACCATGAGAAAGAGATTAAAGGCATGAAGATCGATGCGGCAATCAATAAGGCACTTGCAGATAACAATGCGAAACACGCGGAATTGCTGGCAGGGAAAATTGACCGTGAAAAACTGATCGTTTCGGATGATGGAACAGTTTCAGGACTGGACGAGCAGATGAAAGGCTTGAAGGAAAGCTATAAGGATCTGTTTAATCCTGTTTTGTCGGGAAGAAATCCGGCAAACCCTGACGGAGGTGGTTCAGGGGTAACGGCATTTGATACACTTGTGCAAAACGCCGACAGCATGACAGCTGAAGAAGTGGCGGCGCAGTTTGCGGCGATGGCAAAAGAATAAGAAAGAGAGAGGATGAAAGAATATGGCAGCAGATAATTTTAAACCTACCCTTTGGGAGGGAGCGCTTCTTGCGAACTTCCATTCCGTATCGATTGCGGACGTATTGGCAACAAAACCAACAGAAATCAAAGGAAATAAAGTTATTTTTAACCGGGTTGCAGGGGGAACACTGAAAGATTACTCGGGAAGTGTGGACTGGGATGACATCGACACGACTCCGGTAGAAATGGTATTTGACAAGAAGAAATATTTTGCGTTTGCACTGGATGATGTGGATAAGGTGCAGTTGAAAGCAGATCTTTTGTCGGCGACAACGAAAGAACATGCGGCGGTCCTTGCGGAGACGTACGATAAAGACTTTTTCGCGGCGTTGTTGGCAGGGACAAAACTTCTGATCGGAAGCTCCTCTGCGAAGAAGAAAGTAACTGCGGCAAGCGCATATGATTACATCGTAGATCTTGGAACGATGCTCTCCAAGAAGAAAGTTCCGAAAGTCAACCGTTTCGTGACGGTAAATGCGGACTATCTCGGATTACTGTCCAAAGATAAGCGCTTCACGGCAAACCCGAAAGTATTAGAAAACGGAGTGGTAGAAGGTCAGACAATCAACGGCATGCAGGTGATGTGTTCCGAGGAACTTCCGGCAAATGTCATTATTGCAAACCATAAATCTGCGATTGGTGCGGCGAAACAGATCAATGAAGTGGAAGCGATGCGCTTACAGAATAAGTTTGCAGACGGAATCCGTGGACTTTGTGTGTACGGCGATAAAGTACTCCGTGACGATGCAAGTGCAGCATTATATTTTGAAGTCGGAACAGCGGCAGATGCAGATCCGATCAACGTCAAGATCACAAACGATACAAAGAGTCCGGTAAACACAAAAGAGGTATCAGCCTAGAGGGGGAGTAATCCCTCTCTTTTTGAGGTGATGAAGAATGGAAAAAAAGGTTTTAAAGGAATTGTTGAAGCGTCCGGGAATGTCTGAACAAGACTGGGAGCTTTTGGAAGACATGATCCACGACAGCATCATCGACATGCGGAGTTACTTAAATTATGAGGATGAAGAGTCACTGCCGGAAGGGGTAATTCCGGCTGTAAAAGAACTGACGCTGATCCGTTTTAATAAAGATGGAGTCGAGGGAATTGCAAGCGAATCCCAAAGCTTCGGCGGAAGTACGACATATATGGATTCTCTGCCGGATCAGGTAAAGCGAACGATCAGAAGATATAGAAGATTACCGAGGTGATAGATATGTCAATTAACAGAGATATGAAACCGTATCGACTGCAGAAAGAAGAAACTGTCAGAACTCCATCTGGGGCAGAAAAACAGAAATGGGTTGATACGGGCGAGGTAAAAGCTGCCGTTTACAAAAAAAACGACATGAAGGTGGCCACATCTGCGACTTATCTGGAATCGACACATATAGGACTGACGCGCTGTAAAAGTATCAAAGCAGAGGGATACCGCCTTGTAAAAGACGACGTTGTCTATCGGATTATAGATTGTAATCCGCAGGGACGCATGACGAATCTTCTGCTGAAGGTGGTGGAGTGATGGCAGATAATGACGATTTTGTTCAAAGTATCCGGGACGCAACGGCAAAGATTGCTTTGGACATGGAGAAGAAAGTGTCGCAGGCATGTCTTGTAGTGGAAGGCGAGGCACGTCAGCTTTGTCCGGTCGATCAAGGTCATCTTAGGGCGTCGATCACAAGTGAGACGGAAATCACAGCAGACGAAATTATCGGCAGGATTGGGAGTAATTTGGAATATGCCCCCTATGTGCACAACGGTACAGGAATTTACGCTGTAAACGGAGACGGAAGAAAGACGCCGTGGGTGTATGAAGTGAAAGCAGGAAAATACAAAGGGATGCATTTTACGGTAGGACAGAGACCGAAACCGTTTTTGTCATACGCCATTATCTACAATGCGGCACAGATTGAGAAAATACTCGGGGGTTGATATGGAGATTAGTATTAAAAACTACATTGAAACGGAGTTCCCGGAACTGTCGGGCAAATTATATCCGGTATTTACAACAGTGTTAGACGACTTAAGTGTAGTTTACACATTTACTCCGATATCCGGCGGACATGTAAAACAGAGCCAGCTTGAGTTAAAGATTATGCATCGGGATTATGATACTTGCAAAGATGCAGAAGTAAAATTGAAAGATCTGCTCGATATGGAAGAAGATGATCCTTATATTACAACCGGGAACATCCGTTTTCATTCCAGTATAGCAGGCGGAGGAACAATATTTAATGATGGGTGTCAAATGTTTGAAGATACCCTGTATTTTATCGTTGATTGGAGGAAACGTAATGAAAAACAAGGACGAAATTTTAATCGGAGCGTGTGATGTGTATATGTATGAATTTACCGGAACGGAGATCCCGGAACACGCGACCATTGAAACAGAAGAACATGATGTCGGACATTGCTCTTCTGGGTTTACCGTAAATTATAAGCCGACAAAATACGATGTGAAAAATCAGTATGGACAGATTGTAAAGTCTGCGATCACAGAAGAGGCGATCTCGGCAAAGACGGGAGTTTTATCGTGGAATCTTGCGAATGTGTCTCTCTTATCCACTGGAGTCTACAAGGAAAATAAGGAAGGCAAGAAAAAAGATCTGATTTTTACCGGAGATGGGAAGGCATTAAAAACAGTTTTGCTTAGGGCAGTACACACAAAGGAGAACGGGAAAAAGATTCGTTTTACGATGATCGGACAGGGTGGATCGGGATTTGCAATCGCGTGGGAGAACAAAGAAGTAACGATCGACGCAGAATTAACAGCGATCAAGAAAGTAAAAGGTTTCCTTGCAAGTTTTGAAGAAGAACTTACGGAAGAAGAAGCGGCGGCGATTGTCGCGGCATAGGAGGGCGCAATAAGGTGTTAGATTTAGATCAATACATGAACAATTCCGTGAAAATAAAGCTGTTTGGGAAAGAATATGATGTATTCGAGCCGACAGTCGGAATGATTTTAGAAATGGATCAGTTAGAGGCGGATCTGTCCGAAGACAATGTGTATGAAAAACGGATCGATGCATGCTTGCTCCTGATAAATCATAACAGGCAGGGCAGGGAGTTTACGGCGGATGAGATAAAAAAACTCCCGCTAGAAGCAGTTATCCGTTTGATTGCGGAAGTATCAGCGCTGCGGCTGAAAGCAGATACAGACCCAAACTCCGAATCCCAGTTCCGGAAGGAGAAATCGGAAAAGCAATCTGCGAAAAGTATTTCCCGACAGAGAACTGGGAAAGAGCATACAGCCTAAAAACAGGAATTATAAAAAGAATAAGTCAGTATACAGGACTGAATTTCCGTGAGGTCTTGGAATTGCCTTATTCTTTTTTCTTGCTCCTAAATCGGGAAAGTTGGATTGCAAGCTATCAATCTTCTAAAGACGGAAGAAAAATTTTGAAAAATTTGTGGAGATTGCAGCAGACGGAAGCGGATGAGGATGCGATCCATAAATTTACGGGAGGGAGACAGAAATGGCAGGAAGCATAAAATTAGCCCCTCTTTTAACAGAGATTAAAGTCGATATTGAAAATTTTAAAAACGACATGGAGAAAGCGTCTGCGATCGGCACAAGCGAGGCAAAGCGGATCAGTCAGGAGATGGAAACGACGGCGAAAGTCGGAGAAAAATTTTCTAAAGCAGGTGATCTGCTGACGAAAGGCTTGACACTTCCGATCGTGGGCGTAGGCGCTGCAACGACAAAAATGGCGGTTGATTTTGAGAGCAGCTTTGCAAAAGTAAGTACACTTCTGGATTCAAATGTCGTGGATTTTACGCAGTACAAAAATGAGCTTCTTGATGCAAGTAGCGAAACGAAGGTGGCGGTTGATGAATTTTCAGAAGCTGTCTATTCTTCAATCTCTGCCGGAGTGGATCAAAAAGAAGCGATCCAGTTCACGACGGATGCGATGAAACTTGCAAAAGGCGGTTTTACAGACGGAGCGAAAGCAGTAGATGTCCTCACGACGGCGATTAATGCGTATGGACTAGAAGCGAGTGATGCCACGAGAGTATCCGATTTATTGATCACAACGCAGAATTTAGGTAAAACAACGGTGGACGAACTGGCATCAAGCATGGGAACAGTGATCCCGGTTGCAAATGCGTCGAATTTCAGCATTGAGGAATTGAGTGCATCTTATGCACAGCTTACGAAAAACGGTGTGGCAACAGCGGAATCTGGAACGTATTTAAAAGCAATGCTGTCAGAGTTGTCAAAAAGCGGAAGTATTGCGGACATAACGCTGCGGGAGCTGACAGGAAAAGGTTTTGCAGATCTGAAAAAAGAGGGGATGTCTACAACAGAGATTTTGAGTCTGTTAAATGTAGAGGCACAAAAGAACGATAAGACTTTGAAAGATATGTTCGGCTCTGTGGAAGCAGGATCGGCGGCGTTGGTGCTGTATAAAAACAACGGCGAAGAATACAACGAAATGCTGCGAGGAATGGAGACAAGCGCAGGGGCGACGCAAAAGGCGTTTGAAAAAATAGATGCGACTCCGGCAGAACAGTTAAAAGGCGCATTGAATGAACTTCGGAACGAAGGAGTACGTTTTGGTGCAGCGTTTGTTCCGGTAATCGAGAAAGTGTCTGATATATTAGGGGATGTGGCAGAAGCATTTTCCGAATTAACAGATGAGCAGAAAGAGAATGTGGTGCAGTGGGGAATCACTCTTGCGGTAGCAGGTCCGGCATTAAAACTAATCGGCGGTGGGGTTCAAACCTATACTAAGTTAAAGACAGGAATAGGAACAGTCACAAAAGCACTTAGCGCTTTCGGTGACGCACAAGAGGCGGCAGGCATAGGAGGATCTGTGCTTGCAAAAAGCTTTACAGGTGCTCTGGGAACATGTGCACCCCTTGCGGCAGGTTTAGCAGTGGTTGGCGCCGGAGTATATGCTCTTCATGAGCAAAGCGATGTGCTCAATTCTACAGTCCTTAAATCGAGAGAGGAAATGTCATGGCTGGAAGAAGCGCTGGCAGACCTGCAAGGAGTTACGAGGTACACGAAAGAAGAACTGGAAGAAATGGGGTATGTACATAAAGAATTCAGCGATGAGTTAAGCCCTGAATTTCAGGAAGCCATGGAAGAATCTACGAAAAAGGTCCAAGAATTCAGTGTGTACTTGCACGAGATCGGATTTGACGGAATCATGACACAGGAGGAAACCGATGGGTTTACGAAACGGGTCAATGGTATATGTGACGAAGTGATCTCGACGATCGAAAGCAGGAAAGAGGAGGCACAAAGTGGACTGAAAGACCTGTTCATCGCAGATGATCAGGTGATTGATGAAAGCGAACAGAAAGTACTGGAACTGTTGTCGCAATCAAGTGATGCGCAGATCAGTGAAGTACAGACGTTACAAGGTGAAATTCTTGCGATCCAGCAAAATGCAATGAATGAAAAACGACAGTTGAATGAGCAGGAAATTGCAGACATCCAAAGTAAAAACGAACGGATACGTCAGATTGAGTTGGAAGCACTGGGAGGAACAGAGCAAGAAATCCTTTATGCAAAAAATGAGTTTGCTGCTCGGGCGCGGACGATGGATCTTGAAAGTGCATCAGAACTTTTACAAGAGAAAGCGAAGATCCGAGATGATGAGATCGTACAGATTCAAGCGGCCTACGACACAGAAATACAGCTACTGCAGAGTAAACTTAGCACATGCAAGGAAGAAGATCGGGCATATTACGAGGAACAGATCGCAAATTTAGAGCAGGACAAGCAGAAAAAGATTACAGAACAGCGTGACCTTTACGATGAATACCTCAGCATTATCGAAGAATACAACCCGAAATTACTGGATGGAATCAGCGACTTGAATGGTCAGATCCTCACAGGAGAGGAGGAAAGGAATGCTGAATATCTGCAAAAGGTACAGGAAAGATATGCGGGATTAGAGCAAATTACACAGTCAGGATGTTATACCCTATATAACATAGAAAAAGGCACAAATGAGGATATCGTGGTCAATTATGATCAGGCAACAGGGAAGATCGTCGGTCTTTACAACGAAGCATCTGGAACACTTGTTGGATATTCGCAAGAAATCCAAGCTGCGACGATGGAGATGGCGCTGAGCGGAAAAGGGTCTTTTGAGATGCTGGGAACATCTTTAGATGGACTGAAAGAGAAGAACGGTGAACTCGTCAATGCGAATGGGGATGTTGTGAGCTCCTTGTCGGACATTAGAAAGTCGGCAGACGGCACGCGGGAAGGAATTGCGATTTTAAACGGAACACCTTGTGAGGTAAAGGTTAATAAAGACGGAACAATCGCAGATTTACGGGCGATTGATGAGGAAGCGAACAACGCTACGAGAGCGAGGACGCTGTCGATCACATTAGCAACGAACGCAATAACGAGCGGTATTAACGCTGCGATTTCAGCAGCGCAGGGATATTCCCATTATAACGGACTTGATAATGTACCGTACGACGGATATCAGGCAGTATTACACAAAGGAGAGCGCGTCCTGACAGCAGAGGAGAACAAGGCGTATAGTAACGATCCGGGGATTGATTACAATAAGATGGAAAAGTGTATGAAATCTGCGGTCAGGGAACTTACTTTATCAGTGGGCAGCAGGGAACTTGGTAGAATTATGGATGAGCATTTGCGAGAAAGGGGGATTCTTTAGCATGGATGTGTATTACATTAATCATTTAAACGAAAAGATTCTCCTCGACTCTGAAAATGTGATTTTGAAGTATCAAGAGTTGTTCAACTATTCATGGGATGCAGATACAGACAACGGGAAAATAACGTCATTTACAAGAGAAATGGCAACATATCCCATTACGGTTACTGTAACCGCGGATTCGGATGAGGAATTTGCGGACATCCTGAATAATTTCCACAGCATCGTTGTAAAAGACATCATAAATCACAAACCCGGGCGGCTGTATATTGGAGATCAGTATTTGTCATGCTATATATCCGGCGATATAAAAACGGATGCGTTTATGGGTGTTCCGATACAGGTTAAAAATCTTACCGTTGTGACGGATCATCCGTTTTGGATTCACGAGGTATCAAGATCTTTCCAGCAGATTATATCGGGGGATGATCCAGAGGGGCATTTAGATTATGAGTATGATTTTGACTATGATTACACAATGCCATATGGCAGTGATTTGATTTGGACAGTAGATCATTTTGCCCCCTGCGAATTTCTTCTGACGGTTTTCGGGCCTGTGACAGATCCGATGATCTTAATTAATGGGCATTCATATCAAGTTTATACGTCCCTGGAAGAGAATGATTACATGCAGATCAATAGCCGGAATAATACGATTGTTAAATATAGGTCGGATGGAGTCCGACAGGATATTTATGATTCTCGAGCAAAGCAACAGTCGGTATTCGATCTGATCACGCCGGGAAATATCCGTGTTGTTTGGTCAGGAAGCTTCGGCTTCGATCTTAAATTATACTGCGAAAGGAGTGAGCCGAAATGCAAGACGAAAGGCAGTTGAACCTTGCGGATCAGAATTTCCGGGATATCCGTCCAGTGATGGGAGCGGAAATTGATATGGCGATTGGATCGGATGAAAACGATTATGAAATCAAGATTCGGCGCGATCAGTGGGATGACCGATATAAGTATGGGAATGTGTTTTACATCAATGATACAGAGTTTGGCGGTATTATCGGGAGGAAGAAGATAAACACGATAGATAGCACAATATCTTTATTTGGCAGGACGTGGAGAGGAATGTTGGAAAAGAAAATCATTCGACCACCCACTGGGCAGGATTATAAGAAAGTATCCGGTGAACTGAGTGCAGTGTTAGATGGTCTGATCGCAGAACATTTCGGTGATTATTTTGTTGTATCCCGAAGTGATACGGGAATATTTGTAACTGATTATCAATTTGATAGGTACTGTACTTTACTGGCGGGTCTCACAAAGATGTTAAAAAGTGTCGGGTATCGGTTACAGATACGGTATGTACAGCAGGAGAGAGGGCAACCCGGATACGTGGAATTGTCGGCAGTACCGATTGAGGACTACTCGGAAAAAATTGAACTGTCACAGGACAGCAGGTTGAACTTTACATTTGATGAAAATAAAAACGGTATCAATCATTTGATTTGCCTTGGAAAAGGCGAATTGCAGGATCGGCAGGTGATTGATCTGTACGTCCAGGAGGACGGCAGTATTGGCAGAGATTTGTTTTATACAGGAATCAGGGAAGTTTGTGGGGTATATGAAAATACGTCAGCAGAGCGTGATGAGTTGGAAGAAAAAGGAAGAGAAAAGCTGGCGAAGCTTATGAACAGAACTATTTTTGAAATGAATGTTGAGCAGTTAAAAATGAATGTTGAGATTGGGGATATTATCGGCGGGCGTGATTACGGCACGGGGATGTATGCGGCAAAGCCGATTGCAAAAAAGATTTACCGGGTAGCGGGAGGAAAGACCTCTCTTGAATATAAAGTAGAAGGAGATGATTAATTATGGAATTAGTAACAGGAAGATCGGGGAAGCCGCACATCACATCACAGCAGGTTCGGCAGCTTCAACAGGGTATTTTTGGGGAGAATGCCTGTATCCTTAATACGGGAAGTATGCTGACACCGGAAGTGCAGAGCTCAAATAAAATCCGTATCAAAGATGGCGCGCTGATGTTTCAGGGTGCTCTCTTTACTGTTAAAGTTGGGGTTTACGATGAGGTAACTATCAACAATGGTAATCAAGGAATGAAGAGAAAAGATGTGATTGCAGTCAAATATACATATGACTCGTCACGAAACATTGAGTCAGGAGAATGGGCGGTTGTGCAGGGTACGCCAGCGGCAAGTAATCCGGCAGTGCCTAGTATGCCGGTAACGGATGGAGATATTCAGGCGGGTGATGCAGAAGTGTATTGTCCGGTATTTGTAATTAATTTGGATGGGATAAATGTTACGGGCGTCGATATCATACCTCCGATGATGGACGACATGTCTACGATAAATAAATATTTGTCGGAGTTACGTGATAAGACATTGAAAACTAAAAACTACATTGTCGAGGAAGGTAACAATCCCAATGGGAAATATCGTAAGTGGAATGACGGAACGCTCGAAATGTGGTTTGACTCAAATTTAACTTGCGCGATCGATGCAAAAGCTGGGAATATCTATCAGTCGATCGAGTTTCCCGTTAAATATCCCGTCGCATCCAAAACTTCATGCCGTCCAGTTTTGTCAATCGGAGGTGGTGGAGCTATTTGGGGAAATGTTTATGGATCTTCCGACAATTTCAAATCCGGTTTTAAATACCATGTGCTCGCCGCAACATCATGGGGGAAAGCCAGCTTTACTTTATCCTATTATGTGCGTGGAACATGGAAGTGATAAGCGTTATTTAATTTCCCACTCCGCGTCGATAAAAAGATAATTGTTTGTCGCTTTGGGTATGCAGATAAACAGATTACCATTTTCTTTTACCATAGCTGTGCAGGCAACCGCGTTTTTGTACGCCCCATCTGACGCTATTGCATTTACGATAGTATCATTTAATGGGCGATACTGTGACGGTATTGTAAAAACATTGTCATACACATAGTTTGCAACTATTGTGGCAGTTGTATAAATTTCCATATTTAGGTGTATCGTTTTCCCGGTTTTATACGAATTGTTTGCTATGGATTCCCACACTCCGTTCCTTATTCCCAGATCGGTCGGTGTGAGCGTCTTTTTATCGTGATACGACTGTAATTGTGACAAATATTTATTTTCCCAAAAGATTAAGAAAGGATTGATTTTTATGAAGCTTATTTTTAATGATGCAACCGAGATTATTGTTCAGCAGGTTGAATCCCACGGGGATTATCTGCGAATTCTGACGGTTGGAAATACTCCGGAACAGTTAAAGGTGCTGTTTACTGATCAAAGCCGGACAGTCCACATGATTGTGCAAGAGCGAGGGCAGACTGTAGCTGCGCACGAGGGATATACAGCATTTTACAGGACGGAGATTTATACCGGGAAGATTTACGGCGTGGTGATGTACAAGCAGGAAACCCTTCCGGAAACGCAATCGCAGATGATTCAGGCAGCTATGCTGGTTGCGCAGATGCAGGCGCAGACATTTGATGATGAGCAGGCGCAGGCGGTCAAAATACTCTATCCGCAGTGGCAAGATGTAATAGGGCAGACTGTTGAGAAAGGGTATAAGTTTGTGCATGGGGATGTGTTGTATAAGACGATTCAAGATAGCTTACTGATCCAAGAACAGTATGTTCCGGGCGAGGGAACAGAGAGCCTGTATGCTGTCATTGATGAGACTCATGCCGGTACGCAGGAGAATCCAATTCCGTATGATGGCAACATGGCGCTGGAAAAGGGCAAATATTACAGCCAGGATGGAGTGATCTATCTGTGTAATAGAGATACAGAAAACCCAGTGTATCATAATTTGAGTGATTTAATCGGATTATACGTGGAAAAGGCAACGGAATGAGAAAGGCGGGTAGCATATGGCAGAGATCAAGGAAGTAAAGACAGAGAAAACTACTGTAGCTGCGGGAGAGCGCATTCGGATCAGCTTTGAGTTCTGGTACGAGCAGGATTATCCCCATGACTATCCCTATGACTACCCAATAGCTTCAGAACGCAAATAAGTTTTAGGAGGATTTAATGATATGAGTGAAATAACAAGAGCTTATGCTGTATATAAAGGGCAGCAGTATAATGCGTCATATAATTCGGGAACACAGTTGTGGAAAGTGGATATCCCATCGGGAGCGGAATCGTCCTACGGACAAAACAATCATACATATCCAATCGAACTCCATGCCTTTGACGCAGCGGGCAACGAGACGATCATGCACGCCACCGACGGGACATATGGAGATCAGTTAAACATCCGTGTTTTGGAAAAGACGAAACCCGTCGCAAAGATCATCTCCCCAACCCAGGGCAGTGTCCTTGGATCAGCAGCGCAGGACATCAAACTTGAGCTTTCTGATGCCGGCGGCTCCGGTCTTAATATGGCATCTGTAATCTTTAAGGTCAACAATGTTCAGGTTACACAGGGCGTATCATGGGCAGATCAGGGTGGTAAAAAGGTTTGTACCTACCATGCGACCAACCTGTCGGATGGATCAAACTCTGTATCCTTACAGGTAACAGACAATGATGGAAATGTATCCGATGCTGCGACAGTATCCTTCGTCATTTCAACTTCTGCCCCGACGCTTAATGTTACAAGCCCGCAGGATAATTTGCTGACAAACAGCAACAGGGTAACAGTAGCAGGTACTGCTGCGGCCGGATCGGATGCGGTAACGCTCACAAGCGTTAAGATTAACGGGGAGACCGTGTCCGTTGGATCAGGAGGGGCGTTTAGTAAGGAGATTACGCTTAAAGAGGGAGCAAACACAATTACAGTAGTCGCAGAGGACAGCATCGGGAAAACTACATCTGTTACAAGACATGTCACAGTTGATACTAAAGCGCCGGTTATATCCGATGTCGAGGCAGAAACTACAACCGTGGATGCCAACGGCACGATCCATCTCACCTTTAAGGTGACGGATCCGGCAGACTGATGATTATCAGAGTATGGGGCGTTGTAAACTCTACAGAAGTGGAGTTTACACCCATCCCGAACCGTCCCGGGTACTGGGAGGGATATGCCCCGCGACTGCCGGGACTGCAGGCGATCGAGATCTGGGCGGAGTCTGACAGCGGACTGCGGGGACATCTGCAGTGCTCTGTGATGCTTGATTATCACGCGCATACAGAGGCGCGGTTGTTGGGAGATCGGATGGAAGCAAGGTTGATCGACGCGGGCGACAGGGCGCGCCTGTTACTGCTACCGTGGGTGGCACAGCTGGTCACGGCCAGAGATGTAAATGTTCTACAGGAAAATTATATTGCGAAACTGAAAGGCTGCAGAAAGGCGGTGGTATAATTGCTGGAAAAAGTCGGATTTGAACTCGGCGAGAAAAAATATGTTTGTATCAGTGTGCGGAGCACAAATGGAAAGCCGTTTGATGTGACATCAGCAAAGTATGTCTTACGGAATGGGGATCAGGAAGAGAATCTCGGCACATGTGAGATCATGCAGAAAAGCGATACAGAAACCGTCTTGTCTGCACTGATCCAACCGATGATCAAAGGTGGATCATACACGCTGGAATTTACATATGAGATTCCGCCGGAGATTCTAAAGCATGAGGTGCGAATATATGTATCATAAGAGACGTAACCACATGGAAATCAGAGCGAGACCGTAACAGGTCTTATTTTTATGTATAAATCAAAAGAAGGGAGACTTATATGCCAGACACAGTTGTAGTCGCTGTTTTGTCCTTGCTCGGAACGCTGATCGGAAGCTTCGGGGGTACACAGCTTATCAAATATAGGATAGAGCAGCTTGAAAAGAAAGTGGAAAAACATAACTCTGTTGTAGAACGGACGTATTTGTTGGAGGAAAAAATAAAAGTAGCGAATCATCGTATTGATGATTTGGAAAGGAAGGTAGAGGAATGAAGGACAGAGAATATTGGATAAAATGGAGTAAAGCGGCTGGGATAAGAGCCGTGAAAACAATAGCCGAGACAGCGATATCTTTAATCGGAGCAGATATGGTAAATATCGTATCTCTTGACTGGGTGAATATTGCAGGAGTATGTGCAACAGCCGGAGTTATATCATTACTGATGAGCTTAAAAGGATTGCCGGAAGTGAATGTGCCGGAGTATAGAGATTCAGAGGGCGAGTAACACCGCCCTCTTTTGTGTGGAAGAAAGGAGAAGAACATGGCAAATTTAAGAGTAATCGATGTAAGCGAACATCAAGGAACTATTAACTGGGATGCAGTAAAAGGACATATCGATGGGGCAATCTTACGATGCGGATATGGAGATAATATTGCGAGTCAAGATGATAAGCAGTGGAAAAGAAATGCAGATGAATGTACAAGACTTGGGATTCCGTTCGGAGTATATATCTATTCCTACGCGACAAGTGACGCACAGGCGAGAAGCGAAGCGGAACACGTCCTTAGATTGATAAGCGGATATAAACTTTCGTACCCAATTTATTTAGATTTGGAGCAGGCCGGAACGGAAACAGGAGCAATACAAAGAGCAAATATCTTCGGAGACATTATCGAAAACGCTGGATACTGGTGCGGAGTTTACGCCAATACAAATTGGTGGACAAACTACCTTGTAGGATTGGAACGGTTTGTAAAATGGGTGGCACAGTATAATTCGGTCTGTACATATCAGGGCACATATGATATCTGGCAGTATACGTCAGGCGGATCTGTTCCGGGAATTTCCGGAAACGTGGATATGAATCATTGTTATAGAGATTATCCAGCAGAAATTACAGGAGGGGATACAAAACCGACGCCGCCGGCAGTAGCACCATCTGGATCTACGCTTGATCTTGTTGTTGGAGTTATGCAGGGAAAATATGGAGACGGAGACGCTAGAAAAAATGCTCTAGGAAATCGGTATAATGAGGTGCAGAATATGATTAACTATATTGCATCTGCCTCTGTAGATACACTTGTGAAAGAAGTTTATGCAGGAAAATATGGAAACGGAGACACAAGAAAGGCAGCGCTTGGAAGTCGGTACAGCGAGGTGCAGAACAAGATTAATGGTCCCTCCGGAGGCGGTACAGTCTATTATACAGTACAGTCGGGAGATACGCTTTCCGGAATTGCTGCTAAATACGGTACAACGTATCAGCATCTTGCAGGCCTGAATGGGATTGTTAACCCGAACTTGATTTATGCGGGACAAAAGATCCGAGTAAAATAATAAATTTCCCCCGGAGTATTAGCTCCGGGGTGGAATATTGTATCATCTTCATACATTATGTAAAGAAGTAACAGTTGTAGGTTTTTACGTTAAGGATACCTTATAGGGATATAAAATGATTTGTATGTTGTTACGAAAAGGTTGACACAATGGGGGTCGAAGGAACTTGGAGATAAAGGTTTGACACCGATCGAGATTCTTCGTTATTTTTACGGAGATGACATGTATATTAATATTGCGCCGGAAATATCAGGTATTCCATCTTCGTGGCCGGGATATGTATTGGAGATCGGGTCAAGCGGAGAAAAGGTGAGGCAGATACAGGAGCAGTTGAATGTAATTGCGGGAGCGTATCCTGCGATACCTAAAATTACGGCAGACGGTATTTACGGTTCAAAAACGGCGGAATCGGTCAGAAAATTTCAGGAAGTGTTTCAACTGCCGCAAACGGGGAAAGTCGACTACAGTACATGGTATAAAATATCCGAAATTTATGTCGGCGTATCCAGAATCGCAGAGTTGACGTAACTTTGAAAAATCGAAAGTGATAGCGGAATCGGCATAGTTCCGGTGAAAATACCTTGACTTATTTTAATGACATATTTATAATGAATAAGGATATTGCAAAAACATGGAAGAGGAATAGTAGGAGTGTATCGTATTCAGAGAACTGCCGGTCGGTGCGAGGCAGAAACGTAAACTGTGAACTCACCTCGGAGTTCTTTCGTTGAACTTCAAGTAGACGAAAGCGGGAATTCCCGTTATAGAATGAATGAGTGCATTTGGTCGGATGAGGATACAGGAACAAAAAAGTTTTCCCGGTCCGGTCGGATGAACAAGAGTGGTACCACGGAAATAAGCCTTTTCGTCTCTTGAGTTTTCAGGAACGGAAGGCTTTCTTTTATGCGTAATATAACGATGAATGAAGGAGAGAAACATATGGGTACAAAGATAATGTATAATCACAAAGCGATTGAAAAAAAGTGGCGTGAAAAATGGGCGGAAAATTCGGTAAATCCAAGAGTGGATGATAACGGAAATAAAAAACAGAAGTATTACTGTCTTGACATGTTTCCGTATCCGTCAGGAAACGGTCTTCATGTCGGACATTGGAGAGGGTATGTAATTTCTGACGTATGGAGCCGTTATAAACTTCAGCAGGGATATTATATTGTACATCCGATGGGATGGGATGCATTCGGTCTGCCTGCTGAAAACTATGCGATCAAGATGGGAGTACATCCGGCGAAATCAACGGCGGAAAATGTGGCGAATATTAAACGTCAGATCAATGAGATCGCAGCGCTTTATGATTGGGACATGGAAGTCAACACGACAGATCCGAACTTTTATAAATGGACGCAGTGGATTTTCGTGAAGATGTTTAAAGAAGGACTTGCATATGAAAAAGAATTTCCGATCAACTGGTGTCCGTCCTGTAAGACCGGTTTGGCAAATGAAGAAGTTGTAAATGGCAAATGCGAGCGCTGCGGAGCGGAAGTCACGAAGAAAAATCTTCGTCAGTGGATGTTGAAGATCACAGCATATGCAGATCGGCTGTTAAATGATCTCGATAAGCTGGACTGGCCGGAAAAAGTAAAGAAGATGCAGGCTGACTGGATCGGAAAATCCTACGGAGCAGAAGTGGAGTTCCCTGTTGACGGAAGAGATGAGAAGATCACTGTTTATACGACAAGACCTGATACGCTTTACGGCGCGACATTTATGGTGCTTGCTCCTGAACATGAGATGGCGGCATCTCTTGCGACAGATGAGACAAGAGAAGCAGTGGAAAAATATATTTACGATGCGTCAATGAAATCAAACGTAGATCGTCTTCAGGACAAAGAGAAGACAGGCGTATTTACGGGAAGCTATGCAATCAATCCGCTTAGCGGAGCGAAGACACCGATCTGGCTGTCTGATTATGTATTGGCTGATTACGGTACAGGAGCGATTATGTGTGTTCCTGCTCATGATGATCGTGACTTTGAGTTTGCAAAAAAATTCAATATTCCTATTATTCAGGTAATTGCAAAAGACGGAAAAGAAATCGAAAATATGACAGAAGCTTATACAGAAGCTTCGGGAACAATGATCAACTCGGGCGAGTGGAATGGAATGGAATCGTCAGTGCTTAAAAAAGAAGCTCCGCACATTATAGAAGAGCGCGGATTCGGAAAAGCAACAGTCAACTTTAAACTGCGTGACTGGGTATTTTCACGTCAGCGTTACTGGGGAGAACCGATTCCGATCATTCACTGTCCTGACTGCGGTAATGTTCCGGTACCGGAAGAGGAACTTCCGCTTACGCTTCCGGACGTAGATTCCTATGAGCCGACAGGAACAGGAGAATCACCGCTTGCAGGAATTGAAGAATGGGTAAATTGTACATGTCCGGTATGTGGAAAACCTGCAAAGCGTGAGACAAATACGATGCCTCAATGGGCAGGATCTTCATGGTATTTCTTGCGTTATGTAGACAGTAAAAACGATAAAGAATTAGTGTCCAGAGAAAAAGCAGACGAGATGCTGCCGGTAGATATGTATATCGGAGGCGTAGAACATGCCGTGCTTCACCTTCTGTATTCTCGGTTTTATACAAAATTTTTGTATGATATCGGAGTAGTAGATTTTGACGAACCGTTCCACAAATTGTTCAATCAGGGAATGATCACCGGAAAGAACGGAATTAAGATGAGTAAATCAAAAGGAAATGTCGTTTCGCCGGATGCTCTTGTGAATGATTATGGATGCGACTCGTTAAGAATGTACGAGCTTTTTGTAGGACCGCCGGAGTTGGATGCGGAATGGGACGACAGAGGAATCGACGGAGTAAACCGTTTCCTGAAACGTCTTTGGAATCTGCTTATGGACAGTAAAGAAGCAGACGTTCAGCCGACAAAAGAGATGATAAAACTTCGCCATAAAATGGTTTATGATATTACAAATCGTCTGGAAAGTTTCAGTTTGAATACTGTAATTTCGGGATTTATGGAGTATAACAACAAGTTTATTGAAATGGCGAAAAAGGAAGGCGGAATTGATAAAGAAACATTAGAAACAATCGCGGTTCTTCTTTCTCCGTTTGCACCGCATTTTGCCGAAGAAATGTGGGAGCAGCTTGGCCATGGAGAAACAATTTTTAAAGCAGGATGGCCGTCATATGACGAAAGTGCAATGAAAGATGACGAGATTGAAGTGCCGGTACAGATTAACGGAAAGACAAGAGCTGTTATCAGTATTTCTGCCGATGCATCAAAAGATGAGGCAATCGCCGCCGGAAAAGAAGCGGTAGCCGATAAACTGACAGGTACGATCGTCAAAGAAATTTATGTACCGAAAAAAATAATCAATATCGTGCAGAAATAATTTGAGAAGAAAATCTCACAACAGAATAAAGTGCTTGGAAATATTGAAAAGTTCGCTGAAAATCAAGGTTTGCAGACATTTTTCTTCAAAGAAAAGGTATCGTAGAATACCGCAAAATATCGTAACAGATTTTTAAAATGGAGTAAATTTGGAGTAAAAGTTGAAAGAAAATGGAGTAAATATTTCAAGAAGATATGAAAGGAATGACGCAGATAGTAGAGATATTGTCTGCGTTATTTTTTTGATTATAATGGTGTAAATAATTACAAAGTATGATATTATGAGAAATAAACAAATTTTAAGTTGTAGGAGAGAATATAAGATGAACTTAACATATAAAAGAGCGACGCTTGAAGATATAGATATATTGGTAAAAACAAGAATAGAGGTATTAAAAGCCGCTAATAAACTTTGCGTTGATACTGATATGGGTGAAGTAGAAAGGCAATCTTATAGCTATTATCAAAAAGCTCTTTGCGATGGCTCTCATATTGCGTATTTGGTCTTTAATGGAAGTTGTTGTATTGGAACTGGTGGTGTTAGTTTTTTTCAAGTGATGCCGACCTATCATAATCCGAGCGGAAAAAAGGCGTACATAATGAATATGTATACTAATCCTAAGTACAGAAGAAAAGGGATTGCCTATAAAACATTAGATATGCTGATTAAAGACAGTAAGAGCAAAGGCATCTTTTCTATTTCATTAGAAGCGACAGATATGGGGCGACCATTATATGAAAAATACGGATTTATAAAAATGAATAATGAAATGGAATTACCAGAGTGACAACTTTCAGCTTGTAGCAGACAGTTTTTTGATAGGACTGTCTGCTTTTCCTCTTCAATCATAATTGATAGTAGTGGTATAAAATGGTTCATATCCATTGTGAAAAGACCATTTAGAACGGTGTAGATTGATTGTAAGCGTAGTAGGAGTTCCGTTGATTTGATTATGTTCTGCTTTGATTTCCGCTACCACTTCATCAATATTCCAGTATTGATATACGATAACTTGCAATTCGGTATCACGATTAGCCCCATTGCTGAATGACATACTGTTAAATACAAGATAATCGGGCAAGCTAATGTAATAGAGAACACCTGCAAGCAAGACTAGAATAATAGTGGCAAATAACAATTTCTTTTTCATTTTGACATACCTCTGTTTCTACATAGTTATAGGGATAACTATATAGTACCTCACTATATAGTGAATTACTACATAAAGATTTATTGAATATACTTTTATGTAGAGGTGAGGCAATGAAGTATGGACATTTGGAACTTCACATAGAGGAACTGCTGAAAGAAAAAGGAATTAGTAAGAATACCATTTGTAAGGAATTGGATATACCGAGGTCTAACTTTAATCGTTATTGCAGAAATGAATTTCAGAGATTAGACGCACAACTAATTTGTAAACTGTGCAGTTACTTGGATTGTGGAATAGAAGAATTGATAGAGTATGTGAAAGAATGAGAGCCTGTCGGATTGAAGAAAATTCGTGCAGGCTTTTGTTGTGGCAAGAAAAAAAGAAAACGTAGTGAGGTCAAGGAACAAGGCGAAGCCGATACGCCGTAGGGCAGTCCTTGACGGAACGGACACAGCCAACAGCACCATGATACAGCAGAGGACTTGAAAGGTCAGAAACCTTGCAAGTCCTCTTGTTTGTTACTGGGCGTTATGTTTTAAGTAAAGTGTTTCTTTCATCAGTTCTTTTTCAAATGCCTTTATGTGACCGCTTTGTATTCCATTGTCGATATAAAAGTAATCGTCAGCTTGTGAGTAGGACAGAGTGGTAACTTTCGGTTCATAAGTCTTTGTATCAATTCCATAATAATAGACGGTGGCAGTTGAAAGTTCCACGCTGATACTGTCAAAATCTCTTGTGAAAACGCTGTGCTTGTCTGCATGGAAAAAATCAGACGGACATTCGTAGAACTCGGAACTATCTTCTCTTAAAAATAATGGCAGTATGTGTACTTCATTTCCGCTTCGGTTGACAAGGACATAAAAGCGTGGAATGAGGGCGGAATACTGTGTTTTCATTGCGATATACATATCATCTAAATCATCAAGAAGATACTCGGAGCAGGAGTTGTTGTAAAAGACATATTGCAGAGCAGTATCATCTTTTTGAGCATTTTCCATAGGTACATTTTCCCCGTAAAGCCAACGCAAATCTACATCTAAAGAGTCGGCAATCAGTTCTAGTTTATCGGCTTTCGGATTGTACTGTCCCGAAAGATAGGAACTGAACGCTCCTTTGCTGATACCAGTATCTTTGACTATATCTACTTGTTTTTTATTTTTTGCTTTCATAGCAAATTTAATCCGTTCTGCGATTGTATTCATCTGAAAACCCTCTCTTTCCATATCCTGTTATAACTTTTCATATCTTATCGTCTAAGGACACTATACCACAAGTTCAGAAAAAAGAAAACAAAAAGTTTATAAAAAACTAAACTTTATATTGCAAAACGAATATGTCTGTGCTAATATACAATTAAGTTCAGAAATAACTGAACTAAAAACGACGTCGTAAATATGAAAATGAAAATATGAGAAACTGCCCTATCGGTTCAACGGGGAGAAAGGAACGTGTATGCAGATTACATTGACAAAAGAACAGGTAAAAGAAGCCTTTGGAGAACTTCGTTTCATGGGTGCGGATAACTGTTACCGCTATGATAAAGACAGTAAGAAGAAAACAGAGGAAGTAGAAGCCTTAAAACTTCATCTTGGAAGCATGAAGCTTGGGAACAGCGTGGATATTCGCTTGGAAGCAACGGAACTTCCGAAGATTGAGCCTTATGCGGTGGTGGAACTGGAAGAACCAGTATATGCTCCTTATGTGCAGAGAGGAAACTTTCCTGTATTAGTGGAGAAGATTACCTGTAAGGGTATCCGCCCTGTTGCAAACAAAAATATGTAGGCGGTCAAAGTTCCTGTCCTCATTCTGACGTACCAAACGGCAGGTTGAGGGCAGGGCAATGGCAACGCCATTGCAGATAAGGAGGTTTGATAAATTTGGAAGAAAGAAGCGGAAGTTTTCTTCCAGAACTCCCCTACACTAACAGGGGAGTAATACGACAGAAAGAAAAATTAAGTGCCTTGATAGACTGGTGTCAGATAACCGTTAAGGAAGTTCCGTTAGAAGCAGTTATAGAAGATGTACTGAGAATACCTTTGGAACTTATGACCGTAACGGGCTATGAAAAGGGGATTGCAGGACATGAGGTTGTGGCAATCTTCGATAATATCAAGGTGCTAAAGCCGACAGGAAACGCACAGTATCAGGGCTTTCAGATTTTGATGAGTGGGAAAGGCTGTCGCAACTATGAGAATTTTTTACAACTCAATGAGGAAACATGGTTTGATTTCTTAAACAGAGTTTGCCAGTATCATATCAATGTTCCTCGGATTGATTTGGCGATCGACGACAGAAAACCGTATTTGAGTATTCCCGATTTGATTGTACGGACAAAAGAGGGATTGCTTTCCACAAAACTAAGGGAGATAGATTTTCACGACTCGGGAGAACTGAAAGAAGAAGTGTTTCAGAGTAAAGGTGGAAGTCTTTATCTCGGCAGTTCAGCCAGTAATTTGAGATTGGTATTTTATGAAAAGGGATATGAACAGAATAAAAAATATGGAACAGAATTAGATGAAAATTGGAACAGATATGAATTGAGATTTCGGCAGGAAATGGCAGTAAGTGTAGTACAGGAATTATTGAAATATAGAGATGTGGCAGGACTGGCAATGGAAATATTGAACAGCAAAATACGATTTTTAGAAAAGCCGACAGATAGCATGACAACACGAAAAAGACTTTATCCAACCTATCAAGCGTGGGCGGAACTGATGAAAGATATAGGCAAGGTGAAACTTACCATGCAACCACAGAAGAAAAGTTTACAAAAGGTGTGGGAGTGGTTGGAAAAATATGTTGCCCCGTCTTTGAAACTGTTTGCAGAGGTTGGGAAGATAGAGCAGAGAGATTATATCGGTAATCTTGTGAAAAATGGAGAAATGAATATCACACAGAAGCAGTTGTATGATGATTACATAAAAGCAAGAAAATTAGGCGAAAGGGGGTAATCGTATCGAGAAAGCATTACTAAATATAAATGAATTTTGTGAGTATATGGGGATTGGGAAAACAAAGGCAAGAGAACTGTTGAACAATCCGAAAAATAGATTTACAGTACGCATTGGTAATCGGTTGTATGCAAATAAGAAATTACTTGATGAATGGCTGGAATATCAATGCAAAAGGGCTTGAAAAGAAAATGGGGTGTGGATATAATGAAAATTGAAATATTTACTTTACCATATTTCTTTCAGTAGAAGAAAGGAAAGTTGGTATGGGTAAAGATTTAAAAGGAAAAGAACTCGGTAAGGGAATTTCACAGAGAGCAGATGGACGCTATATTGCAAGATTTACAAGCAAAACAGGAAAACGTAAAACGCTTTATGATTTTAAACTGAATGAATTAAAACGGAAGTTGCGAGAAGCTGTTTATGAAGATGAACATGGTTTGAATGGCAACGGCGAAAGTATCACTTTAAACGCATGGTATGTAACGTGGACGGAGTTGTATAAGAAGAAAACAGTTAAAATGACTACGATATATAAAAACCACAGTTACTATAACGCAAGAGTGAAGAACTCTATCGGAAAGATGTATTTGCAGGACATTAAAACATATCATGTTCAAAAATTCATAAATGAATTGATAGATAGCGGTCTTGCACATGGAACGGTGTCGAACATCAGATTTATGCTGAGTGATATGTTTGATAAAGCAGTATTGAGTGAATATATTAGAAAAAATCCCTGTATTGCTGTGGAAATGCCCCCAAAAGTGAAAAAAGAAAGACGTGTATTAACAAGAGAGGAACAGAAGAAATTCTTTACATTTGCTTCTTCTTATATACATATCAATGTTCTAAAATTTGCTGTGACAACAGGTTGTCGGATTGGAGAAGTGCTTGGGCTGAAATGGGAAGATTGTGACTTTGAAAAAAGAGAAATTACAATCAATAAGACAATCCATTATTCAAAGGCTTCCAGTCCCGTTGAGGGTTCAAAGTTTTTCTATACGACTGCAAAAACCATATCCAGTAATCGTGTCATTCCTATGACAGATGAGGTGTATGAGATTTTGCAAAATCAGAAGATAAAGCAGACAGAACAGAAGATGTGGAAACGCTCGATATGGAAACAGCATAAAGAATTTCAAAATTTGGTATTTACCTGTTCGGACGGTTCGCCAGTTTATTATTACAACGTCAATAGTGCAATCAAAGACTATGTGGCAAAAATCAACGTGATAGAGATTGAACTGGCAAAGGAAGAAAAGAGAGAGCCGAAGATATTTGAACTGTTTACCTGTCATACTCTGCGACATACATACGCTACAAGGTGTTATGAAAATGGAGTAGACCAACAGGTAGTGCAGAAACTCTTAGGTCACTCTACGTTGGCAATGACAACCGATTTATACACGCACGTTTCAGAAGAAAAGAAAAAAGAAGAAGTAGCCGAACTGAAAATATTGGCTTAAAATTGGAGTAAAAATGGAGTAAATTAGAAGATAGATAGCGAAAAACAGCGTAAAATCAACATTTTCGAGTAGATATAAATATTGTTCAGAAGTAGGTCATGTGAATAGAATCACCGGAAGATGCTTTTTGGCACTTCCGGTGATTTTTGATATTGGGAGTTATGTCTTTTGAAGTGATATATATATCAACTTGATTATGCAAAATAACATCAAATGTTCCGTATTATACAAAAAGTAAAAATAAAAGCAACATTTTTGCACAAAAAAGAAAACGAAAACATGCTATAATTTGTAATATATTTCATTGAAAGAAGGAGAGATGAGCATGAAGAAAAAAATAATGGCGGTCCTTTTGGCACTCGCTATGGTGACCCAAGGCGCCATGCCTGTTTTTGCTCAAAATGAAGGTGCGGAAGGAATTGAGACAGCGGCAGATGCAGAAACGGCAAAAATTTTGTGCAAGGAGTATTTGAGTGAAGAACAGCAGATTCAAGGCATTGATCAACGTTTTGAAATACCACAAGAAGACGTGTCTTTTGTAAACGATTTGGGAAGTGGTACGATCACGCTGAGTTTTAAGACAGGCAGTACTAATTTGCAGGCGCTGGCCGCGATCAACGGAGACAAGCATGCGAATCATTACATGTCTTTGTATATCAGCGGCGGAAATAAAATCGGCTTTGAATTCCGTAAAAACGCAACTGTAAATGATCACAGAAATTTTACGGTAGATAATGTGAATCTTGCGGATAATCAGTGGCATACGATCACGCTTGCGGTAGAAAAGGACAGTTATTATAAAGTATATCTGGATCAAAAACTTGTACAGAAGTGGGAAGTTGACGAGACTAATTTTGTTGATAAAATGGAGTGGGAACCGACTTCAGTGACATTTGGAGGCGCAAAACGGATTTCGGGAAACAGTTATCCTTTTACCGGAAGTATCAAGCAGGTAAAACTGTATAATGAAGCGGCTTCCGAAGATCAGATCCTGGCAGATCACGGTGCAGTTTCTGTAGGAACACCGATTTTTACTTATCAGAGAAAAACTTTTGACGGAACAGAAGGAAAGATGGTTCAGCTTCCGGAGCAAAAAGAGACAATTTCCGGATTGAAAAAAGGAACGTTTTCTTTTGCATATCGCTTGAACGAGGCGGCTGTAGGCAAAACGATTTACGGATTATTATCGCTGTCGAACAGCAATGCGGATAAAGAGTACGGAGCGCTTTATATTAAGCCGAAGGACAATCGGATCGGATATGAAGTGCAGGGAAAAGGGGATAAATATATTACGCTCAAAGACGGAAAATCTGTCAATAATGTCCAGTGGCATACGGTGACATATGCCTTTGACGGCACACATGCAGAGTTTTACTTAGACGGAGCATCCATCGGAAAATTCGAGACAACGCATTTGCTGAAGGGAGATTGGACTCCGGATATGGTTACGCTTGGCGGAATCAGCAGAACGAATAAGACGCCGGGCGCGAAATGGCCGTTCTACGGAACGATCGACAGCGTCAATGTGTTTGATGAAACGTTAAATGCGGAACAGGTTATGGAGCTTCATAGACGTACTTTGCCGCAGGATGAACCGGAATACGGAGAGAACGTCTATAAGACAGGCGAGTACGGTATTTATGATATGGGCGATTATGATTCTTATAATTACCGTATTCCCGCAATGGTTACAACGAGCAAAGGAACTCTGATCGCAGCAGCCGATCAAAGAAATACACATTGGTCCGACTGGGGAAATATTGATACAGTTGTCAGAAGAAGTACAGATAACGGACTGACATGGGAAGAGCCGATCGATGTAATCGATCTGAAATCACAATCCTATTTTAACGGCACACAATCTGCGTATACGATTGACCCGGCATTGATCGCAGAGGGCGAAAACGGAAAGAATCCGGGGCGTGTCTGGATGCTTGTAGATATGATGCCGGAATCGACGAATGGAAGCCAGGGTACATATTCGATCAAAGAAACGGGAACAGGCTATGTGAAAGTAGATGGAAAAGATTATCTGGCGCTTTATGATAAAGACAATAATCAATATACGCTTCGAGAGAACGGAGAAGTATTTGATAAGGAGAATCGCAAAACCGATTATGTGGTAAAACAGTTTGAAGGAAATGATAAACAAGGATACCACGAAAAAGGCGATCTGTATCAATCCGGTAAATATGTGGGAAATATTTATCTGAGAAGCGCTTCTAAGAACAACGATTCCGCTCCGCTTCATCCTAAGCAGACATGCTATTTGTGGCTAAGTTATAGCGATGACGACGGTATGACGTGGAGCGAACCGGTAGACATTACGCCGCAGGTAAAAGAAGACTGGATGAGATTTTGCGGTGTCGGTCCTGGATTCGGAGTTCAGCTTCGGTATGATGAAAAGCATCCGGGAAGACTTATATTCCCGATTTATTATACGATTGCCGGAAGCGGTATAGGATTCCAGTCTTCGGCTTGTGTTTACAGTGATGACGGCGGAAAAACATGGCATAGAGGAGAATCTCCGAATGACGGAAGAATCAACAAAGACGGACAGGAGACTTCTTCGCAAAATCCGGTCGGCATCAGTGAACTGACAGAAAGTCAGATCATTGAACTAAGCAGCGGAAATTTGCTTCAGTTTATGAGAAATACACGCGGAAACGGAAAAGTTGTTGTTTCAAGAAGTACAGACGGAGGAGCGACATGGAGTGATCCGATCGATACAACGGCGCCGGAAGTATACTGTCAGTTATCTGTTTTATATTATGATAAAAACGGAACAGGCGGCAAAGACAGAGTGATCATGTCGAATCCGGGAGGGACAGGAAGAAATAACGGAACATTGCGAATCGGAGAAGTGACAGAAACAAAGGATAGTTTTTCTGTAGACTGGGTAGAAGAAAAAATGTTCTGTCCTAATAATTACGCATATTCTTGTCTGACAAAAATGAAAGACGGAAATATGGGACTTCTCTATGAACATCAGAATACGATCAAATTTACTGCGTTTAATTTAGAGTATATTAAAGATGAAGTGAATTTATTGAGTCCGACGATTACAGCTGTTACATACAAAGTGGAAAAAACAGACGATCACGCTTATACGCTCCCGGGAGATAAATATGTGATCACAGTGAAAACAGATCAGAATGTCACTGTGCAAGGAACACCGAAATTCAGATTTATGTTAAATGGTAAAGGCCGTTATGCAAACTATGTATCCGGTGGGAATGACGACAAGGAGTTAGTATTTGAATACACTGTACAAAAAGGCGATGAAGGAACTATTCAGTTTAAAGGACCAAAAATTATCTGCGATGAAACAGGCACAGTAAAAAATGCAAATGATTTGTGCGTAAGTTCGGGAGATATGGATGTTAAAATGGGATACATCGGAGTAGATCCTTCGGATGCGGCAAGAGATATTGCGACAGATCAGATGAGCGCTGCGGCAGGTTCGGCTCAATCGGGTCAGGAGGCGTCGAATGTTCTGGACGGAAAAGCGGATACATTGTGGCATACAAAATGGAGCGCCGGTCACGGACGCGAAAAACATTGGATTCAGTTTGAACTGAAAGACTTTTATTTGATCGACGGAATCCGTTATCAGCCGCGGCCTTCGGGAGGAACAAACGGTATTATTACGGAATACAAAGTGGAAGTAAGTAATGACGGCGTTCACTTTGAACAGGCGGCAACAGGAACATGGGACGCGAACGCTGCATGGAAACTGGCTTCATTTGAGCCGGTATGTGCAAAATATGTGCGTTTGACATCTTTGGATGCAATCAGTGTGGAGGCGGATAATGACTATGCTTCGGCAGCGGAAATCCGCCTTACAGGAACAAAAACAGAGAAACCTCCGGTTGCCGAAGCGGATAAGAAGTCTCTGGGAGCTGCGATTGCGTATACGAAAGATGTAAAAACAAAGCCTGAATACCAATATGTTGTGCCGATCGTAAAACAGAAATTAGACGAGGCGCTTGAAGCGGCTGAAACTGTTTTTGCAAATGAAGCCGCAACACAGGGAGAAGTTGACAAGGCAGAAGCTGATCTTAAAAAAATGCTTGAATATTTGTCTTTTACAGGAGATGCAAAATTGCTCAGAGAGCTGGTAGATATTGCAAAAGAAATCAATACAGATATTTATACAGAGCAGAGTGCGAATGCGTTTAAAGAAGCGCTTGAAGAAGCGGAAGCTGTGCTTGCCAATGAAAATGCGCTGCAGGATGAACTTGACGCGGCTCATAAAAAATTACAAGAGGCAATGGATGGATTGAAAGTGATACCTGTGGATAAATCACAGCTTCGGAAACTTGTAGACGATTCGCGGAAATATGTAGAAAAACTGAATGAGTATACAGCCCAAAGCGGTCAGATTTTTATGGGAGCATTTGAGGCGGCTGAAAATATTTTAGAAAAACAGGACGCGACAAAAGAGGAAGTGGATCAGGCGTGTGCAAATCTTCGCAATGCAGTCTTTGGATTGAGGTTGATACCGAGCAAAGAAAAACTGGAAGAATTGATCCAAAGTGCAGAACAGATCGATGTGAAGCTTTACACAGAAGAAAGCGCAGAAAACTTCATGTCGGCATTAGCGAAAGCAAAAGAGGTATTTGCAGACGAGGACGCAACGAAAGCGGAAGTAGAAGATGCAGAACAGGCACTTGCAAAAGCAATCGACGAATTGAAATTAAAAGAAGTCGGAAAAGAAGACAAAGAAAAGAATGCAGGCGCTGTTAAAACAGGCGATAGTTCAACTCCGATTTTATTTGCAGTGATTGCGGTATTAAGCGCGGGAACGATATTTTTTGTACGGAAAAAAGAAGAAAAGAAATTTACATGCTGAAAAAAATAATTAGTGACATGCAGAAGTAAGTTCTATAAACAGAATCACCGGATGTGCCTGTTGGCACTTCCGGTGATTTTGTTTATAGAGTGATTCTTCCGCATCCTAAAGTGTGTGTGCTTTTTTCGGAAAGCTTTCTGACGTCGCGGGGATATATCCCTTTAAACTTTTTGAAACAAGAGCTGAATTTACTGTGGGATGAATAACCTACAGATTCGGAAATTTCTTTAATGCTAAGGGAAGTGTTAAGCAGCAGCGCTTCCGCCATGTTCACACGCCTTCTTTGAGAATATTCCGTAATACTAAGCTGATATTTTTGCTTGAATAATTTTTTTAATTTTGTTCCGCTCATTGAGGCGATTTTTTCAAGGGTCTGCTGAGAAACGTCGAGCGCGTAATGATCGTCTAAGTAATTTGCCACATCTTTTAATGCTTTGTCATCGTCTTTTGAAATACGAACATCTTTATTGTTGAAAAAAGCGTTTATAGTCAAGCTAAGCCATTCTTTTGCCTTTGCCTCAAAAAACAGCTCTGCGGCAGGAGACTTCATTTTGCAGTTTAATATTTCTTTCGCTAACGGTGCAAACGATTTGATGATTGCCGGATTGAAAGAGGCGAATATATCTGAATAAGAAATATTTTTTTCTTTTTTCAAAGAATATAGATACTCTTCGATCATTTCTTTTTTGAAACTGATTCCTACGCTTAAATATGGGAAATTACTGTGCAAAAGAAATTTATAATCTTTGTGCATATTTTCCACATCGACAATATGGAGAGAGCCTGCAGACAACGTCTGATAAGGACTAAAGCTTTCGCCGTTTCCGGTAATGATATAGGAAGAAGAAAACGACATAAATTGATCCATATTAAGAGCAGACGAGTAGACAATATCCTTTTTTATAAAAAAGTCATGTATCTCGACGATAAAAGAATCCGTTTCATAAAACCAATAACAGCCTTCTGCTTCCTCTCTGCAAACGCAGAAAGTAGTTCCGATATTACAGTATTTTGATTTTTCTTTACAGGAATCAGTTCCTAAGTAGTTTTTAACAAATTCGTAGTAGTTCATTATAATTTTCTCCGCTTTCATGCAAAAACAAATATCCCGATTAGACGTTATCCCTTTTGGACTAAAAACTCTAAGTTTATTGTAACACAATAATTAAACTGATACAATACTGATTGTAGCAACCGGAAATTAGTTTTAAAAACAAAAAAAGACTAAATGGGATAAAATTATCAAATCTGAAATCCGAAAAGATTTTGTTGATTTGAGCGTGAAAGGAGAGGATTAGGATGAAAAAAGAAAAGAAAAAGTCTGTTTTAACAAGAATCATACCTTATGCAGGGAAAAGAAAATACATGCTTTTTTTGGCAATGGCTTTTTCGGCTTTGTCGGGAATCCTGTTGCTGATGCCTATGTGGTATATTCACAATATTATAAAAAATGTGATCTTGAATGGAAATGTAAATTACACCATGATAAGAGAAAATATAGCATATGCGGTAATATTTCCTTGTGTAGGACTTGGTTTATATGTTTTGGCAGGAATTTTTTCACACCTTTTTGCATTTGAAGTTGAAGAAAATATTATAAAGATCAGTGTGAAAAAACTGTTAGATAAACCGTTGGGGTATTTTATGAACAAAGAAAGCGGGAAACTGCGCGGGATCATTATAAACGGCGCAGGTGAAACGCACAATGTCTTGGCGCATCAGCTCCCGGACATTGCCTCGACATTTGTTTCTCCGGTTGTCATATTAGTCTTTTTGTTTTTATTTGACTGGAGGTTAGGATTGACAAGTCTTATCCCTGTTTTTATCGGCCTTATTTTTATGGCGACAATGCTGACTGCTCAAGGGAAGAAAAACAGAGAAGAATACTATAAACAGATCAATACATTGTCTGCCGAGACAGTTGAATATGTCAGAGGAATCCCGGTAGTAAAAACATTCGGTCAGAGCGTGGAAAGTTTTAAGCGTCTTTATACTTCTATTATTGTTATGAAGGACAGCGTCTTGAAAATGACTATGGGATACAGAAATAAAATGTCTATGTTTGAAGCGACTTCGGGTTCGACGGCGTTTTTTCTTGTTCCGGCTGCTTTGTTTATTATTGCAGCGGGAGAAAATCCGCATGAAGTTGTCGCTGATTCGATCATATACTTTTTGATCGGACCGATTTTCGGAGTTCTTATTATGCGTACTGCGACAATCAGTCAATATCTTTATTTTGCAGAACTGGCTCTTGATAAAATAGAAGATATTCTTGAGTATGATGAGATGGCTTACGGGAAAGAAGATCAGACGATAGGCGGGATCGAATTTAAAAACGTTTCTTTTTCTTACGGAAGTGAAAAAGTATTAGATAACATTTCTTTCAAAGTAAATCGAGGTGAAACAGTGGCGCTGGTCGGACGTTCGGGAAGCGGAAAGACGACAATCGCCCGTCTTGCCGCAAGATTTTACGATGCAGATGAAGGGGAAGTTTTATTGGGCGGAAGCAATATAAAAGAATATGATAAAACTTCGCTTATGCGGAAAATTTCATTTGTGTTTCAAAATGCAAGGCTTTTTAAAATGAGCCTGAGAGAAAATCTTCTGTGTGGGAAGGAAGATGCCATTGATAAAGAGATTGAACAGGCGCTTTTTGATGCGGGAGCAAAAGAGATTGTGGACGGTCTAAAAGATGGATTGGAGACAGTGTATGGAACGAAAGGTACATATTTTTCAGGAGGAGAAGCGCAGCGGCTCGTGATCGCCAGAGCTTTTTTAAAGGATGCGGAATATGTGATACTGGATGAAGCCACCGCTTTTGCAGATCCTGAAAATGAACGCATTATACAGGAATCTTTCAAAAAGTTAGCTGAAAATAAAACGACATTGCTGATTGCACATCGGCTTTCGACAGTTGTAAATGCAGACAAAATTCTCGTAATCGAAAAGGGGCGTATTGCAGAAGAAGGAAAACACGAAGCGCTTTTAGAAAAAAACGGAATATACAAGTCGCTTTGGGACGAATACCGGAGATCTGTCAACTGGAAGATTGGAGGTAAAAATGATTAATTATTTTATGAAAAAATATGCGATGTCGCAGACCGGAGCAAACAATTTAAGAAAAGCTGTTTTTTCCCGTACGATTTTAAATTTGACGAAGATGTTTCCGCCGATGATTGCATTTATGTTTATATTTCAATCGCTAAGCGATATGGATACTGCGGAAGAGGCGATAGCATTAACACCACAAAATTATGTACTTATTATATTGGCAATGCTTTTTGTTATGTTTTTTGTTGCAAGATGGGACTATACCCGTCTATATACGAACGTTTACAGTGAGAGCGCAAATGTCAGAGTCGATATTGCCAATAGATTGAAAAAATTACCGTTATCGTATTTTGGAAAAAGAAACATATCAGATTTGGCTGCGACGATGATGGGAGATATGTCGCTGTATGAAGAAATTTTTTCTCATGCAGTTCCGCATATATATGCTACCGGGATTTCAACAACGATCATTTCTGTTTTGATTCTTAACTATAATTTGAAACTTGGTCTGGCAGCGCTTTGGGTGATCCCCGTTTCTCTTTTGATTTTCTTTTTATCAAAAAATAAGAGAAAGAAAAGTAATGAAAAATGGGTAGAACAAAACAGAGAGGTACTTGATGATCTTCAGGAAACGATAGAACAGATTCAGGAGATAAAATCCTATAACATGGAAGAAAAAGCAAAAAAGCAATTTTTTGAAAAATTACAGAAAAGCACAAAATTAAAAGGCACTATTGAAATTGTAACAGGTGTCGCAGTGGCTTTTTCGGGAATGCTTCTGAAAATGGGAATCGTAACAGTGGCAGTTACAGGCGCGCAAATGCTTTTGGCAGGGGAAATTAATATCTTCGTATATATCGTATTTCTTATCATGACTGCAAGTATCTATCTTCCGATAGAAGGGATCATAGCCTTTATGGGGATGATCGATATGCTTGACAGTGTTGTAGGCAGAATAAAAGAAATAAAAACGATGCCGATCCAAGAGGGGGAATCAAAGTTTCATCCGAAAAATTATGATATAGAATTTAAAGACGTTTCATTTGGATATGAGGATTATTCGGTTGTCAGGAATGTAAGTTTTACGGCAAAACAAGGAGCGGTAACGGCGCTCATCGGGGCATCCGGAAGTGGAAAGACTACTCTTACAAAGCTTGCCGCAAGATTTTGGGATATTAATAAAGGAAAGATCTTGCTGGGAGGAGAGGACATAAGTAAAGTAGATCCTGAAGCGCTGCTGAAGAACTTTTCTATTGTTTTTCAGGAGGTAGTGTTATTTAACACAAGTATCAAAGAGAATATAAGGATCGGGAAAAAAGGTGCGACAGATGCTGAAATTTTTGAGGCGGCTAAAATAGCAAGATGCGATGAATTTATCGAAAAAATGCCAAATGGAATAGAGACTGTAATAGGTGAAAACGGAGAACGGCTTTCAGGAGGGGAAAGGCAAAGAATTTCCATTGCACGAGCCATACTGAAAGATGCTCCGATCATATTGATGGATGAAGCAACCGCATCTTTAGATGTTGAAAATGAAAGTCTTATTCAGGAGGCGTTGTCGGAGCTGATCAGAGAAAAAACAGTGATTGTGATAGCTCACAGAATGAGAACGATCCGAAGCGCTGATAAAATCGTTCTTCTGAACAACGGAGAAATCGAGGCGATAGGAAATGATAAAGAAATGTATGAACGGTCGGCCGCATATAGAAAAATGCTATCCGATTCTAAAATAGAACAAACAGTTACAGTTAATTAAAGCTATTATCCGAAGTGGATTTATTTGATACTGCAATGCTTAACATGATTCGTATAGTTGGGAGAAAAAGATAATGGATAAAAAAGAAAAAACAGGCGTACTAAATGTGAGAGACTTGGTAAATGTCGGATTATTTTCCGTGTTGATTTTTATTGCTACGTTTCTTTCTGGGATGATCGGTTTTATTCCGGTCTTAATGCCGGTCGTTCCGTTCGTTTATGGGATTGTGTCAGGGCCGGTATACATGCTTTATTTTACGAAGATTAAAAAAGCAGGGATGCTTTTCATTCAGACGATCGTAGTAACACTTGCATTTGTGGCAACCGGACATGGACCGTGGGTACTGCTTACGGCAGTTATCGGCGGTTTACTGGGAGAAGTTGTCCTAAGGAATGGACGGTATAAAAGTGTAAAGCATGCAAGACTTGCTTTCAGCGTACAGTCCATATATGGACTTGGAAACTGGCTTCCGATTTATTTTGCGAGAGATGCCTATATCCGGCAGATGCTTGATATGGGGTACGGGGAAGAATATACACAAAAAATGATGAGTGTTTTGCCGAACTGGACGCTTCCGCTGATTGTGATTTTAGGAATGCTCGGCGCGTACATAGGCTGCACGATAGGCATAAGAATGTTGAAGAAACATTTTGTAAAAGCAGGCATGGCAGAGGAGGCATAGCGTGCACAGTGAAAAATTTAAACTGGATTTTCGGACGAAAATGTTGATGTCATTGTGTCTTTCGTATACTCTGATCCTGGGAAATATACAAACGAAATTTTCGATTGTGGCGGCAGCTTATTCGCTGCTGCCATATGTATTTTTACTCTTGAACAGGGAAAAGAAAGCGGCGGTAAAAGGAATCCTGTTTATTATGGCTGCTTACATCATTCAAAAAGAATGGGTGTTTTCAGCCGGTGGTTTTTTGGGATCTTTATTTCTTTTTATTACGATGATGTTTTTGCGGCTTCTTCCGGGATTTGTGATGGCGAGATTTGCTCTTGCTTCATCTACAATGAGCCATATGACGTCAGCGCTTAAAAAAATGCATTTTCCGGTTGTGTTGATCATCCCGATTACGGTTATGGCAAGATTTTTTCATACGGCGAGAGAAGATTATAATCAGGTAAAAGACGCAATGTATTTACATGGTCTTACAAACAGACGCCTCTTTTTTCATCCTGTAAAGCTTTTTGAATACAGAATGGTTCCATTATTTATGGTGCTTACAAAAACAGCAGATGATGTTGCCGTATCGGCGATGACGCGAGGACTGAAAATCCATGGGAAAAGAACGTATATCGGCGAAAGCAGGTTTTGTATGAGAGACTACATTTGTTTTTTGCTTATGCTCGTGTTGATAGGATTTTATATAGGAGGGAAATATGTTTGCGTGTAGAAATTTAAATCTGTCATATAAAGGAAACAAAATACTAAAAGATATACATTTTCATATTCCTGAAGGAACGGTTTTTTGTATAACGGGAGAATCCGGATCCGGCAAAAGCAGTTTATTAAAAGTAATCAATGGGATAATCCCTGAGATTACCGAGGCGGAAATTTCAGGAGAAATAAAATTAAACGATATGCGGTTAAATGAGATGGATATTGCACAGAGAAGCCGGTATATTTCGACCGTATATCAAAATCCGAAAACACAGTTTTATTGCGTTGAGTCTACGGATGAACTGGCGTTTCCTTTGGAAAACAGAAATCTGCCGAAGGATGAGATGGTTAAGATAATAAAAAAATATACGGAGCTGCTCGATACGGAAAAGCTTTTAAACAGAAATATTTTTTCACTGTCAGGCGGAGAAAAGCAGCTTATGGCAATTACAAGTGTGATGACGATGGACAATCAAGTATATCTTTTCGATGAGCCGTCGGCTTCTTTGGATCATCATTCGATCGGTCTTTTGAAAAAATGCATCGCCGAGCTGAAACGAAAAGGGAAAATCGTGATAATTGCCGAACACAGACTGTATTATCTGAAAGAGATCATGGATTATCTGGCTGTTTTAAAAGAAGGAAAACTGGAAATGATCTCTGTGGAAGACTTAGATCATGACAAGATCTGCAGACTGAAGGAGACGTATGCCTTAAGGAGTTTTGAAGAAATCAGGAAAGAAGAGCTGTTATCGGATAATCCCTGCTATCAGATCCAGATGCTGAACAAAACGAAAAACGGAGAAAAGGATAAGAATATTTTAAAATGTAAAAATTTTGCACAAAGCTTTAAAAATACGAAAATCATGGATATCGGGGAAATCGGATTTTCGGAAGGAATATATTTTATTATAGGAGAGAATGGAGTCGGGAAGTCCACATTCATTAAAAAGATGGCAAAACTGCTGAAAGGAAAAGGAAAATCTTTTTACTGCGGGAATGAAATAAAAAGATCTTATGAATATATCTCCATGGTGATGCAGGATGTAAATTATCAGATATTCACAGAATCTGTATGGTCGGAAATATCCATCGTCAGTCAGGACGATGCAAAAAAGGAGCGGGTGTTGAAAGAGTTGATGCTTTATGACAAGAAAGACAGTCATCCACAATCTTTGTCCGGAGGAGAAAAGCAAAGACTTATGATCGCACTCGCTATAGTAAGTTTGAAACCGATCGTGATATTAGACGAGCCGACAAGCGGGCTTTGTAAAGGGCAGATGGCGTCCACTGTCAAATATTTACAAAAGATGAAAGAAGAAGGAAAAACAGTAATTGTAATAACTCACGATTATGAATTTATAAAGGAATGTAAAGGAGTTGTCTATGAATTTTTAAATACAATTTAAATACAAACTTTTTGTAAATATTGGACTTTCAGGAATTAATAAGAAAAATATTGTTATGTACATGGAGCGGTTAAACGGTACATTGAAGTGGAAAGGGGAATAATATATGCTTTACAAAAGCATGTTTCAAAGTAAAACAATATAAGAGCCATGCAGTTTTATATACACGGAAGGAGGGAATATACAGTTAATATAAGGCAACAGTTATTTCGCCGGAACACAATTTAAACATCGGTTAATGTATCCGAATTAAATTAAAAGAAAAGGGAGAAAACACATGAAACAATTTGTAAAGAAAAAAGTAAGTTTTGTTATGGTAATGATCATGGCTGTGATAACCGTAATCTCCATGTCGCTGCCGATGGCAGTGTTTGCGCAAGGGGGGGTATACGCTAACGCTGAAAAATGAGGGGAGTACGCCCCATACTTTTCAGATATATCAGATTTTTTCGGGAGATTTAGATGAAAGCAAAACCCTTTCTAATATTCAGTGGGGAACGGGAATTAAAGAAGCTTCAAAAGAAACTTTGGGAACTGCGGCTGAAAAAGCGCAAACTTTAACCGGCGAATCAGAAGCAAAAGAATTCGCAAAGACGATCCAAGAGCATTTAAATGAAGATAATAAACTTGAGGTACGCGTAGAAAAAAATGATTCGACAACTGTTGCAAATTTAAATGCAGGTTATTATCTTATTAAAGATAAGGAGGGAAGTCAGACACAAACACCTCCAAACTCAGCGTATACGTCATACATTTTGAAAGTAGTAGGCAATACGACTGCTAAAACAAAATTAGATGTGCCGGAACTTGTAAAAAAAGTGCAGGAAAATAGTAAGAAGGATATCGAGGGAAACGGGTGGCAGGATGCCGCCGACTATAACATAGATGAGGTGATTCCTTATAAACTTACGGGTACATTGCCGAGCAATTATGCAGAGTACGAAACGTATTTTTATGAGTTCAATGATATAATGTCTGCAGGATTAACATTTGATAAAATGTCTGTAAAGGTTACGGTAGACGGTACGACGTTAACGGCAGATCAGGACTATAGCCTGATAGTGCATTCGGATACTAATAGCTTTCAGGTCCGCTTTGAGAACTTGAAGGCGATTCAAAGTGTGATGATAACTTCCACAAGTCAAATTGTCGTGGAATACAAATGTAGATTAAACGGAAATGCTGTAATTGCCGGAAACGGAAATCCTAATACAGCGTATCTTGTATATTCTAACAACCCAAATCAGAGCGGAGGCGGCGACCACGGAAAAACTCCGGAAGATAAAAATGTCGTATTTACATATAAAGTAGTAGTAAATAAGAAAGATGAAGAGAATCACTCGTTACAAGGTGCACAATTTGAGTTGCGGAAGATAGTAAATGATCAAGACGAAGGAACAAAAATAGACACAGTTACTGTTACGGAAGGAACTAAGTTTAATTTTAAAGGATTGGATGCAGGAAAGTATAAGTTAATAGAAACAGTGACTCCATCCGGGTATAATACGATTCAGCCGATTATTTTTACGATTGAAGCCACATATGACGAGGAATCGGATGATCCGCAATTAACATCTTTGACAGGACAGACGGAAGGAGAAATAGTTTTTATACGAAAGACAGAAGAAAGGGAAGACTCTCTGTCAACAGATGTAATTAATAAGAAAGGCATTCAGCTTCCGGAGACAGGTGGAATGGGAAGATATTTAATATATACATTAGGAACGATCTTCGTATTAACCGCTCTGGGATATACAGTGTATAAAAGAAACAGAAAACATACTGAAAAATGATGTTTAAGATTAAAAAATATATACCTGATATAGTAGTTGCGATCATTTTGATTGCTGGGATAGGCTTGTTGGCCTATCCCACGATCGGTGATTATATCAATGCGCTGCATTCTTCAAAAGCGATAGGAAGTTATGTAGAAAAGACGAAAGATTTATCCAAGGAAGAAAAAGAAAACTTGTTAAGAGAAGCAAGAGAATATAATGAAAGTCTGGTTGGTAAAGTCAATCGATATTATTTGAATGAAGAAGAAAAAAAGAGATATGCTCATATCCTTGATATAACAAAAACCGGTATTATGGCATATGTAGAAATACCGAAATTAAATATATATATGCCTGTTTATCATGGCACGGATGAAGGCGTGCTGCAGATAGCGGCAGGTCATCTGCCGGGCAGTTCCCTGCCTGTAGGAGGAGAAAATACCCATAGTCTTATATCCGGACATAGGGGATTGCCTTCTGCGAAATTATTTACGGATATTGATAAGTTAAAAAAGGGCGATTTATTTTTCATACACGTATTTGATGAGGTTCTGGCATATAAGGTAAATCAGATAAAAATCGTACTTCCCGATGATGTGGAAACTTTGGAGATAGAAAAGGGAAAAGATTATGTAACTTTGATCACATGCACCCCTTACGGAGTGAATTCCCACAGACTTCTTGTGCGGGGAGAACGTACTGTTTATAAGCAATCAGAATCGAAAATAGAAGATATGATCAAAAAAAATAATCTGAAGTATATCATGTTGACGGCAGGAGTTATTCTGGCTCTGATCGGCATGACAGTTCTGGTATCGGTATTTCTGATAAAGAGAAGAAAGAGGAGGAAGTTGAATGAAAAATAAGAGAATAAACCTATTGCTTATTCTATGTTTTAGTCTGATATTTTTTATAACTTCTTTCGATTGCGCGTATGCGGCAGAGGAGAACGGCAGTTTGAATATTATACTAACTTATGAACGGCAAGCGATAGACGGCGCCGAATTTTCTGTTTATCAAGTTGCTAAGTGGAATGAAAAAGAGAGTCGGCATACAGTAAAAGCGCCGTTTCGATGGAACGGGGATTTTGTAAATATTAAAACGGCTGACGATCAGTTAAAATTATCGCTTTATTTTGAAAAGCAAAGCCGTAATATAAAAGAAATGATGAAAGGGGAAACCGGAGATGACGGTACGGCAAAATTTACAGATTTGAAAGATGGGATTTATCTTGTGGTACAGACAGGATCATCCGGAAAAGCAAAAGACTTTACTAATGTACAGCCTTTTTTAGTTATCATTCCTCAATTTGAAAATGGAATCCAGAACAGGGTGGTGAATGCAAAACCGAAAACTGAGATACAAAGGAAAGAAAAACCCGAGATACCTCCACAAACACCACCGGATCTATCTCCTAAAAAACGTCCTCAAACAGGAGATATTACAAATATGTTTCGGTGGAATGGAGTCTTGATGTTAAGCAGCGGTATGCTGCTGCTGTTTTTCAGGATCAGGCAAAAAAGCAAAATAGGGGAGGAGAGCGTTGATGAAAAAGAATAATTTGCTAATAAAGCTTTTAACCCTGTTAATAATTATAGCTGCTGTCCTGCCGGTGTTTTATATGCCTGCATATGCGGTGGAAGAAGAGTATGGAACACAAGATATATCTGATCATGGGATAAGCGAACAAGGAGAAAACATCACTTCTTCCGAATCGGAAACATCGTATGTTGAAGAGGGAAACAATGTATTTGACATCGTTCCGAAAGGATATACATTGAAAGCGGTTCAAACAAGGTCTGTTGAGTTTATCATACAGTATCCCCCGGGGCAGCCGACAGGAAATGTAACATACGAATTGAAGAAAGAAATAAATAACCGGGAAATAGTAGTAAAGAGAGGAACACTAAATAAGTCACAGAAAAAAATTACTTTTAAAGATTTAGAATTAAATACGCCATATAAGTTTTATTTGACAAAAGTTCCGAATGGATATGGAAAACCGGACGGTTCTGTGGCAGAGTTTTATTTTGACAACGACGGGATTCATTTTACAAAAGGTGAATCAGGTATTGCTTTGACGATGACTACTGCGTATGTTCATTTTATTGTACAGAATACTTCCGGACTGCCTGTAGGAGGAGTAGTACGATATGCATTAAATAAAGTGAAAGGTAATCAAGAAACTCAAATTAAGGCAGGAACGGCAGACAGGGCAACCGGGAAAATTATTCTTGAAAAATTAGAGTGGAACACTCCGTATAAACTTTATTTGAGAACAGTTCCAAAAGAATATGAAAGACCGAACGATTCCGTGGCAGAGTTTTATTTTGACAGTGAAGGGATTCACTTTATAAAGGGAAGTACAGCCGTTGTTTTAAAGAAGAATAATGAGCAGAACAACAACGGACAGGACGCCCCATTGGAGGAAGGACAATATTATGGATTTACAGGAGAAGACAGCAGAATAAAAATATCGAAGGAGTATAATATAGCGACAGGTACAGATGCATTTTGCTTTGGCGCTAACAAGGATTTTCCTAACTTTGGTAATAAAGCTGTTTACAATGAATTAAGTACCAGCGCCGAAACGCTCTTTCAATTAGCGGAAAATCCGAGGAAGAAAAATCCGAAAGAACTTTATGATTCAGTAAGAAAGGTGATTTATTATTGCGAAATGCATAAAAAAGAACTTTTAACTGACCATCAATTAGGCAGCGATGCATTCTGGTTTGGAAGCAATGATAAAGAAAAAGGATATTATAAGGCTTTGCAGGAGGCAATCTGGTATTATTCAGATAGTATTGACGGCTTGAAAAGCTATTCATCTGGCAGTGTGGGTTATCATATTATGAAAAAAGCAGTTAAACACATTATTCAAGAAAGTGAGAAAGTATCGGATGAAGATATGGAATGTGTAAAGCTTAAAATGTATAATTCTTCTATGCTGGGCGATCACAACAGTCCGCTCCAACCGTTAATTGCGTTTGAAATAATAAACAAAACAGATATAAAGGTGCAAAAAGTCAATAAAAGCGGTGAAAGTCTGGAAGGGGCTGCGTTCAGACTGGAAAAACTGGGGGATGCATCGTTCACCCCGGTAGAAATGGGAAATGAATCAGCTATTTCGGATTTTACGTTTAAATGTTTGGACGCAGGAGAATACCGTCTTACAGAAATCAAAGCGCCATCAAATTATATTCCTTTGGAAGAACCGATTCTATTTACAATAATAGAAGAAAGCAACGGTGTATTTAAAATTAAATTAAATACAGAGAATTCTAAAGTAACGTTAGAAGAGGGGACGTTGACGATTAAAGTTGCAAATGAAAAGACTGTAACGACAGAGATCACTGTGGATAAAAAATGGTTTAGAGCTGACGGAACTGAGTTTCACCCTCAGGATGGGGAGATTTCTTATAATCTGATACAGGTTTTGACTACGGAAGGAGGGGAATCTTCCGAAAAAATATATAAATCGGGAGAAACATTGACAAGTCAGGACGGTTGGCAAAAAACTTACTCAAATCTGCCGGCGGCAGACATAAACGGCAATGGAGAAAAAGAAATCTGCACGTATTATGTGAAGGAGATTTTGATTGCAGATTATAGTACAAGCTACAGTAACGGCAGCGTCGGTGAATCAGAAGATCCGTCGGCCGCGGCGCTTTCGTCGGGAACTATCACTGTTAAAAATACGGAAAAGATGAAATTCATATTACCTGAAACAGGTGGAACGGGACGTGGGATTCTGTACATTGCAGGAGTGTTTCTGTTAGGGATTTCTATGATTCTGTTAGGCAATAAAAATAGTTCTTTTTATGAATGCTTACATAAGAAAGGGTGACTTTTTGTATGAATTTGGATGAGCGGGATTTAAAAAAGATCAAATCTTTACATGTTATGTTGAAAATGCCAATATGGATATTGGAAAAAGAAACAAATAAAGTTTTAAAAAGCTATGAATCAATTTATAAGCATCCTATTTCTTACGGATTCAAAGAAAAGAATATCTCAGAAGAAACAGTGCAGTTCTACAGTGGAATATTAAATGAAATTTTTTTGTGCCTGTGGTATAAGGATATAAAAATAGTAATAGGCGCTTTTAGAATTAATAATGTTACAAGGGCAGATTTTTCACATGTTTATAATAATATGGATGATGAAAATAAGAAAAATTTGTCAGAAACCGAGTGTTGGGAATATTATGAAGCGCTTCCGGTATATCCGTTGGGGGATATCAGAGATTATTTGATCCTTTTAGGGTTTTTGTTTGATATGGATCTGGAAGATATCTATTCGGAAGGATTGCACGAGCAAGTAGCGAAAAACAAGTTAGAACTGGAGAAAAAGCCATCTGAAGAAGAGGTATATGACACTTTCCGTGTAGAGCGATATACATTTTATTATGAAAATAAGATCATGAACCTCGTAAGTCAGGGAGATATTCAATTATTAAAAAGTGGTCTTACAGAATTAGGAACGAGTGTTTTACCGATTTTAACGAGCAGTTCTTTAAAGACGGAAAAAAACTATACTGTTATTATTTTGGAAAAGCTGGCATCGTTGGCGATTCAGGTAGGAAAGGATATCGTGTCAGTAATCAGGCTGAGAAACTTTTATATCAAAAAGGTAGAAGAGCAAACAGAATTTGTAGGAGTTTTGGCTACGAGAGACAGCGCGATCATTCATTTTACAGAAGAACTTCACGGTGTATCGAATCAGGCAAGAACATCCCTCATCCGGTGTGTTCTGCAATATATTAATCTGAAAATCTATGATAACATCAAGGTGACGGAGCTTGCAAAACAATTTTATTTATCAGAAAGCGCGCTTCGCAGCAGATTTAAAGAAGAGATAGGCGTACCTATTAACGAATATGTAAATAAAAGAAAGATTGAAGAATCAAAGATGATGATCTGGTCGGGAATTCCGGCAGGAGAGATAGCAAGGCGCTTGAGTTTCTATGATCTGTCTCATTATTATCGTACTTTTAAAAAATACACAGGCGTGACACCACAGCAGTTTAGAGATACAAATATCATAGGACAGGAAATGTAATAATAGGCGAAAAGTTTGAGTAAAATCAGCTTTTCGCCTGTTTTGTTTTTGTAAATATCGGGTGTTTGGTAATTAAGAAGAAAAAAATGTTGTTATGTACACGAGGTGGTCAAACGGTACATTGAAGCGGGGGGGGGTAATAATATATGCTAACTCTAAAGCAAAATAATATAAAAGCTATACAGTTTTATATACACGGAAAGGAGGGGGGATATGCAGTTAAACAGAACAACAGATTACGTAGTAAGGATTGTGTACTTTTTAAGCAATGAAAACAGGATATTTACTTCTGAAGAGATTTCCGAGGCAATAGGGTGTTCAAGAGGTTACGTTATATCAATTTTAAGAAAATTATCGAAAGAAGGACTAGTGGAGGTGATCAGAGGAGTAAAGGGCGGTTTTCGGTTAAAGAAAAGACCGGACGCAATCAGTTTGTTTGATGTGATAAAAATCATGGAAGATACTATTTGTATCAATCAGTGTTTGAATGAAGAGGAAAATTGCAATCTAAAAGCAACCGATTACTGCCCGGTGAGACGGTTTTATCTTTCATTGCAAGAACAAATAGAATCGGAGTTAAAACATATGACATTTGAAATGCTGAGAAAATCGGGGGGGGCGGATAGAATATTTTAATAGTTCTTAATCAGGCGGGTAATGCAAAATGAAGTCAAATGAAATCGAAGGAATCAGATAGGAGGATTTATGGAAACGTTAAGAAAAATTATTGAAGAAAAAAAGCGAAAGGGAGAAGAAAAAAAGCCGTATTATGGAATACGCAAACTAAGCGTAGGTATAGTTTCCTGTATGTTGGGCCATCTTCTCTTTTTTGCATCGCCTGTAGTTGTAAGCGCTGTTGAAGCAACTCCGGAAGATGTAAGCATCATTCAGATGCAGTCGGTGAAAGGCGAAGCGATCGAAAGATCAGCGACGTTGGTTGCCGTTACCGGAGCGACAGGTATCAGGGCGGCTTCCGGAAACATAGATTCGGAGAATTTGGGATATGCTCCGAATGCAAAGTATAGTTTTCAGGATTTAAAATTCGATCCTGAAAAGCTAAGTAAAACCAATTCCGCGCGGCAGATCCAATTTAAAATCTACGGAAAGCACAATATTGCCGCTTCAACAGATAACTGGAAGATCAATCTTCAAATCGATGAAAGAATCGCAAAACATGTAATAGGAATCGAAGTTGAACCAAAAAGGCTGACAGAAGCAAATCCAAGACCGATCAGAAGAGCGCTTACGAGAAAAAGCGATACGATAGGGCGAATGACAAATATATGGGAAGTAAATTATATCAGATCTGAAAACGGAGTGTTTGCAGGAGGAGAGACGACAGATACTCAGACTGCGCATAATGGAATTATTTATCTTGATAAACCGCTGAATAAAATTCTTGAAGAAATCGGAGATGAAAATCTGACAAACGAACGGCTCTTTTACAGAATTTATTTGACAAGCGTTCAAGATAAAGGAGCTATTGTTCCGGGCATTGCTTCTACAGGATTTTTCAAAATTAACGGTCTGGATATCCAGATCGAAACGATAGAATCTAGCGGCAATGAAAAATGGTTTAAGCATGCGGCTGTTGAAGGCAGATATGTAAGAAGTGATAAGTTTAAAAATCCTGGCGGAGCGATTAATCAAAACGGAGCTATCGTCGTAGATCATAAGATATCGAAGAATACTAACTTTGCTTATATAAGCGCAAAGAACAAACCGTGGACTCTTGAGTATGGAGTCGATCCGAGATTGGTAAAATATATTGGAGGTATCGAGCTTTATTACATGGATGCAGCTGATTATGTGAATCCGGATTATTCTCTAAAAAACAAAGCAAATCGCAAAGTTCGAGATTTGTCGATCGTAAGAACAGCAGGTCATAAAAAATATGGTTATGGTGATATTACAGAGAATCAGTTTACGCAAATAGTAGATGTTCATGGAGGACGACCCGACCCGATCACGATAAGATATGTCTATAAGCTTAATAAGCCAATCAATGAAATTTTGGAGGAATTAAGAAGAGAAGCCGGAGTAGAAGAAGGAGAAGCGTTTGGTAAAGATTTTATATTCAGCGCATGGATTACAGATAAAACAAAAGATGCTCTGATAACGAATACATACGGTACAGGCTACTATAGAATTCAGGATATTGACGGTGATGGAAAGCTTGATGAGGAGGAAGCAAATAATGAGCAAAGTCCTTATATCGGCGTTCCGAAAATTACAGCTCCTTATGAAGGTGATAATAAAGTAAAAGCTGTTGTGCATTTAAATGAAAATGCCGGAAAGGGAAATAAAGCTCAGCTGATCAATAAAAACGGAGTTGTCGTTGCTACAATTAATAATGTAGATGCAGAGGAAAACGGCATACCAAAAACAATAGATAGAGAACTTGAATTTACGGTTACTGATTCAAGTGTATTAGGTAAAGCAGGAGATAAACTTACCGTTAAGATCATTCCTTCAGATGAAAGGTATGAGAAAGCGGAAGAAGCAGAAACAAAGGTAAAAGAAGCGCCAAAAGCAGTCAAAGATCCTCTCAGAGTTGTCAAAGGAAAGGATTTAACAGAAGATACGGTATTAGCGAAAAAAGGAGTAGAAAATTCAAATAAAATGCCGGGAGGAACAACATATCGGTGGAAAACTGCTCCGAATACAAGTCAGGCAGGAAATACGACTGGGATAGTGTCAGTAACTGTTCCTGACAGAGAAGAAGCTTTTGAAGTAACTGTTCCTATTGAAGTGTTTTTAGCGGATGCAGATAAATATACTCCGCAGACAACGTCGATTATTAAAGAGTATGGAACATCAACGACAGAAGAGGAAATTATAGGCGCGGTAACAGTGCCGGGATATCCGGAAGATACAGTGGATGAACTGGAAATAGCACTTGATAATGCAACTCAGATTCCGGATGGGAATACAGCAGGGGATTATCCTGTAGATGTAACAGTTACTTATCCGGATGGAAGTGAAGATAAAGTACAAGTAACAGTTACAGTAAAAGAACAAAAAGATAATGAGAAGTATATTCCGGAATTCGATCAGATTAATAAAAACTACGGCGAAGCAACAACGGAAGAGGAGATCAAAGGTGCGCTGAAGGAAGAAAGCGTACCGGAGAACATGGAAGTCACAGTGAAGAATCCGGAAAACCTTCCGGACGGAATGACAGAGGGAACATTCGAAATAGAAGTGACGGTAGAGTACCCGGACGGAACAAGCGAAGATACGACAGTGCAGGTAGTGGTGACGGATAACCGCACGGATGCAGAGAAGTATACGCCGGAATTCGATCAGATCGAGAAAAACTACGGCGAGGCAACAACGGAAGAAGAGATCAAAGGTGCGCTGAAGGAAGAAAGCGTACCGGAGAATACGGAAGTCACAGTGAAGAATCCGGAAAGCCTGCCGGATGGAATGACAGAAGGAACATTCGAGATAGAAGTGACGGTAGAATATCCGGACGGAACAAGCGAAGATACGACAGTGCAGGTAGTGGTAACGGACAACCGCACAGATGCAGAGAAGTATACGCCGGAATTCAATCAGATTGAGAAGAATCATGGGGAAGCTACAACGGAAGAAGAGATCAAAGGTGCACTGAAAGAAGAAAGCGTACCGGAGAACACGGAAGTCACAGTGAAGAATCCGGAAAACCTTCCGGACGGAATGACAGAGGGAACA
>ERZ832522.590-NODE-590-length-53652-cov-21.430976_pt1 | contig 53652 bp, 68 predicted proteins | sample MGYA00519951_ERZ832522 | MGnify/ENA primary metagenome ERZ832522 (study PRJEB31850, sample SAMEA3708728) | human gut metagenome | biome: human gut; feature: human-associated habitat; material: faeces | place: China | collected 2014 ... | reverse complement strand
TTCTGTCCACAATACTTGGCTGGCAACGGCCTGGGAAGATAGATAGCGCCAACACTAAGCGACGGTCTTTTGACCGTCGCTTTTTTGCTCCTTTTGGAAATAGCGGACTTTTTCAAAGAAAATGATAGCGATAAACTTATGTAAACTGCCAAAATCTTCTGGAAATTTTTCGCGCAGTGTGGTATCATGAATTTACTTATGAAATTTCGCGAGGAAGTGATGTTATGTCGCTGTTACATTCCATTTTATTGGGTTTGGTTCAAGGCGTGGCAGAGTTTTTGCCAATTTCCAGCTCCGGACATCTGGCAATCGTAGAGCAGATATTAGGTGTGAAGGGTGCTGCGGAGGTGCCTGGATTTTTTGACGTCCTGCTGCATTTGGGCACATTGGCGGCGGTCTTTGTGGCTTACTGGCCGGAGATCTGGGAGATGATCCAGGAGTTTTTCCGGGGGATCAGTGACCTGATCCACGGCACAACGCCTACTCCGGTGCCTCCGGCGCGGCGGATGATCCTGTTGGTGATCGTGGGTACACTGCCCTTGTTCGCAATTTTGGGAATCAAGGACTGGATCGAGAGTCTGAGCAGTAATCTGTATGTGGTAGGCGGTGCGCTGATCGTGACAGGCTGCCTGCTGTTCGCTTCGGACCGGGTGCGGAAGGGACGCAAGAATGAGCATAGTGCCCGGATGACCGATGCACTGATCGTAGGTGCTGCGCAGGCGCTGGCTACCTGTCCGGGATTGTCACGCTCCGGTACGACGATCTCCGTGGGCTGCTTCCTTGGCTTTGAGCGGAAGTTTGCGGTCCGCTATTCCTTCATCATGTCGATCCCTGCTGTATTAGGTGCGAATATTCTGAGCCTGAAGGACGCACTGGGGGGTGAGGTCATCTGGAAAGATGTACCGGTGTACCTGCTGGGCGTTCTGGTGGCGGCTGTTGTGGGCTATGCCTGCATCCGGCTGCTGAAGATGATTGCGGCAAAGGGAAAATTCGGAGCCTTTGCCTATTACTGCTGGGCGGTGGGTCTGCTGACTGTGATCTTGACGTTGGTTGGGGCGTAATGCCGTATTCGGTGGGTCGATTCGGCACATCCATGGATTTTTCAATATGCGGAGGGTTTGATTGTGGCTTCCACATCACAGAAGAAAACAACAAAAAAAACAAGCGGCAAATCCGGCAGCCGGACTACCGCTAAAAAGCCGCAGCCCCGGCCTATCCGCCGGGAGGTAGGCGGCGTGGTATGCCTGATCCTGGCACTGTGCGTATTTGTCAGCTATTTTGGAATCAGCGCGATCTTCATTGACTGGCTGGCTGTTCTCATCAAGGGGCTGCTGGGCTATGGCTACTGGCTGTTTGGACCGGCGCTGGTGCTGGCGGGCTGTATTCTGCTGTTCCATCATGGACGGCCTGTGACTTTGCGGGTGACCAGCGCGCTGCTGCTGCCGGTGCTGCTGGGGACGTTGTGCCACATGCTGCTGGTGAAGGAGGCGTATGCCTCCTCTATCGGGATCATCCCGGCCATGTGGAAAGACGGCGTGGCCTTGAAATGCGGCGGCGTGATCTCCGGCGCTTTGGGCCAGGGGGCCGTGGCGGTATTTTCCAAAATTGCGTCAATAATCATCTTTACGGTGCTATTTGTGGTACTGCTGATGGTGGCGCTGCGGCTCACCGTGGGGGCCTTGATCGAGAAGCACCGGGAGCGGCCCAAGTACGAGGAGGAGCCGGAACCGGAGAAGCCTGTCAGAGAGGCGAAGCGGCCGCAGGAGACCGTTGCTGCCATCCCGGCAGAAAGCGCCCGGTCCCGGATTGATATTCCGGTGGACGATCCGGTGAATGCTCCGGCACCCAAACCGGAAAAGACTGGCTTTACCAGCTTTTTCCGGCATAAGTCCGATAAGCAGAAAACCCCGGCGCAGGTGGTGGCACAGTCCGGGACTGCGGAACCGGTGGTCAGCGTGATGGAGGACGAGGGCGATCCCTTTGCTAATGCGCGGGTCCATCCGTCTCCCGCACCGGCTCCGGTGCCTATCGGCCAGCAGCCCCCGGCCAAGGCAATCCCCACCATGGAGCCGGTGGTGGTGTCTACGCCGGCGGAGCAGCCGGAGAATGCCCCGGTTCCTGCCGCAGTAAATACTCCCGCGCAGGGGACGGCGCCTGCTGCCGCACCTGCTGTGCAGGAGCCGCTGACCAAAAAGGCGGCGGCCCAGGCCGTAGCTGCGGAGACAGCTGCGGTTACGGCGGAAATCGCCGAAAATATGGCGGGGAGCGAGGCGGAATACCGCTACCCGCCGGTGAGTTTGCTGCATGAAAATGGCGGGGAGAACCACATGGCTGCCGGGGCGGAGCTGCGGAACAATTCTCGCCGCCTTGCGGAGACCTTGGCCAGCTTCGGCGTGGACGCCAAGGCAGGCGACGTGATCCACGGGCCGTCGGTCACCCGGTATGAGTTTACCTTGGATCAGGGGGTAAAGCTCTCCAAGATCACTAATTTGCAGGACGACATCGCCTTGGCGCTGGGCGCCAGCGGCGTTCGTATTGCCGCCGTGCCGAATAAAATCTCTGTGGTGGGTATTGAGGTGCCCAACAAGACGGTGACGCCGGTGCTGATCCGGGATGTGATCGAGTCCCGTGACTTTATGGAGCATCCTTCCAAGACGGCTTTCGCCTTGGGCCGGGACATCGGCGGACGGAATATCATCGGCAATATTGAAAAACTGCCCCATGTGCTGATCGCCGGTACCACCGGCTCCGGTAAATCCGTGTGCACCAACTCCCTCATCATCAGTCTGCTGTATAAGTCTACGCCGGACGAGGTGCGCTTTATCATGGTGGACCCGAAAATGGTGGAGCTGGCTCCCTATAACGGGATCCCTCACCTGTTGATCCCGGTGGTGACAGATCCGAAAAAGGCGGCGGGCGCTTTGCAGTGGGCCGTGTTTGAGATGATGAAGCGCTATAAGACCTTCTCGGAAAACGGCGTGAAGAAGCTGGAGGAGTACAACAAGCTGGCCGCCGTCAGAGAGGATCTGGAAAAGCTGCCCAGCGTAGTGGTGGTCATTGACGAGCTGGCGGACCTGATGCTGGTGGCGGCGAAGGAGGTGGAGGAATCCATCTGCCGTGTGGCCCAGATGGGCCGTGCCGCCGGTGTGCATCTGGTGATCGCCACCCAGCGGCCCTCTGCTGATGTCATCACCGGCTTGATGAAGGCCAATATCCCCAGCCGGATCGCTTTTGCAGTGGCATCCTCTCTGGAATCCCGGATCATTCTGGATACCACCGGCGCGGAAAAGCTGGTTGGTAAGGGCGATATGCTTTACGCTCCGCTGGGTGAGGGAAAACCCACCCGTGTTCAGGGCTGCTTCATCTCTCCGGAGGAGATCGAGGACGTGGTGTCCTATGTGAAGGAGACCGGCGAGGCCAACTACTCTCAGGAGGTCATTGCCCAGATCGAGCAGTCCGTCCAGGAGAAGGAGAACAAGGGCAGCAAGGGTGCCTCCGCTGCCGCCGATACGGAAAGCAGCGGCGAGGACGAGCTGCTGCCCGCCGCTGTGGATGTGGTGCTGGAAACGGGACAGGCCTCTGTGTCTATGTTACAGCGCCGGCTGAAGCTGGGGTATTCCCGGGCGGCCCGTTTGGTGGACCAGATGGAAGAACGGGGGATCGTGGGGCCCTTTGAAGGCTCCAAGCCCAGACAACTGCTCATCACCCGCGCACAGTGGGACGAAATGCAGATGGGGGGCGCTCCGGCAGTTGAGGATGCGCCGCCGTTTGACACAGGCGATGAATAACAAAGGCTGCGGGAATTCCCGCAGCCTTTTGTTTGAAAATTAACAGGCTTTTTCCACTTGACAAATGTCAGAAAGTGTCTATAATGAATTTCAAATCGACAAAAGCCATGACAAAGTCAGCCGTTTCAGACCGACCTTCAGCGAGGGGGGACAGTGCAAGCCCCCGGTCAGGAGAGATGGTACGCCGCTTTGGAGCAGCCCGCGAGGAGCGGGACGACCCATCCCCGTTACAGGATGACATGAGATACCCGCGCAGCGCGCGTGCGGGTAAATCAGGGTGGTACCGTGAAGTTTTTTCGCCCCTGACAGGAGTCAGGGGCGATTTTTATTTTCCATTTTGGAGGAGGATGTCCCATGAAGTTTTCCAGTAAGATCTTGAAGTGCCAGTTATCTCCGGTTCGTAAGTTCAACCCCTGCGCAGATCAGGCAGTTGCCGCAGGCCGGACCATTTACCATCTGAATATCGGCCAGCCGGATGTAAAGACCCCGGAGTCCTTCTATCAGGCGGTCCGGGAATTCCGGGAGCCGACGCTGGAATACGCACCTGCCTCCGGCCTGCCCGCCTATATCGACGCTGTGCGGGGCTATTACGCCAAACTGGGCGTGAAGTTGGAGCGGGAGGACATTCTGGCCACCTCCGGCGGCGGTGAGGCCCTGGAATTCATCATGGCCTGTATCCTGGACGATGGCGATGAGCTGCTGGTGCCGGAGCCTTTCTACGCCAACTACAATACCTTTACGTTTATGAGCGGCGGCGTGATCCATCCCATTCCCACCTCCGCTGACAACGGCTACCGCTTTGCGGACCGGAAGCTGATCGAATCCCAGATCAACGAGCGCACTCGGGCAATTCTGGTCACCAACCCCGGCAACCCCACCGGTCTGGTGCTGACCCACGAGGAGATGCGGGTCATCGCGGACGTGGTCAAGGAGCATGACCTGTTCCTGGTGGCGGACGAGGTGTATCGGGAATTTATCTACGATGACGAGCCTATGGGTACCTTCTGCGAGATGGAGGACATCAAGGATCATGTGATCGTGGTGGATTCCATTTCTAAGCGGTTCTCCGCCTGTGGCGCCCGCATTGGTTCCATCATTTCCCGGAACCGGGAATTTATGGCCGAGGCCATGAAGCTGTGCCAGGGCCGTCTGTGCACTGCCACCCTCGATCAGACGGGCGCTGCCGCCATGTACGAGCATGTGCAGCCTTCCTACTTCAAGGAGGTCCGGGACGAGTACAAGAAGCGGCGGGACGCTGTGGTAGAGGAGCTGAACAAGATCCCCGGCACCAAGTTCCATACGCCGGACGGCGCCTTCTACATGATGGTAACGCTGCCGGTGGACGATGCGGAAAAGCTTCAGTATTTCCTGCTGGAGGAATTTGAGGACAACGGCGACACGGTGATGTATGCCCCCGGCAGCGGCTTCTATGCCGATCCCGCCGATGGCCGCAGCGAAATCCGGATCGCCTATGTCCACAACTACGACTATTTGCGCCGGGCCATTCAGCTTTTGGGCAAGGGCATTGCCGCCTATAACGCAAAGCGAGGCGCCTGATGCTGCGGCACATCGTGATGTGGAAATTCCGCCCCGGCACGGAGACGGAGCGGGACCTTTTCCTCACTGGCTTGCAGGGGCTTTACGGGGCCATCCCGGAGCTGAAAAGTTGTCAGGTCCTCCGGGGCATGGAGGGCAGCGACTATGACGCTGTGCTGATCTCGGAATTCGCGGATCAGGCGGCGCTGGAAGCCTACAAGAACGATCCCCGGCACAAGGCGGTCTCCGCTCTGTGCAAATCCATCCGGACGGACCGGGCGGCGGTGGACTGTCTGCTGCCGGATCCGGAGGAATAAGCAAAAAACGTCGGCGGTTTCCTTCAAGGTCGCTGAACAGACGGCGGAACACAAGCTGAAAACAGGGAGGATACGGCAATGGCCGTTTATACGGAGACAAAGACCTACCACACCAAGGCCCACATGGGCATGATCGACGTCACAGAGGATTTCCATCATGCGGTGGAGGAGGCCGCCCGGCAGAAGAATATCCGGAACGGCACGATCACCGGTTTTACCACCGGCGGCGTGGCGGCGCTGACCACGCTGGAATTTGAGCCGGGACTGGTGGGCCATGACCTGAAGGCTGCACTGGATGTGTTTTCCCCTTACCGGGACGAAAAAGGCCGGGTGATCCACTATCAGCACCATGACACCTGGCATGATGACAACGGTTCCTCCCACATCAAGGCACTGCTGCTGTCCCCCTTCATCACGGTGCCCATTGTGGCGGGACGAATGACGCTGGGCCCTTGGCAGAACCTGACCTTGGTGGAGTGCGACACCCGGGATCGGGTGCGGGACATCGTGTTTCAGGTCATGGGAGAGTAAGCAAAAAGCGGAACGGATCAGAACGCATCAGCAAGAAAGTCTCGGCTTGCCGGGGCTTTCTTTTTTGGGAAAAGCAGGTATAATAACAGAGAAAGGATGTGGTTTCATGCTGCAATCCACCTTGTGCTATCTGGAGCGGGGGGACGCATACCTGATGCTCCATCGGGTGAAAAAGGAACATGACGCCAACCGGGATAAATGGATCGGCATTGGCGGCAAGTTTGAGGACAAGGAAAGCCCGGAGGACTGTCTGCTGCGGGAATGCCGGGAGGAAACGGGCCTGACCCTGACGGACTACCGCTACCGGGGACTGGTGACCTTTGTGAATACGGAGTGGCCCACGGAGTATATGCACCTGTTCACCGCTACCGGTTGGACCGGAGAACCTCACGTCTGCGATGAGGGGGATCTGGCGTGGATCAAAAAGGCGGAGCTGCTGACCCTGCCCATGTGGGAGGGAGATCAAATCTTTCTGCGGCTGCTGGATTCCGACGAACCGTTTTTCTCCCTGAAATTGTGTTACGCTGGGGATCGGCTGGAAAGTGCGGTCCTGAACGGGAAGCAGGTAGAACTGTGAAAAAGGTATTGCTGTTTGGGTTTGAAACGCTGCCGGAGATCTTAACGGTGGCGGGTATCGTTCAGCAGTTCGGCGGAGAGGCCGTGCCGGTGGCGAAGGAGGGCTGTGGATTAACGCTGGAAGCCTTAGCCCAGGGAAAGACTGGCAGAGAGAGTGGTGTGCCCATCGGAGGGAAGATGCTGGTATTCTGCGGTTTGGAGCGGGAACTGGACGGCCTGCTGGCGGCGCTGCGTCAGGCCGGGGTCGTGTGCCTGAAGGCGGTGCTGACGCCGGACAACCGAAGCTGGACGCCGGGACGGCTTTACCGGGAGCTTCAGCGGGAACACCGGGTTATGGGGAGGGGATAGAATGAAAATTCTGATCTCAGCGTGTCTGCTGGGCCTTCCCTGCCGGTATGACGGCGCATCCAAGCCACAACTCTGGGTGGAGGAACTGGCGCGGCGCCACGAGTTGATCCCGATGTGCCCGGAGCAGATGGGCGGTCTGCCCACCCCGCGAAATCCGTCGGAACGGCGGGGAGACCGGGTGGTGATGCGCACCGGGGAGGACGTGACGGAGCAGTACCGCCGGGGGGCGGCGTGTGCCTTGCGGCTATATCAGCTGCTGGGCTGTAAGGCGGCGGTGCTGAAGGAGCGAAGCCCTTCTTGCGGCTGCGGAGCCGTTTATGACGGCACATTTACCGGCACCCTCACCGCCGGGGACGGCGTAACGGCGGCACTGCTGCAGGCACACGGAATCCGTGTGCTGGGAGAGAGTCAGGTTTTGGAGTTGTTGGCGCCAGACGGGGAAAAACCGTAAAAGACAGGTAAAATGATTCCAAAATGTATAATCATGCCGGAATATGACGAAGCGGAGATGGGAAAAGCCATCTCCGCTTCGATTTTAGAAAATTCAAGGGGTGTCGATGTGGGCGCGGATGCGCTGCATGATCATCTCCAGAGCCACCAGATTGCGGCCACCCTCCAAGACGATGATGTCGGCAAATTTGCGGCTTGGCTCCACATACTGCTCGTGCATGGGCTTTACCGTGGTGAGGTATTGGGTGACAACAGATTGGAGCGTCCGGCCCCGTTCCTCCACATCCCGCAAAGCACGGCGGAGGATGCGGACGTCGGCATCCGTCTCCACAAAGATCTTAATGTCAAACATATCCCGGAGAGTGGGGTTCTGGAAAATCAGGATGCCCTCTACGATGATAACCTTGGTGGGGAGGATTTCCCGGGTCTCCTCCGTGCGGTTGTGCTCCACATAAGAGTAGACCGGGCAGCGGATGGGGCGGCCCTCTTTCAACTCCTTCAGATGCTCGATGAGCAGCTCTGTATCAAAGGCGGCGGGGTGGTCATAATTTACCTTGGCCCGTTCTTCCAGAGTCTTGCCGTCCTGACGCTTATAGTAATTGTCATGGCCGATGACGGTGACTTCCGGGCCGAAATGCTCTTTCAGATGCCGGGTGAGGGTGGTTTTGCCGGAGCCGGTATCGCCGGCGATACCGATCAGGATGGTACTCATGAGGAACCTCCCATTTCATATAAAGTAGCGGGCACGTGGGGTGCGTATTGGTGATGGCAGGCGTATTTTTCACGTTTGGTTGACAGTATATAATTTTATTATAGGTGTCCGATAACATGAAAGCAAGAAAAAGTATGAAATTCCTGTGAAATCGACCCGGCTCTACTTGACTGAATGCACAAAAATCGGTATTATGTAAAGTATAAATTTACGAGAGTCTGATACTGTCGAGTGCGGATACAAGGAGGACCACTATGGCGATGAAGCGCTGTCCCGACTGCGGGGAGAAATACTCCGATACCTATAAGTATTGCCCCTTCTGCGAGGAGGAAGAGGTTTTGCGAAAGGGCAAGGACCGGGGAGGCCGGCGGGCCCGGCAGAGCCGTCATTTCAGCGTGCTGACGCCGATACTGGTGGTGCTGATCCTGATCATGGCGGGGATTTTGCTTTTCCTGCTGCGGGATGACAAAAGTCCTACCGGCCCCAAGGACCCAGTGACGCCTCAGCCCGGCGTGGTGACGCCGGTGCAGCCGGATGACAGCACGGAGAAGGATACCTCGGAACCGGGCGAGACGGAGGAGCCTGAGGACAATACGGATCCCGGCGTGATGCCGGATGAACCGGATACCACCACGCCCATTACACCTACGACACCGACCACGCCGAGTACAACAACCGGCAGTACCGCCACTGTGGTGAACGCCGCTACCGGCGTTAATGTCCGACCGGACCCCAGCACCAGCGGCACACCCATCGCCTCCCTGAAGAACGGTGACGAGGTGAAGGTGGTGAAGGACGCCGGGAACGGCTGGTATGAGATCACGTTCTCCGGCCCCGGCGGCCGGGATACTACCGGTTATATGAAGGGTGAATTCCTGTCAACCACAGCGGGGACCACTTCCACAGGTGCATCCGGCACCACCACGGGCACAACAGGTACAACCACGGGTACTACCACAGGTACGGCCGGCAGCACCACAACCACGTCCGGAGCCCTGAGAACCGGCAGCGGTAAGGTGACCAATGCCGGCGGCGGTGTGTTCGTCCGTTCCGGTCCTGGCAAGAGCTACGATTCCATTGCTTCCCTGACAAACGGCAGCGATGTGAAGATCGTGTCCAGCGCCGGTGACGGCTGGTATGAGATCACGTTCTCCGGCCCCGGCGGCCGGGATACCACCGGCTACATGAAGGGCGATTATCTGGCCAACAGCTGAGCATACGCTTTTCCGACAGCTCCCCGGACGCGGCGCGTTCGGGGAGCTGTTTACCCATTGCCAAGGGTGGAAAATCATGGTATGATGCAGCTATCGGTCCGCCGGAGGCGGACAGCAGCCGGAAAAAGCGGCTGTACTCTGTGAGAGGAGCTTTGAATTTTTCATGACCACCAAGGAATTTCAGGAGCGATCCGATCTGCGGATCTTTCTGTCTTATTTCAAACCCCATAAGAAGCTGTTTGTGCTGGATATGGTCTGCGCCCTTACCATTGCGCTGATCGATCTGGCCTTTCCGTACCTGTCCCGTTGGTGTATGTACGAGCTGCTTCCGCAGAACGCATACCGCACCTTTTTCACGGTGATGGCAGTGGCCGCAGCGGCTTTTGCGGTGCGGGGGGTGTTGACCTATATCATCGGCTACTACGGGCACACCTTTGGTATTCTGGTAGAGGCGGACATCCGCCGGGATCTGTTCCGCCACATGCAGGAACTGGATTTCGGCTACTATGACCGCAATCGGACCGGCGCTTTGATGAGCCGCCTGACCAGCGAGCTGTTTGAGATCACGGAGCTGGCCCATCACGGCCCGGAGGATATTTTCATCTCCGGCGTGACCGTCATCGGCGCCCTTGTCATCATGTTTACGATCCAGTGGCGGCTGGCGCTGGTGATCGCCGCCATTCTGCCGGTGTTTTTGATCGTGGTGTGGACCTGCCGCCGGTCGATGAGTCAGGCGTCCCGCCATGTGAAGCAGAAAACCGCCGCCATTAACGCGGGGATCGAGTCCGGCATTTCCGGTATCCGCACGGCAAAGGCCTTTGCCAACGAGGCAGAGGAGCTGGAGAAGTTCAATGTCTCCAATGATGTTTATAAAACCTCCAAGAAGGAATTTCATAAGGCGATGGGCCGATTCAACGGCGTGATGGAATTCTTCCTGTCCATTCTCTCCGTGGCGGTGATCGCCGCCGGCGGCGTCCTCATTATGCGGGGCGAGCTGAACACCGTGGACCTGATCACCTTCAGCCTGTATATCACAACCTTTGTGAATCCCGTTCGGAAGCTGGCCAACTTTTCCGAGCTGCTGGCCAACGGCACTGCCGGTTTTTCACGCTTTCTGGAGCTGATGCGGACGGAGCCGGCCATGAAGGACGCGCCGGATGCCGTGGAGCTGACCGACGTAAAGGGACAGGTGGATGTGGACCACGTCAGCTTTGCCTATGAGGGCGAGCTGGATGTGCTCCACGATGTGGATCTGCATATCAAGGCGGGAGAGACGCTGGCGGTGGTGGGACCTTCCGGTGGCGGAAAGTCTACCCTGTGCAAGCTGATCCCAAGATTTTACGATGTGACGGACGGCGATATCCGCATCGACGGGCAGGATGTGCGCCACGTGACCCAGCGCTCTCTGCGGCAGCAGGTGGGCGTGGTGCAGCAGGACGTATTTCTGTTTGCTGACAGTATTCTGAACAATATCCGCTGCGGCAAGCCGGAGGCCACCGAGGAGGAGGTCATCCGGGCGGCGCAGCTGGCGGAGATCTATGACGATATTCGGGCCATGCCCGACGGTTTGGAGACCTATGTGGGCGAGCGGGGGACGCTGCTCTCCGGCGGACAGAAGCAGCGGATCTCCATTGCCCGGATCTTTTTGAAAAATCCGCCAGTGCTGATTTTGGACGAGGCCACCTCGGCGCTGGACAGCGTGACGGAGGCAAAATTGCAGGAGACCTTTGAACGGCTTTCCCAGGGGCGGACCACCATCATCATCGCCCACCGGCTGTCCACCGTGCGGAACGCGGACCGCATCGCGGTGATCGAGGACGGCCGGGTGGCGGAGCTGGGGCGGCATGATGAGCTGATGGTGAAAAACGGCGCTTATGCCCGGTTGGTGCGGACACAGGAGCTGCGCCATGGATAAGAGCAAGCTGCTGGACCAGTGCGGCGCTCTGGGAGAGGACCGGACGCTGCTGGCCCGGGTACTGGATCGGGCCAAGCAGGCATTAGAGCGGAATATCCCGGCGGCAACGGACTTTTTAAGCCCCGCCCAGCAGGCGCAGGCCGCCGATCTGCTTCATGCGGCGGGAATTCCAGAGACAGCATATATCCGCTGGGGCGGCTATGACGGCGCGGAACGGGCGGTGCTCCTGTTCCTGCCGGATTGGATGGACCCTTCGGACGCCGGAACGTACAGCCCCATCCGGTGTCTGCGGGCGGCCTTCCGGAAGGAAGAGAATCTGACCCACCGGGATTTTTTGGGCAGTCTCATGGGCATGGGGATCGTCCGGGAGAAAATCGGAGATGTTTTAGTAGGTCCGGACAGCGCCGATGTGCTGGTGCTGGATACCGTGGCGGAATTTCTGGCGCAAAGCTGGGAGTCCGCCGGACGGGTGAAGCTGCGGGTGGCGGAGATCGACCCCGGCTGCGTCCACATCCCGGAGATCCGACGGGAGGAACGGCGGGATACGGTGTCCTCCCTGCGGCTGGACGCCGTGTGCTCCACCGGCTTCCGCATGGCCCGGGGCAAGGCAGCGGCACTTATCGAAAGCGGTCGGGTGCAGTTGAACTGGCGGGCGTGTACGAAGCCGGATCGGACGGTTTCCGAGGGCGATACGGTCTCTGCAAGGGGCTTTGGGAAATTTGAGCTGACGGAGGTGGGAGCCTTGACGAAAAAGGGCCGCATCCCCATCACCGTGCAGTGCTATAAGTGAGAGGTGGTTTCTGTGCTGGAATACGCATTTGAGCGGGTGGACTGCACCGGCTCCGGCGGTTACAGCTTTTTGGGCGGCGTTGGACTGGCAACAGTGGGCCATCAGGAGATCATCCGGAAATGGGCTGCCGACGGATGGCGGTTTGCGGGCTGGATCCCGGCCACCCAACGGGCAGGCGGCTTTATAGAAACGATAGACCTCGTTTTTGAACGGGAAACTGCGGAAAAGGAGTAAATATGGAACAAAAGCAAATAGACCGGATCAACGAATTGGCGAAGAAGGCAAAAAGCCCCGAAGGGTTGACCGAGTGGGAGGAGATGGAGCGCGCCGCCCTGCGGCGGGAATACATTGATTCCGTGCTGGGCAATTTGAAAGGGCAGCTGGACAATACCTATATCGTGGATGAACAAGGCAACAAAACAAAATTGCAGAAAAAAGGAGAGAAGTAGCATGGCGATCCTGTCCAATTTAGAACCGAAGCGGGTATTTGAAATTTTTGAGGAGATGTGCGCCATTCCTCACGGCTCCACCAACACAAAGGCCATCAGCGACTGGTGCGTGGCATTCGGCGAAAAGCTGGGTCTGGAGCATTATCAGGACGAGGCCAACAACGTGATCCTGATCGCCCCGGCCACGCTGGGCTATGAGGACGCCCCGGCGGTGATCTTGCAGGGCCATGTGGACATGGTATGCGAAAAGGAGGCGGGCTGCGCCAAGGATATGGACAAGGAGGGCTTGGACCTCTTTGTGGACGGCGATCTGGTAGGCGCCAAGGGAACAACTCTGGGCGGCGATGACGGCATCGCCGTAGCCATGGCACTGGCGGCGCTGGAGGACACCACCGTGCAGCATCCCCGGCTGGAGGTCGTGCTGACCACCGACGAGGAGATCGGTATGCTGGGCGCCGCCGTGCTGGATGTGACGCCGCTGCAAGGGCGTACCATGCTGAATATCGACTCCGAGGAGGAGGGGATCTTCACCGTGGGCTGCGCCGGTGGCAGCAGCGTGTTCTGCCATCTGCCGCTGGTCCGGGAGAACTTCTCCGGGGAGAACCTGGAGGTTCGGGTGTCCGGTCTGGTGGGCGGCCACTCCGGTGTGGAGATCAACAAGGGCCGGGCCAACGCCGATGTGCTGCTGGGGCGGCTGCTGCGGGCCATGTCCGCTGTGACGGAGCTGCGTCTGGTGTCCGCCGAGGGCGGCAGCAAGGACAACGCCATTCCCACAGCAGCGACGGCGGTGATCACCGTGGCTGACGGCGGCGCGGCCCGGAAGGCTGCGGAGACGCTGGCTGCGGAGATGAAGAAGGAATACCGGATCGCGGATCCCGGTCTGACGGTAGCTGTGGAAACGGTGGAGACCAAGAGCCTGCCGATGGACGAAGTGACCACCGGCAAGGCGCTTTGCATGCTGACCTGCCTGCCTAACGGGGTGCAGGCCATGAGCATGGATATTCCCGGTCTGGTGCAGACTTCCTTGAATATAGGCATTCTGAAATGCGGCGACGATGAAATGACGGCGGTGTGCTCCGTCCGCAGCAGCGTAGCCAGCCAGAAGCAGATGGTCCGGGACCGCCTGCGGTGCCTGACGGAGCAGCTGGGGGGCCGTGTGGACGTGGTCGGCGACTATCCCGCTTGGGAATATCTGCCGGATTCTCCCCTCCGGGAGCGGATGATCGAGGTCTACCGGGAGCAGTACGGCAAGGAGCCGGTGGTGGAGACCGTTCACGCCGGTCTGGAGTGCGGATTGCTGGGCGAAAAGTTGCCGGGACTGGACTGCGTGTCCTTCGGCCCGGATCTGACGGACATCCACACCCCCAGAGAGCGGATGCACATCGCGTCCGTCCAGCGGACGTGGAAGCTGTTGTGCGAGGTTCTGAAGCGCAGCAAGTAAACAGGAAAACAGAGGCAACCCCGACGGATAGTCGGGGTTGCTTTTTGGGGGCGGATGTGGTATCTTATTTGAAAATGATTCTCAAATTGAGAGGAGACCACTGTGAAAAGACTGTTGATTTGCGTACTGGCACTGGCGCTGCTGGCAGGATGCGCACCGGCATCCGTGCAGGAACCGGAGGATGGAAAGCTGCACATTGTAGCGACTGTATTTCCGGCGTATGACTTTGCCCGGGCCGCCGCCGGAGACTTAGCGGATGTGGAATTACTGCTGCCGCCGGGGACGGAGAGCCATTCCTATGAACCCACTCCGGCGGATATTTTGAAGGTGCAGAGTTGTGACCTCTTTTTGTATCTGGGAGGGGACTCCGACCAGTGGGTAGAGACGATTTTAGAGGCGGCGGAGCCAACGGGCCGGACACTGGCACTGATCGACTGCGTGGAGACTCTGGAGGAGGAGCACGTAGAGGGGATGCAGGAGGAAGTGGGGCATCACCACGATGAGGACGAGGATGATCATGACCACGACCACGACCACTTAGGGACCGTGACGGAGATCGATGAGCATGTTTGGACCGCCCCGGCCAACGCCGCGGCCATCACCCGGCAGTTTGGGGAGGTGCTGGCGGAGTTGGACAGTGCGAATGGGGAGCAGTATCGGGCCAACGCAGAGAAATATGCGGAGGAGATCGACACTCTGGACGGCGAATTTCATGCGTTTTTCGACAGCTTGCCGGACCGGACCATAGTGTTTGGAGATCGGTTCCCACTGCGGTATTTCGCAGAAGAATTTGATCTGCGGTACTACGCGGCATTTCCGGGATGCTCCACCCAGACGGAACCGTCCGCCGCGACCATTGCCTTTCTGACGAACAAGGTACGGGAGGAAGGGATTTCGACGGTCTGGTATATTGAGTTTTCCAATCATCTGGTGGCGGACGCCATCGCCGAGGCTGCGGGGGCGGAAACTGCCATGTTCCACACCTGCCACAACGTGTCCCCGAATGAGTTGGCAGGGGGAGAGACGTATGTGACGCTCATGCGGGGGAATCTGGAACGTCTGCGGGCGCATTTGAACGAAAGGTGAGAAAATCTGCATAAGGAAAACGAAAAAGCACGGCTTTGCCGTGCTTTTTTTGCGTGAATTTGCAAATGTCAGGGGCCAAACAGGAGCCGCACGGTGAGGGCAGCGGTGAGAAAGCCAGTGAGGTCTGCCGCCAGCGCCGCCGGGACGGTGTGGCGGGTGCGGACAATGCCGGCGGAGCCGAAGTAGACAGCGATGGTGTAAAAGGTGGTTTCTGTGCTGCCCAGCATGACGGCGGCCACCCGGCCGATGTAGCTGTCGGGCCCGTGGGCGGCCATCAGATCACTGGCAACGGCCAGTGCGCCGCTGCCGGATACGGGGCGGACCAGCATCAGCGGCACGGTCTCCGCCGGGATGCCCAGAAGGTTCAAAACCGGGGCGCACAGCCGGGCCAGCGCATCCATGGCACCGGAGGCCCGGAACATACTGACGGCGGTGAGTAAGCCCACCAGAGCGGGGATTACGTGGAGCAGGACGGTAAGACCGTCCTCCGCGCCGCGGGTCAGGGCGGCGTAGACGTTGACCCGGCGCCCGGTGCCGCAGGCGGCGGCTCCCGCCAGCAGCAGGGGGATGATGAGGTCAGAGGGGTTCATGCAGGGCCTCCTTTCCGGCGGGAGAGAAGGCGGGCGGTGAGCAGGCCCACCGTGACAGAGGCGAGAGAACTGATCCAGACGGCGGGCAGAATGTCGAAGGGGGCGGCACTGCCGAAGGCAGCCCGGACGGAGGCCACGGTGGTGGGCAGAAGCTGGATGGAGGCGGTGTTGAGCACCACCAGCAGGCACAGCTCGTCACTGGCGGCGCCGCCGCAGTTTCGGGCCATCCGCCGGGCGGCTTGGATGCCCAGCGGCGTGGCGGCGTTGCCAAGGCCCAGAAGGTTCGCGGAGACATTGGCGGAGACTGCCGCCAGCGTTTCCTCGTCCCGGCTGGCGTTGGGCAGCAGGCGGCGTAGCAGCGGACGGAACAGTGCGGCGATGCGGCGGGACAGACCGCAGACATTCAGAATCTCCATGACGCCGCTCCAAAGGCAGAGGATGCCGGCCATAGAAAGGCTCAGCTCCAGAGCGGACTGGGCACCGTCCAGCGCGGCGGCGGCCACGGCGCTGAGGTTCCCGTGAAAAAAGCCCCAAAGGAAGGAGAGGATCACCAGACCGGACCAGATATAAGACATTGCCATCGTTCGACACTCCCAAGCATTGATTTTGAGAAATGGGTGCACTGCAACTGTATGCGGGAGCGGGGACGGTCATTCTGAAAAATACAAATTGGGGGGCGATCTCGCGGGGCATCTTCAAAATGCGGGGCACTCCGAGAGAAATGACTGACCAGGAGCGGAAAAGAACGGGAATAAAAGGGACAAATGGATCGCAAAACAGAACAGCTCCTCCGCTGCATGGCGGAGGAGCTGTTTATGTACGTCAGTTTTCGGATTCTGCCATGCGGTAGCCCACGCCCACTTCGGTGAAAAGGTATTCCGGTTCGGCAGGATTTTTTTCAATCTTCCGGCGGATGTTGGCCATGTTGACCCGAAGGATCTGGTTATCGCCGCTGGCCCGGGGCCCCCACAGCTCCTTGATGATGGAATCATAGGTCATCACACGGCCAGCGTGCTTGCCTAACAGAGCGACGATCCGGAATTCGCTGAGGGTCAGCTTGGCGTTTTCACCCCGGACGAGAACCTGATGCTTGTTGTAGTCGATGGTGAGGTCGCCTACGGTGTAGGTGCCCTGCTGGGCGATCTCACTGTTGCCGGTGGCGGTGCGGGTGTGGCGGATGGCCGTCCGCACACGGGCCAGCAGCTCGTCGGTGCCGAAGGGCTTGGTGAGGTAGTCATCGGCCCCCAAATCCAGAGCGGAGACCTTGTCCTGCTCGTGGGAGCGGGCGGAGACCACCACCACAGGTAGGGTGGACCAGCTGCGGAGCTGGCGCAGAATGTCCAGACCGTCCATATCCGGCAGGCCCAGATCCAGAATCACCAGATCCGGGCAGTGGGAGGAGATCATGGACATGGCCTCGGCTCCGCTGGCGGCCCGCATGGCCTCGTAGCCATTGGCGGTGAGAATGGTGGAGATAAAGCGGGCGATGCTCTTTTCGTCCTCAATGACCAAAATCTTTTCACGGATGTTCATAGGGTTTCCTCCTCGGATAAATCAGTGGAAATAGCGGGATCGGCGGGGGGCATGGGCAGGCAGAAGATAAATTCCGCGCCATCCGGGTGGTTATGGGCGGTGAGACGCCCGCCGTGGGCCTTGACCACGGCGCTGCACACCGAAAGCCCCAGGCCCATGTTCCGCTTGCCATCTCCCGAGGGGGGAGAGGCATGGCGGATAGAATAATCGAATAAGTGGGGCAGGAGGGCCGGGGAGATGCCCTGACCGTTGTCCCGAACGGAGAAGGCGGCGAAGCCGTCCTCCGTTTTTTCCGCCCGGAGATGGATGGCGGTGGTGGTTTGGCCGTGGATGACAGCGTTTTCAATCAGGTTGGAGAGGACCTGCTCGATGAGGATGGGGTCCATAGGGACCATGAGCAGCTCCGCCGGGACCTCCACAGAGAATTTGATGTCAGGAAGCCGCTTGCGGGCCTTTTGAACGGCTTCCGCCAAAACCTCCTCTACCGGCTCTAATTGCTTATTCAGCTCTGTCCGGTCACTGCCGATGCGGGTGATGGAAAGGAGATTTTCCACGGTGCGGATCAGCCACTGGGCCTCCTGCTTCACATCCTCCAACAGGGAACGGCGGTCCTCTTGAGAGAGGTCGGGATTGTCCAGCACAGCGGAGGTGGAGCCGATGATGGAGGTCAGGGGGGTGCGGATATCATGGGATACGGAGCGGAGCAGGTCGGCCCGCATCCGGATCTTTTCATTTTCCATTCGAAGCTTGTCCAACTGGCGGGTTTTAGTGGTCAGAGCGGAGGTGATGACAGAAACGCTGAGAAAGGTCAGGAAGGACAGGGGGTAGCCGGTGATGGTCAGGTTGAAGGCCCAATAGGGAAAGGTGAAGAAAAAGTTGACGGCGATGACGCCCAGCACCGCAGAGAAAAGACCCCAGAAATAGCCGGTGGTCAGGCGGGAGGTCAGCAGCACAGTCAGCACAAAAACCGGCGTGGCGAAGCCAGCGCTGGGGTCCAGCCTCTGCAGTAGGATACAGAAGGCCACGGCCACAAAGAGGATCAGCGCGGTGACAATGAGGTCCCGCATGGAGAAGGGGAATAGGGTGGCCAGGCTGGTCTTGGATTTGGAATTGGGATGAGACATAGGAAGCCTCCTTGCTGGTTTCAGTATAGCAGACGGATCGTTAAATTGTTGCTAAAAATTAAATGGGAGGAAAGAGAAAACGTGCAGAGCTTCGGCTGCGTCTTGAAAAGACGTTGCACAGAGAGATGCACTTTTTCTGAAAATCTGCCGGAGGGATGGAATGGGGGGACGGCTTTGGAGAAGAAACAGGAGGATGGCCGCTTTTGCAGGGCCTATCTGCGGACCATGGATCCGGAGCAGGCTGCCGCAGAAATCGGCAGACGGGACGGCTACGCCATGCTGGGGCAGAAAGGGACCCAGCAGAAACTGGAACGGATGCGCTGCGACGCGGCGGCGCAGCTGAAGCGGGAGGATGTGCTGCGGCAGCTGGCACGGCTGGCCTTTGGCCGGGTGGATGATGCGGTGACACTGGCGCTGCGCCGGGGAGAGACGGAGCCGGAGGGCTTGGAGCTGTCGGCTGTGTCTGAACTAAGGGTAACAGAAAAGGGCGTAGAGGTCAAGCTGGTGGACCGGGTCCGGGCGTTAGAGACGCTGTGGAAGCTGCTGGAGGCCAGCGAACCCCAGCAGGCGGATCCGCTGCTTCAGGCGCTGACGGCGCTGCCGGGGGGAACGGGAGACTGGAATGAGAAATGATATGATCCGGTTTTCCCGCAAGCAAAGGCAGGTGCTGACCTGGTGGAGGCAGAACCGTTGGCAGGCCATCATCTGCGATGGGGCAGTCCGCAGTGGAAAGACGTTTTGCATGGGACTGTCTTTTTTCCTGTGGGCCCAGAGTTGTTTTGACGGACGGCAGTTTGCCTTGTGCGGCAAGACGGTGGGGGCGCTGCGGCGGAATTTGCTGACGGAGTTGGTCCCCTGCCTGCGGCGGATCGGTATGATCGTGCGTGAAAACAGGAGCGCCAATTCCCTGACGGTGGAGTTTGGCGGGCAACGGAATCAATTTCTGCTGTTTGGCGGGAAAGACGAGTCCAGCGCGGCGCTGATCCAGGGGAGTACATTGGCGGGGCTGTTGCTGGATGAGGCGGCGCTGATGCCACGGTCCTTTGTAGAGCAGGCGGTGGCCCGGTGCAGCGTCCGGGGCAGCAAGCTGTGGTTCAATTGCAATCCGGAGGGGCCGGAACACTGGTTTTACAAGGAGTGGATCGAGAAGGCGGAGAGCCGGGGGGCGCTGCGGCTGCACTTTACGATGGCGGATAATCCTGGCCTGTCGCCGGAGATCCGGCAGCGGTATGAGCGGCTGTATACGGGCGTGTTTTACCGACGGTTTGTGCAGGGAGAATGGGCGGCGGCTCAGGGCTTGGTATATGACTTTTTCGACCCGCCCAGAGACGCGGCACCGGTGCCGGAGGGAGCCTTCAGCCGGTGGCGGGTATCCGTGGATTACGGGACGGTGAATCCGCTGTCCATGGGACTTTGGGGGGAACGGGACAGCGTTTGGTACCGGGTAGAGGAGGTCTATTACGATTCCCGCCGGGAGGGACAGCAGAAAACCGACGCGGAGTACGCGGATATGCTGGAGCGGCTGGCGGCGGGGCGGGAGATCCAGCGGGTGATCGTGGACCCGTCGGCGGCCAGCTTCATCGAGACCCTGCGGCAGCGGGGCTGGCGGGTAAAGAAGGCCAACAACGATGTGGCTGACGGCATCCGGGTGACGGCGGATCTGCTGAGGCAGAGGCGGATCGTACTGTGTGATACCTGCCGGGACTGCCTGCGGGAGATGGCCCTTTATTGCTGGGACGAAAAGGCGGGAAAGGATGCACCGAAAAAGGAGCACGATCACGCCATGGATGAGATGCGGTACTTTGCCATGGATCTGATGGGGGAGCGGAGCGGGGGGTTCGCTGTGACCAGCGTGAGACGGCAGGCATGATCGTGTTCCGATTTTAATACACGGCATGCCATGGACAGCGCCGAAGCGCCGCCGGGGGCGGAAGAAGCGAGGCGGTGTCGAGGCAGGGCCCCGGCTGGCAGACACGAAGTGGCTGGGAGCCGGTTGGCCCAACGGTGGAGATGCGGTACTTTGCCATGGATCTGTCAGGCGGGGAAAAGGGCGGATTTGCGGCAGTCAGCGTAGCGAGGGGCAGATACCGTTAGGAAATATATAAAATGTTGTACGGGACTGTACACCAAAAGCGGGTGTGGACGGGAGAGTAGGAGACCGATTTCCGAAGGGAGGAGAGGTTCGTTTGAATTTTTGGAAAAGGAGAGGCGATGAAGCGGCAACGGCCCAGACTATGCAGCTGCGGGACCGGGAGCGGCATCCCTATGCGGGGCTGCGGAGCTTTATGCCTCAGCGCGGCGGAGAGCTGCGGCTGTATCAGGCGGTGCGGGAGGCTGTACCGGTGGTGGACGCCGCCGTGTGCAAGCTGATCCGCCTCAGCGGCGGTGCGCTGGTGTTCTGTGAGGATCCGGAGACAGAAAAGCGGCTGCGGGACTTTTTAGAGCGGGTCCCGGCGGGGCGGGGACAGTACGGTATCAACGCCTTTTTGGAGCAGTACCTGGAATCGCTGCTGATCTGCGGCGGCGCCGTAGGCGAGATGGTGCCTGCGGCGGGAAACCGGGATCTGGCGGCGCTGCTGTGCGGACGGATGGACCGGATCGAGCTGAGAGAGGGAGAAAGCCCGCTGGATTTTCAGATTTTCGGGCCGGATGAGCGGGGGCGGATGGCAGCGCTGCCGTATCAGGAGCTGCTGCTGTTCACTCCGCTGCATCCGGAAGCCGAGCACCCCTACGGCGTGTCGCTGCTGCGGGGATTGCCGTTTATGGCGGATATTCTGATGAAGATCTACAACACGGTGGGGGTCAACTGGGAACGGTGCGGCAATATGCGGTTTGCCGTGACCTGCCGGGACGGCGACGGCAATGCCGCGGAACGGGGGCAGCTTCTTGCCAGCGAGTGGAGCCGGGCTATGCAGGATACCAGAAGCGGCAGTGTCCGGGACTTCGTGGCGGTGGGAGATGTGGATATCAAGGTCATCGGCGGCGACGCGCCCATTCTGGACAGTCAGGTGCCGGTGCGGCAGGTGTTGGAGCAGATCGTGGCGAAGACCTCCATTCCGCCCTTTATGCTGGGGCTGAACTGGAACTCCACGGAGCGGATGAGCGCCCAGCAGGCGGACATGCTCACCACGGAGATCACCGCTATTCGACGGACGCTGACACCGGTGGTGGAGCAGATCTGCCGGATGTGGCTGCGGATGCAGGGAGAGACGGCGGCGTTCCGGGTGGACTGGGAGGATATCAACTTGCAGGATGAGGTAGAGGAAGCCAAGGCGGAACTGTACCGGGAGCAGGCGAGGAAGCTGCGAATCGAGAATGACGCGGCGGAAGGAACTAAGTGACGTGCCTTGGCTTCTGCGAGCGTAAGCGAGCCGCGGCGTTGCCGCGCCAAGGGTTTTGCGGAGCAAAACCTTGAAATCGGCGGACCTTGTCTGACGATTTGAGTGAAATGAAGGGATCCCCGCAAAAGCGGCGCTTTTGTGGGGGGTGCCAAGGCGGAGCTGTACCGGGAGCAGGCGAGGAAGCTGCGAATCGAGAATGACGCGGCGGAAGGTAAAATTGAGGACAGGGCGGCAGGGGCCGCGAAAAAAGCGTGACAGGAGGAAACGGATGCTGACAAAGGAAGAACTGGATCAGATCAACCGGTTCAGCAAGGCGGAGCTGACGGCGGATCAGGTGTATACATTCAGCGTGCGGCTGTGCGACAACGAGGTGGATCGGGGTTTTGAGCGGTTTGGCACGGAGGATCTGGAACGGCTGGGAGAGCTGTTTTTGGGAAAGAGCGGGATCTTTGACCACCAGTGGTCAGCCAAGGGTCAGACGGCCCGGATTTACCGGACGGAGGTGGTACGGGAGCCCGGCACCGTGACGGCGGCGGGGGACGAATACTGCTGGCTGAAGGCATGGGCCTACCTGATGCGGACGGAAAAGAATCAGGAGCTTATCACGGAGATCGAGGGTGGTATCAAGAAAGAGGTCAGCGTGGGATGCAGCATGGGACGGAGCGTGTGCTCCGTGTGCGGCGCGGAAAACGGCGCCTGCGGCCATGTGAAGGGTCAGATGTACGGCGAAAAGCTGTGCTTTATGGAGTTGAAGGATCCCAAGGACGCCTATGAGTGGTCCTTTGTGGCGGTGCCTGCCCAGCCCAGGGCCGGGGTGGTGAAGCGGTTCGGCTCCGAGGGGACAGAGCTGCGGACGCTGCGCAAGCAGGCAGAGCTGGGTCAGCGGTATCTGACTGGGCTGCGCCGGGAGGTGGTGCGTCTTGCTATGCTGGCGGACGGGCATCTGGATGGAAAAATCTTCACCAAGGCCGTTGGGAGACTGGATGAGGCGGAATTGCTGGAGTTAAAGAGGGCCTATGAGGCCCAGATCGCGAAGAAATTTCCCGTGGCTCCGCAGCTGCGGCAGCAGGCGGAGACCAAGCGGGAGGATGAAGCGGTGTTCCTTGTCTGATGGGACAAACACAATATGAGGGAGGAAATTGCATGAACGTTTCTTATGAGGGCATCGGCCAGTGGGCCGCCACCTTTGCCTGCGACGGTGTGTCCGCGGGGCAGGTGGTGAAGGTCAGCGGCAGCGGAACAGTTGCCAAATGCGCGGACAATGACGGCTTTGAGGGTGTGGTGTTGTCCGTGGCCAGAGACGGCAAAGCCTGCTCTGTGGCTATGGGGGGCATGGTGACGGTAAGCTACACCGGGGCTTCCGCGCCTGCTGCTGGTTGGAACTCTTTGGCAGCGGACGGCAGCGGCGGCGTGAAGGTCGTTTCTGCCGGCGGCAAGAGCTATCTTGCCGTAGAGGTGGATACCACTGCTAAAACCGTGACCATTGTGCTGTAAGGAGGGGGAGAGAATATGGCTTATCATTATGAAAATCTGAAACTGGAAAAGGGTATGTACAGTCAGAGTGGCCGCAGCTTTGCACAGACGCTGGAAGCTCTGGACCCCAGCGAGAACTACAAGGGCACCTCTCTGGAGGGACTGGACGCCTTCCAACGTCAGCTCAAGCGCTTTGACATCAAGGTGAAGGGCGCGGGCAGCGATAGAGTGGAGAAGTTCTTCTGGTCTACGGAGTCCGCTGTGCTGTTCCCGGAATTCGTGTCCCGTGTGGTGCGTCAGGGTATGGAGGAGGAGAGCATCCTGCCGGATATCACCGCCACCGTTACCAATTTTGACGGTATGGATTACCGTTCCATCGCATCCACTCCTACGGAGGAGGAAAAGAAGCTCAAACGTGTGGAGGAGGGCGCGCAGATCCCCCAGACCACCATTCATACCCAGGAGAATCTGGTGCGGCTTCATAAGCGGGGCCGTATGTTGGTGGCTCCCTATGAGGCCATCCGCTTTCAGAGACTGGACCTGTTTGCCGTGACGCTGCGGCAGATCGGCGCGTACATGGGCCGGATGCATCTGGAGGACGCCGTGAAGGTACTGAAGGACGGCGATGGCAACAACAATGCCGCCAAGGTCTATGAGGTGGGCAGCAATCCCATCGGCGGCAGCAAGGGCACTCTGAGCTATGACGCACTGCTGGACTTCTGGGCGCAGTTCGATCCCTATACTATGAACACCATGCTGGTGAGCAATGACATGATGCTGGCCATGCTGAAGCTCAGCGAGTTCCAGAATCCCAATACCGGGCTGAATTTCCAGGCCACCGGTAAGCTGACCACTCCTCTGGGGGCCAAGCTGCTGCGTTCCAGCGCCGTGCCTGCCGGGACCATCATCGGCCTGGACAAGAACTACGCCTTGGAGCAGATCTGCGGCAGCGAAGTGGTGGTGGAGTATGACAAGCTCATTGACCGCCAGCTGGAGCGGGCAGCCATTACCTCGGTTTCCGGCTTTGCCAAGCTGTTTACCGACGCGGCCAAGGTGCTGAAGGTCTGAGTTTGTCCACCGCACCGGGATTCCCGGTGCGGTGGAGCGGAAACGGAAGGGGAGTGACCTATGGAGATAACGGCGGCCGCATTAGCGGCGGAGCTGTACGGCGCCTCTCAGGAGGACCCGCTGCTGGCGGTGCTGTGTGAAGCGGCGGAGGCGGCTTGGGAGAGCCGTCTGGACCCCGGCGTGACGAAGGAGGACTGTGGCGGCGCGCTGCGGTGCGCGGCGGCGTTCATGGCGGCGGCGGACTATCTGGGAAAACAGTGCAGGGCAGAGTCCTTTACTGTGGGCGAGGTGACGGTACGGCAGAGCGGCGGCCGATCCACAGCTGTGATGGCGGAGACCTTGCGGCAGACGGCGGAGCGGCTGATGCGTCCCTATGCCGCCTCCGGGGAGTTTTGCTTCAGGGGGGTGCGGGGATGACCGGCGTGATGGGGGAGATCCTGGAACATTACGGTCAGACCGTAACGCTGCGGAGCAGAGACGGCGAAAAGTCCGTCCGGGCCTTTATCCAGCCTGCCGCTGCTCGGGATGAGACAGTGCCGGGAGAGCAGACACCCATCGGCTGGATAGACGAACGGCTGTGGAGGTATACCGGGCTGGAGGAGGTCCAGCCGGGGGATACCGTTATTTGGAGGGGACGAAGCTTTCGGGTGCGAAGCAGCCGGGAACACGCCCTGTCAGACGAGATCAATCACTGGTGGGCCTTGCTGGAACCGGAGCGGAGGGCAGCGGAATGAAGGAATTGTCACAGATCCGCATGGCGGTGCTGGACGCCCTGCGCGGGGCCGGGATTCAGGCTATGGAGGTGTTCCCTGGGAAGCAGGCCATGGCGTACAGCGGCGTGGTTGCGGCGGTGGGTGTCGGCGCGGCCAGCGGAAAAACGGCGGGCTTCTGCCATTATTTAGGAGAGATGAAGGACCCGGAGACTCAGGCGGTCCGGGAACGCTACGGCAAGGAGCTGTTCGGGCAGATCACCGTGGAACTGCGGGCGAATCGGGCGGCGGACTGCGAACGCAGCTGCGAAACGGCCACCGAGGTGCTGCTGGGCGGGCTTCCGGAGGGAGTCCGCACCGGGGAACTTACCTGGGAGGCCATTTGCTGGGAGAAGACCACGGGGATGTTCCTGCGGCGGGGCGTTCTGGAATGCAGGGCCCTGTTTCTGGCGGAGAGCGCCGTGGAGTCCGGAGAATTTCTGGACTTCCGACTGAAAGGAGTTATGAGCGAGTGAGTGAGATGAGACATGAGCGGCCGGGGGTCTACTCGGTGTATGACGCGTCCAGCGTGACGTCTGCCGGTCGGGCGGCCAAACGGATCGGCGTGGCGGCCCTGGCCGTTAAGGGAACGGCCAATACAGCGGTGACACTGACCGGTTATGGCGCCGGTGTGGAGGCCTTTGGTGAGGACGGCGCTGACACGCCGGGCATGAGCACACTTTTGAAGCTGCTGTTCGCCAACGGCGCATCCACGGTTTACGCGGTACGGGTAGGTGCAGGCGGGGGATTGGAAGCTTATCAGGCGGCGTTTGCCGCCCTGGCTAACTGCGATGTACAGGTGGTGGTGTGCGACAGCAGCGAGCTGACCATCCAGAAGGCACTGAAAACCGCCGTGGAAACGGCATCTGCGGCCAGAGGGGAGCGGATCGGCGTCATCGGCGGCAGCGGAGATACGGCGGCGCAGTTGGTGACCAGGGCGGAGGCCATCAACAGTGAGCGAATGGTACTGGTTGGCCCGGATATGAAGGATGAGAGCGGCAAAGCCCTTTCCGGTGTGTTTGCCGCGGCGGCGGTGGCAGGTGCTATTGCCTGCGGCGCGGACCCGGCAGTACCCCTGAACGGGGCGGAGCTGTACGGCATCGGCGGTTTACAGAGCGTTTACAGTGACAATGACATTGACCTGCTGGTTCAAGGCGGCGTAACGCCGCTGGAGGACGTAGGGGGCGTGGTATCCCCGGTGCGGGGCATCACTACCCGGACAAAAACCGGCAGCGCCGCCGACAGTACCTGGCGGGAACTGACAACCGTCCTGATTGCCGACGATGTGATCCCTGCGGTGCGGTCTGCCCTGCGGAGCAAGTTTGCCAGAGCCAAGAACACTGCCCAGGGCCGGGGAGCCATCCGGGCCCAGACCATTGTGGAACTGGAAAAGAAGAAGGACGCCCAGATCATCGAGGACTACGGCGAGGTGACGGTGACGGCTTCGGCGGACGATCCCACGGTGTGTCTGGTGGAATTCAGCTTTGCCGTGGCCCATGGGCTGAACCAGATCCATCTGGCAGTGCATCTGACGGTTTAAGGAGGGACGGATATGAAGGGATTTCCCACCAGTGCGGACATTTATCTGGAATTGGACGGGCGGAAGATCGCCGTGGTGCAGAGCTACCGGGCCAAGGCAGCCAAGTCCAGCAAGAATATCGAGGCCTTCGGCGAGAGTGAGCCGGTGGCAACCATTGAGGGGCAGAAGAGCTATACCGTGGAGCTGACCCGGCTGTACGCCACGGATACGGCCATTTCCGACGGCATCGACTTCTATAATCTCACGGATTTCTCTCTTGTGATCTGCAAGCCGGACCGCAAGGTCATTTACAGCGGCTGTGAGTGGAGCGGCATTCAGGAGGACGGGGAGCTGAACGCCACCGTGGCGGAACGGGTGACGCTGACGGCGGCCCGGCGCATCGAGACTACCGCATGAGGACAGTGGACGCTCTGAAGCCGCTGACAGCGGGGAAGTTGCTGGAGCTGTGGCGGTACTATCGGGAGAGGGTGGAAGATCCGCTGGAACGGACGCTGCTGTGCAACGCCGCCATTCTGCGGGATAGCTGCTATTGTCAGGGAGAAGCGATTTACGGAGATGAGCTGGAGGTCTTGCGGGACCTGACGCCCGGCGAAATGGAAGACCTTCTGCTGCGGCTGGCGGAGGGAGAAGCGCTGCCGGAGGAGCGAGGCGGCACCTTCGACCTTCAGCGGTTTGCGGATATGAAGGGGGAATGAGCCGGTGGACTATTTATGGGAGCTGCGGCGCCGCCAGCAGGCAGCGCTGAACCGTCTGCTGACCGGCAGTCCCTCCAAAGAGGAGACCACGGCGGAGGAGGAAGTTCTCCGCCGTGCTGCAGAGGGGGCTGAGAAAGCGCCTGCTGGACAGGAGAAGGGAATCTCCCGTCCAACGGCGGAACAGGGAAAGCTGATTGGTCAGGCGGAAAGCGGTGAAGCACTGTCATCGGCAAAGCGGAAAGCGTGGGACAGAGCGGAAGCTGATGACAGACTGCTGGATGGGCTGACGGCGCAGGCAGAAGAATTTCAACAGGCCCGCCGGGCGGATGCCCTTTGGCGGAGTGAGACGTTTTCTACGGGGACCCTGCCGGGGTTGCTGATGGCGGAAGGAAGCAGGGCGGCGATGGAGGTGGAGGACATCTCCCGGGCTGTTCAGCGGGACGCACGGCGGTATGACGGCGGATTTACCTTGTTTTGAGAGGGAGGAATGGCATGAGATTATCCTCCATGCGCTATAAAAATTACACCTGGCCCCACAATCCGGAGACCTTTGTAGTGGAATACCGGCGGCAGATGGCGGCCCATAAGGTACCCTTTGGCGGCTGCGTTTTGCAGGATCTGGGCGTAAATTGCCGGATCCTGCGGGGAGAAGGCGAGTTTGCGGGGCCGGGGGCCTATGAGGAATTCAAGGCGCTGGCGGCGGTGTTTCAGGAACCGGGAGCGGGGATGCTGACGCATCCCGTGTGGCGGACGGACCGGGCGTATTTCGTCTCCCTGTCCGTGACGGAGGAGCCACGGCCGGACTATGTACGGTACAGCTTTGCGTTCTGGGAGGATGACAGCGGCTATGATGGTGGCCTGACGGAAAACAATGACAGCAGGACGTGGCCGGGGAGCGGCTTGGCGGCGTCTGAAGAGACCCATGGAGCCGGGCGGGTATACACCGTGAAGCGGGGGGATACCCTGTGGGGCATTGCCCGGCGCTGTGGCGTGACTTTGAGCAGCCTGATCGCTGCCAATCCACAGATCAAAAATCCCAATCTCATTTATCCAGGGAATGAGGTGAGGCTGCCGTGACAGGACGGATCTTTACGGCAGACCATCATGTCTATGATCTGCCGCCGCTGCTGAGTTGGAACGTGAGACATACGGGGACGGTGCCCTGCGACAGCTGGTCCGTGACGGCGGTGTATCAGCCGGAAATGCTGACAGTGCTGCGAATGGCGGCGGGTTTCGCCGCCATTGAGAATGGAATGACACAGTTACGGGGAATCGTGGACGAATATACCGTGGAACTGGGCAGCAGAGGGATGACGGTGACACTGTCCGGCCGGGGATACGCCGCACGGCTGTTGGATAACGAGTCCCGGCCTGTGACCTATGAGCAGGTGACGCTGCGGGAACTGATCCGCTGTCACGCGGAGCCTTATGGCATTTCCTGCGAGGCTGCGGTGGATCTGAGGTCCACGGTGCCCTATACCGCTGGGGTGGGGATCAGCCAATGGAAGGTGATTTCGGAGTTTTGCCGGACCTATGGAGGCTTCCTGCCTCGGTTTGCCAAAACCGGAGAGCTGCTGGCAACACCGGAGCAGGACAGCGGAAAGAGAATCATCCTTGACAGCGGCAGTCCGGTGCTGAATTGCCGGATCCGGGAGGATCACTATGGCGTGCTGACGGAGGCGCTGGTCATCGACAAGCGGCAGAATGTCAGCTACTCTGTGAAAAATCCGGAGATGATCGCCAAGGGCGGCCAGTGCCGCCGGGTGATCTATACGCCGGGGCGGAGCACCTGGGATGCCATGCGCTATACGGGAGAATACCAGATCCAACAATCCAAAAAGGAGGAGCAGGCGGTGACGGTAACGCTGCCGGGGAGCTTTGACGCATTTCCGGGGGATCGGGTGACGGTGAGACTGGAAAAGCTGGGCCTTACCGGAAATTACCGGGTGGCGGAGACGGAAAACCGGTTTTCCGCCAGAGAAGGAGCCGTGATGATCTGGACATTGAAGGAGTGTGGTTGAAATGTGGCTGGCACAGAGCATGAAGCAGGCGGTCCCCACGGCGGATGCCGACCAGGGAATCTCTACCATAGTGGGAGATCAGATGGGAGTGGTGACCCGGGGCGAAGTGCGGCAGTTACCCATCTACGGTCCGGGCGGTTATGTGTGGCTGCCGGAGAGCGGGGCTTCCGTGCTGGTCATTAAGGGCGGCCCCGGCGGAGAGGAGCAGTGTGTCTGCGGCGGTAAACAGGCAGAGGTTCCAAAGGGGATGCAGCCGGGGGAGGTCTATATTTACGGTCCGAAGGGAAGCAATGTGTATTTGCAGAAGGATGGGACGATTGAACTGACAGGGCGAATATCCATCAGAGGACAGTTCCTTGTTAATGGGGAACCTTATAAACCTTGTACCTGTGGAGGAGGCCTGTGATGCTGGTGCTTGTGAACGGCGATTATGTGCCGCAGGGAAACGGATTACAGTCAGCGAAGGGGGACGAGGCGGTTTTGCAGCGGATGCTGATGAAACTGACTGCCCGGCGGGGGCAGTTTCCCTTTATGGAGAATTTCGGCAGCAGACTGTGGACTTTGGATCGGCTGCGTCCTGCGGACCGGCAGGCTGCGGCGGAACAGTATGTACTGGAGGCCCTCCGGGATGAGCCGGGCCTGATGGTAGAACAGGTGACGCTGGCGGAGAACGGCGGAAAGTCGTCCCTGACGGTGAACGCCGTCAAAGACGAACGCCGATTGACGGCGGAGATGGCCTTGGGGCAGGAGGGAGTGACAATGTGAGAGCGACGGAGACGATCTATCGGGAAATGCTGTCGGCCTACGCCAAGCGGCGGGGCGGACAGCTTCAGGAGGACTGCGACCTGTCGGTGCGGCTGTGGGCGGCAGCGGCCCAGATCCAGGCTTTGGAGGCGCAGGCGGAATGGGTGCTGGGACAGAGCTTTCCCCAGACGGCCACAGGGGTCTATCTGGACCGGCACGGAGCCATGCGAGGCATCGTCCGACAGGCACCCAGCAGAGCAACCGGACAGTTGACCTTTCGACTGGCCAACGCCCAGACCGGTGCGGTAGGCGTGGAGGCCGGGACGGTGTGCATGACGGAGGGGGCTATCCGTTTCCGGACCACAGAAGATGGGACGATCCCGGCGGGGGAGACCTCAGTGACCGTAGCGGCGGAGGCCGTGGAGGCTGGCAGCAGCGGGAACGTGGGAGCCGGAACCGTTCATGTGCTGACGGCGTGTCCCGTGGCGGTGACGGCAGTCACCAATGAAAAGGCATTTACGGGCGGACTGTCGGAGGAAACGGATGAGGAACTGCGGCAGCGGATTTTGGACAGCTTTCAGCGGCTGCCCAATGGAGCCAACGCCGCGTGGTATGAGCTGACCGCCTGCCGTCACGAGGGTGTGGCTACGGCCAAGGCGGTGGGAAAAGCCCGGGGCGCCGGGACAGTGGATGTGTATGTATCGGCACCGGATGGTATTCCCTCGGAGAAGTTGCTGACAGAGCTTCAGACGGTTTTTCAGAAAAGCCGGGAGATCGCGGTGAACGTGCAGGTAAAAGCGCCCACGGCTGCGACAGTGAACGTGGCGGTGACGGTAAAAACGGCGGAAGGGACGGATTTTGCCAAGGTGAAGACTGCGGTGGAGGCTGATCTGGCGGAGCAGTTCAACGGAAAGCTGTTAGGCAGGGGCGTGAAGCTGGCGGAGCTGAACAGCAGGATCTATGCTCTGCCGGGTGTAGAGAACTGTCATATTACGGCCCCGTCAGCTGATCTGGCGGCCAATGATACGGTGCTGCCGGTATTGGGGACGGTGACAGTGACAGAGGAGGCGTGAGTCGTGTGTATGAGCAGTATTTGATTCGCCTGTTGGCCCCTTTGAGTCTCTACAATCTCCGAGCACCCCATAACGGCGGCGAGTTGGCGGCGCTGGGCGGGGAGCTGGACAGCGTCAGTGGGCTGGTAGAACTGGTGGAACGGGAAAGCCTGCTGGCCACGGCGGAGAGCGAGGGTCTTGACCGCCGGGAGGTATTGTTTGCTCACAAGCCTGCGGCCGTGACTCAAGAGGACCGCCGGGAGGCCATCGCCGCGCTGCTGCGGATCAGCGAGGACAGCCTGACACCGGAGGCCATCAACGATACTCTTACCGGCTGCGGCATCCGGGCCAGAGCGGAGGAAAAGGCGGACGGCAGCCTGCGGGTCGTATTTCCCAGAACTGCCGGTGTGCCGGCGGAGTTCGACCAGATCAGGAAGATTATTTTAGATATTCTACCCTGTCATTTAGAGGTGGAGTTTTACTTCCGCTATCTGACCTGGGCAGAATGTGAAGCGGCGGAATATACATGGGATGAGGTGGAGACGGCACAGCATACCTGGGAGAGCTTTCAACTGGCGGTGCCGCCGGAGGAATGAGACATGAGTGAGATCATAACCGCCGCCATCACTGGATGTGTGACGCTGCTGGGGGTGCTTTTGAGCAACCGGGCGGCCCAAGCGGTAACGGATGAGAAGCTCACGGAGCTGACCCGGGAAGTCCGGGAGCACAATCATTTCGCACGGCGGGTGCCGGTGGTGGAGGAACAGATCCGGGGCATGGACCGCCGGTTGGAGCAGTTAGAGCGGGGACAGCGGCGTCAGCCCATCTCTTGAGATGGCGGACAGAGAGGAGCAGGAATGGATATTTCAGCATTTGGTATGGCAGGCGTGGCGGCGATCACGGTGATCTGCTACCTTGTGGGCTGGATCGTTAAGGTGTCCGGTCTGGATAACAAGTGGATCCCGGTGATCGTGGGTGTCTGCGGGGGGATCTTGGGCGTTGTGGGAATGCTGGTCATGACGGATTTTCCGGCGGCGGACCCGCTGACCGCCGCTGCGGTGGGAATCGTCAGCGGCCTCGCGGCCACAGGCGTGGATCAGATCAGCAAACAGATGAAGGACTGAGGGCGGAAAGGAGCGCGAAGATGGAAAAGATGTTTGAGAAAATCATCAGCGAAGGGAAAAAGTCCGGCAAGAGCATTGAAGAGATCAATGCCGAGCTGAAGGCGGCTGGGGCCAACTTCCACTTGAATCCCGACGGCGGCGTGGCCGGTTGGACCGATGCAGAGATGGAGGAGGGCTTTATCCCTGCGGAGGAGAAACCCAAGGAGGCCCGGCGTACCTTGGATATGCGCCGCAGAATGGAATTTGCCGGGACTGAGCAGATCCAGTGGATCCCCGGCGGCAGGTTTGCAGTCAGTTATGACGAGGACGGCTACGCTAAGAGCGCCGTCCGGCTCCATGACTGATGTATTTGCCTGCGCCAGAGCGCAGATCTATTACAACAGCAAACGGAAACCTCTGGCGCAGGTGAAGCGGGAGACCGGATGCAGCCACATCATCAACGGCTATTTGTTTAACGGCAGCTTTCAGCCGGTTGGCTGGACGGTGATCGACGGCAAGGTCATCAGTCGGGACGCCTATCAGGACTGGGGAATTTCCATCGGTTCTGATGGGAAGCCCCAGATGCTGACGGATCGGGGCGGCAGTTTTCTTTCCGGGGTGCCTCTTTTGAAAAATGGGGCGAAGCTGGAGCGAAGCCTGACGCCGGATGTGGCCCGCTCCGCAGCCCGGACAGCTGTGGGCTGGATGCCGGATGGACGGATCTGCCTGTGGTGCGACAAGACCAGCCTGACCCGGGAGCAGCTTCAAAACAAACTGCTGGGCCTGGGCGTGGCGGATGCGCTGATGTTGGACGGCGGCGGTTCCACCCAGGGATTTTTTCCCTCTGGTAAGGTGGCCAGTTCCCGAAAGGTGCCGACGATGGTCCTGTTTTGGGAAGAGACCAAACAGGAGAGGAACGCGGACCTGAACTGGGCAGGAAAATCTGGGATCCTGACGGAGGTTCAGCTTGCGGAGCCGGAAAAAGCCGTTACCCGACGGGAATTGGCGGAAATTCTGCATCGGCTTCAAAAATAAATTCAAAAAATCGGGGAGGCTTTTATGAAAGTTTCCCCGATTTTTTGCTTGAAAGCCAGTGCTTGACAACAGAGCGGAGCGGGGTATGATGAGATTATATCTTGCAAAGGGGAATGTACTATGACCAGAACAATCGGAATAAGAGTAATCTGTGTGGCGGCGGCAGTGATTTTGGCGCTGGCTTCCATATTCGGCGTGGCCAAACTCACCACGGACCCGGCCTTTTACCAGAAGTCTATCGCCGCACTGGAGGAAAAGCAGGAGACGGTTTTGGAACTGACTGCGGCCTCCACAGCGGCATCGGCGGCGATTACGCTGCTGCCCGGCGACACGGCTACGCCGATCGCGGACAAGCTGGCGGATCTCAGCGGCTATTTTCTCATCGTGCTCTGCGCCATTTTTCTGGAAAAATATTTGCTGACCATCACCGCCAGTGCGGCATTCAAGGTCCTGATCCCGGCGGCCTGCGCGGCCTTTGCCACTGCGGCGCTGTTCCCCCATCTGCGGCGGACGGCGGGCGCGCTGGCGTGGAAACTGGCATTGTTCAGCGTAGCAATCATGCTGGTAATCCCGGTGGGGATCCGGGTCAGTGACCTGATTGAGGATACCTATCAGGCATCCATTGCGGCTACTATTCAGGAGGCCAAGGAGGCTACGGATACCATTCAAAGCAGCCAGAATGAAGGCTCAGCAACGGAACAGAGCGGTATTTCCGGATTCTTTTCCAAAGTGGCGGACAGCATTACCGGTGCTGCGGCCGGTGCGGTGGAGAAGCTGCGGAATGTGCTGAACCGCTTTTTGGAGGCCCTGGCAGTTATGCTGGTGACCACCTGCCTGATCCCGATTCTGGTGCTGCTGTTTTTTGTGTGGCTGGTAAAACTCATTTTGGGCGTGGAACTGCCGCCGCTGGGAATGCCCCGCCGCTCTGGTGAGAAAATCGGCGGAGGAGAGGTCTGATATCCGGTTGCAATTCCGACAGATCTGTGGTATGTTAGAAAAACGGACCGCATGGAGCGGAACGTAAACGAAAACGCTCAAAGAAAGTTGAGGATCACCTATGTCAAACATTACAAAAACCGCCATGATCACCGTTTGCGGACGGCCCAACGTGGGCAAGTCCAGCCTGACCAACGCGTTGGTGGGCGAAAAGGTCGCCATTGTTTCCAACAAGGCCCAGACGACCCGGAACCGGATCTACGGCATTGTGAATCGGGAGGACACCCAGTACATTCTGCTGGATACGCCGGGACTGCACAAGCCCAAGTCCGCTCTGGGGGATTACATGGTAAAAGTCGTGACCTCCAGCCTCAGCGATGTGGACTGCGCGCTGCTGCTGGTGGAGCCCATCCCCCATGTGGGAGGACCGGAGAAGGCGCTGATCGACCGCATCCGGGAGGAAAAGATCCCCTGCATCCTGTGCATCAACAAGATCGACACCGTAGAGCCTGCGGAGCTGCTGCCGGTGATTGCGGCCTACAACGAGGTGTGGGACGGATTTGACGCTATCATTCCCATTTCTGCCCATAAGGGCGGCGGTCTGGACGATCTGATGCACGAATTGCAGAAATACGCTCAGGAAGGCCCTCAGCTGTTCCCGGACGGAGAGACCACCGACCAGCCGGAACGGCAGGTCATGGGCGAGCTGCTGCGGGAAAAGCTGCTGCTGTGTCTGGATAAGGAGATCCCCCACGGCACCGCCGTGGAGATCACCAAATTCTCCGAGCGGGATTCCGGGGTGGTGGACGTGGACGCCACGATCTATTGCGAAAAGGCCAGCCACAAGGGCATCATCATCGGTAAGCAGGGTGCCATGTTGAAGAAGATCAGTTCTCTGGCCCGGGCGGATATGGAAAAGTTCATGGGCACGAAGGTCTATCTCCAGACCTGGGTGAAGGTCAAGGAAAATTGGCGGGATAATTTGAACTATGTGCGGAGCATGGGCTACCGGGACGAATAACGGTTTTCCCACGGCCTGATGCCAATTTTCCGCGAACGCCAGTGAGCCGCCGCGTCAGCGGCGTGCAAGCGTTTTGCGGCGCAAAACCTTGGAGCGGACGGGCTTTGCCTGTCCGCTCAGGTCAAAGCAGGGTACCCATGAAATCGGAGATTTCATGGGGTCAAATTGGCGGGATAATCTGAACTATGTGCGGAGCATGGGCTACCGGGACGAATAACAACAAAGGGCCGGGAAGGATATCATCCTTCCCGGCCTTTTTTATTTGCTGCTGGTCAACTGCCCCAAAAGCGGCTCAAAGTCTACGCCATCCTGCTCTGTGAGTCCCTCGGCCAAGGTGCGCGCAATGCAATCACGGACAAAATCCGCAGCGGCTTGGGCGGCCTGAAAAAGGGGAACACCCCTTGCCACCCCTCCAGCGAGGACGCTGGCGAACAGGTCGCCGGTGCCGGAAAAGTCCTGCGGCTCCCGGGGAGTCTGTACAGCTTTGCTCTCGCCGCTGTCACGGTCAAAGCACAGGGCTCCGGTCTGTCCCGACTCCGAAGAGTAGCCGGTGAGCACCACAGACCGCCGTCCACCCAAACTTAACCGGCGGACCACCTCGTAGGCGTCGGACTGCCGGATCTCCTCATAGGGACGGTCCAGCAGCAGCGCCGCCTCCGTCAGATTGGGGGTGATCACATCCGAGTTTTCCGCCAGCACCCGCATCCCCCGGCACAGTTCCGGTGTGCAGGTGCGGTAGGCGGTGCCGTGGTCGCCCATGACGGGGTCCACGATGACGGCGGTATCGGACTTTTTGAACGTATCAAAAAACCGCGCCACGGTGTCCACCTGATCGGCGCTGCCTAAAAAGCCGCTGTAAATGGCATCAAATTGCAGATCCATAGCGGCCCAGTGCTCCGCGATACGGCCCATTTCCGCCGCCAGATCCAAAAAGGTATTGCCGGGAAAACCGGTATGAGCGGAGAGCAGGGCGGTAGGCAGGGGGCAGCATTGGCAGCCCATGGCGGAGAGTACCGGCAGGGCAATGGTCAGCGAACAGCGGCCAAAGCAGGACAGATCGTGAATGGCAGCGATGCGGGGTGTGGACAAAGCGATCCCTCATTTCCATGCGAATAATTTCAGACCCCATTGTACCGCGTAAATTCTTCTTGTTCAAGAGGAAAAACTGTGCTATACTCTATGAGATCAAATATACGGCACGCGCCTGTGATGGAATTGGTAGACATGCGGGATTTAGGTTCCCGTGCTTTCAGCGTGTGGGTTCGAGTCCCTTCAGGCGCACCAAAGCGGACCACCATGACGAAAAGTCATGGTGTTTCGTTTTATACGAGCTTCATACAAATGGAAAAACGGACAAAAAGGGGGATGGCAAGCGGCCATCCCCCTTTGCTGCACGATTCAGAAAAACTTAAACGCGCTTCCAGCTGGCACCGTCCTTGGTGTCCACGATCTCGATGCCCTGAGCCTTCAGCTCATCGCGGATGCGGTCGGCCTCCGCGAAGTTCTTGGACTTCTTGGCCTCGTAGCGCTGCATGACCAGCGCGTCGATGGCGGGATCGCCCTCGCCGGTGACGGTGTAGCCGCCTTCGGCTTTAGCGGTCTGGGCCTTGGCATTGGCTTCCCGCATCGCTGCGGCCTTTTCCAGCAGGGACAGGCTCAGTACCTGATCGTAGCTGTCCAGAATGGCCAGCTTGGTGGCGTCATTGGTCTTGGCCTTCAGGGCATCATACAGAGCAGTGACGCCCATGGAGGTGTTCAGATCATTGCCCATCTGCTGCAGGAACTTCTCCTTGTACTCCTTGAGGACGGCCTCATCCACGGTGCCATCCTCCGGATTCAGGGCGGCGATCTTGGCGATCAGCTTGCCGTAGGCGGCTGCGGCGTTGTCCAGATTCTCCCAGGAGAATACCAAAGCCTTGCGGTAGTGGCTCTGGAGGCAGAAGAAGCGGTAAGCCAGGGGATCGTAGCCTTTTTCCTCCAGCAGGGATACGGTGAGGAACTCGCCCGTGGACTTGCTCATCTTGCCGTGGTTGGTGTTCAGGTGGGCCACATGGAACCACTGGGGGCACCAGGGATGACCCAGATAGCTCTCAGACTGGGCAATCTCGTTGGTGTGGTGGGGGAAGGCGTTGTCAATGCCTCCGCAGTGGAGATCCAGATACTCGCCGTTGTACTTCATGGAGATGCCGGAGCACTCAATATGCCAGCCGGGATAGCCCACGCCCCAGGGGGAGTCCCACTTCAGGGCCTGATCCTCAAACTTGGACTTGGTGAACCAGAGGACGAAGTCGTTCTTGTTCCGCTTGTTGGTGTCCTCTTCTACGCCCTCACGGACGCCGACAGCCAGATCCTCCTCGTTGTGGTCATTAAAGATATAATAACGCTGGAGCTTGCTGGTGTCGAAATAGATGTTGCCGCCGGCAAGATAGGCGTAGCCGGTGTCCAGCAGCTTGGTGATGATCTTGATATAGTCATCAATAAGGCCGGTGGCGGGCTGCACCACGTCCGGGCGTTTGATGTTCAGCTTGCGGCAGTCATCAAAGAAGGCATCGGTATAGTACTTGGCCACCTCCATGACGGTCTTGTGCTCCCGGTGGGCGCCCTTGAGCATCTTGTCCTCGCCCTCGTCAGCATCAGAGGTCAGGTGGCCCACGTCCGTGATGTTCATGACACGGTTGACGCTGTAGCCGGAATAGCGCAGGAACTTTTCCAGCACGTCCTCCATGATATAGCTGCGGAGGTTGCCGATGTGGGCGAAGTGATACACCGTGGGGCCGCAGGTATACATTTCCACATGGCCGGGGGTGTGGGTGGTGAATTCAGCTTTCTTATGGGTAGCGGAGTTGTAAAGATACATAACATTCATCCTTTCCGGGTAATTGTTTGACGCGGACACGGGACGAAAAAAACGCCTCCCGCGCCGGTTTGGCACGAGAGGCGATCAAAAAACCGCGGTTCCACTCTCATTTTTCACTCAAGGCCCGTAACGTGGGCAAACCGGAGGGCATCTGCATCCCCCGCGCTCCCGGACGCACTTTCCATGCTCCGCCGCAGGCACGCTTTCAGCCGGTGACGCGCCCTCTCTGCCCATTGGATACACGGTACTCTTTCCGTTCAACACGCTATTTTGCCTTCTATCAATATAGCAGGCATCTTCGCCGGTGTCAAGTCCCGGCGGGCGGTTGGCGAGATCAGATCTTCACCAGCTCGTATTCCCGGCTACCCAGGCCGATCTTCTCGCTGTGGATCAGAGCGGCTTCCCAGTCGGTGTCCGGATGGGCGGCCTTGAAGTGATCCTCGCACTGGCAGGCTTCGCTGCTGCCGATGACGGAGTTGGGCATCTTGGGCTGGGCCAGCACCGCGTCGATACAGGCCTGATCCAGAGCAACAGGGTCGAAGGAGGCGAACATACCCACGTTGGGCACGATGGGCACATCGTTTTCGCCGTGGCAGTCACAGTTGGGAGACACATCCATCACCAAGGACACATGGAAGCAGGGACGGCCGTCCACCACTGCCTTGGTGTACTCGGCGATCTTGTAATTCAGAATGGAGGGGGCTTCGTCGTACATGCACTGGATGGCGTCCTTGGGGCAGACCGCCAGACACCGGGCACAGCCTACGCATTTATCGGTGTTGATGGTGGCCTTGTTGTCAGGACCGAAGGTAGGCGCGCCGTGGGCGCAGATCTTGGCGCAGGCGTGGCAGCCTACGCACAGCTTCTGCTTGACGAAGGGTTTGCCGGAGTTGTGCTGCTCCATCTTGCCCGCACGGGAGCCGCAACCCATGCCGATGTTTTTCAGGCAGCCGCCGAAGCCCGCCTGCTCGTGGCCCTTGAAATGGGTCAGGGAGATGAACACATCGGCGTCCATCACCGCCCGGCCGATCTTGGCCTCCTTTACATACTCGCCGCCCTCTACGGGGACAGCCACCTCGTCATTGCCCTTCAAACCGTCGGCAATAATGATATGGCAGCCGGTGGAATAGGGGGTAAAACCGTTGACGTAGGCAGATTCCAAGTGATCCAGCGCGTTTTTGCGGCCGCCGATATACAGGGTGTTGCAGTCCGTCAGGAAGGGCTTGCCGCCCTGACTTTTTACCAGATCCGCCACGGTTTTGGCCCAGTTGGGGCGGAGATAGGCCATGTTGCCCGGCTCGCCGAAATGCATTTTGATGGCCACATATTTGCCGTCCATGTCGATGTCGCCGAATCCGGCGGTCATCATCAGGCGGGCCAACTTCTGGGGCAGGTTTTCACGCCAACTGGGGCAGCGGAAATCTGCGAAATAAACTTTAGATGCCATAGTGCATTCTCCTTATCAGAGCTTTTGAGAACTTTCCTGAGATGATTATAAAACCTGAAGTTAACTTTATGCCAAGGACAAAAAAGGAATTCGATCTCTTTTTACTATCCTTCGTCCAGATCCACAGTCACCCGGTCAGTGCCGTGCTCATCGAATTCAGAGAGATAGGCGTCGATCCGCGCCATGAGTGCGTCGTAATTCTCCCGGGTCAGGGGCTGACCGTCCAGATCCCGCAGGGCCAGCTCCTCCGCCAGCAGCTCGTAGAAGATCGTATCCTCATACTGCTCGATGGCCTCGTGGATGCCGCCGTCGGCAAAGGCGCGGGAGGGGATAAGACTGCCCCGGTACCGCTCCACCAGCTTGGGCATCCCCTGGGGAACGCAGTGGGAGAAGACCTTGCCCTCCACCTGATCGTATTCCTCGATACGGTCATCACCTCGGGTGGAATTCAGCACCCAGTTTCCTATGTATACCAGATCCAGCAGATACCGGAATTCCTGGTCTGTCAATTCGAGCTTCATAAGGAGCCACCTCCCATATCCCTTTGATGGAGGGTATTATAGCAGAACCCATCTGAAAATGCTACCTGAAAAAGCGGGCAAAAAGCCAAAAATCTGTCTCCAGAACCGAAAAAACCGCCGCCCGGCAAATTTCAACTGCGAAAAACGGCGCTTTTGCCCTTGCACAGCGGAAGAGGCTATTGTATAATATACTTTCTGAACGAACACCCTGGAAAAAAGGAGGCGAGCGGTATGGATAACCGTCCTATCGGGGTATTTGATTCCGGGTTGGGCGGACTGACAGCGGTGAAGGCTCTGCGGCGTCTGCTGCCGGGAGAGGATCTCATCTATTTTGGAGATACTGCCCGGGTGCCCTATGGCGGACGTTCCCGGGAGACTCTTTTGAAATATGCCCGTCAGGACATCGCCTTTCTCCGGTCCTTTGACCTGAAGGCGGTTCTGATCGCCTGCGGCACAGTGACCTCCACCTCTCTGGATACCTTGCGGAAGGAAAATGATCTGCCTGTGTTGGGCGTGGTGGAGCCCTCTTGCCGGGAGGCGCTGGCTGTCACAAAAAATAAAAAGATCGGCATGATCGCCACATTGGCCTCCGCTCGTTCCGGAGCTTACGAACGGACCCTGAAGGGTCTGGACGCCGATGTGCAGGTGGTCAGCCAGCCCTGCCCGCTGTTTGTCCCGCTGGTGGAGAACGGCCGGTTCCGGCAGGGGGATGTAGTCATCGAGACGGTGGCCCGGGAGTACCTGACACCGCTGATGGAAGTCGGCGTGGATACGCTGATTCTGGGCTGCACCCATTACCCCTTGTTGAAAGACATCATCGGGGAGATCTGCGGCCCCGGCGTCACCCTGATCGACTCCGGCGCGGCCTCGGCCCGGGCACTGCGGCAGCAGCTTGCGGCAGAGGGCCAGCTTACGGACCGGCAGCAGGGCGAAACCCGCTTTTATGTCAGCGACCGGCCAGAGGATTTTGAGAAGCTGGCCGCGGTATTTTTGGAAGAACCCCTGAGCCGGGGGGCGGAGAGGATCGACATTGAACAGTATTGAACAAGAAAAGCTCCCGGTGATGATCTCCGTCCGGGGAGAACAGTATTTTGACGATGTGGACCCCAACGCCACAGAGCTGATGACGGAGGGGACACTGGAACAGACGGAGGACGGCTTCCTTCTGAGCTATCAGGAAACGGAGCTTACCGGCATGGAGGGGACCCTCACTACCTTTGAGATCGGCCCCGGTCGGGTGATCCTGCGGCGCAGCGGCAGCGTCAACTCTCAGATGGTGTTTGAGGAGGGGCGGCAGCACACCTCCCTGTATGAAACGCCGTACGGTGAACTGTCCGTGGATATTCAGACCAGCCGCCTGCTCCATAACCTGACGGAGCGGGGCGGACTCATGGAGATCAAGTATTCCATTGCGGTAGAACACGTGGTCACGGGTCGGAACTGCTTCAAGATCCGGGTCCGGCGGAAATAAATGACAAATTTAACCGAAGAAAGGGTTTAACGATATGACGAATATGATCCAAAACGCGAAGGACCAGGCTGCGGCGCTGGCAATGGCAGCCTACAAGGCGGCTGCGGCGGACGGCACTCTGCCGGAGGCAGAGGTCAAGACCGCCCCCGTAGAGATCCCCAAGGATACCGCCAACGGCGACTATACCACCACCTTTGCTCTGGCGGCCGCCAAGGCACTGGGCAAGCCGCCCCGCGTGATCGCTCAGGCGCTGTTGGACCACATGAATCTCGCCGGCACCTACTTTACCTCTGCGGAGATCGCTGGCCCCGGCTTTCTGAACTTCCGTCTGGGAGACCAGTGGTATGCCGGCGTCATGAACGCCGTGGAAACGGAGAAGGACGTCTACGGCACCAATGACAGTCTCAAGGGTCAGAAGATCATGGTGGAGTTTGTCTCCGCCAACCCCACCGGACCCATGCACATGGGCAACGCCCGGGGCGGCGTGCTGGGCGATACGCTGGCCTCCGTCCTCACCGCCTGCGGCGCGGATGTGTCCAGAGAGTTCTATGTCAATGACGCCGGACACCAGATTGACAAGTTTGCCCGTTCCATCGAGGTCCGTTACCTCCAGCTTATCAATGGCGAGGATTCCATCGCCTTCCCGGAGGATGGCTATCAGGGCGAGGACATCAAGGAACTGGCCGAGGCCTATTATGACGAGCATGGTGACAGCCTGCTGAATGTCTCCGAGCAGGAGCGGCAGGATGCTCTGGCTCAGTTCGGCCTTTCTGTGAACCTGCCCCGCATGAAGACGGATCTGGAGCGCTATAAGATCCATTACGATACCTGGTTTTACGAGTCTACCCTCCACGAGAGCGGCTATGTGGCCGAGACTGTGGACCTGCTGACGGAAAAGGGCTGGACCTACGAAAAGGACGGCGCTCTGTGGCTGAAGACGGCCGAGATCCTGCGGGATCACTTCCGCAAGCAGGGCAAAAAGGAAGCGGACATTGAAAAGCTGGATCTGAAGGATGACGTGCTCCGCCGGGCCAACGGCTTCTACACCTACTTCGCTGCGGACATCGCCTATCACCGCAACAAGTTCGCCGTCCGCGGCTTCGACAAGGTCATCAACATCTGGGGCGCCGACCATCACGGCCATGTGGCCCGCCTGAAGGGCGCACTGGACGCGCTGGGCCTTAATGGCTCCGAGCGGCTGGATATCGTGCTCATGCAGCTGGTGAAGCTGCTGCGGGACGGCGAGGTGGTCCGGATGTCTAAGCGTACCGGCAAGGCCATCTCCCTCCACGATCTGCTGGACGAGGTCAGCGTGGACGCTGCCCGCTGGTATTTTAACGCCAAGCCCGACACGCAGATGGAATTCGACCTGGGTCTGGCCGTCCGGGAGGACAGCGAGAACCCCATCTATTATGTAGAGTATGCCCACGCCCGGATCTGCTCCCTGCTGCGGGCTTTGGAGACTGACGGCGTGACCGTGCCGGAGACCGCCGACCTGGGCCTGCTGTCCGGCGAAGCAGAAAAGGCCCTCATCAAGCAGATCGCTCAGTACTGCGAGGAGATCAAGCTGGCGGCACGGGACTATGACCCCAGCCACATCAACCGCTGCCTGCAGGAGCTGGCGGCCTGCTTCCACCGGTTCTATACCGCCTGCCGCATCCGGGGCGAGGAGCCTCGGGTGGCTGCCGCCCGTCTCAAGCTGGCGGACGATACCCGCATGGTGCTGAAGAACGGCCTGAAGCTCATCGGCGTGGATGCTCCGGAGAAAATGTAAGGACCTTCGAAGTTACCCAAGCGTCTTTGAGAAAATGCGCAGACAGCCGCTGATGAAGCTGTGTATCAGATGACTTAGGGGTGAAAGCGCGGCCTTATCATAGTGCATAGCAAAATAAGAAATGTGCCATTTCCTCGCCCCTGCGGGGCAACCGGAAATGATGCACGAAAACTTCATGCATTGGCATTTGTGCATTTTCGTGGTGCGCATGCTCATGCATGAAGTTTTATATCCCGAAACGGAATTGACAGGGAAATCTCCTGCCGTTATACTCTGCGTATTAAAACTGCTTGCGAAATGGGTATGTGCATATGGAAGAACATGAAGCCATCGTGAAAAATCGGAGCGCCGCTCTGCGGGCCGCTTTTCCCGCCACCGTCCCGGTGATGACGGGGTATCTCTGCCTGGGCGCAGCCTTCGGCATCCTGCTGCGGACCGCCGGATATGGGATCGGCTGGTCTATTGCCATGAGCATGATCTGCTACTGCGGCAGTATGCAGTTTGTGGGCGTCTCGCTGCTGACGGCGGCCTTCGACCCTTTTCAGGCGCTGCTGATGTCCGTGATGGTCAATGCCCGCCACGCCTTTTACGGCCTGTCCATGCTGGAAAAGTACCGGGGCACCGGCCCGGTTCGCCCTGTTTTGATCTGTACCCTGACGGACGAGACCTTTTCTCTGGTATCCACACTGGAGCCGCCGGAGGGCGTAGCCCGGAGGGACTTCTACTTCTGGATCTCACTGCTGGACTACCTTTACTGGCAGGTGGGCTGTACGCTGGGGAACGCTGTGGGCGGGCTGCTTACCTTTGACACTACCGGCTTGGATTTTACGCTGACGGCGCTGTTTATCGTGCTGCTGCTGGAACAGGTGAAGAAAAAGGAAAACCGGGCCGCCGGGATCATCGGCATGGTCTGCACCGCCGCAAGTCTGGCTGTGTTTGGCCCGGATAATTTCCTGATCCCCGCCATGATCTTACTGCTGGCCGTTTTACTGGGAGGGAGGAAAAAACTGTGCAAATGACAAGTGTTCAGGCCCTCATCACCATGCTGGCCATCGCTGCGGGGACGCAGTTCACCCGTTGGCTTCCCTTCTGGCTCTTCCCGGAGAAGAAGGACCCGCCGGCGGTGGTGCTGTATCTGGGCAAGGTGCTGCCGCCTGCCATGATGGGCCTGCTGACGGTGTACTGCTTCAAGAATGTGACGTGGCTCTCCGGGGCCCATGGCGCGCCGGAACTGCTGGCCTCTGCCGCCGTGGTGGGGCTGCATCTGTGGAAACGGAACGTGCTGTTCTCTATCGCCGGGGGCACGGCGCTGTACATGGTTCTGGTGCAGGCCGTTTTCGCATAAAATAAAATAAATCGCATAAAATGGAAGCACAGCCAAATGCTGTGCTTTTATTTTTCGGGCGGGAGGTCATTATGGGGAGACGGTGGCGGTTCTGGCCCCTGACGGGCTTTCTTACGGCGGCGGTGCTGGGTACCTTGGCCCACTTCGCGTACAGGTGGAGCGGCGGGGCGCTGCTGGCGGGGGTGTTCTGCGCTGTGAATGAGTCCGTATGGGAACACATGAAGCTGCTGTTTTTTCCGGTGTTCCTTTTTACGGCGGTACAGTTCTGCATGGGAGAGCGGGACGGCCTGCTGGCGGCCCGGGCGGTCAGCGTCACGGCGGGACTGGCCCTGATCCCCACGCTGTACTACACCTACACCGGCATCTGGGGAGAGCACGTGCTCTGGGCAGACGTAGCTATCTTTTATTTGTCGGCGGCGGTCACATTTTGGCTGGATAGCCTGCTCCGCCGCCAGCGGCGGCTCTGGAAGATGGGATGCCAGGTGGCGGGACTGGTGTGGCTGTGGGGGCTGGCGTTCCTGTTTGTCTGGTGGACCTTTTCACCGCCCCACATCGCCCTGTTCCGGGACCCTCTGACGGGACTTTACGGGATACCGTAGAAAAACGGCGCTGCCCTTTTGGGACAGCGCCGTCTCTGTTATTTCTTGTAGAAATGGAAATCGCAGCAATCACCGCCGGTCCCCAATGTCTGAGTGCGATGGAAACCGACTTTTTTCAGGTCACCGAAGGCGTAATTGTCACATTCGCAGAAAAAACGGCAGGCTTCCGGACAGCCGCATGATACGCAGGTATCATGCCAGAGACACTGATGGATGGTCAGGTCAAATTCCTCCGGCTGTTCCTCAAAGGTGCTGACCCAGGCATCACTGGAGGAGGTTGTTTTCCGGAAGGCCCAGCGAAACACCGAGAAAAACCGGGGGATCCATTCCAGACCGGCGTACCGGTCATGGGAGGCGGGACCCTGTACCTCCCGCACATATTTATCCATGAGCTTTTCAGCGTCCAGTCCCCGGCGCTTCAATACGGTATAGACTGCGGTCCGCGGCAGAATCGTGCTCTGCATCAGGGCGCGCCGGGAGGGGGAGGTCTCCTGAGAGCCGGCTAAAAACGATGCGGCTTGTTCCCGGCTTTCCGCCATGACCGCCGTTCCCTCTTTCTCCCCCAGAACCCGGAGAAAGAAACGGTCCAGCATTTCCCACATGGCTTTTTCTTTCTTTTGTACGGACATAGGACCTCCTTTATTCACCGGCAGGCCGATCATCGAACTGAGCGGCCCGGGAGCGGATGTATTGTTCCAGAATATCCACGGTGCCGGGGATGTCCAGCCGGGCGCTGTTGATCACCAGATCGTAACATTTGGCATCGCCCCAGTCACCCTTGCAGTGCTGGTCATGGTAGATCCGCCGCTGCCGGTCCTGATGCTTGATGAAGTCCAAGGCTTCCTCCTCCGGCAGAGGGGTGCGCTTGACTCGGAAGTCCAGATCTGCCCGGATGAAGATGGATACCAGCCCCTCCTGATCCGCCAGCACCTCTTCAGCGCAGCGGCCCAGCACCACAAAGGATTCTCCGGCGTCGGCGTGCTGACGCAGCAGCTCAAACTGCATCTGGGCCACGCAATCCTCCGGTGCGCTGCTGATGCCCCGGACGGAGCGGCAGAACAGGGGGGAGTAGGGGCGCTCATCGTAGCGCTCCAGTGTTTCGGCGCTGACCCCCTTATCCTCGGCAGCTTTTTGCAGAATGCTTTTGTCGAACAGGGGGAGCTGGAGCCGCTCCGCCAGCGTGTGGGCAATGTCTAGCCCGCCACTGCCGGATTCCCGGCCGATGGCAACGATCAGTTGATGGGACATAGGAAGGACCTCCTTACAAAATGGTGGGCAGCAGCACCAGCGCGGCGTACAGCACCGGCTGATGCAGCAGATAGAGCAGCAGAGAGTGACGGCTTATAACGGATAGCCCCGGCAGGCGAATATCCGGCAGGGCGGGGATCTCCGGCCGCAGTCGGTAGAGATAGAACCCGGTCCAGAACAGAAAGAGCCACGGCAGCAGGGCGAAATAGTCTGAGGACGCAAAGGCGGGGGCGGGAAAACCCAGACCGGCGGTGGCGAGATTTGAGTACCAGCCACGGGGCAGCCGCAGCAGCGGCACCCAAGCAAAGCCGAGATAGCCGTGATTCACATCCCGCGCCAGCAGAAACAGGGAAAAGCTGAGGACAAGCCCCAGCCGGGGCGGAATCCGGGCCAACAGAGGACGGAGAGGGACGGTCAGCAGGGCGGCAGTCCCTAAAAAAGTCAGCACGCCGAACCGGATCGGCTCCTCCGGCGTTACCAGAGCTGTTGCCAGAGACACGGCGGCACCACCGAAAAAGCTGATCGCTCCCCGGCGGATAGGGTGGCGGCTGGCCTGACAGCAATACCCGGAGAGCAGAATGAAGGTACAGCAGATGCTCTGCTGCCAGATGTATGCCCAAAAGCCGTTATACCAGGCCCACGGCAGGCCCCGGAGATACACCAGATCCCAGCAGAGGTGATAGGCGATCATGCTGAACAGGGTCAGTCCACGAAGGGAATCTAAGGTGCCGCTGCGGAGGCGGATCGCGTTTGCATTCATAGCACATCCATCCTTGCGGAAGAAGTTTCTTCCTCAAAAATACCACAATTCGACAGATTTTTCAAGATTTACCGGTCCTGCAAAACGGCGATACTGCCCAAAGCCAGGCCCAGCTGGACACCGGCCTGGAAAAAGAAGTGCTTGTGGCGGCAGTCGATGAGGCCGTGGAGGTCCGCCAGCCCCAAAAGCTCTTTTCGCAAAGGCTGATCGTCGGCAAAGCGGTCCATCAGGGCATGAAACCGGCGGGCGTAGTCCTGACTGTCCGGCTGAAACTGATCCAGCCGCCGCTGCTCCTTCTCCACCAGATCCACCAGCAGTTGAATGGTATCGTCCTGTAAATTCATAGATACTCCTCCTTTTAATTACATCATTATACATCATGATATGTAAAATGCAAGCACTTGTTTTAAACATTGCATCATGTATATACTATATGGCATAAGGTGGTGTATCTATGGCAGAAGTTGTTTTGGTAAACCGGACACGGTTTACTTCCTCATTGAAAAATGAATTGCTGGACCAGTTTGACCAGCTGGCAAAGGAGACGCGGATTCCTAAATCCCGCCTGTTTGACGAGGCCATCGAGGACCTTTTGAAGAAATACGCGGCAAAGGACCTCTGACGATGGGGGAAACCGGGCAATTTCGTCTGTTTTCCCCGTTTTCCCTTGCGCGAGCAGGGAAGATGTGTTAGAGTAACTAAGTCTGTGTATATGAATTCAGGAGGAATATCATGCCAACATTAGAAGAAGAAATTTCCCGGCGGCGGACATTCGCTATCATTTCTCACCCGGACGCCGGTAAGACCACATTGACGGAAAAGTTCCTGCTCTACGGCGGCGCCATCGCGCAGGCCGGTGAGGTCAAGGGCAAGCGGGCCAAGGCTGCCACTTCCGACTGGATGGAGATCGAAAAACAGCGCGGCATTTCCGTCACCAGCTCCGTGATGCAGTTCCAGCACAACGGCTTCTGCATCAATATTCTGGATACCCCCGGCCATCAGGACTTCTCCGAGGACACCTACCGGACCCTGATGGCTGCTGACAGCGCCGTCATGGTCATCGATGGCGCCAAGGGCGTGGAGCCTCAGACCCGGAAGCTGTTCAAGGTCTGCGCCCTGCGGCACATTCCCATTTTCACCTTCATCAACAAGATGGACCGTGAGACCCGCGACCCCTTGGAGCTGTGCGAGGAGGTAGAGCGGGAGCTGGGGATCGACACCTATGCTATGAACTGGCCCATCGGCTGCGGCAAGGAATTTGCCGGTGTGTATGACCGGGAAAAGCAGCGGATCCTCTTCTTCTCCGGCGAGACCAAGGGCAAGAAGGTCAACTCCATGGAGGTGGCGCTGGAGGATCCGTCTCTGGACGAGATGCTGGGGGTGGAAAAGGCCGCCAAACTGCGGGACGAGGTGGAGCTGCTGGGAGCCGGACGGGACTTTGATATGCAGGCCGTCCGGAACGGCACCCTGTCTCCCGTGTTCTTCGGTTCTGCTCTGACCACCTTCGGCGTGGAGCCGTTTTTGGAGGAATTCCTGCGGATGACCACCGCACCGCTGCCCCGCGTCAGCGATCAGGGCGAGGTGGATGTGTTTTCCCCGGATTTCTCCGCCTTTGTGTTTAAGATTCAGGCCAACATGAATAAGGCCCACCGGGACCGGCTGGCCTTCATGCGGATCTGCTCCGGCAAGTTTGAGCGGGACACGGAATATTACCATGTCCAGAGCGGCAAAAAGCTGCGTCTCAGCCAGCCCCAGACCATGATGGCCGCGGAGCGCGAGATCGTGGAGGAAGCCTACGCCGGCGACATCATCGGCGTGTTCGATCCCGGCCTGTTCGCCATCGGCGATACCATCACCGTGCCGGGGAAGAAGTTCCGGTATTCCGGCATTCCCACGTTTGAGCCGGAGCACTTTATGCGGGTGTCTCCCAAGGACACCATGAAACGAAAGCAGTTCATCAAGGGAACGGAGCAGATCGCACAGGAGGGCGCCATCCAGATCTTCAAGATCCCCGGCGCGGGCCTGGAGGAGGTCATCGTAGGCGTGGTGGGCACCCTGCAATTCGACGTGTTCGAGTACCGTATGAAAAACGAGTACAACGTGGATCTGCGGATGAGCAGCCTGCCCTATGACCATCTGCGGCTCATTGAGTCCATGGACTGCCATCCCGACGAGATCGTGCTGTGCACCGGCGCCGCCGTGCTGCAGGACTTCCGGGATCGCTACCTGCTGGCCTTTGACGGCGAGTGGAGCGTGGGTTTCCTCACCAAGCACAATCCCAGTCTGGTTCTGGCGGACACCCTGTCCGTCTGATGAAACTGTCGTAAAGGAGACACGCCATGCTGACCATCCGGCGCTTCCAAAAAGGCGATGAGGAGATCCTCTCCGTTATGATCCGCCGCACTCTGCGGGAGGTCAATTACACCAGCCCCAAATCCGAACTGGATTACCTGATCCCCCACTATTCTCCGGAGACCATGGTTGAGCTGTCTGAGACCGGCCATACCTATGTATTGGAAGAGGACGGACAGATCATCGGCTCCGGCACGGTCCTGCCGGATGGCGAGACAGAGGCGGAGATCGTGGCGGCCTTCCTGAGTCCGGAGAGCATCGGCAAGGGCTACGGCCGGAAGCTGTTTGAAACACTGGAGGCCGACGAGCTGGCAGCGAAGGCCACGCGGGTCTGGCTGACCTCCTCGGACATGGCAGTGGAGTTTTACGAGCACATGGGCTGGGTGAATCCCAACGGCCCTCGTGCCCGGGCGGGAGAGGACAACCTGCTCTATATGGAAAAACGGAAATAAACAAAACGGACCGGTTTTCCGGTCCGTTTTTTCCTTGACAAAACCGCTGGCAAGCAGTATGTTAAGGCTAACAGGGAACCGTCCCTGACTTTGAAAGGAGAAAATGCCAATGGGTTGTTTCTATTGCGATGAGCACCACGAGGGCCGGGAGGCCATTATGTTCAAGGTTGGGGAGATGAAGGCCGGTGTGCTGTATCTCTTCAAGGATCAGGCCCACAAGGGCCGCTGCGCGCTGGCTCTGAAGGCCCACAAAAAGGAACTGTGCGAGTGCACGGATCAGGAGCGGGCGGATTTTGCCGAGGATCTGGCTAAGGCCAGCGGCGCCATCAAGGAGCTGTGGGGCTGCACGAAGCTGAACCTGGGCTCCTTCGGCGACACGAATCCCCATCTGCATTTCCATATCGTCCCCAAGTATGAGGGCGGCTTTGAGTTCGGCGGGGCTTTTGCCATCACCAACCCGGAGCCGGTATACCTGACGGATGGAGAGTACCAGGAGATGATCTCCGCACTGAAGGCCAAGCTGGGTATCTGAGGACATATATAATAAGGAACACCGGGGTGCATAGCATCCCGGTGTTCTTTGTGCCGGATCGATACACCATATAATATGCGGAGGCGGCCTGATCGGGAATGAGATACCGGAGCGGGAAATGGCCCGGAGGGGGACATTTGCCCCGCTGCCGTGTGCATCCGCGTACTGCCAAAAAAATTTCAAAAAAACTATGAAAAACAGAGAAAAAGGTCTTGACATTCCGCTGAATATCCGATATGATAATCAAGTCCGCGTGGTGGAAGCCTTTCTGCGCGCAGACACTGCGATGAACCGGGAGATTGCTCCGCAAGGAGGTAACTTCCGGGGAGTATGTCCGATAATCGGGCGGCTGAGAAGTCCTGTATGCGGCGTAGATCGCCATACCATGGGACAAGTACCGGCCACAGTGCCGGTCTTTTTCATGAGTAGGAATGATACGCACGGTTAAGCGTACAGAAAATTTCTCGCCGTAGGTCGTCGAGACCCGTACAACAACCTACGAAACATTTGGAGGAAATCAACATGGCACAGAAAGAAATGATCCGCATCCGCCTGAAGGCTTACGATCATCAGGTCATCGACCAGAGCGCTGAGAAGATCGTAGAGACCGCCAAGCGCACCGGCGCCCAGGTGTCCGGCCCCATCCCCCTGCCCACCAAGAAGGAGGTTGTTACCATCCTCCGCGCTGTTCATAAGTATAAGGACAGCCGTGAGCAGTTCGAGCGCCGCACCCACAAGCGCCTGATCGACATCACCAACTCCAGCCCCAAGACCGTTGAGGCTCTGATGGCTCTGGAGCTGCCCGCTGGCGTGGAGATCGAGATCAAGCTGTAATCCTCGCGATTACAAAACTTCCCAAGCTCAAAGAAGTGTAAACACTTTTTTGAATATGTTGCTCACCCAATCGCCTGTCAACTTGCGTGAGACAGGCAGGGTCATGTCGGCAGAGCAATGCGGATTCCGTATCTAAGCCGACCAATAACCTAACAGGAGGAAATACACATGAAGGCAATCATCGGCAAAAAAGTGGGCATGTCCCAGATTTTTGACGAGAACGGCCACGTGATCCCCGTCACCGTCATTGAGGCGGGACCCTGCACGGTCGTTCAGAAGAAGACTTCCGAGAAGGAAGGCTACAATGCGGTTCAGCTGGGCTACGAGGACGTGGCTGAGAAGAAGCTGACCAAGGGCGAGATGGGCCACCTGAACAAGGCTGGCGTGTCTCCCAAGAAGCACCTGCGCGAATTCGACCTGGACAACGCTGCCGAGCTGAACATCGGCGACATTGTGAAGGCTGACACCTTCCAGGCTGGCGACTTCGTTGATATCACCGGTATCAGCAAGGGCCACGGCTATCAGGGCGTCATCAAGCGCTGGGGTGCACAGCGCACCCCCACCAGCCACGGCGGCGGCCCCGTCCATCGTCACGCTGGTTCCATGGGCTCCTCTACCGATCCCTCCCGTATCTTCAAGGGCAAGATCGGCGCCGGCCACATGGGCGTGGATCAGGTGACTGTCCAGAACCTGTCCGTTGTGAAGGTTGACCCCGAGCTGAACATGCTGGTCGTCTGCGGCGCCGTTCCCGGCCCCAAGGGCGGTCTGGTGACCATCAAGAGCACCGTTAAGGTCCACAAGGTCAAGCAGGCCGGCGCTGACATCAGCAAGAACCCGCAGAAGGCTTCCGGCCGCAACCCGCAGAAGGCTTCCGCGAGAAACAAGTAAGAAAGGGGTGCTTAAAGAATGTCTTCCATGAAAGTTTTGAACATGGCCGGCGCAGAAGTCGGTACTGTGGAACTCAACGACGAGATCTTTGGCATCACGCCCAATCCCGTCGCTGTGCATGAGGTTGTGAAGAACCACCTCGCCAATTGCAGACAGGGCACTCAGAGCGCCCTCACCCGTGCTGAGGTTTCCGGCGGTGGCCGTAAGCCCTGGCGCCAGAAGGGTACCGGCCACGCCCGTCAGGGCTCTACCCGTGCTCCTCAGTGGACGCACGGCGGTATCGTGTTCGCTCCCAAGCCCCGCGATTACAGCTATGTACTGAACAAGAAGGTCAAGCGCCTGGCGCTGAAGTCCGTCCTGTCCGCCAAGGCTGCCGAGGGCAAGCTGGTGGTCATCGACTCCATCAAGATGGATGCCATCAAGACCGCTGACTTCCGTAAGTTCCTGAGCGCTGTCAAGGTGGACGGCAAGGCCGTCGTTGTCACCCCCGAGGTGGACAACGTCATCGTCAAGAGCGCCCGCAATATCCCCGGCGTGCTGACTACCGTCGCCAACATCCTGAGCGTTTATGACATCATCAACGCCCAGTACCTGGTGGTGGATCAGGCCGCCCTCGCCAAGATCGAGGAGGTGTACGCATGATGACCGCTTACGATATCGTCATTCGCCCCATTATCACCGAGCGTGCCATGGCTGGTGCCGCTGACAAGAAGTATGTCTTCGAAGTGGCCAAGTCCGCCGGCAAGGTGGAGATCAAGAAGGCTGTTGAGGAGATCTTCGGCGTGAAGGTCGCTTCCGTCAACACCCTGAACGTCCCGGCTAAGGCCAAGCGCATGGGCGCCGGCCGTCCCGGCACCACCCGTGCCTGGAAGAAGGCTTATGTGACCCTGACCGCTGATTCTAAGACCATCGAGTTCTTCGAAGGCATGGTCTAAGGAAGGAGTAAAGCAGAATGTCTATTAAAACTTTTAAGCCGACGACTCCTTCCCGCCGTCAGATGACGGTTTCCGGTTTCGACGGCATCGACAAGAAGGCTCGTCCCGAGCCCAGCCTCACCGAGCCTCTGAAGAAGAGCTCCGGCCGCAACAGCTATGGCCGCATCACCGTCCGTCATCGCGGCGGCGGCAACAAGCGCAAGTATCGTATCATCGACTTCAAGCGCGACAAGATGGGTTCCGCCACCGTGCTGCGTCTGGAGTATGACCCCAACCGCAGCGCCAATATCGCTCTCATCGAGTATGAGGATGGCGAGAAGCGCTACATCCTGGCTCCTGTCGGCCTGAAGGCTGGTCACAAGATCATGACCGGTCCCGACGCCGATATTCTGCCCGGCAACGCTCTGCCCATCGCCAACATCCCCGTTGGTACCGTGATCCACAACATCGAGCTGCATC
>ERZ832522.554-NODE-554-length-55527-cov-8.806641_pt1 | contig 55527 bp, 44 predicted proteins | sample MGYA00519951_ERZ832522 | MGnify/ENA primary metagenome ERZ832522 (study PRJEB31850, sample SAMEA3708728) | human gut metagenome | biome: human gut; feature: human-associated habitat; material: faeces | place: China | collected 2014 ... | reverse complement strand
TGTTTATTTGTCAAGGTGCTGTTCTTCTTATTGGAAGTATTTCCAGAAGAACTTTTGTTCCTGTCTCTCAGACAGCTTATTGAATTTATCATAAGCAGTTCTGTTTGTCAAGAACTTTTTTCATTTTTTATTTTCAAGCTTCTTTCGAAACCCGGTTGCTTATCACTCGCAGCAACAGTTCATTATTTTATCAGAACTTGCTGTCCGTGTCAAGCAGTTTTTTATTTTTTGAATTTCTTTTCAGAAATCCGTGTTGCTTTCGTTCGCCGCAACAGTCATAAAGTATATCAGGACTGTTTGTCGATGTCAAGTAGTTTTGTATTTTTTTGATTTTCTATTTCCTTTCCATAAATCATTCGCCATAATGCAGCGTAGATTAGAGGGCTAAGCTCTCTAACCCGCTTTACACACAATTCGTGTGCTACGCGGAAAAAAATAGGGCTATCGTGGAACATTCAGAACCACGATAACCCCTGATTTTACTGGATTTCTTAGAACTTGCCAGCGTTAGCAGCTTCTTCTACAGAAACAGCTACAGCTACAGTTGCGCCAACCATCGGGTTGTTGCCCATACCGATCAGACCCATCATCTCAACGTGTGCGGGTACAGAGGAAGAACCTGCGAACTGCGCATCGGAGTGCATACGGCCAAGTGTATCTGTGAAGCCATAAGAAGCAGGACCTGCAGCCATGTTATCGGGATGCAGGGTACGGCCGGTACCGCCGCCGGAAGCTACGGAGAAGTACTTCTTGCCCTTCTCTACACATTCCTTCTTGTAGGTACCTGCAACAGGATGCTGGAATCTGGTGGGGTTGGTGGAGTTACCGGTAATGGAAACGTCTACGCCCTCTTTCCACATGATTGCAACACCTTCTGTTACGTCGTTTGCGCCGTAGCAGTTAACCTTGGAACGAAGGCCTTCGGAATAAGATTTCCGGAATACTTCCTTCAGCTCGCCGGTGTGATAGTTCATCTCAGTCTCTACATAAGTAAAGCCGTTGATTCTGGAAATGATCTGTGCAGCATCCTTGCCAAGACCGTTCAGGATAACGCGCAGAGGTTTCTGACGAACCTTGTTTGCCTTCTCAGCAATACCGATAGCGCCCTCTGCTGCTGCAAAGGACTCATGACCTGCCAGGAAGCAGAAGCAGTCTGTTTCTTCTTCCAGCAGCATCTTGCCCAGATTACCATGGCCAAGACCTACTTTACGCTGATCAGCAACGGAACCGGGGATACAGAAAGCCTGCAGTCCTTCGCCGATTGCTGCTGCTGCGTCAGCTGCTCTTCTGCAGCCTTTCTTGATTGCGATCGCTGCACCTACAGTGTAAGCCCAGCAAGCGTTCTCGAAACAGATGGGCTGGATTTTCTTTACCTGATTGTAAACATCCAGGCCGGCATCTTTGGTGATTTTTTCAGCTTCTTCGATGGAAGCAATTCCGTAGCTATTTAAAACAGCGTTAATCTTGTCAATTCTTCTTTCATAAGACTCAAATAATGCCATGCTTCGTTACCTCCTCCTTTTATTCCTGTCTGGGATCGATGATTCTTACAGCATCATCCACACGACCATACTGACCGGATGCTTTCTCATATGCTGTCTGAGCGTCATCGCCCTTCTTCATAAAGTCTGTCATCTTGCCGAAGTTTACAAACTTGTAGCCGATGATCTGATCGTCTGCATCCAAAGCGATACCGGTTACATAACCTTCAGCCATTTCAAGGTAACGAGGGCCTTTCTTCAGGGTACCATACATAGTACCAACCTGGCTTCTTAAGCCCTTGCCCAGATCCTCCAGACCTGCGCCGATCGGCAGACCTTCTTCAGAGAATGCGGACTGTGTACGACCATAAACGATCTGTAAGAACAGCTCTCTCATAGCTGTATTGATCGCATCACATACAAGGTCAGTGTTCAGAGCCTCCAGAATAGTTCTGCCAGGAAGAATTTCTGCAGCCATAGCAGCAGAATGAGTCATACCGGAACATCCGATGGTCTCTACCAGTGCTTCCTGAATAATACCTTCCTTAACGTTCAGTGTCAGTTTGCAGGCACCCTGCTGAGGTGCACACCAGCCAACACCATGAGTCAGACCGGATATGTCCTTGATCTCTTTGGCTTTTACCCATTTTGCTTCTTCCGGGATGGGAGCACAGCCATGGTTAACGCCCTGTGCTACCGGACACATCTGTTCTACTTCGTGTGAATAAATCATGTGTTATCTCCTTTCGTCTAATGGATGAAATTTTCGTCAGCAGGCACGCCAAAAAGGCGCAAAGCTTTCTTCCATATAAGAGATCCGAAGCAGATCTCCATGAAAAAAGCACCAGCTGTACGCTGATGCTATTTTCTCATACTTTTCGTCAAAAATCCAGTATTTTTTACAAAACACAGAGGTAAAACCTTTGGATTCAAAAATAATCAGGATAAAATCATTCTGTCATTTGCAAAACTGCCGCCGCTGACCTGTTCAAACTTCTCCAGAAGATCTGATACATGCAGCTTTTTCTTTTCTTCCCCTGCCACGTCATAGATAATATGTCCTTCATACATCATAACCAGTCGATTGCCGTGTGCAATTGCATCCTTCATGTTGTGGGTGATCATCAGAGTCGTCAGGTTGTCCTGTCCAACAATCCGGTCTGTTGCCTCCAGTACCTTTGCAGCTGTTTTGGGATCCAGTGCCGCTGTATGCTCATCCAAAAGCAGAAGCTGCGGTTTTTTCAGGGTAGCCATCAGAAGTGTCAGTGCCTGTCTCTGACCACCAGAAAGCAGACCAACTTTGGAGGTCATACGATCCTCCAGCCCCAGTCCCAGCTCTGCCAGGCGCTCCCTGTAAAATTCCCGTTCTTTGCTGCTGATTCCTTTTTTCAAGGTACGGCTCAGCCCTCTTCTCGCCGCAAGCGCCATATTCTCTTCAATCTGCATACTGGCTGCTGTTCCGGTCATCGGATCCTGAAACACGCGCCCTAAATACTTTGCACGCTTATATTCCGGAAGCTTTGTGACATTGACGCCGCCGATCTCAATCGTGCCCTCATCAACCGGCCACACACCTGCAACCGCATTCAGCATGGTAGATTTTCCGGCGCCGTTTCCGCCGATCACCGTTACGAAATCTCCATCATTTAAATGGAGACAAAGGTTATTCAGTGCGGTTTTCTCATTTACTGTCCCCGCATTAAAAGTTTTACTAATGGATTTTAAGTCAAGCACGTCTGGCACCTCCCTTTTTAACAGGTTTGGAAAAATATTTTCGCTTCATATAAGGAATCGCCAGAAATACTGCTACAACCAGCGCTGACAGAAGCTTTAAGTCATTGGAGTTTAAGCCGAGCCACAAAACAACCTGCAGAACTAAGTAATAAATAATGGATCCAAGCGCTACTGTCAGCAGACTGAATGCAAAGTTGCGGCTGATTTTGCCGAATACGACTTCGCCGATGATGACCGCAGCCAGACCGATTACGATCGCACCGCGTCCCATGTTGATGTCCGCAAAGCCCTGATACTGCGCCAGAAGACCGCTGGAAAGCGCTACGATGCCGTTAGACAGCATCAGACCGATGATCTTTGTCAGATCGGTATTGATACCCTGTGCGCGAGACATATTTTCATTGGAACCGGTAGAACGGATGGAGCAGCCCAACTCCGTCCCGAAAAACCAGTACAGAATCGCAATCAGCACAACAATGATAACTGCTACAACAAACAGCGTATTTTTATAAAAAACAACGTTTTTAAGGTAACGCATAGAAACCAGCACGTCATATTTATCAGTAACGAGCGCTACATTGGCCTTGTTGCCCATAATTCTCAGGTTGACAGAATACAAACCGAGCTGTGTCAGAATGCCTGCCAGGATTGCCGGGATTCCCATCGCCGTATGGAAAATGCCCGTTACCAGACCAGCCAGCATACCTGCAACAAATGCGCAGAACAGGGAAAATCCAACGGAATGCCCATTCATCATCATCACGACACAGACCGCACCCCCGGTACACATCGTGCCGTCTACGGTCAGATCTGCCAGATCCAGAATCTTATAGGTAATAAATACGCCGATCGCCATGATTCCCCAGATCAGCCCCTGTGCACAGCCCCCTGGCAGCGCGTTAAACAATGCTACAATATTCACTGTTTCCTCCTCCAGTACACTTTTTTATTTTTCAAATATCGGCAGTCCTGGTTTCGTCACCGATACTTTTTAGTCGTTCCATAAAAAATCGACAAAAAGCGCTGAAGAGGAATTTCTCCCTCCTCAACGCTCTGCAAACCCTCACAGTGACTTGCGATTACTCAATTGCCACATAATCATCCGGCACGGTAATACCGAGTGCCTCACAGTTTGCTGCATTATATTTCTTGGTTACATTCGGAGCAAACTCAACTGCTGTCTGAGATACATCTGCACCGTTTACCAGAATTTCATATGCCATTTCGCCGGTTTTATAGCCAAGGTCATAATAGCTGATGGACAGCGTTGCTACGCCGCAGCCGGAGCAGATACCCTCTTCTCCTGCGATGATCGGAATGCCTGCAGGCTGGCAGATATTCTGGATAATCGTGGTATTGGATGCCGCCGTGTTATCCGTAGGAATATAAAGGACATCACTTGCTGCAACTGCGTTATTTACAACCGATGCAATATCATTAGAGTCTGCAAAGGTATACTCTGTGCATTCATAGCCGTAATCCTTTAAATATTTCTGAATGGTATTGGACTGATAAGAAGAATTCGCTTCTGCAGAGCAATACAGGATGCCGACATTTTTTGCATCCGGAAACAGCTCATGTAGCATGTCCGCCTGCTGATCCAGCGGAGCCAGATCGGAAGTACCGGAAATATTTGTGCCGGTTACGCCTGTCCAGTCATCGATAGAAAGTGCTGTCGCATAGTCTGTAACGCTGGTTCCCAGAATCGGGATCTCATTGGTAGCTGCCGCTGCTGCCTGCAGAGGGGCCGTTGCATTTGCCAGAATCAGGTCAACATCAGAAGATACATACTGGTTGACGATCGTTGCACAGGTTGCCGAATCACCGGAAGCATTCTGCAGGTCAAACTTCACATTTTCCTCACCCAGCAGTTTAGTCAGTGCATCCTGAAAGCCCTGGGTTGCTGCATCCAGCGCTTCGTGCTGTACCAGCTGACAGATACCAATGTTATACACCTTGCCATCTGCTGCTACCGTATCCGCTGATGTATCTGTTGTCTCCTCTGTTGTTGCTGCAGGAGTTTCTGCCGCTTCACTTTCTGCCGGTGCTGCAGTGTTTGCTGTCGAGCCGCAGCCAGCCAAAGATGCCGCGGTCATTGCCAGCACAAGGGAAATTGCCGCTAACTTTTTCATTTTCCGTTCCTCCTCATAATCACTTTTTACGCTTTAACGCGTGCAAGCGTTAATCCATTGAGTAAACTATACACCGCAGGCACTGCTTCGTCAAGTATTTTTTCTATTCTGCTATCACAATCGTTCCCATGCGCCCTTCCAGCTTGCCTGAAAGCCGATTTTCATGCGGGCATGAAATCAACTTTCAGAAAAGCACAATTAAATTTAAAAAAGAAAAGGCAGGGGTCAGCCCCTGTCTTCCTTTAATACGATATGTTCCTGATCTTTGAAAATACTGTTTTCCGGAATAAATCCGCGCACCCGCGAAAGCGGATAAACGTTCGTATGTCTTCCGATTACCGTTCCCGGATTTAACACGCTGTTGCAGCCTACCTCCACGCAGTCGCCCAGCATCGCGCCGAATTTTTTCAGACCGGTTTCGATGTTTTCTTCTGCAGATTTGACAACAACCAGAGTCTTGTCGCTTTTTACATTCGAAGTGATGGAACCTGCACCCATATGTGCCTTATAACCTAAAATGCTGTCCCCGACGTAATTATAATGCGGAACCTGCACTTTATTGGACAGAATGACGTTCTTTAACTCAGTAGAATTACCAACAACTGCGCCTTTTCCGATGATTGCGCTGCCTCTGACAAACGCGCAATGTCTGATTTCCGCTTCCTCATCCACGATACAGGGACCGTTTAAGCAGGCAGTCGGCGCAACAGTCGCGCTTTTTGCCACCCAGATATCCTCTCCTCTTTTTTCGAAGCGATCCTCCGGCAGAGCGTTCCCGAGCGCTTTGATGAATTCCTTGATATAGGGCAGAACCTCCCACGGATACTCATACTGCTCCAAAAGCGGTGCAGCGATTGTTTCTTCCAGATTGTACAGGTTTCTGATCTTCATTGCTTCCATCTTCTTTTTCCTCCTGTTTCTGCCGCCTGAATGTGGCGAACGTTTTGCAGAAAAGCCCTAGCCTTCCGCATTTTCTTTCTTTTCTGTCCTTTTTTTTGCTGTTCCTGCTTTTTTGACAGCCGGTGCGGTTTCTTTTTTCTGGTAAAAACCGGCTATCGCATCGAACTGCTGATATAAGATGGACTGATTGTGCAGCTGTTTAACGATATTCGTCCTCCTGCGTACAAAATCATCCAGTTTATCCATATATTCTCCGGATGTAATCGTCCCCTCCGCAACACCGGTCAGCCCTTTTTCCCAGCTGGCAGTCAGCGCGGGATTTAACAGTGGTCGGATCGAATCTGAAACCACATCGTAAATCATTTCGCCCATCAGCGTCGGCGTGATCGTCTGCGTCTTTTTATTCAACGCCAGATACTCGATCGTGACAAGCTTTTTTAAGATTTCCGCACGCGTCGCAGAGGTTCCGATGCCGCTGCCCTTGATCTGTGCCCGCAGCTCTTCGTCCTCAATAAACTGTCCCGCATTTTCCATTGTCAGGATCAGCGAGCCGGAATTATAGCGCTTCGGCGGCGAGGTTTCGCCTTCTTTGATAGAAAGAGAATGCAGCGGAAGCTGTTCTCCTTTTTTCATAGTCTGCAACACCTTTAAAAATGCCTCGTCGCAGGAAAATTCCTCTTCCTCTCCGCTTTTCTCCTCTTTTTCTTCTTTTTTGGAGCTGAAAAAGGATGGGCGGCTGACGCCCAGATACCCTTCCTGCGTCAGCACCTTAAACGAAGCAAAAAAGCGTTCACCCTGCGGCAGCTGCTGCGATTTTACAAGCACCGTCAGCGATACCTTCTGGGAAATCGCCGGCGGATAAAAGATGCTCAGGAAACGTCTTGCAATCACTTCATAGACCTTTGCCGACGCGGGAGAAAGACTCCGCAGCGCCGAAAAGCCCTGTCCGGTCGGGATAATCGCATAGTGATCCGTGATCTGTTTGTCGTTGACATAACGGGTTTTTGCAATTTTCTGATAACTATTTTCTTCCAGAATCTGCACTGCATATGCGCTGACCGGAGCGAAATTGCGAAGTCCGCCGATATTTTTATGGATTTCCTTTGCAACTGCGCTGGATAAAACACGAGCATCCGTTCTCGGATAGGTCGTCAGTTTTTTTTCATAAAGCTCCTGCGCGATTTTGAGCGTTTCATCCGGACTGATCTTAAACATCCGGGAGCAATCATTTTGCAGCTCCGCCAGATTATATAACAGCGGCGGATTTTTCTGTTCTTTCTTTTTTTCACATTTTTCCAGAAAAGCGCCTGAAAATCCGGGGGACATCGCGCCGCTCGGCAAAATTGCACCCAGCTTTTCCATCAATGCCTCGGCATCTTTTTTTTCCGAAAATCCGTTTTCTTTATATAAAAGCGGTGAAAGGTTCCAGGCACTTCCCTCTACTGCGCGCCATTCTCCCTCGAAGGGCTTTTCCTTTCCGTCGCCCATCGGAATCCCAAAGGCTCCCGTCACACGATAAAAAGGCGTTTTTACAAACGAACGGATTTCGCGTTCCCGGTTGACGACCATGCCCAACACACAGGTCATTACACGGCCAACGGAAATCACCGCGCGGTCGCGGCGCAGGTAGTTTTTGACATGGTTGCCGTATTTTAAAGTCAACGCACGGGAAAAATTGATGCCCATCAGATAATCTTCCTTGGCGCGCAGGTAAGCTGCGTTCGCCAGATTATCATATTCCGACAAATCCTTTGCCTCCCGCACCCCGCGCAGAATCTCTTCCTCCGTCTGAGAATCAATCCAGACCCTGCGGCGCTTTTTTCCGTGAATGTTCGCTTCCTGCTCCACAAGTCGGTAAATATACTCTCCCTCTCTCCCGGAGTCTGTACAGACGTAAATTGTATCGACGTCCGGACGATTCAACAGTGAGCTGACGATATCGAACTGTTTTTTGACGCCCGAGATCACTTCATATTTAAAAGTTTCCGGGATAAACGGCAGCGTATCGACCGACCACTTTTTATATTTGATATCGTACACTTCCGGATAGCTCATCGTAACCAGATGACCAACGCACCAGGTCACAATCGCCTCTTCCGATTCCAGATAACCATCCCTGCGGCTCATCTGATATTTCAGCGCTTTTGCAAACTCCTGGGCCACACTCGGTTTCTCTGCGATAAATAACTTTTTTGCCATACACCTCTGTCCTGCAAAGCAGCGAAAGGGAGGTAGCTTCTACCTCCCGTCGTTCCCTGCTGTATGTCTCTCTTTTATTTCTTTGTGATATATCCCTGTGCTTTGAGCAGCTCTGCGCAAAGCACTGCGCCGCCCGCTGCTCCGCGGACTGTATTGTGGGATAAGCCAACGAACTTCCAGTCGTAAACCGTATCCTCTCTCAGACGGCCGACCGAAATTCCCATGCCGTTTTCATAGTTGACATCCAGCGCAATCTGAGGGCGGTTATCCTCCTCCAGATACTGAATAAACTGTTTGGGCGCGCTGGGAAGCTCCAGTCTCTGCGGCTCGCCGGAAAAATGAACCAGACGGTCGATTAACTCTTCCTTGGTAGGCTTTTTCTTAAACTTCACAAACACAGCTGCGGTATGTCCGTTTAAAACAGGCACACGGATACACTGGCATGTGATAACCGGGCTCTGTGCCGGAACGATCACGCCGTCCTCCACTTTACCCCAAAGACGCAGCGGCTCCTTTTCGCTCTTCTCTTCCTCGCCGCCGATATAAGGGATGATATTTCCCACCATCTCCGGCCAATCTGCAAAGGTCTTGCCTGCGCCGGAAATCGCCTGATAGGTCGTAGCAACCACTTCATAGGGCTCAAACTCTTTCCATGCAGTCAGGACAGGCGCATAGCTCTGAATCGAGCAGTTGGGTTTTACAGCAACGAAGCCTCTCTTGATACCGAGTCTTTTTTTCTGAGATTCGATAACTGCCGCATGCTCCGGATTGATCTCCGGAACCATCATCGGGACATCCGGTGTCCAGCGGTGTGCGGAGTTATTGGAAACAACAGGTGTTTCTGTCTTTGCATAGGCTTCCTCGATCTTTTTGATCTCGTCCTTTGTCATATCGACAGCGCTGAATACAAAATCAACCTGGGATGCTACATGCTCCACATCGTTAACGTTTAATACGATCAGGTTCTTTACCGCTTCCGGCATGGGTGTGTCCATTTTCCATCTGCCGCCGACTGCCTCTTCGTAGGTCTTGCCTGCGGAACGGGGGCTTGCTGCAATGGCAGCCACTTCGAACCAGGGATGATTTTCCAGCAGTGAAATAAACCGCTGACCTACCATGCCAGTTCCACCCAGAATGCCAACTTTCAGCTTCTCACTCATTTTTTCAATTCTCCTCTCCTGTTTTCATCCAGATTGCTCCGGTTGATGGCTGTTGCCTTTCATCCGATTGGAAATTGTGTTTCCATTTCAGATTTATATCAGATAGTATCATATTTTCTACTTTATTGCAATAAAGTAAAAAATATTTTGTCGAATCCGCAGGGCAGCTACGTCATTGCTATGTAACATCGATGCGCAATTGCAGCAGCTTCCGCATATGATAAAGCAGATCATGTCAGGATTAGCCTGCAAAAGAACCCAGTTTCAGGGCAATCCTGCCAGAAAGAAGGGAAAAGCTTATGGACTCTGTCCTTTTAAAAGCACAGGAACTGTCCTATTCCTACCACACCCTAAACGGCGAAACGCCCGCCCTGGATCGGGTTTCCTTCTGCCTTTACCGCAAAGAATTTCTGGCGATTGTCGGTCCCAGCGGCTGCGGCAAATCCACGATTTTGTCCCTGATCGCCGGCTTGCTCACCCCGGGCAGCGGCGGCATCACGTTTTATGGGGAAAATGGTCATCAGCCCGGCATCGGCTACATGCTGCAGCACGATCTTTTATTTGAATGGCGAAACGTCTGGCAAAATGTTACGCTCGGACTGGAAATCGCCCACAAGGATACCGTCAAGAACCTGGAACGCGTTCACAGGATGCTCTCCGACTACGGGCTTCTGGAATTTCAGCATAAAAAGCCGTCTCAGCTTTCCGGCGGCATGCGCCAACGGGCTGCCCTCATCCGCACGATGGCGCTCGAGCCCGATATCCTGTTGCTCGATGAGCCGTTTTCCGCGCTGGATTACCAGACCCGGCTGACCGTTTCCGCCGATATTGCTGCCATGATCCGTAAGGCAGAAAAATCCGTCATCCTCATCACCCACGATCTTGCAGAAGCTATCAGCCTCGCCGATCGCGTTCTCATCCTGTCTGCCCGCCCCGCCCGTGTCAAAGCAGAATTTCCCATTCACCTGACTGCCGCAGACCATTCGCCGCTTGCCGCACGGCGCGCGCCGGAATACGGACAGCTTTTTAATCAGATCTGGGAGGAACTGTCCAATGAAAACAACTGACCAAACACTGTCCGACCAGCAGCTTTTCCTGCTTGCCCACAGACGCCATCATCATTTCGTCCACTTTGCCCGGATTTTTATGCTGCTTCTTTTCCTGACAGTCTGGGAGTTGTTCGCAGACTTCCATATCATCGACAGCTTCTTTTTCTCCAGTCCTTCCCGTGTCGTCGCCTGCTTTGTCCGCATGGTCTCCGAGCGTTCCCTGTTTACCCATATCGGTATCACGTTGACTGAAACGGTCATCAGTTTTTTTCTCGTCGCCCTCGTTAGCCTTTCCACCGCCACGCTTTTATGGTACAGCCGCCGGTTGTCTGAAATTTTGGAGCCGTTTCTCGTCGTTTTAAACAGTCTCCCGAAATCCGCGCTCGCCCCTCTTTTGATCGTCTGGCTCGGCACCGGCATGGATACGATCATCGCCGCCGGCATTTCCGTCGCCATCTTCGGTGCAATCATCAACCTTTATACCGGATTTTTGCAGGCAGATCCCGAAAAGCTTCTCCTGATCCGAACGCTCGGCGGCACCAGACGGGACTGCTTTTTCAAGGTTGTCCTGCCCGCTTCCATCCCGGTCATTTTAAGCAATATGAAAGTCAATATCGGGCTTTCGTTAGTCGGCGTCGTTATCGGCGAATTTCTCGCTGCCAGACGCGGGCTCGGCTATCTGATCATCTACGGAAGCCAGGTACTGCAGCTGGATATGCTCATTACATCCATCCTGCTTTTGTGTATCATTGCGATGGGGCTTTACCAGCTGCTGCAGTTTGCAGAGCACTGTTATAAGAAAAAAGTGTAGGACTGCACAAAGTGCTTTTCTATAAGTTAAAACAGGCATCCGGAAGTTCGCTGCTTCAAACAGCGTTCCGGATGCCTGTTGTCTTCTTTTTGCCGCGCACAGCGCTCCCTGTCAGAAAATCTCCTTCCGGAAGTCTCTTTTTGTAGGAAGCGCGTGTTTACTCCGTTTTCTCCTCTTCCGGCAGGATGACGTGCACGGATAATACTCGCTTTTCTTCCATCTCAGTTACTTCCACATGGGTACCTTTATAGTCGAAGTTGTCCCCAACCGCAGGGATTTTCTTTAACTGTTCCATAACCCAGCCGCCTACGGTCGCCGCCTCGGATTCATCCTCCTCATCCATCAGGTCGAAAAGCTTCTTCACGCTCGCCCGTCCGCTGAACTTATATTCGCGCTCAGAAATCTGCACGATCTCCTGAACGACCTCGTCGTGTTCGTCCCAGATTTCGCCCACCAGCTCTTCGAGGATATCCTCCAGCGTGATCAGGCCAACCGTCCCGCCGAATTCATCCAATACGATCGCGATATGCAGTTTCTTTTTCTGAAGCTCCTGCATCAGCTCATCGATCTTCTGGTTTGCTGTCGTAAACAGTGCCGGACGCATCACTTCCCGGATGCTCGTATCCGTCCCGTAAACCCGATTATAAAAATCCTTATGGTACAAAATGCCGACGATATGATCCAATGTTTCTTCATAAACCGGAAGTCTGGAATAGCCGGTATTTGCAAATACTTCTGCAGCTTCCTCCTGGGTACTTTCCACAGGGATTCCTTCCATATCGATCCGTGGGGTCAGAATATCTCCCGCCTCCAGATCGTCAAAGCTCAATGCGCTGCGCAGAAGGCTTCCTTCTTCTTTATCAATGCTTCCCTCTTCCTGCGCTTCCTCTACGATCGTAAACAGTTCTTCCGATGTAATGCCCTGACTGCCGGACGTTTTAAACAGACAGGACAACAGCTTCTTCCACTGCCCGAACATCCAGTTGATCGGTGTCAGGACGATCCGAAGCCCATTGATCATCGGTGCGGAAAACATAGCGAATTTTTCCGGGGATTCTTTTGCGATGCTCTTTGGCGAAATTTCACCGAAAATCAATACCACAACGGTGATCACCAGCGTGGAAATTCCCGCGCCCATCTCTTCTCCAAGAAGCTTTACAAATAAAATTGTCGCCAGAGAAGAACATCCGATATTGACAATATTGTTACCGATCAGAATCGTCGACAACAGGCTGTCGTAGTTGTCAGAGAGCTGCAGCACCAGTGCTGCCCTCTTGTTTCCCTTTTCTGCCTGATTGCGGATTCTGACTCTGTTGATTGCTGAAAAAGCCGTCTCTGTTGCTGAAAAATATCCGGACAGGATGACACAGATAATAATAATCAGCAGCATGACTCCATTACTTCCCATGATATTATGATCTCCCTTTACTTTTGTTTGAACTTTACTTTAGCAGAAAGAGAGTCATTATGCAATTCTTTTATCAATTTTCGGATGCCTCAGATATTTTCTGGCTGTCTGTAGCGGACGTGGCGGTTGTATTCACATTTTCTGTGCTGCCGTCTGACTTCGGTGTATCTGCACTCTCCTCCCGCCGGTCTGCGTCTGCCGCAGCTTCGCCCTCGCTTTCCTGCTGCCGCTCTGCTTCTGCCGCAGCTTCGCCCTCGCTTTCCTGCCGCCGCTCTGCTTCTGCCGCAGCTTCCTCCTGACGTTTCCGCTCCGCCTCGGCCGCGATCTGCTCCGGTGCTGGCGGGATGTTGTCTGCATCCGTTCCGATCTGTTCTGTTTCAGATGTATTGCTTCCAAGGGCAGGCTGCATCGAAAGCGCAAGTCTCACAAGCTCATCTCTGCACTGCTGTTCCTCCTGTGCTTTTACCTGCGCATGCGCCTGATCGTACAAAATTTCTGCTCCGATAATCTGTCCATCTGCCAGACCACAGGACGGTACATAGTAATCGGTTGACCCCGCCTGCTTGCTGCAGATCAGCACTCTTCTGGTCGCATTTGCAGGCTCCCCGCAGGTATAAATAAACCCCCAGTAAGGTTCCACGCCAGGAGCCCAGTCCACCCAGACCGGATAGCCAGAGCAGTCATCCCGGTGAACATGGTAGGATTCTTCTTTGTAACAGCCATCCTCCACGCTATGCACATGGCCATGTGTCCCGGTATAGCAGCCCCCTGCCGTATCGCTCTTTTCCGTGTGCGGCTGGTTGCCGGAAGCATCCACATGATAATGATACTGATAACGGATCGTACCCGGAATCTCTTCCACGCCAATGACGAGCTTCTGATCAATGTTTAAAATTGCTTCCGCCAGCTGGGCAAATGTTGCGTCCTCGTTTGTGGAAACTCCTTTTGTGAGCAATGCGGACGCCAGCTTTTTCTTACCATTACTCACAGATGTAAAAACCTGATTCATATCCTGTTTCAGGCCGTTGTTTAACTCCTCCAGATAGGATTTCAACTCTTCCGTATTCTGTCCGGCAGATACATTCAGATCTCCGAACTGCTTGGCAAATGTCTGCTGCAGCGTCGTCAGGTTCGTCTGCATCCCGTTGTCCAGCTCACCGATTCTCGTAAACAAGCTTTCCACATTTTTGCCAACGCCGTCAACGTTCTCATTCAGGCCGCTCACATTCTCGCTTAAACCGGAAATATTGTTGCCGAGGCCGTTCACATTCTCGTTTAAACCAGAAATATTATTGCCAAGCCCGGTCACGTTTTTGTCCAGTCCGCTTAAATTCTGGTCAACCCGGTTCATTCTGTTTTCCAGAAGGGCGGAAAGCTCCTGCACTCTCGTCTGCAGCTCTGCTGTCAGCGAACCAAAGGCGGCTGTAATCTGCACCATATCGGATTCCAGCATATTTTTTAAATTGCTCTCAACTAAAGCCAGACTTCTGATTGTTTCCTGTCTGCTTTCCTCAACCTCTTTTAACAGCTGCTTTTGCTGCTCGGTCAGCTGGGTCTGTTCCTGTGTCCAGAGTTCCCGGTTCTTCTCCTCTGTTGTGCGAACTTCCTGCACCAGATTTTTCAGGTTCTCATAAGAAGTGTTCAGGCGGTCCTCCAGCTTGGACACGGTCTGGTTGACAGACTGCACCGACTCGTTGATTCTGTTGATCTCCGTTATAGATTCTTTGTGATCGGTATTGTCCTGTTTTTTCTGGGCATCCATTTCCTGCATGATTCTGGAAATTTCTTCCAACGTCTTTGTGACATCTGTATGGATACTCTCCATATCCGTCCGGATTTCATTTACCTTCGTATGGGTCGTTTTTTCCAGATCGGTCACTTTTCCGGTCATCCCGGACGCATTTTCTTCCAGCCTGTGCTGAATCGTTTCTACCTGCAGCAGACTTTCCTCGCGCTGCGCAAGCTGTGCATTGACCTCGTCAAGCTTTTTCTGATTGTCGGCAATATTCTGGTTTAACTGTTCCAGACTCGTTGCCGCCGATTCCATCTCTCCTTTCAGCGCGCTGCTCACACTGTTCTGCATTTCCTCCAGGGAAATGCTCTCGGTCTTTCCCGCCCTCTGCACGGAATAGCCGATTCCTGCACCGAGTAAAATCACGGCAATTGCCGTCATCGCAACGCCCGCTGCAGCTGCCTGTTTTTTCTGGGAATTTCTTTTTCTGCCTTTTTCCTCTGTTTCAGGGCGAAAGGTCTTTTTAGAATTATTTGATTGCATGGGATTTTTCTCCTCCCACAAGACGACGTCCGACGGATGTATCGGAAGGATACGTCGAAAACATCCGGACGAAATGACGTGAACCAACAGGGTAGAATTCAGGCTTGTCCCTCACCCGGTTTGCGCGTCCAAGGAGTGTCTGCTTTTGCATAAACCTCCTGTCTGACAGCAAAATCTGACTGTCTGTTTGATTTTTTAACTCTGGAAACTGTCGTTGAAAAACGAAAATCAATTTCTGAAAACAATAGCATCCCGTCCGGGGATCTTCTATTGTTTGAAAAAGACTGCAGACCCAATCGGCTATCTGCAAAAGAAATGGAACGTTTTCGTTCCGAAAGGATATTGCCTCCTGCTATTTCTGCATGGGGCGAACTTTCCGAGCTCCTGCTCTGTATGTGTCTGGATGATAGCACGAAAAAAGAGAACCCGTCAAGCGGATTCTCCAATTTTATAAATTGATTATAATTGGGATATAAAAATTTAATGAAAGCAAGTGACGCCCAGATTTAAAAAACGATTCGTGCTGGCACGATAGAGCTTTTGGAATCTGGATGTAGCGGTGCATGGGAAAACGCGATTTCTTCAGGAAATCATCGAATTTCCCATGCGCCGTCACATCTGGTGCCGCACAACGCTGTATTCATCTCCGGAACGGTAATAGGGACAGGCATCAAACGTGCTGCTTAAAAATTTCAGCATCTCGTCCTCGTCCAGATCCATTTCGCAGATATAACATTCATAATCCTCGTCATAGCTGTAATAAGCGCACGCTTCACAGTTTGTCATTTTTTCTGACCGCCTTTCCCTTGAAGAAACGCTGCGGAATTTCAAATACGAACACAATTCCAAGCACAATCGCAACCGCCGCCTTGAGGGCAGAAAATCCGCGGGTAGAAGCTTCATCCAGCTGTCCCGTCACCAGGTAATAGCACGTCCAGTATATTCCGGCTCCAGGCACGAGCGGTAAAATACCGCAGATTAAAAAAATCGTCACCGGGCAACGCTCCCGCACGGCAAAAAAACGGGACATCAGAATAACCAGCACTGTCGCCAAAAAGACAACGACCGCTTCCGACCAAAAGCCCGTCCGCATCCACAAAAAAACATAGACCGCCCAGCCGGACGCTCCGATCAGGCCGCAGTAGGGATAATATTTGGAAGGCACGCCAAATAACGCGCCGAACGCAACCGTGCCGATTCCAGCCGCAAGAATCTGAAGCAAATCCGTCACAGCATGACACCTCCCGTCAGATGATGATAAATGCTCAGCACACAGCCGACGCCTGCCGCCACAGACAAAAAAACAAGCACCGCGTCGATCATGCGGACGGTCCCGGAAATGTAATCGCCGTCCGCGATGTCCCGGATTCCGTTCGTAAATGCGAGCCCCGGCACGAGAGGCATGATGGAACCGCTGATCATATGGCTCATATCCATTCCAAACGGCATATGGATAAACAAAAGACTACACACCGTAATAATAATTCCGCCGCCGATATTTTCCACAATTTTAGAGCATCTGCCGTTTAACCAAAGCAAATACAGATACAACAGACACCCGATCACAAAGGCTGCGACACAGTCCTGCCACATTCCGCCGAACATCAGACAAAAACAGCCGCTGCCAAGACCGGACATCAGCACCAGTGTCCTTTTGGAAGCGCCCGGCGCATTTCGGATCTGTTCCAGCTTTTCCCGGATTTCCGGCAGTGTGTATTTTCCCTCTTCTATTTCCCGTGAGAGCTGATTGACCGCCGCAACCCGATGAAGCTGTGCACCGCGAACCGGAATATGCTCCACCCGGGCAAAGCGTTTCTCATGCTCATCTCCGGACGTCAGAAAAATGCCGTTGCTGAGTACAAAGGCGTTTTCTGACTGTACGCCAAAATGATGACAGATCCGGTCGATCGTCTCTTCCACACGGAATATTTCCGCGCCGTTTTCCAGCAAAATATGCCCTGCTGTCATCGCTGCGTCCAGCACATCCCGCTGATCCAGCTTTATTGTCTGTTCCTCCTGTGACATCCTGATCCCCCTACAAAAAGAGTTTCCTATACGATAAAAATGCGCGCCCAGCTGCTACAATCTCAGGCGCGCATCATTATTCATGGCAATAGAAGCCTCATGCACCGTGCATTCTATTGTGTTATTTTACATGTTTTCCAGAAGCTTGTCTACACTTACCAGCTTTACGCACAGAACAAACAGCTCCGTTGCCTGAACCAGCTCGTCGATCGGAGGGAAGGAAGGGGCGATACGGATGTTGGAGTCATGAGGATCCTTTTTATAAGGGTAGGTTGCCCCGGCACCGGTCATGACAACTCCGGCTTCCTTTGCTTTTGCAACGATCGCCTTTGCACAGCCGTCCAGAGCTTCAAAGGAAATAAAATAGCCGCCGTGGGGTTTTGTCCAGGTACCGATCTCCAGATTCCCCAGCTCTCTGTCGAGGATTTCCAGCACTGCTTCAAATTTGGGACGCAGAATCTCTGCATGCTTTTTCATCTGCGTCTCGATGCCGTGGATATCTTTAAAGTAACGCACATGACGCAGCTGATTTAACTTATCGTGACCGATCGTCTGAATCGTCAGATGTGTTCTTAAATCATCCAGGTTTGCCTTGGAAGCAGAAATTGCAGCGACGCCGGAACCGGGGAAGCTGATTTTACTGGTGGAGCTGAATTTATAAACCATATCCGGGTTGCCAGCCTTTTCACACTCGGAAAGCAGCTCCAGGATAACATCCTGAGGCTCGTCATACAGATGATGTACGTTGTAAGCATTGTCCCAGAAAATACGGAAATCCTTTGCCGCAGGCTTTAAGGCAGCGAATCTGCGGACGGTTTCGTCGGAGTAGGTGTAGCCCTGCGGGTTGGAATACTTCGGTACGCACCAGATACCCTTGATGGCTTCATCCTCGCTGACCAACTTTTCCACCAGATCCATATCCGGGCCCTGGGGAGTCATCGGAACATTGATCATCTCTACGCCAAAATATTCTGTAATCGCAAAATGACGATCATAGCCTGGAACCGGGCAAAGGAATTTTACCTTGTCTAACTTATGCCAGGGAGTCATCCCCATAATACCGTGGGTGAAGGCATGGCTCACTACATCGAACATTACATTCAGACTGGAGTTGCCGTAGATAATGATATTATCTGCAGGCACTTCGATCAGTTCTCCCAACAGACGCTTTGCTTCCGGGATGCCATCCATAACACCATAGTTACGGCAATCAATTCCTGCCTCACACTTCAGATCTGTAAAGCTGTCCAGTACATCCATCATACCCATGGAAAGATCCAGCTGCGCTGCGCTCGGTTTACCGCGGGACATATCCAGTTTCAGTCCTTTACCCTGGAACTCCTTATATTGAGCCTCCAGCTGACTCTTTTCCTGCAGTAACTCTTCTTTGCTTCTGTCTTTATAAGCTGTCATGCTTCCTCCCATTCTGCCGCGTAACCGGCCTTTCATTTGCGAGTTTATTTTCTTTTTTACTCTTCCTTACATTATCCACAATTCAGAAATGCTGTCAAGACGAAACTTTTTTCAAAAAAGACTTGCCAAACCGATGAAATATCAGTATAATATCTATTGTTGGAGTTCTGCCGGAATAGCGCAGTTGGTAGCGCAACTGATTCGTAATCAGTAGGTCGAGGGTTCGAGTCCCTTTTCCGGCTTTTCTTTATAGGAATTTTAATTCATGACAATAGAATGCACGCTCTGCGAGCATTCTATTGTTTAAGGCACTGGTATTCCAGTGCCTTTTTGTTTTCCCAATTCACTCGTAGCTGTCTGTAAACAGATTTTATGCTCGCATAAAAATCTGTTTACAGACAGCTACGAGGGGAGCGCTATTTCATGCGCAAAAGAAGCTGCGCAATCTCATACTACGCTTTATTCCAGCTCGAATGCGCCGGTATAAAGCTGATAATACTTTCCTTTCTGCGCGATCAGCTCATCATGGCTGCCGCGCTCGATAATCCGTCCATGCTCGAGAACCATGATCACATCGGAATTCCGAACTGTGGACAGTCTGTGTGCGATAACGAATACGGTTCGTCCGTGCATCAACGCATCCATACCTTTCTGCACAATCGCCTCTGTTCTGGTATCGATCGAAGATGTCGCCTCGTCCATAATCATAACCGGCGGATCTGCAACTGCAGCACGCGCAATCGAAATCAGCTGTCTCTGTCCCTGGGACAGGTTCGATCCGTTACCGTCGATTACCGTCTGGTAGCCTTCGGGCAGACGTGTGATGAAATCATGCGCACCCGCAAGCCTTGCAGCCCCGATACACTCTTCATCTGTCGCATCCAGCTTGCCATAGCGGATATTTTCCATGACAGTGCCGGTAAAGAGCACCGTATCCTGCAGAATAATGCCAAGAGAACGGCGCAGATCCGCTTTTTTTATCTTGTTGATATTAATTCCGTCATAACGGATTTTGCCGTCCGCGATATCATAAAACCGGTTGATCAGGTTTGTGATCGTCGTCTTTCCGGCGCCGGTCGCGCCTACAAACGCCACCTTCTGTCCGGGCTCTGCGTACAGACTGACATCATGCAGGACGATTTTATCCGGATTGTAACCAAAATCCACTTCCTTCAGGCGCACGTCGCCCGTCAGACGCGTATAGGTCACGCTGCCGTCCGCGCTGTGCGGATGCTTCCATGCCCAGATATCTGTACGCTCGCTGCATTCGACCAGTTCACCATTTTCTTCTTTTGCATTGACCAAGGTTACATAGCCATCGTCTGTCTCCGGCTCTTCATCCAGCAGGCTGAAAATACGATCTGCCCCCGCAAGACCCATGACAACTGAGTTGACCTGATTGGATACCTGTCCGATATTGCCGCAGAACTGTCTTGTCATATTCAAAAAAGGTACGGTAATACTGATGGAAAGTGCCATGCCTGACAAACTCAAGTTCGGCGCGCCGGACAATAGCAGCATGCCTCCAGCAAGCGCTACGACAACATAAAGGATATTGCCCATATTCATCAGAATCGGCATCAGCATGTTCGCATAACGGTTTGCCTGACAGGACATTTCAAACAGCTCGTCGTTGACCCGGTCAAAATCCTTTTTTGTCTCGGTCTCATGACTGAACACCTTGACAACCTTCTGTCCGTTCATGATCTCTTCCACAAAGCCCTCTGTCTTGCCGACTGCGATCTGCTGCTTTAAGAAAAAATGTGCCGAGCTGCTGCCGACCTTTTTGGTAACGACAAACATCAATGCAACGCCACAGAGCACGACCAAAAGCAGCCACATGCTGTAATACAGCATGATTGAAAAAATCGTAACCACGGTGATACAGGAAATCAACAGCTGCGGAATACTCTGAGAAATCAGCTGGCGCAGCGTGTCGATATCGTTAGTATAATAGCTCATGATATCGCCGTGGTTATGTGTATCAAAATACTTGATCGGCAAATCCTGCATGCGGTTGAACATTTTTTCCCGCATCTTCTTCAGGGAGCCCTGTGTGATAATCGCCATTCCATAGGAATACGCATAGCCTGCTGCCAGAGACAGCGCATACAGTACAACCAGGATGAGGACCAGTCTGGTCACCGTCGGCGCTGCCGCCGCCCAGTCCTTCGTCTGCCAGTACTGCTCGACCACTGCGATGATATTCTGCTGGAAAATAGCGGGAATCGAGCTGATCAGTGCATTCAGTACGATGCAGACCAAAACTAACGGCAGAAGTACCGGATAAAACTCGAACAGCATCCTGATCAGACGCTTCATCGTTCCTTTTTTCGCCTGTCCCTTATTTTTCATCAGAATCACCTCCCTTGTTCTGGGAAGTATATACTTCCCGGTAAATCTCGCTCGTCTTGAGAAGCTCTTCATGGGTGCCGATATTGCAGATCGTACCGCCGTCCATGACCAGAATCCGATCCGCATCCTGCACGGAGGAAATTCTCTGTGCGATGATGATCTTGGTCGTTTCCGGAATGTATTCGCGCAGCGCTTTGCGGATCTGTGCGTCCGTCCTGGTATCCACCGCACTGGTCGAATCGTCGAGAATCAGGATCTTCGGCTTCTTTAACAGCGCTCTTGCGATACAAAGTCTCTGCTTCTGACCGCCGGACACATTGCTGCCTCCCTGTTCGATATGCGTATCGTATTGATCCGGGAACTGCATGATAAATTCATCCGCCTGCGCCAGACGGCATGCTTCCTTTAATTCCTCATCCGTCGCGTTCTGGTTGCCCCAGCGCAGGTTTTCCTTGATCGTTCCGGAAAACAGAATATTTTTCTGTAATACGACTGCTACCTGGTTGCGCAGCACTTCCAGATCATATTCTCTGACGTCTTTTCCGCCAACCTTTACAACGCCCTCTGTCGCGTCATAAAGTCTGGAAATCAGTTGGATCAGGGAAGACTTCGAAGAACCGGTGCCACCGATAATTCCAATCGTCTCCCCGGAACGGATATGCAGATCGATATCGGCAAGCGCCATCTTCTCCGCCTGCAGAGAATATTTGAAGCTGACATGGTCGAAATCGATCGAACCATCTTCCACTTCCTCCACCGGGTCTGCAGGACTTGTCAGCGTACTGTCCTCTTTTAACACTTCCACGATTCGCTGTGCGGATTCCGCAGCCATCGTCACCATGACAAATACCATCGAGAACATCATCAGGCTATTTAATATCTGGAAGCTGTATACTAAAAGGGCAGAAAACTGTCCGACGTCCAGATCCAGACCGCCGCTCGTGATGATCGTATAAGAACCAAAGGACAGGACAAAAATCATAACCACATACAGGCAGAACTGCATCAGAGGGCTGTTGATCGCCAGAATCTTCTCCGCGCGGGTGAAATCCTGACAAACCTCTTCTGCCGCATGATGGAATTTTTCTTTTTCGTACTCCTCGCGCACAAAGGATTTTACCACGCGCATGCCCTTGACATTTTCCTGAATCGAATTGTTCAGAGCGTCGTACTTACGGAATACCCGTTTAAACAGCGGGCCTACCTTATGGATCACGGCAAACAGTCCGATCCCCAGAATCGGGATGACCACCAGGAAGATCAGCGCCATCTTTCCGCCCATAATAAACGCCATCGTAAAGGAAAAGATCAACATCAGCGGGCTGCGGATCGCAAGTCGGATCAGCATCATAAATGCCAGCTGGACGTTCATAACGTCCGTCGTCATTCTCGTCACTAAAGACGAGGTAGAAAATTTGTCGATGTTTTCAAAGGAAAAATCCTGAATCCGGTAAAACATATCCTTGCGCAGGTTTTTGGCGAATCCGCAGGACGCGGACGCGCAGACCGAACCGGCTCCGGCTCCGAATGCGAGGGACATAAGCGCCATCACCACCAGAATCAGACCATACCGTGAAATGACGCCCATACCGCTTCCGGCTTTGATTTCATTGACCAGCTGAGCGACTACAAACGGGATGATACATTCCATGACCACTTCCAGAGATACCAGAATCGGTGTCAGGATCGAATCGCGCTTGTATTCCCTGATCGACTTCATCAGTTCTTTTATCATACTTTTTACGTTTGTCTCCTTTCATCTGTGAAATTGCCCGTTCAAACGAGCTTTGTGTCCACCTTTTGCCCCGGCAGGCTATGTATACGCTCAAACCGGTGCGTAAAGAGGAAAAAAAGCGGCGGGCGATAAGGCTCGCACGCCGACTTTTTCTGCTCTATGCAGATATGAAATAATTATACATGGATTTTCTTGCAAGTCAAGTCCCGGACTCCAGATGTACATCCATCTGCGGATACGGAATGCGGATGCCCGCTTCATCGAAGCCGTATTTGATATCCTCCAGCATCGTATAGCGCGCCTGCCAGTAGTTTTCCTTCTTCGCCCAGAATTTCACAACAAGGACAACACTGCTGTCTGCCAGTTCGTCTACGTTGACTGTGATCTCCCGCTCAGGAAGCACATACGGGTTTTTCTTCGCAATTTCCTGCACTGCTTTCCGTGCGCTGCGGATATCAGAATCATACGAAATTCCGACTTTCAAATCCACACGCCGCTCCGCCTCATCCGTCACGTTCGTCAGGCTGCTATTTGCGAGGTTTCCGTTCGGGATCAGAATAATCTGATTGTCATAGGTTGCAAGCTTCGTATAAAAGACAGATATCTGCTGAACAATCCCTTCGTTACCGCCCCCTTCAATGATATAATCTCCGACATGAAACGGCTTCAGCATCATAATCAGGATTCCGCCAATACAGTTACTTAAGCTTCCCTGGATCGCAAGACCGATCGTTACGCCGACCGAACCGATCACCGTCGCAATGCTTGCTGCCTCCACACCAAACAGCTGCAGAATCATGAACACCAGAATCGTATACGAAACAAACTTAATCGAGGAATCCAGAAACTGCGCCGCTTCCTCCGACGCGCTGGAACGCTCCATCGCCCGTCTGATAAAATGCCGGATCATCGCAATCAGTCTGCTGCCGATCGCAAACAGGATGAGCGCCAGCACCGTGCGGACGCCCAGCCCCAGAAGCTTGTCCGGCAGCTCGTTTAAGTAGCGTTCCAGCAGGCTCAGCTGTTTTTCCATATCCTTTAAGGATTCGTCCGGCGCGAGGCTTTCTATCTCTTCGCCTGTCAGCGTCACAGAGGATGTCAAAAATGCTGCGCCGGACATCAGCACCTTCCTCATGCTTTGGTTCCTTTCGTCACTTTCGCGGAAGAGGTAGACTTCTTAGCTACAGAGGCAGGCTTCTTAGCCGTCGGCTCTTTCGGTGCGACAGCCTTCGCGGTCGCTGTCTTTTTGCGGGTCGTGCGGCATGCAGGCTTTTCTTTTTCTTTTCCCTCAAGAATCGCGCTGTCCGCCTGCTCTGCCTTTTCGGTCAGCTCTTCCTTCAGGGTTTTCTTTTTCATGGCAGCTGTTTTCTTCGCAGCCTCTTCCACCGCTTTTTTGGCAGCAGCCGCTTTCCTTACGACCTCTTCTGCTGCCTGCCTTGCCACCGCTTCCTTTTCAGCTGCCTCTTCGGCAGCTTTTCTCGCAGCTTCTTCCTTCTTTGCAGCCTCCTCCGCTGCTTTTTTAGCGATTGCTTCTTTTTTCGCAGCTTCCTCTGCGGCTTTTCTCACAGCCTCTTCCGCCGCTTTTTGGGCAGCCTCGGCGATCTTTCTGCGCTCTTCTTTTTCTTCGTCCGTGTAAGGCGTATAGGCAAAAATGCTCACAGACAGCGGCGCCTGATGCATCAGAATCGAATTTTCCCTGCCGTCGGATGCGATTTCTTCCGCTTCCAGTACATAGGAGTTAATTCTTCCTTTTCCGCCAAAGGCGATATCGTCAGAGTTTAAAACTTCCGTATATTTTCCTTCAAACGGTACACCCACCCGATACTCCGGTCTGTCCACGTTTGCAAAGTTCAGGCATACCAAAAGCGTCTCTTCCTCTTTGTCGCTCTTTCTCAGATAGGAAAGCGTGCATTCGTTTGCGTCGATGCAGTCAATCCATTCGAAGCCGTCCCAGCTGTCATCTTCCGCATACAGCGCAGGGTTTTTACGATACAGCTCGTTTAACCGCTTCACAAACCGGCGCATCTGCTCATGATAATCGTATTTTAACAGTTCCCATTCCACGCCCCGCTCTTCGTTCCACTCGTCGTACTCTGCGATATCCTGTCCCATAAACAAAAGCTTCTTGCCCGGATGCGTCATCATATAACCGTAGCCTGCGCGCAGGTTCGCGAATTTGTCCGCTTCCTCTCCCGGCATCTTGCTAAGCATCGACGCTTTGCCGTGAACGACCTCGTCATGGGATAACACGAGCATGAACTTTTCGGAATACGCATAAACCATCGAAAACGTCAGATCGTTGTGATGATACGCACGGAAATATGGGTCATACTGCATGTAGTCGAGGAAATCGTTCATCCAGCCCATATTCCATTTCATCGTAAAGCCAAGACCACCATCGTTTAAATCGCCCGTCACCTTCGGCCATGCTGTGGATTCCTCCGCGATCGTAACCGCGCCCCTGCCGCGTTTTTGAATCATGCTGTTTGTATGCTTTAAAAATTCGACTGCTTCCAGATTTTCATTGCCGCCGTACATGTTGGCAATCCATTCACCATCCTGCTTTCCGTAATCGAGATACAGCATGGAAGCGACCGCGTCCATCCGGATTCCGTCTGCATGGAACTGCTCCACCCAGTAAAGCGCATTGGCAATCAGGTAGTTGCTTACCTGCGGTCTGCCGTAATTATAGATCAGCGTTCCCCAATGCGGATGCGCCCCCTGTCTCGGGTCTTTGTGCTCATACAGGCATGTCCCGTCGAACCCGGACAGTCCGTAAGCATCTCTCGGAAAATGGGCCGGAACCCAGTCCAGAATCACGCCGATTCCTGCTTTATGCAGCTCGTTGACAAAATACATAAAATCCTGCGGTGTGCCATAACGTGCAGTCGGCGCATAATAGCCGATGACCTGATAGCCCCAGGATCCATCCAGCGGGTGCTCCATAACCGGCATCAGCTCCACATGGGTATAGCCCATTTCCTTCACATAGGAAATAACCTTCGGTGCAAACTCCCGGTAGTTATAATATCTACGGCCATCCTCGGGCTTTGCAAAGGATCCCAGATACATTTCGTAAACGCTCATCGGCTCTTTTTCAGGACAGCTTTTTTCTCGTGCCAAGATCCATGCTTCATCTTCCCAGGCAAAGCCATCGATGTTGCGAACAACAGATGCCGTGTCCGGGCGGAGCTGTTGTCCAAACGCATAGGGATCTGCCTTCAGGTAAGTCAGACCGCCCTTTAATTTCAGCTCAAACTTATAATTCTCGCCCTCTTTAACTCCAGGGATAAAAATTTCAAAAATACCGGAATCCCACAGGCGGCGCATCTGATGTCTGCGTCCATCCCAATGGTTAAAATCTCCTACAACACTGACCCGCAGCGCATTCGGTGCCCAGACTGCAAAATGTACGCCCTGGGTTTTGTCGATGGTCATCATATGCGCACCAAGGATACGGTAAGCTTCATAATGGATTCCTGCCGCAAACCGCGCCGTATCCTCTTTGGTAATGACCGGAGCAAACCGATAGGGATCTTCAAATTCTTCTGTTGTGCCATCTTCCAAAGAAGCCTTTAATGTATAGCCTCCGATTTCCTTACCGCCAACCAGTGCGGCATAATAGCCAGCCTCGTCCGCCTGCTCCATTTCCACGGTCTTTTGACCGGGCAGCTTCAGTTCCATCGAAACAGCGCCCGGATAAAATGCCTGCACCACCGTCGCATTGCCTTCCAGGTGCGGTCCCAAAAGCCGGTGCGGATCGTCCTCCTCCGAATAAATAATTGCCTCTATTTCAGGCCAGTTCATCAGCCTATACAGTTTTTCGTTCATTCGATACCCTCCTGCCGGACGCTTTTGCCGCGCTCCTCTTATTTTTATTTTACCCTTCCCGGGCACAATAGGCAAGGGAAAAAGTCTATTTACAAAAGACCCCGAAGACTGGCACCATACTGCCTTTCTCCGGGGTCTGTGAGTCTCCGTTACAGAACGCCTGCGTTTTACTTCACCACCCGTACGCGGAACACGCCATCGATCGTCTTTAACTGATTGACAATACTGCCGCTTACGGAGGACTCCAGGTCGACCATCGTATATGCAACATCGCCTTTGGATTTGTTCATCATATTTGCGATGTTTAAGTTGTTCCAGCCGAGGACGGAGGAGAACTTCGCGATCATGTTTGCGATATTCTTATGGAAAATCACGACTCTACTTTCTGCCGTGCACACACCCATATCGCAGTCCGGGAAGTTGACGCTGTGGAGAATATTTCCGTTTTCGAGATATTCCTGCAGCTGTCTGACTGCCATAACCGCACAGTTTTCTTCCGACTCCTCGGTCGAAGCGCCCAGATGCGGGATGACGATGCAGCCCGGCTTTCCTGCCGTGACCGGATTCGGGAAATCCGAAACGTAACGGCGGATTTTGCCGGCGGTAATTCCGTCTAACACAGCTTCTTCATCCACCAGCAGATCTCTTGCAAAGTTTAACAAAATCACGCCGTCCTTCATCCGGGAGATAGCTTCTGCGCTGATCATATTTTTTGTGCTGTCCATCAGCGGCACATGGATTGTGATATAATCGCACTGCTCATAGATTTCATTGACATCCAGCACATGTCTGACGTCGCGGCTTAACTTCCACGCCGCATCGACCGATACATACGGATCATAGCCGAGCACTTCCATTCCGAGATGACGCGCCACATTAGCAACCTTGACGCCGATCGCGCCCAGTCCGATGATACCAAGGCGTTTGCCCATCACCTCTGTACCGGCAAACTTCTTCTTCGCTTTCTCCGCATCCTTCGCAATATTTTCATCTTCCTGATTTTCTTTCACCCAGTTGATGCCCGATACGACGTCACGGCTTGCTAAAAGCATTCCGGCAATGACCAGCTCTTTTACGCCGTTTGCGTTTGCACCCGGTGTATTGAACACGACGATACCCTTTTCCGCGCATTTCTCCAGCGGGATATTGTTGACGCCGGCTCCCGCTCTTGCAACCGCTAAAAGTCCATCCGGCAGCTCCATATCATGCATCGATGCACTTCGAACCAGGACGCCTTCCGCTTCTGTAATTTCGTCTGTTTTGATATAATTTTTCGAAAAATTATCGAGTCCGACCTGTGCGATCGGATTCATGCAATAATATTTTCTCATTGAAACCTCCCACTCTGCTTACTGATTCTGCGCTTCAAACTCTTTCATAAAGGCAACCAGCTTTTCCACGCCCTCCATCGGCATTGCATTGTAAATGCTTGCGCGCATGCCGCCGACGCTTCTGTGTCCCTTTAAGTTCTCCAGACCGTTTTTCTTTGCCTCTGCAACAAATTTTGCATCCAGATCGGCATTGCCTGTGATAAACGGAACGTTCATCAACGAACGGTCTTCCTTGCGGACGGTGCCTTTGAACAGCTTGCTTTCATCCAGGAAATCATACAGAATTTTCGCTTTTTTCTCGTTGTATTCTTTCATTGCTTCCAGGCCGCCACGCTTTTGCAGCCACTTAAATACTTTGCCGCAGATGTAAATTCCGTATGCCGGAGGCGTGTTGTAAAGGGATTTCGCATCCGCATGAATTTTATATTTTAACATGGTGGGCGTGCCGGGCAGCACATCTTCTGTAATCAGGTCTTCCCGGATAATTGCGATAACTACGCCGGCAGGTCCAATATTCTTCTGAACGCCACCGTAAATCATGCCATATTTGGTCACATCAACCGGCTCGGATAAGAAGCAGGAGGAAACATCCGCAACAAGGGGTTTTCCCTTTGTATTCGGAAGCGTTTTGAATTTGGTTCCGTAAATGGTGTTATTTTCACAAATATATACATAATCCGCGTCCGGGTCGATCGGCAGATCGGAGCAGTCCGGAATATAGGAAAAGGTCTGATCCTCGGAAGATGCAACCGCATTTGCCTTTCCGTAAATGGAAGCCTCTTTCCATGCCTTTTTCGCCCACTGTCCGGTTATGATGTAATCCGCTACGCGGTTTTTCATCAGGTTCATCGGAATCATCGCAAACTGCTGGCTTGCGCCACCCTGTAAAAACAGCACTTTATAGTTATCGGGGATTCCCATCAGCTGACGTAAATCAGCCTCCGCCTCATCGATGATTTTCTGATAGGTACCGGAACGATGGCTCATCTCCATAACTGACATTCCACAGCCTCTGTAATCAAGCATTTCGTCTGCTGCTTCCTGCAGCACTTCTTCCGGCAGGACAGCCGGGCCTGCACTGAAATTGTACACTCTGGACATTTTTACCTCTCATTCCGCCGCCTGTGCGGCACTTGAATTTTCTAAAAAGCCGATCTGCCCGTTCTTATCAAACATGTGTTTTCGTGACACGGACATTTGGATCAAAAAAAAATGATATCGAATACCGCTCATGCCTGAATAAAAATACGGATACCGACCTTTCGGTCTATTGTACCCGTATTTTTCGCTTTAGTCAACTACTACGTTAATTTATTTGCTTGCAAGGTCATCCCCATCGAAAACCTCGCTGATCGCTGCACCCGCTGGAACCATCGGAAATACCTTATCGTCTTCAGGAATTCTGCAGTCGATGACAACCGGTTTCTGAAGTGCGATTGCCTTTTCAATTGCCGGAGCAACCTCCTCCTTCGCGGTGACGCGGATTGCCGCGCATCCCAATCCTTCTGCTACCTTGCAGTAATCCACTGCATCCTCCAGAACCGTCTGGGAATAGCGTTTTCCATAAAAGAGCGTCTGCCACTGGCGCACCATGCCCAGAACATGATTGTTGATGATGATCTGGATGATCGGAATCTGATATCTGCTGGCTGTCGCAAGCTCGATCAGGTTCATACGGAAGCATCCGTCTCCGCCGATATTAACGCAGATTTTATCCGGGCAGCCTGTTTTCGCGCCGATGCATGCCCCGATACCGTAGCCCATCGTGCCAAGACCGCCGGAGGACAAAAACGTGCGGGGCTTCGTATAATGATAATACTGCGCCGCCCACATCTGATGCTGTCCGACGTCGGTTGTGATAATTGCATTGCCTTTCGTAATGCGGTCTAATTCTTCTATAATATAAGGGCAGCTCAACTGGCTGTCGTCATATTTGAGCGGATACTTTTCTTTTAATTCCAGAATATGCGCTGTCCACTCCGGATGATGCATCTGTTCCATCCGTGCGATCAGCTTTGTCAAAATATCCTTCAGATCTCCGACAATGGACACGTCCGCATGGATATTTTTATTGATCTCAGCAGCATCAATATCGATATGCAGGATCTTTGCATTCTTTGCAAATAAGTATGCGTTGCCGATGACACGGTCAGAAAATCTCGCGCCCAGTGCAACCAAAAGGTCACACTCGCTCACTCCGAGGTTGGAGGTCTTTGTGCCGTGCATACCGATCATACCGGTATAGAGCGGATCGTAACCGTCATACGCCCCCTTTCCCATCAGGGTGTCACAGACCGGAGAATCCAGCTTTTTGGCAAAGGCACGCACCTCTTCTGAAGCGCCAGAAAGAATTGCTCCGCCGCCCAGATAAATATAGGGTTTTTTCGCCTTGGAAATCACTTCCAGCGCGGCATCTAAATCTTCCTGCGTGTAATGTCCGGCACGTTCAACCGATTCCGGCTTTTTGGGTGTATATTCGCAGCTCGCTGCCGTTACATCTTTGGTGATATCTACCAGCACCGGTCCGGGTCTTCCAGATTTTGCAATGTGAAATGCCTTGCGCAGCGTGTCTGCCAGAATATTGACATCTTTTACAATGTAACCGTGTTTGGTGATCGGCATCGTCACGCCTGCGATATCGACCTCCTGGAAGGAATCTTTTCCCAGAAGCGGCAGCGTTACATTACAGGTAATCGCTACCATCGGAACGGAATCCATGTACGCGGTCGCAATGCCGGTAACCAGATTCGTCGCGCCGGGACCACTGGTCGCCATACACACACCGACTTTTCCGGTTGCACGCGCATAGCCATCTGCTGCATGTGCAGCACCCTGTTCATGAGATGTCAGCACATGGAAAATCTCATCGCTATGCTTGTATAACGCATCATATACATTCAAAATGGAGCCGCCCGGATATCCGAACACAACATCCACGCCCTGTTCTTTTAAACACTCTATGACGATTTCAGCACCTGTACGAACCATATCGTCCTCCCCCTTTTTATCTTTATTTCTTAATTTCAAGTACAGCGCCTCTGTTTCCGCTGGTTACCATTTCCCGGTAACGTGCCAGATATCCGGTGGTTACCTTCGGCTCTCTGGGCTGCCATTTTGCCCTTCTCTCTGCCAGCACTTCATCAGAGACCTTCATATCCAGACGATTTTCCGGAATATTGATGCTGATGATATCGCCCTCTTCTACCAGTGCGATGGGACCGCCGACAGCAGCCTCCGGGGAAACATGACCAATCGACGCACCTCTGGATGCACCGGAGAAACGACCGTCCGTAATCAGCGCAACACTGGAACCAAGACCCATACCTGCGATTGCAGAAGTCGGATTCAGCATTTCTCTCATGCCGGGGCCGCCTTTGGGTCCCTCGTAACGGATCACAACGACATCGCCGGGAACAATCTTGCCGCCCTTGATCGCAGCAATCGCGTCCTCCTCGCAGTCAAATACCCTTGCAGGGCCTTCATGAACCATCATTTCCGGTACAACAGCGCTTCTCTTTACAACACCGGTATCCGGAGCCAGGTTGCCTTTGAGTACAGCGATACCGCCTGTCTCAGAATAGGGATTTTCAACCGGACGAATCACTTCGGGATTGCGGTTTACACAGGCTTCGATATTTTCGCCGACGGTCTTTCCTGTTACCGTCATCAGGTCTGTCTTTAACAGTCCCTTCTTATTTAATTCATTCATAACTGCGTATACGCCGCCAGCCTCATTTAAGTCTTCAATGTAGGTCGGACCTGCAGGTGCCAGATGACACAGGTTCGGTGTATGGGAAGAAATTTCATTTGCGATTTCCATGTTCAGCTCTACGCCTGCCTCATGCGCGATTGCAGGCAGATGCAGCATGGAGTTTGTAGAACAGCCGAGCGCCATATCGACGGTCAGGGCGTTTAAGAACGCATCCTTTGTCATGATGTCGCGGGGCTTGATATCCTTGCGAACCAGCTCCATAATCTGCATACCGGCATGCTTTGCCAGCTGGATACGTGCAGAATATACTGCCGGAATTGTGCCGTTGCCCTTTAAGCCCATGCCCAGCGCCTCTGTCAGACAGTTCATGGAGTTTGCGGTGTACATACCGGAACAGGAACCGCAGGTCGGACATACTTTTTCTTCGTATTCCTGCAGCTCTTCCAGCGACATGATGCCTGCTGCCACGGAGCCTACTGCTTCAAACATAGAAGATAAGCTTCTCTTTCTGCCGTGCAGATGTCCTGCCAGCATTGGACCGCCGGAAACAAAAATCGTCGGGATATTCAGTCTTGCCGCTGCCATCAAAAGACCGGGCACATTTTTATCACAGTTAGGGATACATACCAGACCATCGAACTGATGTGCCATCGCCATACACTCGGTGCTGTCGCAGATCAGGTCTCTGGTTACGAGGGAATATTTCATGCCGACATGTCCCATCGCGATACCATCGCAGACTGCGATTGCCGGGAATACGACCGGGGTGCCCCCCGCCATTGCAACGCCGAGCTTGACCGCTTCTGTAATTTTATCCAGGTTCATATGTCCGGGCACGATTTCGTTATAGGAGTTTACAATACCGATCAGCGGTCTGTTCTTTTCCTCCTCTGTCATGCCCAGAGCATTCATCAGACTTCTGTGGGGTGCCTGCTGGACGCCTTTTGTTACATTATCACTTCTCATTTGTTCGTTCCTCACATTCTGTTATCAAAAATTAAATCCGCTCTGCAAGCAGATCGCCCATCTTGCTGCATCCAACCAGTGTACACCCCTCGGACATAATATCTCCGGTGCGGTAGCCCTCTGCCAGAACCTTGCGAACCGCTTCTTCCACTGCTTCTGCCTCTTTATCCAAATCAAATGTGTAACGCAGCATCATGGCAGCGCTCAGCACAGTTGCAATGGGATTTGCGAGATCTTTGCCCGCGATATCCGGCGCACTGCCGTGACTGGGCTCATATAAGCCGAACTTTGTATCGTTTAAGCTTGCGGAGGACAGCATACCGATCGAGCCGGTCACCATGCTCGCTTCATCCGAAAGAATATCGCCGAACATATTTTCGGTCAGGATCACATCGAACTGCGCCGGATCCTTGACCAGCTGCATCGCACAGTTGTCCACGAGCATATGGGACAGCTCCACGTCAGGATAATCCTTTGCCACCTCTTCCACCACGCTTCTCCACAGTCTCGAAGAATCCAGCACATTTGCCTTGTCCACACTCGTCACTTTGCCTTTTCTCTTGCGCGCTACATCAAACGCCTTGATGGCGATTCGACGGATTTCCTCTTCGGTGTAGGTCAGAGTATCGACTGCCTTACGCACGCCGTTTTCTGTCGTCGTATGGCGCTCGCCAAAATACAGACCGCCGGTCAGCTCTCGCATAATCAGCATGTCAAAGCCTGCCCGGCTGATTTCTTCTTTTAACGGGCACGCGCCTGCAAGCTCCGGATACAAATAAGCCGGTCTTAAATTTGCAAATAAGTTGAGTGCTTTGCGGATCTTCAACAGACCTGCTTCCGGACGCTTTTCCGGAGGGAGCTTGTACCAGGGGGAGGTGTTGGTATCTCCGCCGATGGAACCCATCAGAACCGCATCTGCCGCCTTCGCTGTCGCAATCGCCTCATCTGTCAGCGGTACGCCGTGCACATCAATCGATGCGCCGCCCATCAAAATCTCCTTGCGTTCTATTTCATGGCCGAATTTCTTCGCCACCTGATCCAGTACTTTATTCGCCTGTGCTACAATTTCCGGTCCGATTCCATCGCCCGGAATGCATGCAATCTGTAATTTCATCGAGCTGTTCCTCCAATACTGCGCCCAATTGTAATTGAGCTGTTCTTTCTAAGTTTAACGTAACACTGTATATTTTTCAATACAAACAGGAAAAAAGCCATATCGGTTTGATATGGCTTTTATAACTTGAGGGAATGAATTTCGTGTTTTCCATTCTTTTCTGATATAGGTTTACTGCTTTCGCGGGGCGGCTTTCTCGCCAGGCGTTTTCTCATCATGATACAGCATCCACGAAGTCACGAAGCTGACCACAAACGCCACCCCGATCACAAGGGTATATTGCAGCGTATCATCCGTCGTAATCAGATATCCAAACAGTCCGGTTACGCCATAAGCTGTCGCTCCAATTCCTGTCCATCCGGCAATCAGTGCACCGCAGGCCCCTCCGATCATTCCTGCCACAAACGGTTTCATGTAACGGATATTGACACCGAAAATCGCAGGCTCGGTGATGCCTAAAAATGCGGACAGCGAAGACGGCAGCGCAAGGGCCTTTACCCTGCTGTTTTTGGTTTTTAATGCCAGAGCAAGCGCCGCTGCACCCTGACCGACATTGGCTGCCGTCGCAATTGGCATCCACGTATTTAATCCGCTTTTTGAAATCAGTCCCGCTTCCAGCGCGCTATACATATGATGTACACCCGCTACAACCGTCGGCGCATAGACAGCGCCGCACAGTGCCGCACCGATTCCAAAGGGAAGCGTAATCAGCCACTGAGCGCCTGCCAATACACCGTTTTCCACCCAGGAAAAAACAGGTCCAAAAATTGTCAGGGTCAAATACCCAGTTACAAGAACCGTCACAAGCGGTGTCACAAACAGGTCGATCATTTCCGGAACGATCTTGTGCAGTTTCTTTTCCAGCATGCTCATAAACCATACTGCGATCACAACCGGAATGACATGTCCCTGATAGCCGACAAGCTCGATCTGATATAACCCAAACCATGCATTCAATTTGGGAATACTTTCTGCACCTACAACACTCCATGCATTCATCAAATCCGGATGAATCATGATCATACCGATAACTGCACCAAGATACAGATTTCCGCCAAATACCTTTGCCGCGCTGATCGCGATCAGGATCGGCAGAAAAACAAATGCCGCATTCGAAAACAGGTGAAGGATCGTATATGTACCGGACTGCTCCATTGCAGGATAAACCTCACAAAGTCCTTCCAGAATCCCCACCAGCAGACCGCTCGCTACGATTGCCGGAATGATCGGAATAAATACATCTCCCAGTGTCTTTACTGCACGCCTCCAAAGGCTCGTCTTTGTGCTTGCTGCCTGTCGGACTTCTTCCCTGGAAGATGCGCTGATGCCCGCGATCTGGATAAATTCGTCGTAAACCTTGTTGACCGTTCCTGTCCCGAAAATAATCTGCAGCTGTCCGGACGCGAAAAAGACTCCCTTCACACCGTCGATTGCTTCGATTGCTTCCTTGCTGCACTTGTCATCGTCTCCGATGACCAGACGCAGCCGCGTCGCACAGTGCGCAGCGCTGATGATGTTTTCCCCGCCGCCTATGTTGTCACAGATTTGCTGTGCTGTTTTCCTGTAATCCATGGTACCCTCCGCCCTCTGTTTTCACGACATTTTGTAAATTCACGTTTTCGCCAAAAAGAGTATACATCTTTTCAGGCAACTTATACAAGCAGCTCCGACAATCCTTTTTTTAGATTGCCGGAGCTGTCTCTACGTCTTTATGAAATTGAAATCACTCCTCTTCGTCTACAGATTTTGTTTCTGCAACTGTTTCTTCCAAAGTGCTTTGCGCAACATTCTCCCGGATTTTGATATCGCCGTTTTCTGCGGATACCCGGATGACAGCACTGCCGGGTGCCTGTTTTCTGTACTCTACTGCGTCTCCGTTCTCATTTTCCATCATCTCATATCCCGAAAAATAAATTTTACCATATTCTGTGCGGAGATCATATCCATATGCATCCGCCTTCTGCATTCCGTATATGTTCGTATCCCCGTAACTGTTTTTTACATCCAGCGTGCCCTGCGTTCCTGCAAAAACAGTTACCGAACCATTCTCCGCTTCCAAAGATGCCTGTGCGCTTTCGATACAGCCAATGTTCAGCTCTCCATACAAACCGGTGATTTCTACCTTATTACCGGTCAGATTTCCGGTCTTGATGTCACCGTCTTCGTCGTAAATACTCAGGTCAATTCCGTTCCAGTCCTCCATTTTAATCTCACCATAGCTCGTCTTTACAGAAAGCTTCTCTGCAGAAAGATTCGCTGCAAGATCGATATCCCACGGTGCATCGACCGAAACCTCTTTCAGCCTGGCACCCTTCGGCACTGTGATTTTCACATAAGGATCATCCTGCCGCCGTTCTCCTTCTTCTCCCCAGAGCCGGAAATACCACCGATTTCCTTCCTGCGTTTCCCCGAAATCACCTTCTTTCACTATGAGTGTTCCATTCTCCACCTGACACACCGGTTCTTCCCGATCGCCTGCCAGAAGATATTCAACACTATAAGAATCGCCTTCCTCCAAAGAAAACTCTCCGTATTTCAGATCCACCTCAATTTTTTCAAACGCTGCCAGCTGCTTCTGTCCGGCATAATCCTGTACCGTCTCCGGGCAGGCTGTTGTCTCTTTCAAATGAATTCCTTCGTTATCCAGATAAAACACCGGGCTTCCTCCCATCGCAATTCCAATGCCAATACAGATGCCGCCTGCTGCCAACAGACCTGTCGAGATCAGAAGCGTCTTTTTCAATGTTTTATTTTTCATCGCTGTCCGTCTCCTTTCTCTCCAGCAGGTGAAATCCGTTGCTGTCCGTTTCAGCAGCAGATGTGCCCGTCATCTGTTCGCCGGGCGCTGCCTCAGGTTCCGGCTCTGCGCTGCCGGCTTTTTTCTTTCCGCCAGCCTTGCTGCGGATCCATAAAATTCCTTTCCAGATCAGCCACACCAGTCCGATCAGCAATGCTGTGCCCAGGATTGCTGATCCTGTCATCATAAAGCCGCTGCCCAGAATCGCAAAGCCGCTGCCAACCGCATGAAACATCGAAACAATTCCTGTCCCGATGAAAAACAGTCCGCCCAGAAGCAGTGCTGCCAGCACAAGGATCATTCCGATGCCGCAGGCTGCGCTGCAGGCCAACAGACCGAGCACGCAGGCACCCAGTGCTACTGCAATGCCTACTGCAGCGGCAAGCAGTCCGATCCCTACCGGGACCACCACCGGCAGGGCACATAATCCGAGGAGGATCACCAGCACGATCTGCCAGGGCTTCCAGTTTGATTTTTGCTGTGTTACAGATTGTTTTGTTTTTGTTTCGTTCATTGCTATTCCTCGCTTTCTCTTTCTGAGTACAAGCATACCGACACAACAAAAAAAGCTCCCGTCGAAACTGTGGAAGCTTTTCCAAAACAATTCTTAAATTTTTCTAAATCGCAGTTTGACGCGTCGTCCCTCTCTCCTCTATACGAAAACCCATTTTAATTTCTTTTCCGGCAGGATTTCCATTCATCAGCTCCAGCAAAAGCCGCGCCGCCTCCTGTCCGCTGGTCTGGTAAAAAAAGTGCACGCTGGAAAGCTTCGGCGCAACGATCCGCCCGGAAACCGTGTCGCCCACACCGGAAATCGCAACCTGCTGCGGAATCCGGATCTGATGCTCCTGCAGCCAGCCAAGCGCGCCGAGGGCTACGGAATCCGTTGCCCCAAATACTGCATCAATCTCCGGATGCCGCTCCCATAAACGTCCCATTGCCTCATAGCCGCCCTCCACAGAAAAAGCACTTTCCTCATAAAAGCTGTTGTCCCAGTCTATTCCCTTTTCTTCCAGAACATCCAGAAATCCACGGAAACGTTCTTCCCCGGTTGCATGGTCCCGCTTCGTCACGCCAAGATACGCAGGATGCTTCGCATCCTTTAACATCATACGCGCGGATTCCTTTGCTGCAAGATAATCATCCTGATAAACGCAGCTGTATCCTTCCAGCTTCTGTCCCAGCACCACGACCGGAACCTGCAGCGCGCGCAGTGCACGCTTGTGGGCCGGTGTGAAAATCGTCCCGATCAGGATAATCCCGTCCACCTGATTTTCAGAAAAGAGCTTTAAATACTCCACTTCCTCGCGTTCCTGGTTTTCCGTGTTTGCCAAAAGCAGCCAGAAGCCCGCCTGCTTTAACTCCTTGCTGATCCCGGAGATCATCCCGCTGATGGATTCGGAATTGATCTTCGGGATAATCACACCGATCTGCTTCGTCTTTTTGGTACGCAGCATCTGTGCCTGCGCAGACGGTTTATAACCCGTCTCCTCGATCACCCTGCGGATCTGCTCCCGTTTTTCTGCACTGACATAGCCATCGTTAAAGTAACGGGAAACGGTGGCCCGGGAGACATTTGCCAACTTTGCAATTTCATTTATGTTCATTTCAAAAAATCCATCCTCAATCTCTGCAGCATTTTTCTTTTGTGAGATTGATCTCAGTATAACATTCCGTCTGAAAATCTGCAAGCAGAATACAGCGCCTTATCCCAACACCTCCCGGTATACGCGCAGTACATTTTCTCCCATGACCTTATCACGCTGTCTGGCGGTAAGCCCTGCCTTTGCAAGCGCATCCTCCAGAACCGGCATTGCGTCTGCGCCCGGGAGCTCTGCATGGGTCCGAATTCCGTCAAAATCGCTGCCCAGTCCCAGGCAGTCCTCTCCGCCGACTTTTATGATATGTGCCGCATGGCGTGCCACGTCTGCAGCTGTGCCCGGATAGTCCTTTTGGGCATTTAAAAAGGACGGACAGAAGTTCAGTCCGGTCACACCGCCTTTTTCTGCCAACAGGCGGATCATGTCGTCCGTCAAATTGCGCACCGCCGGACAGATTGTGCGGGCATCGGAATGGCTTGCGACAAAGGGACGCTTCGCATGGGACGCCACGTCATAAAAGCCCGCGTCCGACAGATGGGACACATCCACGATCATTCCGAGCCGCTCCATCTCTTCCAGAAATAAAAATCCGAACTCTGTCAGCCCATCCTTCGTATTCGGAACCGTCCTATCCGGCTTGCCATCCCCGGAAATGGCAAAATTCGGAAAACCGATCTCGTTTGGAAAATTCCAGGTCAGCGTCAACATCCGGACACCTCTGTCATAAAATTCCCGCAGCTTTTCCAGGCTGCCCTGACACACCGCACCCTCTTCGATTGTCAAAAGCGCGCTCATGCGCCCGTTTTTCTGATTTTCCAAAATGTCGTTATAGCATCTGACCTGACCAATCTGCTCCGGAAACAGTGCCATCTGCCGATCAAAGCAGTCCGCCAGTGTCAGCGCCTGCTGATATGGATCTTCACAATTTTCTATACAGACGAACAGTGCAAAATTCTGAAGCAGGTAATCCCCCTGTTTCATCTTATCCAGACGAATATGCAGTCTGTTGTCCTGCAGTGTCCACCCTTTTTCTTTGTTTTCATAAAGTGCTGCGATCGTGTCGCAGTGCATATCAACAACTTTCATAAAATCCTCCATTCCGCAGGCGCTTTGTGCCGAAGGTGTCGCGTGGAAAACGTCCAGTTTGGCTCTGCGATCCCAGCTACTTTGTGATGCCTGCGTCACAAATCGCTGTGTGACGAAAAAACCGGAACACACGTCCTGTGAGCCTATCACATGCGCATATTCCGGTTCTTTTATCTGTCTCTGAAATTCGTCTTATTTCTTCTTTGTATCTGCAGGTGCTTCTGCGTCAGCCTTTTCCACCTGTACGATCGCGCTCTTCTGCATCGGAATACGGCAGTTTTTGTTGTTGCCGAACTCGACGATAACGGTATCGTCTGTGATGTCGATGACGATTCCGTAGAAGCCGCTGGTGGTCAGAACACAATCACCGATCTCCAGAGTAGAAAGCATTGCGCTGGTCTTCTTCTGCTCTTTCTTCTGCGGACGATACAGTACGAAGTAGAAAAATACACCAAAAACTACCACATACATTAAAATAAGCGGAATCATGCTGCCTGCGCTTGCTGACTCAGATGCTGTCAGTAAAATACTCATTTTCTATATTCCTCCTGGTTTATAAAGTAAAACCCTGCCCTGCAGGATTCTCCATGCCCGGTCTCTTTACCGTAGCCTATTTTCCATCATACACAATTCTTTGCATGCCGTCAAGTTTTCGCTTCTTATATGCTGCAAATTCTCCCTTATCCAGTGCATCCCGGATTTCTGTCATCATTGTATTATAGAAATACAGGTTGTGCATGACGCACAGGCGCATGCCCAGCATCTCTTTTGCTTTTAACAGGTGACGGATATAGGCTCTGGAATACCGTCTGCAGACAGGACATTGACACCCTGGCTCGATGGGCTGCATATCCAGCTCATACTGCGCGTTGAACAGATTGATCTTGCCGAAGTTTGTATATAGATGTCCATGACGTCCGTTTCTGGTGGGATATACGCAGTCAAAAAAGTCCACGCCGCGTTCCACTGCCTCCAAAATATTTGCAGGTGTACCGACTCCCATCAGATAGGTCGGTTTGTCTACGGGCAAGTAGGGAACTGTCTCTTCCAGAATATGATACATTTCCTCATGAGTCTCACCGACTGCAAGACCGCCGACCGCATAACCGTCCAGATCCAGGTCTGTAATCCGTTTGGCATGCTCTACTCGGATATCCGAGTAAATTGCACCCTGGTTAATGCCGAACAAAAGCTGCTGCTTATTGATCGTATCGTCCAGGCTGTTCAGGCGAGCCATCTCTTTTTTGCAGCGTTCCAGCCATCTTGTCGTCCGGTCTACGGAAGGCTGCACGTAGCTTCTCTCCGCTTTTGCAGGCGCACACTCATCGAATGCCATTGCAATGGTAGATGCGAGGTTTGACTGAATCCGCATACTCTCTTCCGGTCCCATGAAGATCTTATGCCCGTCGATATGGCAGCGGAAGGTTACCCCCTCCTCTTTGATCTTCCGCAGACCAGCCAGTGAAAACACCTGAAATCCGCCGGAATCGGTCAAAATCGGCTTATTCCAGCTCATAAAGCGATGCAGTCCACCCATCGCCTTGATCTTTTCATCACCGGGACGCACATGTAGATGATAGGTGTTGGAAAGCTCCACCTGTGTGCCCAGTCCTTCCAGATCCTCCGTAGAAACCGCACCCTTGATCGCAGCAACGGTTCCGACATTCATAAAAACCGGTGTCTGGATCGTACCATGCACAGTTTCCATTACCGCACGTTTTGCACGTCCCTCCTGTTTCAATACCTTGTAGGTCATCTTTTCACTCATCTTAATCTCCATTCCAGATTTTCTTTAATTTATCATCCGCTTTTTGGAAAAAGCCTGCGATCGCCGTACTTTTTTCAAAGGGTGCAAACAGTTTTTGCCGAAGCAGCTCGATCGCTGTACATACCAGGTAGATCGCTGCTATCACCCCAATACAGGCAAAGGGCAGATACCAGTGTCCAAGCCAGGCAGCGCCGTCGATTTTCGTCCAGAGGCTCTCCCGGATATAGTAGTGATCATGGATCAGGTAAACGCCAAAGGACGCACCTGCAATCCGATTGATCAGGCCTGCGCCTCTTCCCGGTGCAATCCTCAGATTCAAAAATGCAAGAAACAAAAAAATCGACGCAGCTGTCACCAGAATCGAGCTATAGACATAAAACACACTATACCCCCACATCAGATCGTCCAGAAAGCTGATCGCGCCAAAGGGAGAGGAAAGCAGTGCCTCGATCACAAACCGGCTGAGGGGAATCAGCAGGGAGGTTCCAACTGCAGGCAGAAACCATTTCAGGAATTTCCCATCCGGCTGATAATACAGACGGATATAGGCTCCGCACAGATAAATCGTCAAAAACCACGATATACTTACACCGCCGGCGGTATTAAGGGCCGAAGAAAAATAAAAAATGTTTGGCCACACAGACACCAAAGCCAGAGCCAGAGCACACGCACAGGCAAGCTGACGCTTCGTCAGTGCCAGGATCAGCTTATTCATCACCGGTGCCAGCACATACATTCCTACATACATGGAAACAAACCAGTAAAAATCCGATGAGATCGGTAAAATCGAATAGACCAGATATTCCAAGTCATGGGGTACATCTGTAAAAATCCAATAAATCGCCGTAATTCCCAAGGCATAAAACAGTACCTGAACCGCCAGTTTTACAAGCTTCCAAAGGCTGAATCTCGATTCCGTCAGAAAGTAGCTGCTGATCAACAGATACAGATTGATACAGGTAAAGGAAACGCCAAACAACGTCCAAACCAGATAATAAGAAGCAGTCCCCCTCTTCGCAGCTCCGATCAGATTTCCATGGTTCATCAGGTGTGCCGTCACAACAAATACCATGGCGAGAAGCCTGAGAAGCTCCAGATTCGCCTGTCTCGTTTTTTTCATAAATCAGATATACCCCGTTTCTCTAGAAAATCGTTTTCACCATGCATAGATAAAAATTAGTATAACAGATTCCCTTGTATCCGTCAAAAAAATGTTTTATACTATAGGGAAAATTCCCTTATCGAAAGGAGTGTGTTTCATGTCCGGTTCTGTTTTTGGCACCATTTTCCGCGTTTCCACATGGGGGGAATCCCATGGCAAGGCGATCGGCGCTGTCATAGATGGCTGTCCGGCAGGTCTTCCCTTATGCGAGGCGGATATCCAGCCTTATCTCGACAGGAGAAAGCCCGGCTCCGGCAAATATGTCACTCAACGAAAGGAGGCTGACGAGGTTCAGATCCTCTCCGGCATTTTCGATGGAAAAACAACGGGAACTCCGATTTCCCTGCTCGTCTATAATACCTCTCAGCGATCCTCCGATTATACGGAAATCGCCCAGAACTACCGCCCCGGACATGCAGACTACACCTTTGATGAAAAATACGGCTTTCGTGACTATCGCGGCGGCGGTCGTTCCTCCGGAAGAGAAACGACCGGACGTGTTGCCGCCGGTGCAATCGCCATAAAGATCTTAAACCGGCTCGGTATCGATGTCTGCGCCTATACCCGTTCAATCGGTCCTGTTTCCATTCATCCGGATACCTTTGACCGGGAAGCAATCACTCAGACCTCTACTGGTATGCCGGATAAAAAAGCTTCCGCCGACGCAGAAGCTTTTCTCGAAACCTGTATCAAAAATCAGGATTCCTCCGGCGGTGTGATCGAATGCTGTGTGACCGGTCTTCCTGCCGGGATCGGCGATCCGGTCTTTGACAAGCTTGATGCAAGGCTTGCTTCAGCGATCATGTCCATCGGTGCAGTCAAAGCTGTTGAAATCGGTGACGGCATCGAGGTTTCTTCCCGCAAAGGCTCCGAAAACAACGATGCCTTTTGCATAAAGGATGGACAGGTTTCCAAGAAAACCAACCACGCCGGCGGTATTTTAGGCGGCATCAGCGACGGCTCTCCCGTCCTTCTGCGCGCTCATATCAAGCCAACTCCATCCATCTTTCAGCCACAGCAAACCATCGGCCGTGACCATATGGAACGTACGCTGCAGATCAAGGGACGCCACGATCCTGTCATCGTTCCCCGCGCAGTCGTGGTTGTAGAAAGCATGACAGCCCTGACCATACTGGATCTGATGCTGTCCAATATGGGGGCACGAATGGATCATCTTGAAAAAATCTACACGAAATAAGCACTTTTGTTTTCTTTGGCAGAAGCTCTGCACCAGCTGCAACGCCAATGATTTTTCTTTCCTATCAACACGCGTTTCAAGGCGCACCCATAAAAATTCCCCACCGGCCTTTGCCGATGGGGAATTTTCTGATTCTATTCTTCTTCCAGTCTGTGGAAAATAACGCAGTTAGGCTGATCCACCTTGATCTCCGGCCCGTTCATAACGATCAATCCGGTATCCGGGTGCACTGTAAAGAATGTCATTGTATTCGATTCGTGATTTAAGGAAACCAGATGTCTATTATCCGGGAACAGCATCGCATCCTTCGGATATTCTCCACTGATAGGCAGACAGAACAGTTTCGTCAAAAGTCCGGTCTTCTGGTCAATCTTGTACATTACGACGCTGTTATCTCCCGCATTGGAGCTGATCAGATACTGGAAATCCTCCGAAAGATTCAGCGCACTCGCTGCGGAATTACTCGCATGATAATCGTTGACTGTGGAGATCGTCTGTATCTTTTCAAAGAACGGATTGCCCTTTTTTTCTTCATAGGTATAAACATCTATGATATTTTTCAGTTCATGAACGATGTAAAGAATCCTTCCGTCCCTGCTGAATTTGATATGACGGGGTGCAGATTCCATTTCACTGCGGATAACATCTGCCAGTGTCAGCTTACCGGTCTGATGGTCGAGGCGGTATACCTTGACATGATCCATGCCAAGATCTGCTGCACACAGATAGTGATTGTCTCTCGTCATCTTCACACAGCTGACGTGGGGACGGAAATTCCGCTCTGCAATACTGCCCAGTCCACGATGGAAAATCTCATCCGTAATCTCTCCGACACTGCCGTCCTCCTTCAAACGCAGCGCTGTGATCTTGCCGTCATGCCAGCCTGCCACGAACAGGAAACGATCTTCATAATCTGTGGAAAGATAGCAGCCGCGCATGCCATTAATGCCCGCCATGTTGATCGGTTTTAAATGTCCATCCTTTAAAATTTCATAGGATTCCACACCAAAGTCTGTAATGGAATACAGCCATTTACGGTTGTGCGAAATCGTCAGATAGGATGAGTTCGTAATCTCGACACGATCCTTTAATGTAAATCTTCCATTTTCTACATCTACATCATAAATCGTAATACCATGATTGTCTCCCATTGTATAGGTAGAGACATAGGCAACGTACTTTTTCTGATTTGTCATGTTCAAACCTCCTGCGGCAAAAATGTTCTGCTCATTTATTTTACCATACCTGTCCCGTTTTTGTTAATCCCTTTTTCACTTTTCGTTCCAGTTCCATCCTTGCATTCACAACGAACCCTCCAAAACCGTTTTTTGGCGCCTTGTGGTGGTCCCGCACAGGGACAGGCTGCGATGCAGCCGCAGACCGTTTGAAAGCGCCGGTACTTGGGCAGCGTGCTTTGCTGCCTTATGTACCGCTGCGCTTTCATCCGAGCGAAAGCGTGTCTGCGCGCACGCAGCCTGCCCCTGCGCGGGAATAGCCCAAGGCGCCAAAAATCGCCCTAAAATGGCGTTCTGCCTGCACCCGCGAAAAAACTATGTAAAATATTATTTTCCCCATTGACAGACCCGTCAAAAAACGTATAATAAAGCTCAGTGCGTTTGTTTAGTATCATTAAACTTTTTGTTTAAAATAACTATGAAGGATCAGACATGAAAATCGGAGCAAAGGTAAAGGAACTGCGAGTGCAAAAGGGACTGACACAGGAGGAGCTGGCTGACCGGACAGAGCTTTCCAAAGGCTTTATCTCTCAGCTGGAGCGGGATCTGACCTCTCCTTCCATCGCAACCCTGATGGACATCCTGCAGGCACTGGGAACAGATTTAAAGGATTTCTTTAATGAAGAACCGGAAGAGCAGATCGTTTTTAAAGAAAGCGACTACTTTGAAAAGCTGGACGAAGAATACGGCAACAAAACCGAATGGATCATTCCAAACGCCCAGAAAAACATTATGGAGCCCATCCGCCTGACGCTTGCACCGGGCGGCAGCACCTATCCGGACAACCCCCACGAAGGGGAAGAGTTCGGCTATATATTAAGCGGCAGCATCACGATCCATATCGGCAAAAAGAGCTACCGCGCCAAAAAGGGCGAATCCTTTTATTTTACGCCTAAGTCGACACATTATATTTCGGCAAGTAAAAAGACGGGAGCAAGCCTGATCTGGGTTTCCAGTCCGCCAAGCTTCTAATGCTTGAAGCTGACGCAAACTATAAACACACTGTCAGGAAAAGTCGTCTTTTGCGCTGACATTTCATTATTTGAAGGAAGGGACAGTATCCGCTGTCGGATACCGCATGGGAGAAGTACCAATGAGCAACCGGCTGATCGATTTACAGCACATCACCAAAATTTACGATGACAACACCGTACTGGATGATCTGAACCTCTACATCCGTGAGAACGAGTTTTTAACCCTCCTTGGCCCCAGCGGCTGCGGAAAAACAACAACTCTGCGCATTATCGGCGGTTTTGAAAAGCCGGATAATGGCTGCGTTTTATTCAACGGCAAGGACATCACAAACATGCCGCCCAACAAACGTCAGCTAAACACCGTTTTCCAGAAATATGCCCTCTTTCCCCATATGACGATCGCAGAAAATATCGCCTTCGGCTTAAAGATCAAAGGAAAGACCAAAAGCTATATTCAGGACAAAATCCGTTATGCCCTCAAGCTGGTCAACCTTGACGGCTACGAAAACCGTATGCCTGATTCTCTAAGCGGCGGTCAGCAGCAGCGTATTGCCATTGCACGGGCGATCGTAAATGAGCCGAAGCTCCTGCTTCTCGATGAGCCCCTCGGTGCCCTGGACTTAAAGCTGCGTCAGGACATGCAGTATGAGCTGATCCGTCTGAAAAATGAGCTCGGCATCACATTCATCTATGTCACTCATGACCAGGAAGAAGCTCTGACCATGTCCGATACCATCGTTGTTATGAACCAGGGCTACATTCAGCAGATCGGCACGCCGGAAAAGATCTACAATGAGCCGGAGAATGCTTTCGTTGCAGACTTCATCGGAGACTCCAACATCATCGACGGCATCATGATCCGCGATGAGCTTGTTTCCATCCTCGGACAGAAGTTTCCCTGCGTGGATAAGGGCTTTGGCACAAACAAGCCCGTCGATGTTGTAATCCGTCCGGAAGACGTGGATCTGGTCAAACCGGAAGAAGGAACGCTGACCGGAACAGTAACACATCTGATCTTTAAGGGCGTTCATTATGAAATGGAAGTAACCGCAAACGGCTTTGAATGGCTGGTACACTCCACCGATATGTTCCCGGTGGGCACAGAGGTCGGCATCCGCGTCGATCCCTTCGATATCCAGATCATGAACAAGCCTGCTTCGGAAGATGAGGAGGCGGTATCCATCGATGAGTAAACCAGTGAAAAAAAATACGATGCCAAAGGCGCCGTGGCCCCACAACAGGCTCATGGCTGCGCCATATCTGTTCTGGTCTGCTGCATTTATCATCATCCCGCTGTGTATGATCTTTTACTACGGACTCACAGACAGAAGCGGTGCATTTACCTTTGAAAATGTCGCTGCCATCTCCTCGCCGGAGCATATGAAGGCACTGATTACTGCACTCGTGCTTTCCTTAATCAGCACAGTTGTCTGTCTTGCCCTTGCCTACCCCCTTGCCATGATCCTGGCAGGCAGGCATGTCAGCCAGCAGAGCTTTATCGTCCTGATTTTCATCCTTCCCATGTGGATGAACTTTCTCCTGCGCACCCTTGCATGGCAGACACTCCTTGAAAAAACAGGCGTCATCAACTCGGTACTGTCCTTTTTCGGGCTGCCGACCTTAAATATCATCAATACCCCAGGCGCGATTATCCTCGGCATGGTATATAACTTCCTGCCGTTTATGGTATTGCCCCTGTATAATGCACTGACAAAGATTGACCCGAATGTCATCAATGCCGCCCACGATCTCGGTGCCAACTGGTTCCAGACCTTTTTACGCGTTATTTTCCCGCTGAGTCTCCCTGGTGTCATCAGCGGCATCACCATGGTGTTCGTACCGGCTCTGACAACCTTCGTGATTTCGAATCTGCTGGGCGGCAGCAAGATCCTGCTGATCGGAAACGTTATTGAGCAGGAATTCACTCAGGCAAGCAACTGGCATTTAGGCAGCGGTCTTTCCATTGTTTTGATGGTATTTATCCTGATCAACATGCTGATGACTGCAATTTTTGATAAAAACGGGGAGGGAACTTCCTTATGATAAAAACAACTGCCCAAAAAATTTATATCGCCCTGATTTTTATCTTCATGTATGCCCCCATCGCAACGCTGGTCGTTCTTTCCTTTAACGCCAGCAAAACCCGGGCAAAATGGGGCGGCTTTACAACGAAATGGTACACTCGGCTGTTTTCCAACTCGGAGATCATGCAGGCACTTTACAACACGCTCCTGATTGCGCTGTTATCTGCTGTTTTTGCAACGCTGATCGGCACCATTGCTGCGCTATCCATTCAGGGCATGAAAAAAAAGAGCCGTGCTGTGTTGATGAGCATCACCAATATCCCAATGTTGAATGCCGAGATCGTAACCGGTATTTCCCTGATGCTTCTGTTTTTAACCTTTAAAGCGCGTTTTGGTTTTATCACCATCCTGCTCTCCCACATAACCTTCAATATTCCCTATGTGATCCTGAGCGTTATGCCGCGCTTAAAGCAATTAAACCCAAGTGTTTACGAAGCTGCCCTCGATCTGGGCGCATCCCCCTGGCAGGCATTTTTCAAGGTCGTATTTCCTGATCTGCTGCCCGGTGTCATGTCCGGATTTTTAATGGCCTTTACGATGTCCCTGGATGATTTTATCATCACGCATTTTACGAAGGGTCCCGGCGTAGATACCCTTTCCACCAAAATCTACACCGAGGTTAAAAAGGGCATTAAGCCGGAAATGTATGCACTTTCCACACTTATTTTTATGACCGTTCTGGTTCTTCTGATCCTTGTCAACAAGGCTCCGAAGCCAAAGGAAAAACAATAGAATGCACGCTCTGCGAGCATTTTATTGTCATGAATAACACTCCGGGATTCTCCCGTGATACACAGACAGCCAACTGTCTTCCTAAACTATTTTACTTACAGAAAGGAATCCATTCATGAAAAAGAACACCATTGCAAAGCTCCTTACTGCTGCCCTGTGCACCGGTCTGATTGCAGGCATGACAACCGGCTGCGGCAGCGCTTCCTCTGCTTCCGGCGAAAACGGACAGGTCATCGTCTACAACTGGGGGGAATACATCGATCCCGATACGATCACCATGTTTGAAGAAGAAACCGGCATAAAGGTGGTTTATGATGAATTTGAAACCAACGAAATCATGTATCCCAAGGTAGAAACCGGTGCTTCCGAATATGATGTCATCTGCCCTTCCGACTACATGATCAGCAAGATGATTGAAAACGATCTGCTCTCCGAGCTGAACTTCGATAACATGCCCAATGTCAAGGCCAACATCGGCGAACAGTATTGGGAGCAGTCCAAGGGCTTTGATCCGGAAAACAAATATTCCGTTCCTTACTGCTGGGGAACCGTCGGCATTCTGTACAACAAAACCATGGTAGAGGAGCCGGTTGACAGCTGGTCGATCCTCTGGGATGAAAAATATGCCGACAGCATTCTGATGCAGGACTCCGTACGCGATGCATTTATGGTTGCACTCAAATTAAACGGCAATTCCATGAATACCCTTGACGAAACCGAGCTTGCAGCTGCACGGGACCTGCTGATCAAACAGAAGCCTCTTGTACAGGCCTACGTTATCGACCAGGTGCGTGACAAGATGATCGGCGGCGAAGCAGCACTCGGCGTTATCTACTCCGGCGAAGCGATTTTCACTCAGCGTGAAAACCCGGATCTGGAATATGTCATCCCGAAGGAGGGTACCAATGTCTGGATCGATTCCTGGGTAATTCCCAAGAACGCTCCCAATAAGGAAAATGCAGAAAAGTTCATTGACTTTATGTGCCGCGGTGACGTTGCTTTAAAGAATTTCGAGTACATTACCTACTCCACTCCCAACGATGCAGCCCGCGACCTGATCGAGGACGAAGATCTGAAAAATTCCAAAATTGCTTTTCCGGATTTAAGCCAGTATTCCGGTCTGGAAACCTTTACCTATCTCGGTGAAGACGGGGATTCCCTCTATAATGACATGTGGAAGGAAGTTAAATCCAACTAACTTATGGAACGCATTTTACATTATGAAATCAAAGCAAGCGACGATTCTCCTACCGTCGCTTGCTTTTTAAAACGGCAGGGGTATTCCTCCGCCAACTTAACAGATTTAAAAAAGATGCCGGAAAGCATCCTCATAAACGGTACTCCCTCCTATATGATCCGCCACCTGCAGGGAGGCGACCGCTTAACCGTGCACATTCAGGAAACTGCGGTCTCTGAAAAAATACCCCCCGTTTATCATCCTCTGGACATCGTTTACGAGGATGAAGACCTCATGGTGATCAACAAACCAGCCGATCTTCCGATCCATCCGTCGATGCGCAACTACACCCATTCCCTTGCAAACGGGCTCGCCTGGTATTTTGCTCAGAAAGACTGTCCCTTCGTCTTTCGCTGTATCAACCGACTCGATCATAACACCTCCGGTCTGACAATCATCGCAAAGCATTTGGTCAGCGGCAGTATTCTCGCAACCATGGTCCGGAACCGGGAAATCCACCGGGAATACCTCGGGATCTCTCGCGGCAGGGTCACTCCCTCCTCCGGAACCATCACCGCTCCACTGGGACGAAAGGACGGCTCCATCATCGAGCGTACCATCGACTTTGAACATGGCGAATCTGCCATTACTCACTATGAAGTGCTGGAAGAAAAAAACGGACACAGTCTGGTCCGCCTGACACTGGAAACCGGCCGTACCCACCAGATCCGGATCCATATGAAATATCTGGGCTATCCGCTGATCGGAGATTCCCTCTATAATCCTGATATGGAATGGATTTCCAGACAGGCGCTGCACGCAACCCGTCTGCGTTTTCATCATCCTATCACCAAAGAACCTCTGGAATTTCATGTTCCCCTCCCCCAGGACATGCAAAACGTACTGGAGGGCATCCGGCCCGATGCCTGATGCCCTCCTTTTGCTTTCGACATACCTCTGCTTTCAACTGAGCGTACTATGGTGCAGCACTTATGTCTATTTCTGTCAATCTCTGACCCGCGTCCAAACCTGCATTTCGTTTTCACCGCGGTTTGCCCAGGTATAATACGGAATATACGAAAGTTCCGCTTTTTCAAACTCCGGCTTCTTCCAGACATGATACAGCGCTTCGCTTTCTTTTTCTATATGCGTATCAAGCTGCCGGAACCCTGCTGCAGTCAGCTTTTTGACCGGAGTTCCGCAAATATTGACGTCCGACACCGTTACGTTTAACTCCGGGTCAATCAGCAGCTTCTGCAGATCTTTTCCGTTGTCTGTCTCTTCCAGACAATAGACAACCGGCCCTCTCATCACGGCCCCTTTCCCCATATCCTCACGCACGGCTTCCTTTGCCGCAATCAGTCGAACCTCCATCGGAAAATGAAGCGTAAATTCTTCTTCCTCTCCCCAATCCTTTTGCAGATACAGGTAGCCGTCCTTTTCTTCCGTACCACCGGTAAAACCATCCAACTCATATCTGCTGCACCAGTCCGGTATCCGCAGTGCAAGCTTCAGTCCGGTATTCTTTGCGCGAATTGTGATTTTCACATCCCCCTCCCAAGGGAAGTTGGATTCCACACGGATATCTGCTGTCTTTTCGCCGATTTTCTTTTCCAGGATGCTTCCCATATAAAGATGTAAAAACAGCGTATCCTCGTTTTCCGTATATGCATAGGAACCGATCGAGCTGAGCAGACGCGCCAGGTTGGGCGGGCAGCATGCGCAGCCGAACCATTTCTGGCGAACCGGCTTGACATGAAATTTTCGTTCGTCCTTATGACATGCCTCCGGCAGTACCTCCAGCGGATTGACATAGAAAAAGCTCTTTCCATCCAGCGCCATGCCGCTGAGCACGCCATTATAAAGTGCGCGTTCCATAACGTTTGCATACCTTGCCTCCGGCGCGATTTCCAGCATTCTCCGCGCAAAAAAGACAAGACCGATCGACGCACAGGTTTCCGCATACGCCGTGTCGTTCGGCAGATCGTAGGCATAGGTGAACGCCTCGCCCAGATGGGTGCTGCCGATTCCGCCTGTAACGTACATTTTTTTCTCCGTGATGTTGTCCCAGAGCCTCCGGCACGCCTCATACAGCGCTTCCTCACCTGTCAGCCTCGCCACATCCGCCATGCCGGAATATAGATAAACCGCACGCACGGAATGTCCAAACGCCTCGTCCTGCTTGCGCACCGGCAGATGCGCCTGATAATAGGAATAACGAAGCTCGTCCTCATGCCCTTTTTTGACTTCTTCGGGATGCTCTTGATCAAAGTAGCAGGGACGCTTTCCGCGCTCGTCCACGAAATACCGGGCAAGGTTTAAGTATTTTTCCTTCCCGGTCAGTTCATAAAGCCGCACAAGGGCCATCTCTGCGATTTCATGTCCCGGATAACCGTGAAGCTTTCCCTCTTCCGTACCGAAATTTGCTGCCACATAGTCTGCAAATCGTTCCGCCGCCTTCAACAGCTTGTCCTTGCCAGTCGCCTGAAAATATGCCACAGCCCCTTCAATCAGGTGTCCGAAGCAGTACAACTCGTGATGGTCCTTCAGATTCGTAAAGGTCGCGTCACGGCCACTTAAAATATAGTAGGTGTCCAGATATCCGTCGTCCTGCTGTGCGGCGCAGACAATATCGATCGCGCCATCCGCGATTTTTTCCAGCTCCGGATCGGGATGCTGCGTTAAAGAATAACCAACCGCCTCGATCCATTTCGAAAAATCGCTGTCCTGGAACACAAACCCGTAAAATTCGTCATCTTTTAACTGCTTCGGATCCTCCGGTAACACCTCAAAGCCGCGATAGGTATACTTCGGCGCAATAAATGTGTTTCCTTTTTCTTTCTTTTCCCGGTTCAGCTTTCCTGCAGCCTTGAAATTGTGCATACAGAAGCTCGGTGCCGCGCCCTCCACGCGGTCATTTAAGGCATCCCACTGATACGGGATCACCTCCTTGCGTACGAGCTCCATTTCCCCTTTCCAAAAGGTGTCCGTCACCTGAATGTTTTTGAGCGAAACGGGTGCGGAATAATTGTGTTTATCCATGTTGTTCCTCTCCTGTGTCTGTATTTTTTGTAATATGAAATCCTGTGATACCCTTATGCGGCTGCGTTTGCGTTGATCTGATCGATGACTCCTCTGATCCCCATCCACACGGACAGATCAGTGAAAATATCGACGATACTGCCCTGATCGGTAAACGGGGATTCCTGCAATACGGAAAGGTCTTTTAACATTCCGTTATGTACAATATATTCAATAATCTGATTGACAAAATAAATTTGTCTGCTGTCCATATTGGTATCAGACAGATATGCAGAAAACGCCTCTTTTGCCGCATTCATATCCAGTCCAACAATTTCACGGACAAATTCTCCCAGCGGTTTTTGCCCAATCTCATTTTCATAATCCTGTTTTGTCCCGATTTCTTTCCAAAGAATTTCCTCCAGACTGTCAATATCGTTTTCTGTCAGAGGCTTGTTCGTCTTTAATTTTGCAATCACGATATTGTCCTGATGCTCCCTGATATAAAACTCTGCTCTTTCCTTATAATTCTTCAATTCATCATTGTCAAGCTCCGCTTTGTTCCAGTCCATCGACAAAATCTCATCCGTAAAATGTGTGATATAGGTATTTCTTTCCTCCGTCGGAATATATTTCATCAGACTGCGAAGCCGCTCTCTGATTTCTTCAAAATCCTCCATTCCTGCTCGTTCCAAAGTAAACGTCAAATCCTGCGCCTGCCCTTAAATTTAACGCCGCTTTTATGAGCGGCGTGGTTTCCGGCATTCCTCGGGAAGCTCCTCTGCCCAGGGCATCAGATGGTCCAGTTTTGCCGGATCTATATTTCCTTTTTCGTCACAATACTTAGGCAACTCCGTGAGGATATGCCTGAAGTAGTAGTATGGGCGCAGATTGTTCAGCTTTGCTGTTTCTGAAATACTGTAAACAAGAGCGCTGGCTCTGGCACCTTTGGCTGTGTTATGGAACATCCAGTTCTTCTTGCCGATACAGAAAGTCCGGATAGCCCGCTCGGAAGCGGAGTTATCGATTGGAATATCCCCATCGGTCAGAAATACCTTTAAATAGTTTTCCTGATGGATGACGAAATTTAGTCCCTGTCCGGTCCTGGATTTCGGAGGCACCGCACATTCTGCAGCTTGTTGTTTTGCCCACGCAAAGAAATCCTCAACCAGCAGCTTTATCCTTGTCTGCCGCTGTGTAAGGCGATCCGTTGCCGGAAGTTCTTTCAGTTCGGTATCGATCCGGTAGAATTCTGCGATCTTTTGTAATGCCTGATATGCCACGGAATTTTTTACTGACAGGGGCACTTTTTTATCCGCTGCCTTTACGGCATCTGCAAAGGCTCTTCTTGCATGTGCCCAACAGTTTGCGTTTGTCACTCCCTGCAGTTTTTGTCCAGCAGATGATACTGCTCCAGACTGTCCGTGACCAGAACTCCTTTGTAGTTCCGGTAAAACTCCAGCGGCTTTCCGTGATCCCTGCCTTTCGGGTATTCGTAGATCACCACAGGACGTTCCTTATAGAACTCCCCGGAACGGTGTACCCACATGTAGCATTTACTGTTCGGACGGTCACTGTCACCGATCACCTGTGTCGGTGTTTCGTCCGACTGCGTCACCGGCAGGGACAGCAGTTCCTGCTTCATACGATCCACAAACGGTGCGAAATATTTCTCAGCACACCGGATGATCCAGTTCGACATGGTCTGTCTGGAGATATTTACACCATTCCGCTGAAACTCCTGCTCGACCCTGTGCAGTGCAGAGGAGTTCACATATTTTACATTCAGAATGGATGCAAGCAGGGAAGGAGTAACGATGCTTCCACGCAGAAGATCCTTGGGGCGTTTTCCACGTAAGAATTCGTCCTGATGATCTCCGCCGGTTCCCACGTAGACTTCCACGGTATGGACTTCCACCGTCCAGGATTCCGGCTCATGGCGCAGTCTTTTGTAGGTTTCATCCTTCATTCTGCGCCAGTTGCCTGCACCATAAAACGTATCCAGTTCTTCTGTGGATACCTGATAAGGAGGAAGGATCTCTTCCGGGAAATCTTTCAGATCCGTTTCCCGCTGCCCTTTTTTCTTATGGTTACGTCGGGATGGAAGTACTTCCTCCGCAGCAGGCTCCGGGACAGACAGATTGCAGCAGTTTTCTGCCTCATCAAAGAAGGACAGCTGACCATCTATGGAATCCAGTGTTTCTGTATGTTTTCCGAAACGATAGCTGTTCGCTATGCGTACCTGTTCGATCAGCCGCTCGATGTTCTCATTCAGGGTATCCAGTTGTCCCTGCATCATAAGAACGATGGTGATCAGTTCTTCCCTGCTGCAGTTATTCAGTTCTTCCAGTGTATGTCTGTCTGCCATTGTCCCGCTCCTTAAACTGTTTTCATTATACCAGAAAACACAAAGGATTGCGAACCGGCAACCCCGCAGGTTTCGTCATTCTGCCTATGCCTGTATGGCGGTGTGATGGTCATAGAGCCAGGGAAATATAAAGTTTTCAAGGTGCTGAAATTTTATCCGGATCCTCCTGTGGATACGTCACAGACCAGGAAACAGCGTTCAGAGAGGCTGTAACACCGGGAATGGATCTGACCGGATAACAGGCATAAAAAATCTATGTTTTGCACAAAGATCAGGTGGGCTTTTGCGGTGTTACTTCCCTGACTTTGGGGTTCAGGGGATTCAGCCCCATCATAAGATAACGGAACTGTTCCTCTGTAAGGTCTGCGGCTTCTTCGCTGGTTCTCGGCCAGGACAGGGAACCTGCCTCCAGCCGTTTGTAGAGCTGAAGAAAACCGTCTCCCATCCATAGAAGTCCCTTGATGCGGTCGGACCGTCTGCCACAGAACAGGAATAAAGTTCCTTTTTCAAAAGGATTCTGATGGTATCTGTCTCCAATGATCATGGACAGCCCATCGATCCCTTTGCGCAGATCCACATATCCGCAGGCAATCACGACTCTGCGGATACCGGCAGCATCTTCAAGCATGAAGTACCTCCTGCAACAGCCTGCAAAGCAGGGACTCTGAAATATCGTTTGATAATTCCAGCGTC
>ERZ832522.550-NODE-550-length-55653-cov-32.419871_pt1 | contig 55653 bp, 46 predicted proteins | sample MGYA00519951_ERZ832522 | MGnify/ENA primary metagenome ERZ832522 (study PRJEB31850, sample SAMEA3708728) | human gut metagenome | biome: human gut; feature: human-associated habitat; material: faeces | place: China | collected 2014 ... | reverse complement strand
GACTAAATTTAAATAGATTTATGGACTACAAAAAAACGAATGCTCCTGCTACAACGGTAACCCGTGACATGATGGAACTCTGTGCCGATACAGGAAATGTTTATGAAACTGTTGCTATTATTGGTAAGCGTGCTAACCAGATCAGCGTGGAAATCAAGAACGACCTTTCTAAGAAATTGGCAGAGTTTGCTTCTTACAATGATAACTTGGAAGAAGTATTTGAGAATAGAGAGCAAATCGAAATTTCTCGTTATTATGAGAAGTTGCCGAAACCGGACTTGATTGCTACGCAAGAATACATCGAAGGGAAAATATATTATAGAAATCCGGCAAAGGAAAAGGAAAAACTTCAGTAATTTATTTTCTGACGAAAGAATTGATAGTCAAGTAGTAAGCGGGAAAGTAATTCCTATTCCTTATTGCTTGGCTATTATTGTTTAACTTAACTACTATTAGAATACTTATGATTCAACGAATTCAAACAGTTTATTTACTGATTGTTACAGGGTTGCTTATTACGGCAATGTGTTTGCCAATGGGATATTTTACTGATACAATGGGCGAACATCCCTTCAAAGCTTTAGGAATGGATGTAAATGGTGCTTTTCAATCTACATGGGGATTGTTTGGCATATTGATGCTTAGCACTATAGTTGCTTTTGCTACTATCTTTTTATATAAGAATCGTATGTTGCAGATTCGTATGTCTATTTTCAATAGCTTGCTGCTGGTAGGATATTATATTGCTTTCTTTGCTTTTTATTTTGCATTGAAAAACGATGAGAATCTTTTCCGTATTGGTTGGGCGCTTTGTTTACCCCTTGTTTCTATCATTCTGAATATACTGGCTATCCGTTCTATAGGACGTGATGAAGTTATGGTTAAAGCTGCCGATAGATTGAGATAATCGTCAGAAATAAGAATATAATATAAAATGGCCACTGTTTCAGCAATGAACTAGTGGCCATTTTTATAATCTGATGAGAGATTATTTATTTCTTCAAATCAAAAAGATAGGTGAGTTTTACAGTGATTGTGCCATGCGCTGCGCGGGCGAAATAATCTTTTTTTGTTGTACTGTAGAAGTCGGATAAGGCAAAATAATAACGACCTTCTACCAAAAAACTGCCGGCTTTTTTCGTTCTTAGTTCCACGCCGCCACCGCCAGTGATACCATAATCGAATTTATTCTGGATCTTAACTCCATATATCGCTTTCTGGGTGTTCGACAACGTATTCATATCTATGCCCTCTATTGTTTCCGATTCACCGATCAGAAAACCGATTTGAGGACCTGCATGAACAAAGAACTGCAAACCTCTTTCTCGTCCGAAAGCAAGATGCGCAAGAAAAGGGATATCGACATAGGTCATCTTGCGGGTATATGTCTTGCCGGGTACTTTAATCGTTTGCCCGTTTTCATCTTCCATTTCAAATAACTCATCCCAGCCTCGTTGTGAGATATTAAGTTCTACTTGTGCGCCACAGATCATGGCAAAATACTTTTCGGAAATATAACGTGCCGTCAATCCTCCGGTAATTCCCATAAGGCTGTTTTGCTTAATAGTAGGAGTGAAGGAAGCGCTGTTCAGGTTGACACCTCCATTGACACCAACAGAGAAGTTACTTCGTGGCTCTCCGATCTGTGCAGTAGCAGGAAAAACAAGTCCTGTAAGCAGGAGTGTTGCGAGCAAAAATGTCTTTATCTTTATCATTTTCGTATTATTCGAAATCAAGTTTTACTAATTCAAAGTTCTTAGTGAAACGTATGAAGAACACCTTTTTATTAATAAATCCTCCCCAGTTGTTTACACGCTCGAATTTGAAACCGGTCTGGATAGGAGTAAGGTTCATCTTGGACAGGTTATTTTCCAGTTCCGAGCCATAGCGTGACAATCCTTTCAGGAAGAAGAAACCTGTATCGAAACCAAGCATTGCATAGTTGGGATATTTGCTGGCTAAATCTTTGCTGTACCATTTGTGGTAGGCATTAGTAAATTGCACGGCAGCCGGGAACAAAGTATTTGTATAAAATGAGGAGTAGAAATATACATCTAGTTCAAAGAAACTTTCCAGGTGATCTTTTGTGTTAGTCTGCCATTCCGGATAACCGAATAAATGAATGTTGGGACCCGGATTATCTCTGACTAACAGGGTTAACTGTGGAAGTATCTTGATTAATAATACATTTTTACCGGATGTCGGAATAAAGATATTTTCTTTATCGTTGCGTAGTGCTGCTTTCAGCGTTTCTTTAGTTGCGCTTTCGTCTACAGTCCGCATGGAAATGCCTTTGCTTTTCAATTCCTGCTTCAACCCACTGATGAAGTCAGCTTTTTCTTTGTCCGGATTTGCCGATTCAATAAAAATAACATGAGAATTGGGGAATTGGCGAGTGAAATGCTCGTATACTTCAGAATATAAATATGATTGTGGAGTATTAATCTGATAAACGGCAGGATTGTTGAATACTTCTTCGCCTTTTTGTGAGAAAGGAATCACTAGACGAATACCATTCTTTTCCGCAAAATCAGATAACGGTTTAATTTGACTTTGATGCATCGGGCCGAAGATGACATTCATTTCTTTCATCTCTTTTTTAGCCAGAATTGTGTTCAACGTGGAAACTTCTTTACCGCAATCGTATACATACAAATCAAGAGAAGTACCCGTACGTTTCAAACTATCAACTGCCATTAAAAAACCTTCATAATATTCTACCATACGTTTGTCTTCCTGGAAAGGCAGTAACAGAGCGGCTTTAATAGTCGAGATATTCTTCGGAGTTTCTTTACTCTTACGGAAAAGTTCGCTGTTGCTGGGAGGAACCGCATATAGATCTTCTTTGGGTGTAGGTTGCACTGGTGTTGCAGAAGGATAAGGGATACAGAGTAGTTGTCCTTTTTTCATTCCCTTTTTCAGTTCGGGATTAGCGTTGATTAATTCTTGTTCACTGATTCCATATTCGCGGCTCACGCTAAATATAGTCTCTTTGCGTTTAACCTTGTGCATCTCTTTACATCTGGCTACTACCGGACCTTGGATCGCAGGTTGTGTCACCGAAGTCTGCACCGTATTGGTTGGTTCTTTTTCCAACGGGATGAGAATTACCTGTCCGATGCGAAAATTCTCAGCGCTTAACCCGGGATTTGCTTCACAGATTGCCTTGGCGGATACGTTATACATTGTAGTCAGTTTATATAAAGTCTCTCCGGCTTGAATCGTATGGAATGTTTCCCCTTTCTGAGTATCCTTTCCTTTGGGAATTTTAATAGTCTGTCCGGCATAAATCTTCTCATCGCAACCGGGATTCAAGCGGATGATGTCAGATGTAGTGACATTGTACATCTTGGAGATAGAGTATAAACTTTGTCCTTTTTCGATAGTATGCAAGAAAAATGATTGATTTTCTTGGGCATAACTGATAGCGTATGAAGCGCTTATAAAAAGCAAAAATAAGAATAATCGGTTTATCGGTTTCATCAAATTATAACTATTAGTTCTTGAAATCAAGGAACAAAGGTACAAATAATGCCCTATATCTTCATAAGATTTGAGTTAAGAAAATAATATTGTGCTTTTTTAGGAGCATATTTCGGGCGGAAACATTAATTTTGCAACATTTATGGAAGGATATGAATATGCAGGAAACAGAATATATTAATGTGTATGGTGCGCGCGTACATAATTTGAAGGATATTGATGCCGAGATTCCCCGTAATAGCTTGACTGTGATTACCGGATTGAGTGGTAGTGGAAAATCTTCTTTGGCGTTTGATACGATATTTGCAGAAGGACAGCGTCGCTATATTGAAACCTTTTCAGCGTATGCCCGTAACTTTTTGGGCAATCTGGAGCGTCCGGATGTTGATAAAATAACCGGTTTGAGCCCGGTGATCTCTATTGAACAGAAAACGACGAATAAAAATCCGCGTTCTACGGTAGGAACTACTACTGAGATATACGATTATCTCCGTCTGCTTTATGCTCGTGCGGGAGTGGCTTATTCGTATCTGTCCGGTGAAGAAATGGTGAAATATACCGAGGAGCAGATTCTCGGTCTGATTCTGAAAGATTATAAAGGAAAGAAAATCTATTTGTTGGCTCCCTTGATTCGTACACGTAAAGGACATTATAGGGAGCTTTTTGAGCAAATACGTAAAAAAGGATATCTCTATGTTCGGGTAGACGGTGAAGTGCGTGAAATTACTCATGGTATGAAACTCGACCGTTACAAGAATCACGATATAGAGGTAGTAATAGATAAGTTGGTCGTTACCGAAAAAGATGATAGAAGACTGAAACAGAGTGTAGCGACGGCTATGCGTCAGGGAGACGGCTTGTTGATGATTTTGGATGCACAGACGGAAAGTATCCGTCATTATAGTAAGCGACTGATGTGTCCTGTCACCGGATTGTCTTATCGTGAACCGGCACCGCACAATTTTTCATTTAACTCTCCTCAGGGAGCGTGTCCAAAGTGTAAAGGGCTGGGAGTAGTCAATCAGATTGATGTGGATAAAGTGATTCCCGACTGTGAACAATCCATTTATGAAGGAGCCATAGCACCTTTGGGAAAATATAAAAATGCTATGATCTTCTGGCAAATCGGTGCTTTGTTGGAAAAATACGATGCAACACTGAAGACCCCAGTAAAGGAATTGCCGGATGATGCGATTGAAGAAGTGTTGTATGGTTCCGATGATCGTATAAAAATCAAGAGCTCGCTGATCGGTACTTCTTCTGATTATTTTGTCACTTACGAAGGGGTGGTGAAGTATATTCAGATGTTACAAGAGAAAGACGCTTCGGCTACGGCACAGAAATGGGCAGAACAATTTGCAAAAACAACTGTTTGTCCCGAATGTAAAGGTGCTCGCCTGAATAAAGAAGCCTTGCACTTCCGTATTCATGATAAAAATATCAACGAACTGGCGAATATGGACATCAGCGAATTATATGATTGGTTAATGAAAGTTGATGTATATCTTTCCGATAAACAGAAGAAGATTTCTGTAGAAATTTTGAAAGAAATTCGTACGCGTCTGAAATTCTTGTTAGATGTCGGATTGGATTATCTTGCTTTGAACCGTAGTTCGGTGAGTCTTTCCGGTGGTGAAAGTCAACGTATCCGTTTGGCTACACAGATTGGCTCGCAGTTGGTGAATGTACTATATATCTTGGATGAACCGAGTATTGGTTTGCATCAGCGTGATAACCTGCGTCTTATTAATTCGTTGAAAGAACTTCGTGACATGGGAAACTCCGTAATTGTAGTGGAACATGATAAAGATATGATGCTGGCTGCCGATTATGTGATTGACATGGGACCAAAAGCCGGACGTCTCGGTGGAGAAGTCGTTTTTGCCGGAACTCCAACGGAAATGTTGAAGACGAATACAATGACTTCACAATATTTGAATGGAAAAATGAAGATAGAAATCCCTGCTAAACGTCGGAAAGGGAATGGAAAATCTATCTGGTTGAGAGGCGCGAAAGGTAATAATCTGAAAAATGTTGATGTTGAATTTCCATTAGGTAAACTGATTTGCGTCACAGGTGTATCAGGGAGTGGAAAATCAACCTTGATTAATGAAACATTACAACCTATTCTTTCACAAAAATTCTACCGTTCATTACAAGATCCTTTGGAATATGATTCTATTGAAGGATTGGAGAATATAGATAAAGTAGTCAATGTAGACCAATCCCCGTTGGGGCGTACCCCACGCTCCAACCCGGCCACCTATACGGGGGTATTTTCGGATATCCGTAACTTGTTTGTCGGTCTTCCGGAAGCTAAGATTCGCGGATACAAACCGGGACGTTTCTCCTTTAATGTTTCGGGCGGACGTTGTGAAGCATGTACAGGAAACGGCTATAAGACGATTGAAATGAACTTCCTGCCTGATGTATATGTACCTTGTGAAGTTTGTCATGGCAAGCGATATAACCGGGAAACATTGGAAGTCCGTTTCAAGGGAAAGTCCATAGCCGATGTGCTTGATATGACGATTAACCGTGCCGTTGAATTTTTTGAGAATGTTCCGCAAATTTTGAACAAAATTAAAGTATTGCAGGATGTCGGACTAGGCTACATTAAGCTGGGGCAATCATCTACCACTCTTTCCGGCGGAGAGAGCCAGCGTGTGAAACTGGCAACGGAACTTTCAAAACGTGATACGGGAAAAACTCTTTATATTCTTGATGAACCGACTACGGGACTTCATTTCGAAGATATCCGGGTGCTAATGGGTGTACTGAACAAACTTGTCGATAAAGGAAACACAGTTATTGTTATCGAACATAATCTGGATGTGATAAAAATGGCGGATTACCTTATTGATATGGGCCCTGAAGGTGGTAAGGGTGGGGGAGAACTCTTAAGTTACGGAACGCCGGAAGAGGTAGTGAAGAGTACTAAAGGATATACGCCAAAGTTTCTTCGCGAAGAACTGGGGCTTTAATCTATGCTAAAAACATACCGAAAATGAAAATCAATAAAACAAATGCAGCCCGACTATTGGATAAAGCCAAAATAACTTATGAGCTTATTCCTTATGAAGTAGATGAAAAGGATTTAAGTGCTGTACACGTAGCAGCTAGTTTGGGTGAGAATATAGAACAGGTATTTAAGACTCTCGTATTGCATGGTGATAAAAGCGGATATTTTGTCTGCGTTATTCCTGGAGAGCATGAAGTCGATTTAAAACTGGCAGCTAAAGCCTCCGGTAATAAGAAGTGTGATTTGATCCCTATGAAAGAGCTTTTGCCGTTAACCGGATATATTCGGGGAGGGTGTTCGCCTATTGGTATGAAAAAGCATTTCCCTACTTATATCCATGAAACATGCCGGCATTTTCCGTATATTTATATAAGTGCCGGTGTGCGTGGACTTCAGATAAAAATAGCTCCGGAAGATCTAATACATGAAGCGAAAGCGGAAATTTGTGTCCTGTTTGCAGAGTAATTTCAATTTATTCTGAAGTAAATATGGCTACATATTCTTTGAATAAATCAAAAAAAGTATATATTTGCAGGAAATATCAATTTTATTAATCTAATATTCTTTTTATATGTTTGAAGGACAACCGAAAGGGTTATACGCTTTAGCTTTGGCTAACACGGGCGAACGTTTTGGCTACTACACGATGCTTGCTATTTTTACACTTTTCTTGCAAGCAAAATTTGGTTACACAGCAGCAGAAACATCTACTATTTTTGGCTCATTTTTAGCAGCAGTTTATTTTATGCCACTTGTAGGCGGTATTTTAGCTGATAAGTGTGGTTATGGTAAAATGGTAACGACAGGTATTGTTGTTATGTTTGTCGGTTATCTCCTTTTGGCGATTCCTACTGCGGCAAATCTTACTGGTAAAATGATGATGTTTGGTTCATTGTTTTTGATTGCTTGCGGAACAGGATTGTTTAAAGGAAACTTGCAAGTAATGGTGGGTAACCTTTATGATTCACCAGAGTATAGTTCAAAGCGTGATACAGCTTTCAGCTTGTTTTATATGGCTATTAACGTGGGTGCTTTGTTTGCTCCGACTGCTGCTACCAAGGTGACTAACTACATATTAGGTGGCGCAGGGTTCACCTATAATGCTCAGATTCCTTCGTTGGCGCATCAATTCCTTAATGGTACTATTACTCCGGAAGGAAATGCTACTCTTAGTAGCTTGCAGGCTGCGCAAGGTTTTACCGGTGATATGTCCGCTTTCTGTTCCACTTATATAGAGAAATTGTCTGAAGCCTATAATTATGGTTTTGCTGTGGCTTGTATTTCTTTGATTCTTTCAATGGCAATTTATGTTTGTTGTCGTTCAATGTTCAAGCATGCAGACTATAATTCTAAGCAAGCTAAAGCAGTGAATAACTATAATGAACCGGAACTGACTCCGGCACAGACTAAAGAACGTATTGTAGCTTTGTTACTGGTATTTGCCGTAGTAATTTTCTTTTGGATGGCATTCCACCAGAATGGTTTGACAATGACATTCTTTGCGCGTGATTATACTACTCAATCTGTAACAGGGCTTGATCGTATCGGATTTGATGTATGGAATCTGGTTCTTCTGATTATTGTAGTTTATGGTGCGTTCTCTTTATTCCAGTCTAAAACAGGACGTGGTAAAGCGATTGCCGGTGTCGCTGTATTGGCTTCCCTTGGCATATTAATATGGAGTTATTCTTCCATGGATCCGACAGTGGAAATCCTTCCTCAAATCTTCCAGCAATTTAATCCGTTCTTCGTTGTGGCTTTGACTCCGGTATCTTTGGCTGTCTTTGGCTATTTGGCCAGAAGAAAAAAAGAGCCTTCCGCACCACGTAAAATCGGTATTGGTATGGTGATTGCAGCATGTGGTTTCTTGATTCTGGCCATTGGGTCTTTGGGACTTCCTACTCCGAAAGAAGTAGAAGCGGCAGGCATTAATCCGGATGTTTTGGTTTCTCCCAACTGGCTGATCTCCACTTATCTGGTCTTGACTTTTGCTGAATTGCTGCTTTCTCCAATGGGTATCTCTTTTGTTTCGAAAGTAGCTCCTCCCAAGTATAAAGGTATGATGATGGGCGGCTGGTTTGTGGCTACTGCTATTGGTAATTATCTGGTTGCTATTATTGGTTATCTGTGGGGTGGTATGCAGTTGTGGATGGTATGGAGTGTATTGATTGTTTGCTGTCTGTTATCTGCTCTGTTTATTTTCTCTATTATGAAGAAATTAGAAAAAGTAGCATAAGTATTATATGTAGATAACATAGTATACTTATAAAAAATCTAGGGTAATAAATGAATTATATAAATCATTTATTACCCTATTTTTATTTCGCTATATTTCTTTTGTTTCAAATATCCAGTCCCATGATATAATCATTCATGTAATATCCGTTTCCAATCGGGAAATCACCTTCCCTCAACTTTCTCATTCCCATGTGTTGATAAAACTGCAATGCCTTATTATTCCGATTCACATTTAGTTCCATAAGGCAAGGCTCCGGGTGGATTTCTTTAATATATTTAATGGCTTCTTTAAATAAAAAGCTGCCACAATGACTACCTTGAAAATGAGGGAGGACATAAATCTTTTGGAGGTGGAAAATATCTTTTTCCTGTTGCTGCACAGAAACGTAGCCACAGGGCTTTCCCTCTTTGTAGGCTATGAAATAGACATGACCTTCTTCTTCCATCTGTTTGCGTATATTCTCGGGAGCATACATCCAGTCCATCATATAATCCAATTGTTCGGGAGATAGGATTTCCTTGTAAGTTGCAGGGAATACTTCGCCTGCCATTTTATTAATAAGCTCACAATCGGCAACCGTTACTTTTTGAATTGTCAACATACCTGTTTTTTGTAGTTTAATGGGATACAAATATAGCTATTATTTCTTTTTGTAATAAGGTGAATTCTCTTTGATAGTTTAATTATTATTAATTTATAGTACCTTGTAATGCAAGGTACTAAAGTAATACATATATTTGTGCCATTCAAAAGAAAAGGAACAATGAAAGTAGACAATGTAAAATCCCAGATGAGAAAAGGCATGCTTGAATACTGCATCATGCTTTTGCTGCATAAGGAGCCTGCTTACGCTTCGGATATTATTCAGAAGTTAAAAGAAGCTCAACTGATTGTGGTGGAAGGTACCTTGTATCCATTGCTGACGCGTTTAAAAAATGATGATCTGTTAAGTTATGAGTGGGTGGAATCCACGCAAGGGCCACCTCGCAAGTACTACAAACTTACGGAGAAGGGAGAAACTTTTTTGGGAGAACTCGAACTTTCCTGGAAAGAGTTGACCGAAACAGTAAATCACATAGCCAATAGATAATTAGAATAAAGAAATAATAGAAATGAAAAAGACATTGACCGTAAATCTAGGTGGAACTGTCTATCATATAGATGATGATGCCTACCGTCTGTTAGACAATTATCTGTCTAATCTGAAGCATTACTTTCGTAAACAAGAGAGTGCGGAGGAGATTATAAATGATATTGAGATGCGTATTGCCGAATTATTTGCTGAAAAAGTAGCTGCGGGAAAACAAGTCGTTACAGTTCAGGATGTGGAAGAAGTTATAGCCCGTGTAGGTAAACCGGAAGATTTTGGAATTACCGAAGATGATGCCGAGTCCAATAAACGAACAGAGCAATCATCTTCTGCCAGTCAGACATATACACGAACTGCCGGTCCACGCCGTTTGTTTCGTGACCCGGACAGTAAGTTGTTGGGGGGCGTAGCAGCAGGATTGGCCGCATATCTCGGTTGGGATATAACACTGGTGCGTATTCTAATGATTGTACTGGTGTTTGTTCCTTATTGCCCGATGATTATACTTTATATAGTCGGGTGGATTGTGATACCGGAGGCTCATACAGCAGCCGAGAAATTAAGTATGCGTGGCGAAGCGGTGACGATTGAGAATATTGGCAAGACGGTGACGGACGGTTTTGAACGGGTAGCGGACGGGGTAAATAATTATGTGAATTCCGGTAAACCACGTACCTTTTTGCAAAAGATAGGAGACGTGTTTGTGGCTATTGCTGCCGTTTTCTTCAAGATATTCTTGGTTGCTCTTGTCATAATCTGTTGTCCGGTGCTGTTTGTACTTGCTATAGTATTGGTTGCTTTGGTATTTGCAGCAATCGCCGTAGCGGTGAGTGGGGGAGCCTTGTTGTACGAATTACTCCCTGCTATTGACTGGACACCTATCGCTTCCGTCACTCCTATGATGACGTTACTTGGTACGATTGCCGGGGTTGCTTTGATTGGTATTCCTTTGGGAGCTTTTTTATATACGATTCTACGTCAGTTGTTCCATTGGGCACCAATGGGGACAGGACTGAAGTGGTCGTTACTGATTCTGTGGATATTGGGTGCGGTTATTATGATTATTAATCTTTCAGCACTAGGCTGGCAACTGCCTTTATATGGTTTGCACCACTTTTAACCAAGTTTATTCTATTAAAAAAGGATAATATTTATTCTTTTATAACTAAATGTACCCTGATAGTGTGTCCAGGGTACATTTTTTGTTTGTTCTTATCTATGGTAAATCGGGATTTTTTATTAAGTTTGTAAAGACGTATTCGATAAGTATAAAAATGGGTGAACATATATGTTTCAGGAGAAATGAACGTTTAGCTACTGTCAATCCTTATTGGCGAGGCAATCCGATGGTGCGCGGGCGCTTTTTTAACAGACAACACCGCTTCCGTCCGGGTATGGGCAGTGTATTGAAATGGCGTTTGTCGCCTAACCCTCAGCGTAAAGAAAAGAAGGCTGTGAAGTGGGATCCGAAGGTCTGCTATCTTCGTTCGCTGGATGCCGTAGTGGGAGATTCGTTGATATGGCTGGGGCATAACTCTTTCTTCCTCCAATTGGCAGGTAAAAGAGTCATGTTCGATCCCGTATTCGGAAATATTCCCTTTGTAAAACGGCAAAGTGAGTTTCCTGCGAATCCCGACATTTTTACAGAGATTGATTATCTCCTTGTCAGTCATGATCATTTCGATCATCTGGATAAACAGAGTATCGCCCATTTGCTGAAAAATAATCCGCAGATGAAACTGTTTTGTGGCTTGGGAACAGGTGAATTGATTCAAAGTTGGTTCTCGGAAATGAAAATTGTTGAAGCAGGCTGGTATCAACAGATAGAAGACGAAGGATTAAAGATAACCTTCCTTCCTGCACAGCATTGGAGCAAACGTTCTGTGCGTGACGGCGGTCAACGGTTATGGGGAGCCTTTATGTTGCAGGGTGACAATATCTCACTTTATTATAGTGGTGATACTGGGTATTCCAGCCATTTTCGTGAGATTCCCGATTTGTTCGGTGCTCCTGATTATGCTTTGCTAGGTATCGGTGCATACAAACCCCGTTGGTTTATGCGTCCCAACCATATTTCCCCTTACGAATCCCTGACTGCCTCAGAAGAAATGCATGCAGGACTTACTATCCCTATGCATTATGGAACTTTTGATCTGTCGGATGAGCCTCTGCACGATCCTCCTAAAGTGTTTGCGGCAGAAGCAAAGAAAAGAAAGATCCCGGTAGAAATACCTTATTTGGGAGAAATAGTAAAACTAAGCAAGAAGAAGTAATTATAAATGTATAAAGAGATGAAGAAATTAGAAGTAAAAGACTTAAAAGACAACTTTTTCGAAGCTATCGGAAAAGAATGGATGCTGATTACAGCCGGAACAAAGGAGAAGTTCAACACTATGACAGCAAGTTGGGGTGGCATTGGGTGGCTGTGGAATAAGCCTGTAGCCTTTGTCTTTGTCCGTCCCGAAAGATATACTTATGAGTTCATTGAAAAAAGTGATTACTTGACACTTTCTTTTTTAGGAGAAGAAAATAAGAAAATTCATGCAGTATGCGGTTCAAAGTCAGGTCGTAATACAGATAAAGTCAAAGAAACCGGCCTGAAGCCTGTTTTTACGGAAGGAGGTAATGTGGTGTTTGAACAAGCCCGTTTAAGTCTGGAATGTAAGAAACTTTATGCGGACGGTATCAAACCCGAATGCTTTTTGGACAAAGAATCATTGGAGAAATGGTATGGTGGTGCTCATGGAGGATTTCATAAAATGTATATCGTAGAGATTAAAAATATATATTCGGAGTAAATTTAGCGAATTTTGACGGATGTAATGTAGAAGGCTCTGAACTCAATGATTGAGAATAGAGCCTTCGTTGATTTTTCACCTTTCGGAGTTTATCTTATTTACTCGAGGTCTTACTCTGAAGGAGCCTTCTTTACCCATTTATCCAGCCACTCGAAGAAAGTACGTTGCCACAAAACGCCATTTTGCGGTTTCAGTACCCAGTGATTCTCATCCGGATAAATTAGCAGTTCTGCCGGAACGCCACGCATTATGGCAGCATCGAAAGCAGCCATTGCCTGATTGGCTAGGATACGATAATCTTTTTCTCCATGAATACAAAGGATTGGAGTATCCCATTTCTCTACAAAGAGGTGAGGGGAGTTGGCGAAGGTGCGTTGCGCCACCGGGTTTTGTCTCTCCCAGTATGCACCGCCCATATCCCAGTTAGCAAACCATTTTTCTTCTGTTTCCAGATATTGCATTTCCATGTTGAAGATACCGTCGTGAGCGATGAATGCCTTGAAGCGTTTGTCGTGATGTCCTGCTAACCAATAAACGGAGAATCCTCCGAAGCTGGCACCTACACATCCCAGGCGATCTTTGTCGACATACGATTCTTTCGCTATCTCATCAATAGCCGTGAAATAATCCTTCATACACTGACCACCGTAATCACCGCTGATTTGTTCATTCCATTCCACACCGAATCCCGGCAATCCACGACGGTTGGGAGCAACAATGATATAATCATTAGCTGCCATAATCTGGAAATTCCAGCGATAAGACCAGAACTGGCTTACCGGACTCTGGGGACCTCCTTCGCAGAACAACAATGTCGGATACTTCTTGTTCGGGTCAAATTGCGGGGGATAGATTACCCATGTCAACATTTGCTTGCCGTCAGTAGTCTTCATCCAGCGACCTTCCACCTTACCCATTTCCAATTGGTCGTAGATCAACTTGTTCTCCTGTGTCAGTTGAGTTGCCAAACCGTCTAATGCTACTGCATAAATTTCATCACCCATGCTCATCGAATGACGTTTTGCAATCAGTTTATCCCCGAATAAAGCGACCCCTTCATAATCATACATTCCGGAAGTAATGGCTTTAACAGAATCATTCGCCAGATTAAGTGCATAAATCTGTGATTCTCCGTGCCATACTCCTGTGAAGTAAATAGTCTTGGTGTCAGCTCCCCATACAAATGCGTCTACATTCGATTCAAAAGCTTTGCTGACAAAACGCTTTTCACCCGTCTCCAGATTCATGATGAACAAGCGGTTTAAGTCAGCCTCGTAGCCGTCACGCTCCATGCTCTGCCAGGCAATATATTTGCCGTCCGGTGAATATTGCGGATTTGTATCATATCCTTTATTTTCTTCGGTGATATTTTTCGTCTCTTTGGTATTCAGGTCATACACATAAATATCCGAGTTGGTTGAAATGGCATACTCCAACCCTGTTTTTTTTCGGCAGGTATAAGCCACCTTATCCGAAGTTGTATTCCAAGCCAGTTGCTCTATGCCGCCCCAAGGCTTCATCGGGCTTTCGTAAGGTTCGCCTTCAAGAATATCTACAACATTTGAAATGCCGTTACCGTCAAAATCTGCAATAAAAGGATGTGGAGCAGTCGTTACCCATTCATCCCAATGCTTGTACATCAGGTCAGTGACGATGATACCTGTGGCTTTCGGGAGGTCCGGATACTTGTCAGCCGTACTCTCTTTAGTTTTTACTTGTGAGATAAATAGCAGTTTCTTGCCGTCCGGTGAGATAGAATATCCTTCGATGTCACCGTCGTAGTTGGTCAGTTGCTTGCGTTCGCTGCCGTCCGGATTCATTTCGTAGAGCTGGCTGCTTCCATTGTCGTTACTCAGAAAGGCGAGCTTAGTACCTCCTTTTATCCATGTCACTTCATTTTCCTGATAAGGTGTGCGTGTGATCTGTTGGTTATCGCTACCGTCTGCGTTCATCACGAAAACTTCGCGGTTACTCTTGTTCTCCGGTACGCTGTAATAGGCCACCGTATACGCAATTTTCTTTCCGTCAGGCGATACTGCGAATCCGCCGATACGTCCCATAGCCCAGAGTGCCTCGGGAGTCATGCGTTTCCCTTCAATCTTAATGTTCGATTTCTCGATAAGTACTTGGTCTGTTTTGCCTGCGTCTTTTGTGCCTCCGCAGGCAGCTAACAACATTGCTGCCGACATCATAAATAAATTAGCTTGTCTCATATATTTTATAAAATGTTTATTTTCTTGCGAAGATAATGAAAAAAGGATTCAAATCTTCTTTTTCTGCCAGTTTCCTTTCTTCATATACCTGTAACAGAATATTAGAATGAAAATGCCGTATACACTTTCCGTAGTCCAGGCAAATGCGATATCCATTCGCATATATAGTATAAAGTAGGTTGCATAAGTAACATAGATTGCCAGTACACACAGTTCCATAGCTAAGGCTGTGCGCGTGTTTCCCGTACCGGATACCGACTGAAAATAGACGTTGGCAGGTACTAGAACCAGATAGGCTGAGCATAACACCCAAAGAGAAGGAATAGACGCTTCCCGCAAATCAGGCATATCCGTGTAAATACTCAGAACCAGATCCGGGAATAGACAGAAAAAGATCAATATTGGAATTACAAATACATACCCGATGCGGATATGCTGCCTGATAGTTCCTCGTACACAATCCTGTTCGCCTGCACCGATAAGGTTACTGACCAGCGAACCGCAGGTAGCGGCAAAAGCCATTGCAATCATAAACGGAATCCCCGATACATTGCGGATTATATTGGCGATAGCCAGCGATCGTTCTCCAAGATGTTCCACAAAAAGGAAGAACATAAACCAAGTAGACAGAGAGACGAAGTTCTGAATCATAGTCCAGACTGAAATATTCAGAATTCGTTTCAGCGTCTGACTCCGGAATTTAGGCAGGATATTCAAAGCATACTTCTTGTAGTCAATCCGTTTCCAAGTATAGATGATAAAGAAAATCACCGATACCAGTTCCGATAAAGACGAACCGATAGCAGCCCCTGCAATACCCAGTTGCGGGAACCCGAATTTACCGAAGATCAGGATATAATTGAATACCACATTCGATAACACCATTACGATCGAGTTTAGTGTCAACGTCTTGGTCTGTGTCGTTCCTACAAAGAATGCGCGGAACATCACACCGACAAACGAGAAAAAGAAGCCATAAACCCTCCAATGGATGTAACTTTCGGCTGCATTATAGATATGTGGGGATGAAATGATATTCTTCAGGATATGTGGTGAAAATACAACAGACAGTGTAAATAGTATAGCTGCCACTACCAATAAGAAATAGACACCTTGATAGAAGATCGGACCGATTTCTTTGTAATTACCTTCACCGTTACGGCGTGCAATCAAAATCTGTGCTCCGATACTGAAACCGAATGCCATCATAAAGATAGCGAGGTAGTATACACCGGCAATGGCAGATGCCCCCAGTTCAATCTCGCCGACACGTCCCAGAAAAGCAGTATCCGTCATGCCGATGAGCTGCTCCATAATCAGGCTAATCAGAATAGGGTAGGCGATAGTCCAGATTTGTTTATAAGTATATTTAGTTTTCATACGATTAATTATTAGAGAAAGAAAGCCGGGCAACCAAAAATAGGTGTCCGGCTTTCTCAGAATATATTCAGGAAATTCTCCTTATTTCTTATTCTGTCTTTGCTGCTGCAACTGTTCCTGTTGCTTTTGCATCGCCTCCAAGCGGGCAGCAAATCCGGTCTTTTTCATTTGTTTCGGGTCCTTCTTATTCGCTTCCAGAATAGCCAACAATTTCGTTTCATTGGTCGTTTTGCGAAGAAGAATCATAGTTCCCACACTAATCAATGTCGATACGAAGTAGTAATAGTTCAAGCCTGACGGATAATCGTTCAAGACAAACAAGAACATAATCGGCATCAGATACATCATCCACTTCATTGCCGCCATTTGCGGTTGTGCTCCTGTGTCCTGCATCGACATTGTATACTTCGTATTCAAGATGTTTGTTACCGTCATCAGCAAGCAGAACAAGCTGAGGTGGTTACCCAGGAACGGAATATGGAATGGGAACGTGATGAATGCATCATAAGTAGAAAGGTCATCCGCCCACAAGAAACTTTGTTGACGCAATTCAATAGCGCTTGGTACAAACATAAACAAGGCCATTAAAATCGGGAACTGTAATAACATCGGCAGACAGCCGCCCATTGGACTCACACCATACTGACTGTAGAGTCCCATGACTTCCTGTTGCTTCTTCATTGCATCTTCCTGCTTCGGATACTTCTTGTTGATTTCGTCTATTTTCGGTTTCAGTACACGCATCTTCGCAGATGACATATACGTTTTCCAGGTAGCGGGGTAAACCACGACTTTTACCATGATAGTCAGAATCAACAGTACGATACCCATGCTCAAGCCCCAACCGGATAACCAGTCGAATACGTTGATTGTGATAAACTGATTAATCCAGCGAATCAACGGCCAGCCCAGATATACCAGTCTGTGAAGCTCCCATTTCTCAGTACGGCCTTTATCCAACGCTTTCAGTGTCTTAAAGTGGTTCGGACCGAAATAAAAGTGCATCTCTGTCGGTTCTTTTCCGCTAGGATCAAAGAAGGTATTCATTTCAGCGGAATAATCTTTGATGTATCCGCTGCCTTGCTGTTCCATTCTTGATTTTACGGAAACCTTATCGAAGTCCTGTTCGGCGATGAATACAGAAGAGAAGAACTGATTCTTAAAAGCTACCCAGTCGATGTGTCCTTGCAGCTCCTGACTATCATCTTTGGCAGCCGACAAGTTATCTACATCATCTCCCGTTACTTTATAAGTCAACTCAGACAGACGGTTCTCATAAGTGAAACCTTTTTCCAGTTGGCGGGCACGTTGGGACCAGTCAATATCTACATAGTTAGTGCTGGCCAATTTGTCTGCCATACCTGTCGCTTTGATTTCAAAGTTCATCAGGTAGCTGTCCGGTTTCAGTGTATAGATGAAATCGATGTAGCTTGCGCTATCCGCAGCCAGACGCATAGTCACGCTACTGTCCGTCTTGTTCACTGCTTCAAAGAAATAATCCTTTGTCTGGATCGCCCCTTCCTTGTTATAGAAGTTGAAGTTCATCGAAGCATCATCACCGTCGAACAGTACAATCGGTGTCTTTTTATCCTGTGCCATGTACTCTTTCAGTGTAGCTGAGTATACACGTCCGCCTTTTGTTGCAAAAGTGATTTCCGCTACATTGTTCTGGATGCTGATTTTAGAATCAGTTCCGTGCATGGCGTTGAAGAACAAGGCGGAAGAATCGGCTGTTGTTGCAGCTTCTTTCTTGTTGTTGGCCAATGCGGCTTCCGTTTTCGCTTTCAGCGCTTCCTCTTGCTGTTGTACCAAGGCAATGGAATCGTAGTATTTTTTCTGTGCAGCAATCTGCTCCTCGCTCGGACGGCTCAGAAAACTGAATCCTACCAATAATATACCTATTAAAACGAGACCTGTAATGGTATTTTTATCCATTCTTATTTTAATTACAAATTATAAATTACTTTTCGTTTTCGATAGCAGCTTTCACAAACGCCACGAACAACGGATGAGGGTTCAATACCGTACTGCTGTATTCCGGATGAAACTGAGTACCGACATACCACTTCAAAGCCGGAATCTCTACGATTTCCACCAGATCCGATTCCGGATTGATACCAGTGCATTTCATGCCGGCGGCTTCGTATTGTGCTTTGTAGTCGTTGTTGAACTCGTAACGGTGACGGTGGCGCTCCTGAATATGTTCTTGTCCATAAGCTTCAAAAACTTTCGAACCTTTCTGCAATACACATTCGTAAGCACCCAGACGCATCGTACCGCCCATGTTGGTAATTGCCTTCTGTTCTTCCATGATGTCAATCACGTTATGCGGAGTCTTTTCATCCATTTCACGTGAGTTGGCATCAGCAAATCCCAGTACGTTACGGGCAAACTCGATAGCGATACATTGCATGCCCAGACAAATACCGAAAGTCGGAATATCATGTGTACGCGTATATTTGATAGCAACAAACTTGCCGTCGATACCACGTTGACCGAATCCCGGACCGATCATCACCCCCGCCATACCTTTCAGTGCTTCGCCTACATTTTCGTCAGTCAGTTTTTCACTGTTAACGAAATGTACTTCTACTTTACGGTCGTTGTAAGTACCAGCCTGTGACAAAGCCTCACGGATTGACTTGTAAGCATCCTGCAAGTCGTATTTTCCAACCAAAGCGATATTGATCGGTTCTTTTGTTTCTGCAGCATGCCGGCGTTCAAGGAATTTACGCCATGGACCGAGTCCCGGAGTTTCACCTACCGGCAATCCCATTTTTTCAAGAATGGTGCTGTCCAGTCCCTGTGCCTGCATCAGGATAGGAACTTCATAGATAGTTTCCGCGTCAATAGACTGCACTACGGCTTTGTCGTCTACATTACAGAATTGTGCTACTTTCTTACGCAGTCCGTCACTCAATGGATGTTCGGCACGCAATACCAGTATATCCGGTTGGATACCTACGCTCTGAAGTTCTTTAACCGAGTGTTGTGTCGGTTTAGTTTTCAGTTCTCCGGCAGCGGCAAGATAAGGAACATAAGTCAGGTGTACGCAAAGAGCGTTCTTGCCTAGTTCCCATTTCAACTGACGGATGCTTTCGAGGTAGGGGAGTGACTCGATGTCGCCTACCGTACCGCCGATTTCAGTAATTACAAAATCGAACTTGTATTTGTTGCCGAGCAACTTTACGTTCCGTTTGATCTCATCTGTGATATGAGGAATCACCTGAATGGTTTTACCCAAATAATCACCACGACGTTCTTTATCAATGACGCTCTTGTAGATGCGTCCCGTAGTAATGTTGTTCGCCTTTGTCGTTTGTATGCCTAGGAATCTTTCGTAGTGTCCCAGGTCGAGGTCGGCTTCGTGTCCGTCTACGGTTACATAGCACTCTCCGTGCTCATAAGGATTCAATGTTCCCGGGTCGATGTTGATATACGGGTCAAACTTCTGAATGGTTACATTATAACCTCTTGCTTGTAGCAACTTACCGATGGAGGATGAGATGATACCTTTTCCTAATGAAGAGGCAACACCACCGGTGACGAAAATATACTTTGTTTCTCCCACAGCTATAACTGTTTTAATAATTGTTTACTTAGTCAAATTCTTACGAACTTAAAAAGCGCAAAATTATAAAAAAAAGAGGAAGATTGCAGACTTTCGCGGCTACAATTTTATTAAAAAATGCAATTTTGAAAGAATCCTATGATTTCTAAACAAAATAATGTAGCTTTGCATCCTAAACCATAGACAAATATGAAGAGAGTTATTATTTTATTTTCAGCTTTTACTCAGCTGTTATTCATGTTGCCGCTTTCTGCACAGGAGTCCGTTCAAGATTCCATAATTCCGGCCGATTCAGTGCAGATTGCTCCTGTACAGGCTATCAAGCCTTCCAAGAAGGTAACAAAGTCTTCAACAGTGGTGGCGAAAGCCAAGGTGGTGCGATCGGATACGCTTTCAACGGAGCTTCAGAAATATTTGATGCTGAAACTCAATATGTCGGGACCGACTCCTAAGTTGGATACAGTTTCCTATTTATATAATAAGTATATTGCTCAGTTGGATTATCTGAATGATCCTTCTGTGCCGGCACGTTATATTCCTTCCGACCCCGATTATTTCCGCCTGTTTACTCCATTGGCATATTATTATGCTCCGATGAAGCAATATTCTACAATAGACTGGAAGCCGATACAGTTGGATACTACTCCGAATCTAACGGCAGAGCTTTTGCCTTATGATACGCTGGTATTTACTAAAACCAAACGAGCCAATATACTGGTCAACAACGCATTAATGGATCTTTATCTGAAACGTCCGGAATTGGTTGTTACTACGGAAGACCGGATCATGAGCCGTGATGTTTTCCGTCGGGATGTGAAGCCGAAAATATCCCCGAAAGCAAACGTTATTCATTTGTTTCAGCGTGAGGAGATGAGTGATAATGTAGGGAAGGCCGATATTAAGATCAGCAAGCCTAACTGGTGGGTGACCGGTGGTAACGGATCGTTGCAGATCAGCCAGAACCACCTTTCGGACAACTGGTATAAGGGAGGAGAAAGTAACTTCTCCGGATTAGCTACTTTTCAGATATTTGCAAATTACAACGACAACGAGAAGATCTTGTTCGAAAATCAGCTTGAAGCTAAGTTGGGCATGACTTCCACTCCGTCGGATGAATACCATAAATACCTCTTTAATACCGACCAACTCCGCTTATATAATAAGTTAGGTTTAAGAGCACTTAAAAATTGGTATTATACGATTTCTTCAGAGTTCAAGACTCAGTTTTGCCATGGATACAAGGCTAATAGTGAAGATTTGGTTTCTGCTTTCATGTCTCCGGCAGATTTAGCAGTCAGTATCGGTATGGACTATAAACTGAACAAGAAGAAATTCAACCTTTCCGTGTTTATGGCTCCATTGACCTATAACTTGCGTTACATCGGTAATTCAGAAGTAGACGAAACTAAATTCGGCTTGGAAAAAGGCAAATGTTCAAAGAATGATTTCGGTTCTCAATTGCAATCGACATTCAATTGGAATATTATCACTGCCGTTACATTGGAATCCCGTCTCAACTATCTGACCAATTATCATTGGGCACGTGTGGAATGGGAAAATACTTTCAACTTTATTTTGAACCGTTATTTGTCCACAAAACTTTATGTGCATACTCGTTTTGACGATAGCTCCAAGCCGACTGAAGGCGACAGCTTCTTCCAGTTGAAAGAATTGCTAAGTTTCGGTATTAATTATAAGTGGTAGGTTGTATTCTTGAAAAAGCTAGTTAAAAAATAACGAAAGGCTGTCTAACTGTAAAAGTTATTCAGCTTTTTTATTTCTCTATTTGCTATATTGCTATCATTTTATTTAAATATAATTTATACGTAAGTAGTATAAGCTAAGTTTGTTTTTTTTAAGATATCGATATTGTATTGTTATGATAAGCGGCTTAACATTTAATAAAAGAAGCTAATTTTTTTTGTTATAAAGCATAATTTCTTATTGAATATAATATCATATATCCCATTTTTTATAACTTTGCATCGTCTAATACTTTTCTTGATAAGAGAAGTATCCCAATAACCTATCAAACAAACGATCAGTATAAACATATTAAAAAGAGAAAATACAGTTTCACTAACTGTATTTTTTTTGTTACTGATAAAATTTATTTTTATTATGTCTGTTTGACTAGTTATTTAAGGTGAAATTACAATAATTATAAAGAACAAGAATACACACAAATAATGAAACGAGGGATTTTTCTTCTGATAATGACCACGATAAGTGTGGTTCATACAGTAAATGCGCAGGATGTAGCGTTAAAGACTAATATTCTATCTGATGCTTTTATGAATATAAATGCAGGCATCGAGGTAGGGCTTGCTCCGCGTTGGACGTTGGACGTTAGTGGAGGACTCAACGCATGGACTTTATCGCATAGTCGTCGGTGGAAACATTGGGCGGTGCAACCTGAAGCTCGTTATTGGTTCTGTGACCGGTTTGCAGGCCATTTTATCGGAATCCATGTTCATGGCGGGCAGTATAATTTAGGCGGTATTGATATTAATTTCAAATTGCTTGGTACTGATTTTTCTACTCTTAAAGACACTAGGTATCAAGGTTGGTTTCTAGGTGGAGGTATTGCTTACGGTTATACCTGGATATTAGGGCGGCACTGGAATTTCGAAACAGAGATAGGAGTCGGCTATTCTTATACCCGTTATGACCGATTTAAATGTGCCGGGTGTGGAAAGAAGATAGAGAAGAACAAACCACACAACTACTTTGGTCCCACTAAAGCAGCGGTGAATTTAGTCTATTTATTCTAAAAGAGTATGCTATGAAACGAACTTACCTAATTATAACAGCCTTATTTGGAACAAGTTGTATGCTGAATGCTCAACAAACAACCGGAGTGATAGCCGACAATCTGAAGATTGAACGGAACGGTGAATATATGGTAGTTGATATGAATATGAATCTATCACGTCTGGATGTGGAAAGCAATAGAGCCGTATTGCTCACTCCTCGTTTTATCAGTACAGTAGATACCTTGGAACTTCCTTCAGTAGGCGTTTATGGGCGTCAGCGTTATTATTATTATGTACGGAATGGTGAGAGTATGCTATCCGGCAAAGATGAAATGTCTTTTAAAGCACGTTCGAAACCTGAAAGTGTAGTATATCATGCAATAGTACCCTATTATAAATGGATGAATGGTGCCTCATTGGAGTTGTATCGCAGTGATTACGGTTGTTGTAATACACTATTAGCGGAATGGAACGATCCATTGGGCTCATACGTTGAAGCGCTTCCTTTCAGTCCACAGTTACTTTATATTCATCCGCAGGCAGAAACTGTTAAGCATCGTTCACTTTCCGGTTCTGCTTTCATCGATTTTCCGGTTGATAAGACAGTGATATATCCTGAGTATCGGCGGAATACATACGAACTCGGTAAAATACAGGCCTCTATTGATTCAGTCCGTAATGACAAGGATGTAGTCATAACTTCCGTATGGCTCAAAGGTTACGCTTCTCCCGAAAGTCCATATTCTCATAATCGGGATCTGGCGATAGGTCGTACAGCTGCATTAAAGAATCATATCAAGCAACTATATCATTTTAATGACAGTGTGATTGTTACAGAGTATGAACCGGAAGATTGGAAAGGATTGCGTCAATATGTCGAAAAATCCAATCTTGTGCATCGTTCGGAGATACTGGGCATGATTGACAGTAGTTTAGACCCTGACGCGAAAGAAGCAAAAATTAAACGGACTTATCCTGAAGAATATCGTTTTCTATTGCAGAATTGTTATCCTGCATTGCGTCACACAGATTATCGTATTGACTATACTATCCGTAGTTTTAGTGACGTAGAAGAGATAAAACGTATCATGCAGACACAGCCTCAAAAACTCAGTCTCAATGAGTTTTATCTTGTGGCTCAGACTTACGAGCCGGGGAGCGTTGAGTTCAATGATGTGTTTGAAACAGCTGTAAGGATGTATCCTAACGATGAGATAGCCAATCTGAATGCGGCAAACTCAGCAATGCAGCGTAAAGACGTTGAAAATGCAAAGCGTTATCTCCAGAAAGGGGGAGATTCACCCGAGGCACTATATGCTCGTGGAGTTTATGCTTTTCTTGTTGAAGATTACACCGTTGCACGCAAGCAGTTGAATGAGGCGAAGAACAAAGGAGTGCAACAAGCTGAAATCATTTTGCTTGAGATAGATAAAATAGATAAATAATTTATTAATCCATTAATATATACTTATATGAAGTTATCAAATTTATTTTGGAACTTGTTAGGAATAATGGTTCTTAGTGCTTGTTCCAACAGTGACATGACTGAGAATGATCTCTCTGAAACTAATGTTGACGCTCGTTTTATGTCTGTCGATATTACGAATACTACTGGCTTTAGGACGCGAGCGGCAGGTGATCAGTCCGGAGATCTTTATGAAGAAGGGGAAAGTGTTGAAAATGATGTAGAATCGGTTCGTTTTTATTTTTTCAAGGAGAATGGTAGTCCTTGTCCAGTTAAAAGCGACGGTACGAATTACTATGACTGTAAAAAGGACGAAACTGAGTCTGCCGGACAGGATATGCCTAATATTGAGAAAAAGTTGAATGCGGTAATTGTTATCAATACCAGGGAGGGCGACAACTTAGACCAACTTAAATCTATGGTCGCTGTGATTAATCATGAGAAAATAGCACTGGGTACGGCTAGCATGGACCTTGCTACACTTCGAGGAAAGTTTGGTTCATATAGTTATGTAAAGGACTCAAAGTTCTTGATGACAAGTTCTGTGTTTGGTTCGGATAATTTCTGTTGTGAAGTGAACATACCGGCGAGTGCTCTCAAAAAGACTGAAGATGAAGCAAAAGAATCTCCGGTAAATGTGTATGTAGAGCGTGTTTTAGCTAAAGTACGGTTATATACCGATTGGAAGGATATGACTCTTAAAAATGATGTAACCTATGGCGATAATGATAAAAAATATACTGCCGTGAAATTAAAAAAGAGTAAGGACGGTTCCGAATTTATTCAAGTTGACGGTAAAGATGTATATGTAATCTTCACAGGTTGGGAAGTGACATCTACTGCTTCTCAGTCATACCTCTTTAAGAAAGTTAATTCCGCTTGGGCGTTCACACCGGTTTGGAGTTGGAATCATCCTGAATATCATCGTTCATATTGGGCAATGAATCCTGACGGTCTCACATTTGATTATTTACCGTATGATCAGATTGCAGGTAAAGTAGGTACTCAAGGCGCAAGCGACAACAGTTCTAAATCATATAATGGTACAAACTTATATTGTCAGGAAAATGCTGCAGATAAGTATGAGACCGGTAAGAAGAGCTCCTATAATCCGGCGACGGAGGTAAGTAACCGTACCCAAGCAATTATTGCTGCCGTATTAGTGACTATTGATGATAGTAACGTTGCTCATCCCATTGATCTGGCTAAGTGGGGTGGTACGGACTACACAAAAGATAATGCGATGACAGCAATGTTGAGTGTTGTGCAGGATCAGATTTATACTAAAACAATAGAGGGTGCAGGAACAGCAGAGGCTAAAGAAATCTATACTCCGATTACCAAAGACAAAGTAGAGCTCGTTTCCGGCATAAAGTCAGGCAATGCCGATAACGAGTCAGAAAATAGTGGCAGATATTTAAGCTACCTTCAATTGAAGAAAGGCGTAACCGATACTTTTTATAAAGCCGATCATACAGCATACGCCAATCTTGACGATGTAAATGATGTTCTGGCAAATATGCCCGGAGCAAGGGTTTGGTCGAGTGGACAAGCTTACTATTATACTGACATCAAGCATCTGAACGATTTCCCGGGAGTGGATGACACCGACGGTAAATATGGAATTGTGCGTAATCATATTTATGACATTGCCATTAATTCGGTATCCGGTCTTGGAACGCCGGTTCTTGATCCGGAAGAAGTGATTGTTCCGCAGAAGCCTACTAATGACGAAACATATCTGGGTGCACGTATTAATATCCTTTCATGGCGAGTAGTAAAACAGAACATCGACCTTGAATGGTGACAACCTGTAATGAGGTATTGTAAACTATATACTATTACAACAATAATTATGTAGAATGGACAAACCGTCTTATATCAGAAATTTTGGGATGAAAGCATGGGTAATCCTTGTAGAATTACTTTTGTTGGTGTCGTGTGACAATGCTATTTATGACGATGAAGGCGATTGTTCAGTGACCTATCATCTGAAATTTCGTTATGACATGAACATGAAGTTTGCCGACGCTTTCACCCATGAGGTGAAGTCGGTCAGACTTTATGCCTTTAACTCTAATGGCGAGTTGGTGTGGCAAGCTGACGAACAGGGTGAAATCCTTGCATCCGGTGATTACACCATGAAACTGGAGCTTGCTCCCGGTGATTATCACCTTATGGCATGGTGTGGTCTTGATAATGGTGAGTCATTTACAGTGACCGATGCCTCGCACAATTGCCGGATGACAGACTTGCACTGTAAATTGAACCGTTATCTAGACAAAGCGACTGGTGTTTCCTATTCCAATAAGGACCTGCATCCTTTGTTTCATGGTTCTCTTGACGTAAGTTTGCCTGCCAATGACGACGGAGGTGATTATACATACGTCATGCCACTGACGAAAGATACGAATGTGTTCCGTGTAGTGCTTCAGCACCTTTCGGGACAAGATATAAATGTTGACGACTTTACTTTTTCTATTGAAGACCGTAATGGTTGGATAGCGCATGACAATACACTGAAAGAAGACGAGCCGATCGTTTATCGTGCGTGGTCTACTTATTCGGGTGAAGCTGGTGTGGACATTGCGACAGGAAAAGAAAGTCGTGTAACAACAATTGTCAAAGTTGCCGTGGCGGAACTTACGGTAAGCAGACTTGTCTTGCGGGACTGGAGTCTGTATTCGCGTCCGATGTTGATTATTCGTACCACTGAAGGGAAACTGGTAGCTTCTATTCCTATTATCGATTATGCCCTTCTGGTGAAAGGTAATTACAATAGAAAAATGAGCGACCAGGAATACCTCGACCGACAGGATGAATACAATATGACATTCTTCCTCGACGAGCAAAATCAATGGATAAATAGCGTGATACTAATCAACTCATGGAGGGTGGTACTCTCTAACGTAGATGTAGATTGAGTAACATCTTTTGAAAAAAGAAGAAAAAGGAATGAAAGAAATACTACGACATATTGTATGGATGACAATACTTGTCAGCTGGGCTTTATTGTCGGCATCTTGTAGGGGAGGGGAGGTAAGTTATACGGACGAGATACAGTCGGACGACGATACTGCCATACTCGTTCTGCGTACCGGTCTTCTTGATCAAACGCGTGCATCCGATAGGGTGAATGATGCAGTAGATAATTCTGTCGAATATATGTATACACTACGTATTGTTATTCTTCATGAAAACGGTACTGTGGAACACAATATGTATATTGATTTCGGTGAGATTCCCCAAACGGAGTGTTACAGGATTTTCAAAGTGACACGGAATGAAACAAAGAAAATCTATCTGATAGCTAATGAAGAGAACGTATCTACTGATCTTCACGAACAATTGGAGACATTGACGACTGGTAACACTACTTTCGCAAGCATTGTTGACAATTTCGTTTTCATTCCCGATTATAAGAATCCTATACCAATGAGTTCGGTATATGACGTTCCGGTTAAAGCAGAGAATCTGGTAGAACGTGAATTCTATTTGGTACGTGCTGCAACGAAGTTCGCTTTTCGTTTCACGAACAAGCGTAAGAGTAAAGTCAGTATAGATGCTATTCATATTTCTGATATTGCCGGGGCTACTTATCTGATTCCTCATAAACGGGAACCGTTGTTCATGTCTTTTGACGATGAATCGCTTTATTGGATAAACTGGCTGAAGAAAGTAGCGGATGAATCTCAACAATCACCGGATGATGTGGAACTGGCAGATAAGAGAGGCTGGATACAAGCTTACGATATCCCTTCGGAAACTTCTCATCAGGAAGTCACAGTTAACGGACCATTAGAAGTGCCGAGTATGACGGGTGACCAACCCGGTAAAGCGGTCTTCCCGGTATTTTACCTTCCGGAAAGTAAAAAACTGAAAGCCGGATCGGCTACATACGGTGAACAAGAATACACCTTGAAGCTCGACATGTCCGAGAATGGCAAAGAACTGTCGTTTACCAAGACCTTTCCAAATCTAAAGGCTCTATTTCGTAACACACATGTACTGGTTGATATCACCTTTACGGAAAAAGACGAAGTAAAAGTGCAAGTAGTACCCTATGCGGAAGTGATTCTTGAGCCGGAGTTCGGACTCAAACCTGAAACTAAGAATTGATATTGTATGAGAAAGAAAGATATTATATTTTGTATTATTTTGCTTATGTTGCAGTTCATACCGACAGCTTGCCGGGATGATTACTTTATGAATGAAGAGATAGGCGAAGGCAATGCCACCCTTTCGGTAACCCTGTGTTTCGATCAGGAGGATGCAGCACTGGGGACTACCCGTGCCGAAGGAGGTGATGAAGGCAATGCCATTCAGAATATAAATTCACTCTGCATGTTGTTTTATGATACGACAGGAAAATTAGTTCATAATTATATAGTTAAAGGTGAGGGCCTTGTCATTGATCCCGATGTAAGTGGTTGGAGTTATAATCTGGAAGATAACCGGATAGATGAAGACAAAGACGAACAGGGTAACCAGTTCGAGGATAGTAAGACCGGTACGGCAATGTTCAAGCTCCGTCCGATAAAGCGGGGTAAGTATTATATCTATGCTGTTGCCAATATGGGAGATCTAACGCAGTATAAGGATAAAATTACTACCCGTGAAGGATTGAAAGCAATCTCCCTTCAGTGGGATCCTGATGATATTTCCCAAAATAGCGAGATGTTCGGTGTGTTCAGTCTCACTCCCGACCGTAATGCTCCGGATGATCTTGTTACCATTAATTCCCCGGGCGTACAACTTCATAGTTGGTTGCGTCGCGCCGCGTCCAAGGTGACTGTGGCATTTGACGGTTCCGGGCTTTATGCCAATGTGCAGATTTATATCGAAAACGTTATTCTGAAAGATATTCCCAAAACCTGTTCGTTGGGTAATCCGAATACTCCGGGATTAGTTTCAGAAGATGTTCCTGATCCGGATTCTTATAAGGATCCCGATTGGAAACCTGAGATGCATGCTCGTTCGGAACGCTATACTGCATCCAATGGTTTATATTCGGAAGGAAAGTCGATCAAAATCCAGAAATTGCCTGCAGATCTTTCCGTTCTTACGCCCGAAAACTATATACATATCTGCAATGATTTGCATCGCTATATGGGTAAGGGAGAAGAAGGAGATGAACAAGATATTATAACGAACACCCATGCCCATAAGGCACAATCGCTTTTCTTCTACGAGAATATGCAAGGAAAAGGTAAGTCTAAGAAGCAGTCGCAGAATGGCGTAGATATCGACTATCCCGACCCTGATGAGCAAAAAGAAGGCTCCGGTTGGAAAGACGAGAAACCTTATGGTACCTATGTTGAGGTGACAGGATACTACCGTTGCACGGCGGCAAACGAACATGTGGGAGCGGGACCTATCAAGTTCCGTTTTATGTTGGGGCAAGACGTTACTACCGACTATAATGCAACGCGTAATACCCATTATAAGTTGACTCTTAAATTCAAAGGTTACGGAAACGATGCCGACTGGCATATCGAGTATGAAGAACCGTCCGATATCTATGTGAGCACCCCTCAATATATCTCTTACCTTTATAATAAATCAATGAATGTGACCCTGAAAGTAGTGGGTGAAATAAAGCCCAATTCTACTTTGGATGCAAAAATCCTTGGTAAGGATGAAGATACCGGGTTTACAGGTTGGAGACCATGGGGAAATGGAACAAGTGCATTTCCGACAGTTCCTAATGACTTTTATTATTCAGGTTGGATTTATAACGACGGTCCATGGAACAGCTTTTTGTCATTGAGAAAGACCTCCCTTGTGAAGATTGTAGTTCCCGGATACGAAGACAAGCCCTCATGGCAAACCCCTATTAATACGAAATACAACGAGACCTATTATAATGAAAAAAATAAAGGAAACAGAAGTTATAAGATTAGCAATATTGGCGCCGATGATTTGGCAGACGGTGAATATTCGGTAAAAAGTAATGGAAAGGAGCATATTTTTACTATTCCGTTATATACCCGCGCCAAAGAGCTTGTGACAAAAACAGGCTTTACAGGAAATAATCCATATTCGGCCTACCCCCGAAAAGAGAGAATCAAGTTTACCATACAGGTGAAAGACGATGTCACAGGTACCTATGTTCCCAAGACGGCTTATTTGGACATGATACAAGTACGTCGTATTGAGAATCCGAAAGGGGTATGGCGTAGTGCGGGTAAGAGTGATAATTTTCATGTGACCCTCATGCGTTTGCCCTATGACAATGCCGAAGATTTTAAGCCGTTCAATTCAGAAGGAGCATGGAGGGCTACTATTATTGACGGAGGAGACGACTTCATCACATTACGTTCTACTGTCGAAGGAAGCGGAAGTGATAATGTACAACAGACAGGTGTGAAAAGTATAGAAGGAGCGGGGGAGCATCCTATAGATTTCTGGATTGATTTTAAGGGTACGATTCCGGAAGGAGCCACTCCTCGTTGTGCTATTGTACGTGTACGTTATCACAATTATACCTGTGAACACGATATCTTTGTACGTCAAGGTTATGCTCCTATCACCATTAACGGAAATGCGGAAAGTAATAACAATCCTGCGTGGACATCATATAATGTTTATCGTTTTGATGCAAATAATGCTCCGGTTTATACAAAGTCACCCTTGGAAGAAGGGTCATTGTTCCGTCGCGGAAACCGTACAGCTATTCTCGCTTCCAATAATGACAGATCCGGCTTTACGTTTGGTGTAGAGCCGACAGGTAGTTTCAATGTTCTTGAATTTGGATCGGCTACAACCTCTCAAAAGACTTGGTCGCAGTTGGCACCTTCAACAGACGATGTAACGAATCGTTTTAAAGAATGGTCCATTGCGGGAGATCATGAACGTATTGCTACAATCGAGGATTTTTACACCTTAGAATCTACCTCGATTCATAGTAACATTAATAAAGCCTATGGTGTTCTTTATGGAGACGGTGCAACCGAGACACAGAAATCGGTGAAGGAAGCATTTGGATATGATCATAATGAAGATCCGACCAATTCAAAAAAAGGTATGCGCGGATGTTTCGTTTTCAATGTAAATAATAGTCGTAACATATTTTTCCCTATTGGTAAATCCGGTTATGGACGTCGTAAAGGGATGACAAGTAACAGAGAGAAAGTAGGTACACTGCGTTATGCCCAACGTACCGATTACTATAATAACGACGGTACCGGGAATATTCAGTATGTTCCGCTGTTCTATGACCTGTTTGAACGTCCGGGAGCCATATATCAATGCCGAAACCGTCTGGAAAGTACCAATAATGAGGTGAAAAATTCGAGTGCATTTGATATAAACTATTTCACAATGGGCTTCGAAGGTTTTGAGAATGGTGCGTCAAATAATAATAATGGCAGTGACAGTGATGCATGCTTCATACGGACGGTGAAGTATTAGAGAATTACCCCACGACATATTCTAACTACAGATTTTGGCTGGTAAGTAAAAAAGAAAGCATTTTTTTCTTGTTTCTTATTTATTATTTTACCTATCTTTGCAGCAGGAATTATTTCATTGCCTAAGTAGCAATGGAAAAAGTGGGGTAAAAAAATATGATCATTAGCAAAAATGACGATCGAAATGTTCTGCCAACAGATGTGATTGGCAGAAGCGTAGCGCACTCTAAACGCTGGTTAGTCGCCATTGTGCGTATCCATCATGAGAAAAAGACAAGTGAGCGCCTCACTAAAATGGGCGTTGAAAATTTCCTTCCTATCCAACAAGAAGTTCATAACTGGAGTGACCGTCGCAAGGTTGTCGACAGAGTCATCCTTCCAATGATGATCTTCGTCCACGTTGATCCACAAGAACAAAAAGAAGTTCTGACCTTATCCGCTATCAGCCGCTACATGGTACTACGTGGGGAGAGTACTCCGGCTGTAATTCCCGACCAACAAATGTTACGATTCAAATTTATGCTCGACTATTCGGACGAAACGATTTGTATGAGCACATCGCCATTAGCGCCGGGAGAAAAAATACGTGTAATAAAGGGGCCATTGGCAGGACTGGAAGGGGAACTGGTAGATATGAATGGGAAATCAAAAGTCGCCGTCCGACTGACAATGTTGGGATGTGCGTGTGTAGATATACCGGCAGGATGTGTGGAGCCGGTTTAGTACTTTCGATTGAATTTAAAAATTCAGATTAATCAATGAAAATGCAAAAACTAATGGGTGCGCTCATCCTCATATTGATGTTGGGCGCTACACCTGTGACTGCTCAAAATATGAGCGACTCTCAAGTATTGGAATATGTCAAAGAGGGGATTAGACAAGGGAAAGAGCAAAAGCAGTTGGCCTCCGAACTGGCCCGCAGGGGTGTAACCAAGGAGCAGGCCCTGCGTGTGAAGCAGCTCTATGAGCAGCAGAACAACGTGAACGCTTCCAACGCCACAGGTACGGATATCAACGAATCCCGCCTTCGTGAAGAGATGAAGGAGAACACCTCGGATATGTTGGAGGACCACCCTAGTACCCAAGACCTCGCACGCGGTAATCAGGTCTTCGGACGTAACATCTTCAACACCCGTAATCTGACCTTCGAACCCAGTGTCAATATCGCCACCCCCTTGAATTACCGCCTTGGCCCCGGTGACGAAGTGATAATCGATATCTGGGGGGCGAGCCAGAATACTATCCGCCAGCAGATCTCTCCCGACGGCACTATCAATATCCAGAAGATAGGCCCCGTCAATCTGAACGGACTTACGATCGCTGAAGCGAACGACTATCTCAAAAAAACATTAAACAAGATCTATAACGGTCTTAATAATACGAACGACCCGACCTCTGACATCCGTCTGACACTCGGCAGCATCCGTACTATCCAGATCAATGTCATGGGTGAAGTGGTCCAGCCGGGCACCTACTCCCTTTCTTCCTTTGCCACTGTCTTTCACGCGCTTTACCGTGCGGGAGGTGTGAGTGACATCGGCAGCCTGCGCAATGTCCAACTGGTCCGTAATGGCAGGAACATCGCTACAATCGACGTCTACCAGTTTATCATGAAAGGTAACATTCAGGACGATATCCGTCTTCAGGAAGGCGACGTTGTGATAGTTCCCGCTTATGAGGTACTGGTCAAGATCGACGGCAAGGTGAAACGTCCGATGCGTTTTGAGATGAAGAAGGACGAGAACCTTTCCACGCTTATCAGCTATGCCGGCGGCTTTGAAGCCGACGCCTACACCCGTTCTTTGCGTGTGGTCCGCCAGAACGGTCAGGAATATGAAGTCAACACGGTCAAGGACATGGATTACAGTGTCTATAAGATGCGCAACGGCGATGTTGTGACGGCCGAAGCTATCCTTAACCGCTTCATCAACAAGCTTGAAATCCGCGGTGCGGTCTACCGTCCCGGTATCTACGAACTGAACGGCAGGCTGAATACCGTCCGCGAACTGGTCAACGAATCCCAGGGCCTTACCGGTGATGCGTTCCTGAACCGTGCCGTCCTTTACCGTCAGCGTGAGGACCTGACTTCCGAAGTAATCCCTCTGGATATCAAGTCTATCATGGAGGGTACTTCCCCCAATCTCCCCCTGATGAAGAATGACATTCTTTATATTCCCAGCATTCATGACCTGGAGGACAGGGGTAATGTGGTCATCCACGGTGAAGTGGCTCAGCCTGACTCGTATCCTTATGCGGATAACATGACCCTTGAGGACTTGATCATCCAGGCAGGCGGTCTGCGTGAAGCCGCTTCCGTAGTCCGTGTTGATGTATCCCGCAGAATAAAGAACCCGTATAGTACAGTTGATAATGATACTATCGGTCAGATGTATACGTTTGCCTTAAAGGACGGTTTTGTAGTTGACGGTCGTCCCGGCTTTGTCCTTCAGCCCTACGATGAGGTTTATGTTCGTCGCAGTCCCGGTTATCAACCTCAACAGAATGTTTCAGTCGAAGGAGAAATACTTTTCGGCGGTTCCTATGCGATGACCAGCAGGGAGGAACGTCTTTCAGACTTGATCAACAAAGCCGGCGGAGCCACCAACTACGCTTATCTTCGTGGTGCGAAGCTTACCCGTGTAGCCAATGCGAGTGAGAAGAAACGTATGGGTGATGTAATCCGTTTGATGAGCCGTCAGTTGGGTGAGGCTATGCTTGATTCCCTGGGTGTCCGCGTGGAGGATACGTTTACGGTCGGTATCGATTTGGAGAAGGCGTTGGCCAATCCCGGAAGTACGGCAGATATTGTGTTGCGTGAGGGTGATGCAGTCTCTATTCCGAAGAATAATAATACGGTAACAATCAATGGTGCCGTCATGGTTCCTAATACTGTTTCTTATATGAAAGGCAAGGATATAGATTACTACATCAATCAGGCGGGAGGTTATTCTGAGAATGCGAAGAAGAGTAAGAAGTTCATTGTTTATATGAATGGTCAGGTGACTAAGGTGAAGGGTAGTGGTAAGAAACAGATTGAGCCCGGTTGTGAGATTATAATTCCCAGTAAGGCGAAGAAGCGGACGAATATTGGCAATATATTGGGTTATGCCACCTCTTTTAGTTCATTGGGAATGATGATTGCTTCTATTGCAAATTTAATAAAGAAATAACCAAAGTTGATACTATCTCTATTGGTAGTAGGCAAAGAAATTCAAAATAAAATGAACGAAAATCAATCCAACCCAATCGAAAATACCAACTCAAAAGAAATGGAGATCGATTTGATGGAAATTCTTCATAAGGTCATAGTTCTTCGTAAGGTCATCTATAAAGCAGCTGGTATCGGACTAATTATAGGTATTATTATTGCCATTAGTATTCCAAAGCAATATACAGTTGAAGTAACTTTATCTCCAGAAATGGGTACTACAAAAGGTGGTAGCCTATCTGGGTTAGCCGCCTCTTTTTTAGGAAGTGGGATGACTATGAGTGATAATATCGATGCCTTGAACGCCTCACTTTCTGCTGATATTATATCTTCCACTCCTTTTCTGTTAGAACTGAAAAAGCTGAAGGTGAACGGAGGAAATACTACTTTGGATACTTATTTAGATTCTCAATCTTTTCCTTGGTGGAGCTATGTGATAGGTGCGCCTAGAATGATGATTGGAGGAGTAAGATCCCTTTTTTATGATGAAGAAGAGGCGAGTACCGTTGGAGGAGGGAAACAAGGAGCTATTGAACTTACCCCAAAAGACGCTGCAAAGATCAATCAATTGAAAAAGTCTATTACAGCTTCTATTGATAAAAAAACATCTATGACTACCGTCTCCGTGACTTTTCAGAATCCTAAAGTGGCAGCAACGGTTGCCGATTCGGTAGTAAGAAAATTGCAAGAGTACATTACTAATTACCGTACTTCTAAAGCCAAAGAAGACTGTATATACCTAGAAAAACTATTTAAAGAACGCCAGCAGGAATATTATACTGCCCAGAAGAAATACGCTAGCTATGTTGATTCGCATGATAATGTAATTCTTCAAAGTGTGCGTGCTGAACAGGAGCGTTTGCAGAATGACATGGCTCTGGCTTATCAGGTGTATAGTCAGGTGGCTACGCAGTTGCAAATGGCGCGAGCAAAGGTGCAAGAGGAGAAACCTGTGTTTGCGGTGGTGGAGCCAGCGGTGGTGCCACTGAAACCTTCTGGTAAAGGGGTGCTTATTTATGCTTCTATTTTCATATTCTTATCGGTAGTCGGCACTATCGGTTGGCAACTATTTGGCAAAGAATTTAGCCATAGTTTTAAGTTAGAAATGCAAAATAAATAATTATGGAATACAAAGGGGAATTTATTCCGGATGGGATGAATGCTTTTGAACGCAATGTAAAACGAATAGTGGATTGTATGATTGCAGTAATTTTAATGATTTTATTTTCGCCTCTATTTTTAATTTGTTATTTGGCAGTGAAGAGTGAAGATGGTGGACCAGCTATCTTTAAGCAGGAACGTATTGGGCGCTTCGGTCGTCCATTCTACATTTATAAATTTCGTAGTATGCGTCTAGATGCAGAGAAAAATGGTCCGGCTCTTTATTCTGGGGGTAAAGATGGACGTCTTACAAGGATTGGTAAGTTTCTCCGTGAACATCACTTAGATGAACTTCCTCAATTATGGAATGTTTTCTGTGGTGATATGGCTTTTATTGGTCCTCGTCCCGAACGCCAATTCTTTATTGACCAGATTATAAAGGAAGACCCTCGTTATCGTTATCTGTTTCAGATACGTCCGGGTGTTACTTCGTATGCTACGCTCTATAATGGTTATACCGATACTTTAGAAAAGATGGTGCGCCGCCTACGTTACGACCTATTTTATTTGGAACATCGTTCTTGGGGATTTGACTTCAAGATACTCTTCATGACGTTTATGAGTATTGTGTTTGGAAAGAAGTTCTAGTAATGCCCCTTGGAAATCTTTGTATATCAAAAGACTTGCGTCATGAAAGTATCAGAATCTGCAATCGTATATTGCCTTCTATAGTTGTATTATTTATATAGAGACAATTCATACTATTATGATGAAGCATAGTTAATCATTTTTTTTCAACTCATATTAAATTTCAAAAAACTTATTGTGCTTTCCTTGCGATGTAAAACTTGGTGGCTGCAAGTCAGTCTGTTTAGATTTTCTGTGGAGAGAATAAGACATTTACGCGATTAAATTTATGAATGGAAGCTCTCGTAGCATTGCTATAAAGAAAAATATTATAGCTTCGTTATTTCTGAAAGGCGTCAGTATATTGGTTTCTTTGCAGGTTGTTCCTCTGACAATCAACTATATCAATCCTACCCGATATGGCATTTGGCTCACCTTAAGTTCTATTATAGCTTGGCTCTCTTATTTTGATTTGGGATTTGCACATGGTTTTCGCAATCGTTTTGCCGAGGCTGTAGCTAAGGGGGATATGCAGTTGGCCAGAGAATATGTCAGTACTACTTATGTAGTTTTGTCTCTGCTTTTTTCTGGCATATTTTTGATAGCGATAGTTATCAATAATTTTGTCGATTGGAGTGTAATCTTGAATGTTGATGCCGTTTATTCTTCTGAACTGAATGTCGTATTTGGAATATTGGTGTTCTTTTTCTGCCTGAACATCGTAGCGAGTATTTTTACCACTATGTTAACAGCCAACCAAAAACCTGCATTAGCATCGCTGATACAAACATTAGGGCAAGTATTTGGTTTTGTCTGCATCTATATTCTGACAAAAAACGTTCCCGGTAACTTGGAGGTTCTAGCATTTGCTTTTTCTGGTGTACCTTGTTTTCTGTTGATAATAATCTCTATTGGTATGTTCTTGAGTGGCAAATACAGACATCTTTCACCGTCATTCCGTTTCGTCCATTTTTCTTTGACTAAAAAAATAGTAGGATTGGGCGGACAGTTTTTTATCATTATGATTTCTATGCTTTTTGTATTCCAGCTCATTAATATTGTTATTTCACGAATAGCTGGGCCAATTGCTGTTACTCAATATAACATTGCATATAAATATTTTAATGTCCTGGTGATGGCTGTAAATATAGTTTTTACTCCTTTTTGGTCTGCTTTTACCGATGCTTATGTGAAACAGGATTATACATGGATGAGGAATGCGAGGAGTAAGTTAGAGATTATGGGACTACTATGTATTCCCGTAGCTGTTCTGATGGTGTTGTTATCTAATTTCTTATATACATATTGGATAGGTTCTAAAGTTGATATCCCCATTTCGTTATCTATTGCTCTTGCTATCTTTGCGATAGCACAAACTTTTGGGGGGACTTATGTGACTCTCCTTAATGGAACTGGTAAAGTTAGAATCCAGATGTTGGCATATTTGTTTTCATCGTTTGTCGCATTACCTGCGATGTATGTATCTTATTACTGGTTCGGGCTTGGGGGAATAGTGTTATTCCCAAGTATTGTTTGTTTTCTTCAAGCTATTTTAGGGCGTACCCAGCTAAAAAGAATTATAAATAATACAGCGTGTGGCATTTGGAATAAATAAGACAATAAATTGGAATATAGATGAAGAAAATACTAAAACTAATATTGAATAATTATTGGAAAATTCAGTTATTATTGTTCAAGTTCATAGACAATAATGGATTTCGTATAATAGGCAGTTTGTGCAATGCATTTCGCTATATCTATCCTAATTGTTGCAGCTATCAATTGTACCCTTTGAGCACAAAGAAGTATGTTGATACAAAGATGTGTTCTACCACTTCTAAAGGGGAATTAGCGATTGTGCTTCAAGGTATTGTTGCTATTCAAGATGATTGTACGTTGGAAACGGTCAGACTTTATAAGAAAATATTTCCGGGCGCTATTATTATTCTCAGTACGTGGGACTTTACTTCTGATGAACTGTTGCAAAAATTTAGAGATGAAGGATGCGAGATCGTTCTCTGCAAGATATTTAAGCCCTGTGGGTTTGGCAACGTCAATTATCAGGTATATACATCTTTGCAAGGTGCTCGACGAGCTAAGGAGTTAGGTGCTAAATATGTACTTAAGAACCGTAGCGATTTAAGAATATATAAAGAATTTTCTTTTGAATATCTCAAATCATTGTTAGATGCTTATCCTGTATTAGGAACAAAAGTACCTTTGAAAGGTAGAATTGTCACTTTTGTGGGGGCAACCGGTCAATTGTTCCTGCCTTATTGGTTACAAGATTTTCTATATTTTGGTCATACGGATGATATCATAAACTTATTCAGTATAGAGCAGAATGAATGTGATATTGCAAATGCTCCTGCCTATTTTAAGAGGGAATATAAATATTGTACCGGAGAAGATATGTGTAGGGAAGTCGTACCGGAAATCTATATAACCAAGATGTTTCTTTCGAAATATATGGATATTGACGATTCTGTTAAAGGTTTTTGGGATACTATAAAGAATTATTTTATGATTGTTGATTGGGATGATTTAAGTGCAGTCCTTTTTAAATATGATTCTTATAACCGAAACGATGGAAATACAAATGGAATCTTGAATTGGAAAGAGGCGCATAGAATAATTTCTCATTCTATTTGTGTAAGCATAATTAATGGATATATTAAATATGAAGACTGGATGGAAAAGGAACGTTTTAATTATATACTGCATGGAAAAAGAGAATAATATGATGAGACCATTACACATAATAATGCCGATGGCAGGTGAGGGGGCACGTTTTCGTAAGGAAGGGTGGACTACCCCAAAACCTCTTATCGAACTAAACGAAGTACCCTTATTTGTAAGAGCAATACAGAGTATAGTAATCCCTGATGTCCGGATGAAATATTCCTTTATAGTCCGTCAGGAGCATATTAATGAATATGAAATTGATAAGCAGATTAAGGGGATTCTGCCGGAGGCAAATCTGTTTTCAGTAGAGAAAACTACTAGAGGAGCTGTTGAAACCTGTCTGCTTGCAGAATCTGCAATAGACAGAAAAGATGCTGTAATCATTATGGATTGTGATTTGGAGTTTAGAAGCGTTTCGTTCTTATCTACTATTCATAATGTATTGTCACGCCCGGCAGCGGAAGTAGATGGGGGAGCTTTGGTTTCATTTGAATCGTGCAATCCTAAATATAGTTATGCTGAAGTTGATGAGAATAATAGGGTAATTCGTACAGCAGAAAAAAAGGTTATATCCAACCATGCTTTGTGCGGTGCTTATTTTTTCTCGGTAGCAAGTGGATTTCTGAAGGCAGCACACCGACTTTTGAATGATGCAGCATTCACTGAGCCGGAATACTACGTATCACTTCTCTATAATGACCTGTTGAAAAACGGTGAAATGGTTTTACTTTGTGATATGGAAAAATATTACTCTTATGGTACGCCTGAAGAACTGAAACAATACTTGCAATGTTAGGAACAGAGATTGAATTATTAATAAGCGATTTTGACGGTACTTTGGTCGATACTTTTTCAGCTAATTATATGGCTTATCAAAAAGCTTTTGCTGAACAGGGACTGTGTTTGTCGGAGAGTCAATATAGAGCATGTTTTGGTCTTCGTTTCGACGAATTTATGAGAGAAGTCAGTGTTGTCGACATGAAGATATCTAGCCGTATCCAAGAGCTGAAAAGCATGTATTATCCATCCTTTTTTAATTATCTCAATGTTAATAAAACATTATTATACTTTATTGAAATGTTTCATTTGGCTGGCGGAAAGACTGCCATTGCATCTACTGCCCATAAGAAGAATCTTATAAATGTGTTGGCCCATATTGGGGTACTGGATACTTTCGATTATGTGCTTGGTGGTGAGGATGTTGGTAAAGGAAAACCATCTCCTGAGATATATCAGAATGTTTTGAAACATTTTGAATGTCATCCGTCCCAGGCTATTGTTTTTGAAGATTCTGAAGTAGGGGTAAAAGCTGCGATAGATGCAGGAATCAATTACATTTTTATAAAAAAGGAGTTCTATGGAGATTGAAGTAAAAGGACACTCGGGTTGTACCATTGAGATAATAAAGGAAAATGATGACTTGTGTATATTGAAAAGCACTGATGATAAAAAATACTTTTCCCGCTTGGTGCAGCAGGCAAATAAGCAACAGACTGCTTATGAACGTGAATACCAGCATATAAGAATACCACAAATCTATGAAATTAATGAGGAGGTTGATAGAGTTTCCATTAAAATGGAATATGTGTATTCTAAGAATTTTATAGGGTACTTTGAAACAGCTGGGTTTGAACAGATTTCTTATTTTGTAAAGGCTTTTATTTTATTTATAGAAAAGGAATTACAAGTTTCTCCTTTGCAATGTATTCCAGCAGATGTACTGAGGCAGAAATATCGCGATGTACAGGATAAAATCGGAACAAACCCCTTATTGACAGGTGATAAGGATATCCAAAACATTATCAAGCAATCAATGAGGATATTTTCTATGCCCAATGATATATTGATACCGGTTGGAATTTGCCATGGTGATTTGACTTTTTCCAATATGTTGTTTAATGGTAATAATTATTATTTAATAGACTTTTTGGACTCCTTTGTTGAATCTCCGTTACTTGATATTGTTAAACTTAGGCAGGACTCCGCCTATCTTTGGTCACAACTGATGTATATATATGACTATGACAAGATACGTTTAAAAATTATAAGTGAGAGTATAGATAAAAGAATAGATACTTACTTTAGCCGTTATACTTGGTATAGAGAATACTATACAACTTTTCAACTGATGAATTTTCTCCGTATTCTTCAATATGCGCATGAAAAAAAAGTAATATATTATTTGAAAGATGTACTAAAAAAGATTATAAATGAGTTTTAGTTTAATAATACCTGCGGCAGCAGATACAGAGAAATATCAAACAGAAATGCCTTATATTTTTAGCCTTGATCACGAAGGAATCATGCTTTGTGTCCGTGCTATTATGGGCTTGCCTTTGTCTAAATATGATGCTGTTTATTTCACGATTTTGCAATCTCACGATGAAAAATATTACTTAAGTGCGTTATTAAGTCTGCAATTTAAAAGACAGAAAATAAATAATGCCAAAGTTGTAATATTGCCTTCTACTACTCGAAATCAGGCAGAAACGGTATTCGAAACAATCAGGAGGGAACACATATCCGGAAGCATTTTTATTAAAGATGCTGATGGATACTTCTCATGTGATGTTGAGCCTACAAATGGTGTAGCTATATTCCCATTAGAGAAAATGAACCTTGTTAATCCTCAGAACAAGAGTTTTGTTGTGGTCGATGATATGTTCTATGTTACTAATGTGATAGAAAAGAAAGTTGTGAGCCATTATTTTAATGCAGGTGCCTCGTGCTTTGAACGTGCCGAAGACTTTTGCCGCTATTTTGAATTATTATCGCAATATGGCGATAAATTATATATATCGCATATTATTTATGCCATGCTATTGGATAAGTTGACTTTTCGCCCTTTGCCGGTCACAGATTTCTATGATTGGGGCAATAACGGCCTATATAAAAACTATATTAATTCACTATGAACGTATTAATTACAGGAGCAGCCGGATTTATTGGTTCTCAGTTGACACATCGTCTCTGGAAAGACGGTGTTAATGTTGTGTTGGTAGATAACTACTCTTACGGATCGGATGATAATTTGATTTTTGATGATTGCAATCTTATTGACAAGGTATTGAAAGTTGATATAAGAGATAGAGAACGGATGGATGCAATCTTTTCCGAAAAGGCTATTGATTATGTTTATAATATTGCTGGAATTGCGCCATTGCCTGATTGCCAATCCAATCCGTGCGAGGCTATCGATGTGAATGTTACCGGATTCGTTAATATCCTTGAGTGTTCACGAAAATATGGCGTTAAGAAAGTTATTCAGGCGAGTACGAACGCTATGTATGAGAATGAAACTGAATTTCCCACATTAGAAAACAACTTCAAGCAACCCACCTTGATATATCCTAATACAAAATATTGTGCCGAACGGTTTGCCGAATCTTTTTGTGATACTTATGGCATGAATGTTACGTGTTTGCGTTTTGCCAATGTGTACGGACCACATATTGATTGCTTGAGAAAGCAACCGCCATTTGTGGGGTACATGATTAGGGAATTGTTTTTTGACAGAATACCAGTTTTTCATTCTGATGGAAAACAGCGGAGAGATTATATTTATGTAGATGACTTGGTAGATTTAGCAATTAAGGTACAGTGTAATGAGGGATTTGATTGTGTAAATGTGTCATCCAATACGAATTACTCAGTAAATGAAATGTACGATATTGTTCGGAAGATAATGGGTAAGACAATAAGTGCAGAATATGCCGATACCTCTCATTATTGGGTTAAATATCCTCAACTGTATAGTGGAGCATACCCGATCAGAGATGAAATTCTAAACCACGAGGTGAATAAATACTCTCTTTGCGACAATTCATTGGCAAAAGAAAAGTATGGTTGGACTCCTAAAATTGGTATAGAAGAGGGCTTGAGAAATGTTATTAACTATGAGGTACAATTGTTGGCAGGTAGGCACTCATTGTATGGCTCTTGATTTGATTTTTTAATTCTTTACTTTTGCCTCTGTGCGCCATTTTTACCTATGAATATTACAAAATAAATTATAGTTTGGTCAAGGAAATAACTCAATGTGGGCTTGTGATATCTTTAGGGGCATGATAGCCGTAAAATGGGTGCTACTTGATGTTTATAGAAAAAGTATAAGTTTATGAAAGAAGTTGAAATAACTTTGGTGGTTATGGGTGATGTGAAAAATCCACACACATGGAGTGGTACACCATATAATATTTATCGTGAATTGATAAAAAAAGGAGTTCGTGTCAATTGTATAAATGAGGCTGAATTAATTTCCCCCCTTGAAGAGAAAATTGTAAGATGTTTAAATAAACTTGGTATTATTGCAGATCTGGATAGATCACCACTGTTTTATCACTCAATTGCTAAGAGACTACAAATAAAGCTGAATGAAATCAATGTTAAAAATGTACTTTTTATTTCCAGCCACTGTTTAGATGATAATTGTGATGAGAAAAAGAAATATTATTTGTATGTTGATGCAGTAAAAAGACCTGTTGTAGAAGCTGGTAGATATAATCGAATAAAAAGACTTTTCATTAAATTATCATTGCCTAAATATGAAAAGAGAGATGCAATGTCTTATGCTCATATGAGTGGAGTTTTTTCTTTGAACGATTGGACGAGACAATATTTGATAGATGGTTATAAGATACCTGCAGAGAAAATAACCACGGTGAATTGCGGTGTAAATTTGGAACCTTATTATGGAGAGAAAAATTATGATGATAATCTGTTACTGATTGTTCTTCGTAAAGGAACTGAGTATTACAAGGGCTTGTTATTACTTATTGATGCTTTTGATATAGTCAAAGAAAAAGTGTCTAATGTGAAGTTGGCGATAGTTGGGACAGATGAGGTGCGTTCTCAAGAGGGGGTGACTTACTATTATAATAAATCGAGAGAAACTACGGTAGAACTCTTTAAGAGATGTACCTTGTACACAATGCCAGCATTGGCAGAGCCCAATGGTACAACTTATGTGGAGGCATTGGCTAATAAGGCTCCCATTGTTGGTCTGAATAAATTCTCTGTACCCGAATTTTCAGGATATGGGAAGTATGGCTTTATGGCTTCGGAAGCTACACCCCAATCGGTGGCTGATGTGATAATAGACGCATTAAGTGATAAAGAACGTTTGAAGCGAATGGGAGAAGAAGGCCAGCAATTTGTAATGAAAACATTTACTTGGGAAGTGGTTTGCCAAAAAATGCTTGATTCAATGATATTAGAATGACTATTGAGAAACGGGTTGATATCTACGTGTTTATATATATGAAAGAATTTCCTTTAATATCTGTAGTGACAGTGTCTTATAATGCTATTGCTACCATAGAACAGACTATCTTGTCGGTGATAAATCAAAAATATTCTGCTATAGAATACATTATTATTGATGGAGGAAGTACAGATGGTACAGTTGATATAATAAAAAAATATGAAGATAAAATCTCTTATTGGGTAAGTGAACGAGATAATGGAATTTATGACGCAATGAATAAGGGTATAAGGCATGCGACCGGTAAAATAGTGGGGATAATAAATAGTGATGATTGGTATGAAATGGATGCTTTTGCAACTGTGGCGGGTTTATACTTGAAAAAAGGTGATTTATATCTTTATCATGGTGACATTCGATATTGCTTAGGTAAGCAAGAAACTCGTGTAGACAGCCCTAACTTGGATTTGAGTGACTTCTATAAGGGATCATGTGTATTTCATCCTACGGTCTTTGTACCTTTGGCTGTTTATAGAAAAGTGGGAGTATTTGATACCGCATATAAGATAGCAGGGGACTATGATTTTCTACTTAGATGCTATTTGAATTCTATTAAATTTATGTATATAAATCGAATAATCGCCAATATGCGCATTACCGGGATAAGTAATAGACAAAGAATAATGACTTATAAGGAAGTAAAGACCATAGGTTTGAGGCATTATAGGAATAAGTGTAAAGTTCATATAGCTTTCTTCCTAAATTGTTTTGTTTATTATTTGGTTTGTTTGAAACACTGCTTATATAAATAGTAGCAGTTATAAGATGAAAACATCATTATTGAGTTTAATTCATATTGTTGGCTTTATAAGTATTTTCTCATATTCAATGCCAATGAATTATCTACCCGTTTCATTATGTACGGTGAGTCAGTTGTTGCTATTAATATTGGGGAGTTGGAAATACAAGTTATGTATCAATAAGTGGATACTTATATTGATATTATACGTTATAGCTGTAAGTTTATTGAATTTTGCCCGTATAACTCCTGTTATTCTAACTACTTTTATAAGATTTTTGGTTTGTATATTAGGAAGCTATTTTTTTGCGAAATCTTATGAGGGAAATTGGAAGTCATTTATAAGGGTATATTTAAAGATATGTATAGTTTTCTCTGTTGTTTCTATTATACAGGAATTTGGTTATTTATTAAATATACCTTTTCTTTATGATATGAGCGGATTGATAGGTGTTTCAGATATAAATCTTGATACTTCAGGACCTTTCTTGCGTTGTCCATCCTTAACCATGGAACCTGCGCAAATTTCGTTCTTATTATTTCCTGCTATATTTTTAAAGATGTTCGATTTTTTTTATAAAACTAATTATATACCTAAGAAGAAGATATACATTCTTATACTGATTGGTGCTTTCTTGACCTTTACTTTTACAATATTCTTATTTATATTACTTGCATTTTGCTATTTCATTTTTAAGCGGATTTCATTGAATAACTTATCTTATGTTGTGATAATTTGTCTTGTTATAATAGTACTGCTGACTAGCGAAAATAATGTTTCTAATAAATTTAGATCTCTATTTGTTGCTTCTGAACAATTACAATCAGCAGACAACCTATCAGCTTTTGCACTAATATCTAATGTGTTAATAGCTAAAGATGCAGCGATAAACAATCCGTTTGGTACTGGATTTTTTACAACGGGACAGAACTATGATACTTATATCCATCACTATTTTCTGATTACGAAAGATTCGTTAGAATTGAATAAGGAGGGTGGAGGTGTGATGTATGTAAAGATTCTTTCAGAGTATGGTTTCGTTGGTCTCTTTCTGTTTTTTATTTTCATATTGAAGTTGAAAAATTGTAAGAATCCAATAAATATCATTAGTTTGTGTATCTTCCTAATACTATGTGTAAGAGTAGATAGTTATACTAGTTCGTTGTTATTCGTATTTCTGTCATTTGTTTGTATTACAGCTTTTTCGAAAAGAAACTCGAATCAGGATAAATCTTCTATAGAAATTAATCTATGAAAACAATAGCTTTGTTTTTTCCCAGCTTTGAAGTAGGAGGAGTTGAGAAAGTGATGATTGCGCTTGCAAACCAATTGAAAAGTTTACAATATGAGGTTGTTGTCATAGCAAAAGATAAAGGTGTACTCAGGAAACTACTGTATGCAAATGTCGAAGTTGTGGATTTAGGGAATAGAAGAATTCGTTCTTCTTTGTTTTTCCTAAAACGAATTTTGCAGAAATATAAAGTGGATTGTTTGATAAGTGGACCTGATTTTCCCAACTTTATATCTATCATGGCAAATATGTTTTCTCGTAAGAAAGTTAAACTGATTATCACCCAACATTGCTATTTTAATATAGAAACTAAACGTTTAGGAATACATGGTAGGATTTTTCCTTTTTTAGTAAAGTTGTTATATCATAAGGCTGATGTCGTGGTAGCTGTTTCAGACGGTGTTAAAAATATGCTGAAACAAATGGGAGTACCTGCTGAAAAGATAATAAGAATATATAATCCAATAGACTTTTCATTGATAAGTAAAATGGCTTGCGACAATATTGATATGGATGAGACTTTTGATAAGTATATTGTATATGTAGGAAGGTTGAGCTATGTGAAGAATGTGTTACTGCTGATACGTGCTTATGCATTATTTCATGAACAGAACACAACATACAAATTATTGATAATTGGAGATGGAGAAGATAGTGATAATTTGAAGCATGAAGTCAAGCGAAGAGGACTATCTGAAAATGTCCTTTTTACAGGAAGTATGATAAACCCATACCCTTATATAAAAAAAGCATCTTTGTTAGTATTGCCTTCTTTATCTGAATCTTTTGGAAATATCGTAGTAGAAGCAATGTTTTTAAATGTAACTGTTGTCTCAACACAAACAGCCGGAGTTAATGAAATTAATGGCAATACGGATAGTATATATATGGTTTCTTCTTTTCATGACGAAGGAGTATTGAGTGATATAATGCTGTATGCTATAAGTCATCCTAAAGATCCGAAATTACTACGAATACGAGCTAACTATTTTGATGCGAATTTCATAATAAATGAGTATATCTCATTATTATAACTTCTGTATGATAGATATTTTGGCATTTAATTATGTTGAGAGAATAAATGAAAATGTTAAATACTAAAAGAACAATGACCATAAGTCGTTAATCTTAATAGAATTGAAGTAATTAAGTGTTTGTCAGTAAGTGCTTTTGAAAAATTATATATTTATATGTTTACTATTTTTCAGATAAATGTTGTCGCTAATTCAGGGTCTACAGGGCGTATTGTGGAGGGGATATCAGAGATAGCAATGAAGTGTAGAGATGCAGTTTGCTATACGGCATATGGTCGTTGGGCTAATACAAGTTGTACTCATTTGTATAGGGTGGGCAATAAGAGTAGCATATATTATCACTACGTAATATCTCGTATTTTTGATAAACACGGACTCGCCTCATTACGTGCAACGAAGTGCTTAATATCTAAAATAAAGGAAGTAAATCCAGACTTAATACATTTACATAACATTCATGGTTATTACTTAAACTATCCTTTTCTTTTTCAATTTCTAGCGAGTGCAAATATTCCTGTTGTTTGGACATTACACGATTGTTGGGCATATACAGGACATTGTGTGCATTATACAGATATTAATTGTAATAAATGGATTACTGGTTGTTATGATTGCCCAAACCTGATAGATTATCCTGCCGCTTTTTTTGATCACTCAAGGAATAACTATATGTTAAAAAAAAGGGCTTTTACTTCTGTAAATAATCTGACTATTGTTACTGTTTCACAATGGTTAGCTAACGAAGTAAGTAGATCATTTCTTAGTAAATACCCAATAAAGGTAATTCATAATGGTGTTGACCTTGACCGTTTTTATCCAACTAAAACAAATATAAAACAGAAATATAATATAGGTGATAAATTTATTATTCTGGGGGTGGCTACTGTTTGGGATAAGCGTAAAGGTTTATCTGATTTTCTGCAATTGGCAAAATCGTTGTCATCAAATGAACAAATCATACTAGTGGGATTGAATAAAAGGCAAATAGCAAGGATGCCTTCTAATATAATAGGCCTTGAAAAGATGGAGAATATACATGAGCTGGTTGAATTATATTCAGGTGCAGACTTATTCGTAAATTTCTCAGTTGAAGAAACTTTTGGCTTGACTACAGCTGAGAGCATGGCATGTGGGACACCTGTACTTGTTTATAACTCTACAGCTTGTCCGGAAATAGTGACAGAGGATACTGGCTTTATAATTGAACCTCATGATATTAATAAGGCTATATACATTGTTAATCATTTAAAAAGTGTTGGTAAGCTGTGTTATAGTTACAAGTGCTACACTCATATCCGGCAGTTTTATTCTAAAGAAAATAAATATAAGGAGTATATCACTCTGTATGAAAAACTTTTGCAATAAATGAATATATCTCTTATAACTGTTACCTACAACAGTAGCAAGACTCTTCGTGATACAATAGTTTCTGTATTAGCACAAACCTATCAAGATATAGAGTATATCATAATAGATGGACTCTCGAAAGATAATACAATGGAGATTATAAAAGAATATGAACCACAGTTTAAAGGGCGTATTAGATGGGTTAGTGAAAAAGATTCTGGACTTTATGATGCTATGAATAAAGGTTTTAGAATGGCTACGGGAGAAGTTATTGGAATAATCAATTCTGATGATTTAATTGCGGAACCTACTGCTATAGAGGACGTTGTAAGGTGTTTTGAATCTAATAACTCTATTGATGCTGTCTATGCGGATTTATATTATGTCGCTCAAAATGATACATCTAAAGTCATTCGATATTGGAAATCGGGTAACCAACGGCCTTTTGCTAAAGGATGGCATCCTGCTCATCCTACTTTCTATGTCAAGAAAGTGGTGTGTGAAAAAAGTGGATTGTTTGATTTAAGTTTTAAGTTTGCTGCCGATTTTGAATTAATGCTTCGTTTGATTGAGAAAGAGCATATAAAATTGTATTATCTACCTAAAGCTTTAGTAAGAATGAGGTTGGGAGGTACTACTAGTAAGAGTCTTTCTAATATAATAAAAGGTAATATTGAGTGTGTGGAAGCTTTTAGAAAAAACAATATAAGAGTTAGTTGCTTATATCCTTTATTTCGCCTATTCCCTAAAATTAAACAATATTTTCAGTGATTATGATAAAAATAGGTAAACACTCAATAGCTTCTTTGTCTCCCTCGGCTTTAGTTTGTGCCCGTGAACTCCTTTTTTAACTTAAGAATCTTCACTTAAATATTATAATTACATAGGGTGTTCAGTTCGATGTTACAAGTTTATCCCACATTTACGAGAGTCTTTGTTCGTTCTGTAAGCCAGTTTGGGGATGTGTATTTAATAGCAAGTCTTTATGTACTTAAGTTTAATCTTCACTAGTTAGCGTCCCGAAAAAACGTATTGTCAAAGCCGAGGTGATGTCTGATTTTTGTGTCTGTATAATTAAAATTAGAAGCTATGTGCAGTTACAATGATTTTGAGCGTTTCTTTGTCCGTTACAAGGCTGAAAACGTTCCAGTGAAGATCCATATTCAGATATGACACTGGAGAAAATTCTCAATTGACAATAGAGTTGATGTGTAGTCAGACGGTTATAATGTCTATATATACCTTAATGACAAGTTGATTGATACGGAATATCTTTATTGTATGGTTCATGCAAGGGCTAAGTTCAGGTATGCCTTGTATTAGGGAGGTGATATAGATGATGCATTTATTCTAGAACAGATCGGTGAACTTTACGAACTGGATAAGGAATCGATTGGCTGCGGAATAAATAAATCAAGTCTCGCCGTAACAATTTGAATACCAAAGAGATCATCATAAAACTTCGCAGTAAGTTGGATGTCTTGTTTGATGAGGAACATTCTCCCCGAGGGGAATTCATGGAAAAGGCTATAAGATATATTGATACTTTTTGGAGGTAGTTTTATGTTTACCTGCATGACGGCTCTTATTTGATAGACAATTCCATTGCTAAAAGATTCATTCGCAGGACGACAAGCGAAAGAATTACTTGTTTTTCGGAAGCGATAAGATGGCTCAGATTTCAGCAGTATATCATATTATTATTTCAACTTGCAGGATATATCTATATTAAATTATTTCAAGAAACTTTTCAGCGAAATTGTTAAAGGGTGTAGGGAATATAAACATTTATTGCCTTTGATAATCGGTTTGAATGAGTAATAAATAATAAAAATTAACATCGTTTTTGATACTATTTATAAGAAAACTGCCTTCTGGAGGATTTAATTGAACTATACTTCGAAATTGGATGCTAACGAGTGGTATAAAATAAAATGTTGAGATGTAATCAGCACTAATAGAGTGTTTGTATGTGAGATGAAGAGAATGTAGGTCCCTAGTTTCATGCTGAACGCATGATTCTCCTACATTTGTGAATTAGAAAGAGTACGACGGTACCTTTCTAATTTACGCCCTGGCACCGGAGGTGTATCTGGTGTTAATTTCCCACGATATCAACGGTCTGTGAAGATAGTTGATATTTTCTTTTTATTCTCATTATATCGGATAATAGTATCTTCTTTCTTTGTTTATATGTTTAATTTTTTATAACTTTATAGCATATAAAACAGTAATAAAGAAACGATGGAACATTCAGAATTTGTAGTGAAATGTTATAATAAACAAGAGTTGGCCCAGATGTATTTTCCTGATTTGACTATCCGTGCTTCGGTCAATAAACTTAGGCGTTGGATGCGGAAATGCAAGCCATTGATGGATGAGATACTGGCTACGGACTTTCATCCGAAAACGAAAGCTTTTTCTGTGAGAGAAGTACGGCTTATTACCTATTACTTGGGAAAGCCGGGAGATTTATAAATGATATAAACATAAAAAGAACTACGGGAGACTGCACGTTCGACAGCTCCCGTAGTTCTTTTTATATATCCATATACTCCTTACGACAGTCAAAACATGGACAAGCTTTATGAATCGAAGCACTGAGTTGATAATGCCCCAGGATTTGCGCTTCCGGATACTGATGTCTGAGTATCGTTAACAGGTCGAGCAATGCAAAGCGCTGCGCTTGGGTTCTTGTATCTGCCGGACACCCATTTTCGTCCAGTCCGCCTTCATAGCAAATGCCTATGCTGTGCCGGTTGAAGCCTCTCACGTGTGCACCCGGCTCTGATATCGGACGGCAGTGATGAAGCTCTCCGTCCCGGGTGATATAAAAGTGATAGCCGATATCCTTAAATCCGCGTTGCAGGTGACATTGCCGAAGTTGTTCTACGGTGAAAGGAACATTGCAGCGCGTTGCGCTGCAATGAATCACCAATAACTTAATCTCACGGGGGAGATAATTATCTTCTGGTTTTTCCATATAGATGATCAGAAGATTACTGTCCCATACAGGACGTTACACCCAAGGCCGAAATGACCGACGTTGCAATAGTTACAATAAACTGGAGAATGTTTTTCCAAAGTTGCTTTTTCATACGAATTTAAATTAAAGAATAAATACTTATACATTTTGAACTCAATAACCCAACAACAATCGGTTGATTATACTGACGGATCCGGAGTTACCCCACTGCCGGAACCTCCTTGATTGTCGTCACCGTCATCAGGAAGCGGATCTTTGTCCGAATCTGCCGAAGAATCGCTCTTATACAATGTATAATCCAGCGTCTTACACAATTTGCGGAGATCACTTCCGGGATAAAAGAGTACTTTGCCCTTATCGATGCACGATGTCTTGAATTCCTTTACCGTATCGGTAGGAGTGCCCGTTTTGATGCTCATGCGGAAATTGCCCAGGTCACCCATTTGGGCGATATTTCCTTCATCCAGTACGTTGACTATTTCGAGCAGGAACTCACCGATACAACCTTCCAGTTCTCCTTTTGAATAAGAAGAACGTTCGGAGATTCGTTTGCAGACTTCCTTGACAGTCACTTTACGACCGCTACGCGCCACTGCATAGTACTTCGGAGTTTCATCAGGTTTCAACAGGTTCTTGCGAGCCATGAGAGTGTAATTCTGTGCCATAACTTTTTAAATTTTAATTGTTAATTTCTGATAACTTTGTAATCGATTACATGACAAAAGTAATACATCGGGGAATCGGCATGACGCATAGTGACGTATACAGGCGCATAGATAAATAGAAAAAACATTGGGAGATTTGTATCGAAACTTCCCAATGTTTGATTTCAATTATTGAGATGTTTTTTTCAAATCCTCCAATGTTTTTCCGATTTTCCAAAAGGACAAAAGGACAAAAAAGACAGTTGTGACTATTGCTTGTTCAACTTGATATAGGAACCATGAGATATCTTACTGATCTTTATTCCGTTAAGCGATTTTAGAAGACGTGTTACCTTACGGAGATTGAAATCGTGTTTTGCGCCGAGCCGGATCGCTTCGTCTGTAGTGAAGCTATTTGGCAACTCATTGACGAAATTGCGAATAACGTTCGGATTTTTCAGTGGACGGACCGAAGGGACCGGCATGGATGAGTGTAACAGACGGCTATGCTCGTAACAACACAGGACAATTTGAAGAGAACGCTCGAAATCAGCATCTATACAATAAATTTCGGGAGAAAGATCATTAGCTTCAAATTGCCGGATACGGGTTTGAATCATGCTGATACGCATCACCAGAAAGGCATAGCGTTTCACTACGGCTTGGAGATCATCATTGCCTTCCATGGCTACCTCGGACAGCATGTGTGAGAAAATCTCATTCAGACGGTTCCATTGTGGACGGGTGAAATGAAATAGAACAGGATGGGCCAGGCAGAAATTATATAGTTCGTAGACACGATGAGCAATCGGCTTGAAAGAGTCTTCTAATGAAATGCAATCATCGCCCATTTCTTTCCAGTGAGGAATTTCACGGAAAGTGTAAGTCAGAATACGGCTGGGGAGTCCGTTCCCGCAACTGCTTAGCAAACTGTCTATCTGTCCGGGAGTACCCGTCAGAAGTAAGGCTAATTTAGGATGACGGATATAAACCGGACTGATACCGTTGGCTTTATAGGAAGAATCAATGTTTTCGTGCTCAAAAGCTTTGCGGAGCATATCGTCGAAGTTCCCACAATCCAGATGATTGGCTGTGGAGAGTGTTTGCGCTTCCGTATCGAAAATGATGCTTCCCTGCGAACCGTTGTCCTGCATCTGAATTTGCATGCGGGTATAACTGGTAGTGGCGGGGATGAATAACATCTTGAAAGGAGGTCTTTGAGGTTCTTCGGAATATGTATCTCCTTTTTTCCTTTTTTGCTGACATTCTGCTTGCCAAGTGTTGTGCGCTGTATGGTAGTTTTTTTGCATGGATTCACTGGTAGACAGTATTTCGGCCTGTATTTCTTCCAATAGATAGCGTCCGGTTTGAGCAATGCTTTTGCCACTACCGGCAGAAGAAAAGATAACACAGAACAAATGAGTGGAATACTTTTTGTGATTATAAATTCCAAAAGTTTGTGGAAGTGCCGCACTTAGCGCTGTGAGATCGGAAAGGAGGGAGATGTCTTGCTCGCGGTCACTCGCGTCTTCGATGATGCAATCATTCAGTAGGTCGGGAAGATTATTGTACAAATCACGAGGAAATAAAGGCGTCTCTTTTCTGAATTCTTCTCCCAGCCAATAGGCTTCTTCGGTGCTGTCGGAGTTTTCTAAAGTACCATAGGGGACTTTTGTCCTTATGTCTTTTTGACAGGGGGAATAAGCCGGTGGAACTGTTGCGGATGTCTGATTGTTAACTTGCTTGTAACCAGATGATAATACGCTTGTCAGTTCTTCGGCACGAAAATCTGTGTGCTCGAAAAAGACTGTTAGCCCGCGTAATATGCTTTCTTGCGGATAGTGGCGACGGCAGGCTTCACAGGCTAGTTTGAACACGTTGGAATGGCGTTGCCCGGTTGTTAAGGGATGAAGGAAAATATAGGACGAAATGAACTTGTTGATTTCGTCTTCAGAAGTATTTTCCGTAGGGTTGTTTTGGAGGGGGAAAGGAGGAAGTTTTTCATTTCCGGAAGAGGAGTTTTCTTCTTTTCTCATTAATGGTTCCAAAGTAAATGCCTGATAGAGACTAGCAATGTATCCATTGGGAGAATAACTGAAATAACACAGACGGCTTTCGTCCTTGCACGCCGGATCACTCTCCAGACCCAGCAACTGATTGTAGTAACGGCTCACCAATTGCTGACCTTCACGATGGCGGCCTTCGATATCTTCTACATAGGCGAAGATTTTCACACCGTCGGTCGGACTTTCTATGGCCGCTACCGTATGCGGGTCTGCCGCGCAACGTTGAATGACTTCCAGACGATTTTTTACGTGATCGTAATCGAGTCCGACAATATGACTGGGGAGGAGGAAGTGTTTGATAGCATGCGCTCCATTGAATGTACCTGCCGGAGTGAAGCAAGGGAGTTGATTTTTCAATTTCTGTGCGGCAGCATGATCTCCATCTGCATAATATCTACGGATGGTGTTGATAATCGTTGCATAAACAGGATGAATACACATAATAATGACTTCAAGGAAAGACATGACTTTGGGCTTTTTTGAATACACATTTTCATAAACCGAGACTTTGATTTCTTCTAGAACTTTCATATAAAATTGTTTTTTGTAAGATTGTGTTACCTGACTATCAGATAGCGGGAGCAAAGGTCGGGATATTAAAAATAGGGTTACTTTCCTATGTGGAAAGCACTTGATAAAGCAAATATAAACTGAAAAATTTAAAATTATTAATCATAGAATGACATGGCGAAAGAAAAACAAAAACCTTATGAGTTTTTAAGCAATTTGGTATTGGCTTTAATGGATACAGATAGCGCATTTATTAATGCATTTTTTATGGATGAATTTGCTATTTCCTCAAAAACGTTGGGTGGAATAAGACGGGGAGAGGATATGTGTATTTATCAGTATGTACGAGTGATCCGGTGTATGACGAAGTATCTTCATTTAATGATTCAGCTGGATATGTTGCTGAAAGAATTAAGAATTGTACTATCTTCCAATTGTGACTTGGTGGTTGCTACAGTTCCTCACTGTTCTCACGGAACTTGTCAGCCGAAAGAATGGGTGATAGTAATGGAATGGGATGGGGTGAGATTGTGATTTCTACAGAAAATGGGGCACTTTTTCGTTTTTTTGCCTAAATGCTTTCTCTATTTAATTTTTTTTATATCTTTGCTTCCATATTGAGAAACACGAATAATAATTCACTTATTTTATTCATATAAAACTTAATAAATTATGTTCAAAGCTCCTTTTTCTTTTGACGGTCGTATTCGTAGAATCGAATA
>ERZ832522.545-NODE-545-length-55903-cov-12.711950_pt1 | contig 55903 bp, 47 predicted proteins | sample MGYA00519951_ERZ832522 | MGnify/ENA primary metagenome ERZ832522 (study PRJEB31850, sample SAMEA3708728) | human gut metagenome | biome: human gut; feature: human-associated habitat; material: faeces | place: China | collected 2014 ... | reverse complement strand
ATTTCTGCTTCTGTCAGTTTCATTGCCAGCCTCCTTCAAAAATGGGTATAAAAAACGCCATAGGTTTTCAATGCCTATGGCTTGTGGGTATAGGAAAAGGGCGCTGATACTTGCATATCAACGCCCTTTGAGCCTATCAGTATTTGATTGTTTCGACTTCGCACCGTGTTTGCACCATGAAAAACATTGATTTCACTGACTTTTTCAATGTTTTCTTATCTGGCGCTACCATTACGCGTGTCTTTCTTTTTGCTGCGCAGCAGACTGCGGCGCCTGCGGGCGGAAATTGAACGCGAAAGGAACCCCTGATGGATTCCTTTCACACTTACAGAGTTTCAGCTTGACAAAGGCGCGGCTGAAGCTTATATTAAATAAATAAGTTTATTTATTTTAGAAGGGAGGAGAAGCCTTGACTGAACCGTCTGATTTTGGCCGATTCCTGAAAGAAAGGCGAATGGCCGCGCACCTGACGCAAGATGAACTGGCCGCAGCAATCAACAAGTCGGGACAGTATATCAGCAACATCGAAAAAGGAAAGAACAACGCGCCTCCCAACCCTTCGGACATAGAAGCTCTGATCAAAAAGCTCGGGCTGTCTAATGACGAAGCGAACCTTTTCAAAGCAAAGGCTTCCGCGGATCGAGGCCGCCTGCCAAATGCCCAAATGGAGTATTTAATGAAGCATCGAAAGCTGCTCGAGCTCATCAATTACGGGCTGGAAAATAATATCAATGACAGACGCTGGGCAGAGCTGTTGAGCGCAGTTTCAGGAGGAAAACCAAATGACCTTGCATGAAGTATTAAAGAATACGGGCTATGATCTGTCGCTCTTTTCTGAGGAAGCGAGACGGTTCGTTGAGAATGAGATTTTTGTAAAAACGGTTCGCGGCAAGGATAAGCCATTTATTACATGCCTGAAACGCAATAAGGAGATCGCCTTAAAGCCGGAGGAAACCGTGCGTCAGCTCTATCTCTACAAGCTGATTCACGAATACGGCTATCCCGCAAGCCAAATTGAAGTTGAATTCCCGATTCATTTTGGCCGGGAGGTCAAACGGGCCGATATTGCCATCATGGATAAGGACCGTCCGATGGTGCCCTACATCATCGTTGAGCTCAAGAAGCCCAGGCTCCGCGATGGGAAGGAGCAGCTGAAATCTTACTGCAACGCCACCGGTGCGCCGATCGGTGTATGGACGAATGGCGAACAGATTTCCTACTACAACAGAAAAGACCCAAATTATTTTGAACCGATCACGAACATCCCGAGCGCTTCCGAAAAGCTCACCGATATTATCAATGAGAAATTTACATATGACGACCTGAAACAGATTGACAGAATCAGCTGTCAGAAGCAATCGCTTCGCGCTTTGATTCAGGAAATGGAGGATGAGGTGCTTGCCAGCGCCGGCGTGGATTCTTTTGAAGAGATTTTCAAACTGATCTTCGCCAAGCTATATGACGAGCTGATCTGCGAACGTGACCCCAGCGCGTACTTAAAGTTCCGGAATTCCGGCGAAACAGATTATGAGCTGAAAGAGAAAATTCAAGGCCTGTTTGATGATGCCAAGCGGAAATGGGAGGGTATTTTTACGGAGGAAAGCAAGATTTTGCTCTCGCCTTCGCATCTTGCCGTCTGTGTTGCCACGCTTCAGGATATCAAGCTGTTCAATAATAACCTGGATGTGGTTGACGATGCCTTTGAATACCTGATGAGTAAGGCACAAAAGGGCGAAAAGGGCCAGTATTTCACGCCGCGTTATGTGATTGATATGTGCGTGAAGATGATGAATCCGACCGTGGGCGACAAAATCATCGACACCGCCTGCGGCAGCTCCGGCTTTACCGTCCACAGCATTTTCAAGGTATGGAAAGACATTCGCCGCGAAAAAGGGCTTCCGGAGGGCGAAGGGTTCACGGCGGCGCAGCGCGTACCGGAAGAGACCAATTTTGTGCGGGACAATGTGTTTGCCATCGATTTCGATGAAAAAACCGTCCGCGTTGCCCGCACGCTGAACCTGATTGCCGGAGATGGGCAGACAAACGTCCTGCATCTGAATACGTTGGACTATTCCCGTTGGAATGAGATCACTAAGCAGGATGACTGGAACGATACCTACAACGAGGGCTTCAAAAAATTAAAGAAGCTGCAGCCGAAAAACAGCAGCGATTATAGCCGGTTCCAGTTCGATCTCGTCATGGCCAACCCGCCGTTTGCCGGGGATATCAAGGAAAATACAATTATCTCCCGATATGAGCTGGGCAGGAGCCCAATCGGAAAATGGCAGAACAAGGTCAGCAGGGATATCCTCTTTATTGAGCGCAACCTGAACTTCCTGAAGCCGGGCGGACGCATGGCTGTCGTTCTGCCGCAGGGCCGATTCAATAACAGCACCGATCGGGCGCTCCGGGAATATATTGCAGAGCGCTGCCGCATTCTCGCTGTCGTCGGACTGCATGGCAATGTTTTTAAGCCGCATACAGGAACGAAAACATCCGTCCTGTTTGTTCAGAAGTGGGACGATGTGCTGTGCCCGAAAAAAGAGGATTATCCGATTTTCTTCGCTACGATGCAGAAGCCAAGCAAGGACTCCTCCGGCGATAAGCTCTATTTGGCAGATCCCGAGACCGGACTGCCTGCCTTGGACCGGCACAATCATCTGATCGTCGACCACGATCTGTACCAACTCTCCTATGTGAAGCAGGACGGGACGGAGGTAACGCTCGCGCCGGGAATCGCGGAAGCCTTTATAGAATTTGCAAAAAGAGAAGGCTTTAGTTTTTTTCGGTAAGCCCATCCGTTGAACCTTTCAATGAAGCCAGATACAAGGCGTTGATGGATGGGCTGGACGCGGAAGAGATACAGCTTGCGAACCTTGAAAACGCATTCACACTGGGGGCGGAGTATTACGGAAAGGTCTATGTCCGTACCGCTGAAACGATAAAGAAATTAAACCATGTGACGCTGCAAGGTATGTCGAAGCTGATAACCGACGGAGACCACGGCTCACCCGATTATCAGGAGTCCGGAATTCTTTATTTGCTGAGCGAAAGCGTTCAGGAGGGCTATATCGACACTTCAAAATGCCGTTTTATTACGCCGGAAAAGAATGCCGAGCTGAGGCGCTCCGAATTGCATCCGGGAGATATTGTCGTCACCAAAACCGGCGTATACTTCGGAAAGAGCGCAGTCATTCCCGAAAGCATTCGGAAAGCCAATATGATTGCGCACGTTGGAAAAATCAAGCTGAAAAGCGGGTATAATCCATATTATGTTTCGACCTTTCTCAACAGCAAATATGGATATTACCAGCTGAGACGGCGCGGGATCAAAGCCACCCGGCCGGAGATAAAGCTGGTGGAATTCCCAGAAATTATGGTGCCGGTTTTTTCGGATCGGTTGGACGAGAAAATCGAAGCAATCCTTGGCGACGCAAACAGGATATTGTCTTCATCCGTGGATGTGATGAAGGAATGTGAATCGGCGCTTTTAAAGGCAGTTGGGTTTCAAGCTGCCGTGTCTTCGGATTCAGGCTGTGCCATTCGGTCGTTTGCGGATTCCTATTGCCGTTCCGGCCGTCTTGACGCGGAATACTATCAGCCGAAATATGAAGCGATTGCGCGGAGCCTGAACACGAGCGAAACCGTGCGGTCCCTGTGCAGGCTGCATGATGAGCCCTTTCTCCCAAAGAATCATGTAAAATATCCGTACATCGAGCTTGCCGATGTCGGTCAATCGGGCGATATATCCGGTGTGGATGTTCAATACGGCGCTGAGCTCCCCACAAGGGCCCGCCGCGTTGTAAAATCCGGGCAGATCCTTGTAGCGTCTGTTGAAGGCTCGATGCAAAGCTGCGCGCTAATTACGGATGAATATGACGGCGCGCTATGCTCAACCGGATTCTATGTGCTCGATTCCGATAAAATGAACGCCGAAACCTTGCTGGTGCTTTTTAAATCGGAACCGATCCAGACGCTGATGAAGCAGCGCTGCTCCGGAACCATTCTCACTGCCATCAGCAAAGACGAGCTTTTGTCGATGCCGCTTCCCCTGGTCGATGCGCGCATTCAGGAGGGGATTGCAGCCAAGGTTCAGGAGGCCTTTGCGCTTCGCAAGCAAGCCAAACAGCTGCTGGAATATGCAAAGCAAGGCGTCGAAATGGCAATTGAGCAAGGGGAAGACGCGGCGCTGGGGTGGCTGCACGATCAGGTCGGCTAAAGGTACAGAAAACAGGAAGCGAGGAATAGATGTGAATATTACGGTTTATCTTGGCGCAAAGGAAGGAACTGACCCGGAGCTTAAAAAAGCGGTGCAGAAATTGGGAGAGTGGATCGGAGCCAGTGGGAACGCGCTTGTCTATGGCGGCTCAAAATCCGGCCTGATGGGCGCGATTGCCGACAGTGTTCTGGAGGCCCACGGAGAGGTGATCGGTGTGGAGCCGGAGTTTTTTATCAAAGACGAATTTCAGCACGAGGGGCTGACGAAGCTGATCGTGACAAAGGACATGTTTGAACGCAAAAGCAAAATGATCGAACTGGGCCACGTTTTTATTGCCTTCCCCGGCGGCACGGGGACGCTGGAGGAGATCACGGAGGTCATGTCCAAGGTGTCCTTGAAGCACCTGAACGCGCCCTGCATTCTCTATAATCTGAACGGCTACTACAATAGCCTGAAAGCGCTTCTGGCGCACATGATCGAAGCTGGCCTTTCCTCCAAGGAGCGGCAGGAGGGAATCTATTTTGCCGAGAGTCTGGATGAGATCAAGAGGATTCTGCACCTTGCGTAATGCCGCGCACGGCTCAATGCGGTCGTTCCGGGCACATCGCCACCTCACTGGCGTTGCACGAAACAACGGCTAGCTGAAGCTGTAAACGGAAGATGGAATCAAAGCAAATGTTTTGCTGCAATTCTGTTTGCAGCGTTCAGGGCATAAAAAAACAGGCGGCACAAGCCGCCTGTTTTTTTATGCTTAATCGAATAAATAGTGCCGAACCAGCTCCTGAAGCAGCTCATCGCGGTCTACCTTGCAGATAAGGCTCCGGGCGTTGTTGTAGTTCGTGATATACGTCGGGTCTTCGGAAAGCAGGTAACCGACGATCTGATTGATGGGGTTATACCCTTTTTCACTCAGCGCGCTGTATACGGTTGTGAGCAGTGCTTTCATCTCTTGATCGGCTTCATCGGGAACTACAAATTTGATCGTATTGTCGTTCATATCGGTTAACCCTCCTTCGTCGGTTTCTTGGATGGCGGCGTCAGCTGACAAGGGCATACACGCTTGCGGGTCAGCCTGAGCCGCCATCTGCTGCGTTATCGTCCTTGACTTACGCCAGTAAGCCTGCGTCCTCTGCCTTGCATATGTCGCCCCAGACCGACCGGCAAGTCCTTCGGAGTTTTTCACGGAGGATAAACGGCGGTTGGGTAGGCAGACGAGGCAGGTGGGCTGGCGCCCACCAACGAGGATAACGACGCCAGGCGTTGTTTTGCCCCGTGAAAAACCGTGTCTGCCCTTGTCAGCTGACGCTAGTATCATAGTATATTTGTGCGGCAAAGTAAATATCCTGAACATTTCATTTATGTTACAAGATTTTGCGCCGGATGACATAATGCCACACAAGATATATTATCGGCAACTACCGGGAAGCCGGGAGGGAAACCGAGGGACGATTTACCGCAGCGTGACGTTCTTTTCTTCCTTGAGCGTGGCGAGAACCTTTTCCACAACGCCGGTGGAGTCCTCATCCGTAAGCGTGCGGTCGTCCGCGCGAAGCTCGAGGGAGAACGCGACGCTCTTCTTGCCGGGGGCAATGCCGGGGCCGCGGTAGATGTCGAAGAGGTTGATCTTGCGGAGCAACTTACCGGCGGCGTTCGAGATGCACCGCTCGAGCTCGCCCACGGTGAGCGCCTCGTCGCACACCAGCGCCAGATCGCGCGTGACGGCGGGGAAGCGGGGCAGGCTGTGGAAGACACGCTCTTCGGCAAGGGACGCTTCAATGGTTGTAAAGTCGAGGTCCGCGACATAGACCTCGCCGCCAATGCCGTAGGTTTCGGCGACCAGCGGATGGATCTGGCCAATAGTGCCTGCAAGCTTGCCGTCAATGAGAATGTCGGCGCAGCGGCCAGGATGGTAGCTCGGATTCTCACGGTTCGCGACGTATTCAGCGGGCTTGACGTTCAGAAGTGCAAGCAGCGCATCAATTTCGCCCTTCATCGTGAAGAAATTCTCATGCTCGCCGTAGGTTCCGAAAATCAGATGGCGAGGCTCTTCGGGAAGGTCCTGTCCGTCGACGGGAAGATAGACTCTTCCGAGCTCATAGAGCTTCACGCCCTTGTTTTTCATCGCGTAGTTGCGGGCGAGAATGTCCAGCATGCTGGGAAGAATGATCGTTCGCATGATGGAGGTGTCTTCGCCAAGCGGGTTCACGAGCTTTAGGGTCTTGCGCAGGGGAGAATCCTTCGGGATGCGCACCGCGTCAAACGAAGCGGGGGAGACGAAGGAATAGGTGATAATCTCGCTGTAGCCGAGGCTTCTTGCCGCAGCGCCGGCCTGATTCTCGAGCATCGCCGTCTCAGAGTAGCCGCCGCGCGTCGTCGTGCCGCGCATGAGCGTGGTTTCGATCTTATTGTATCCATAATACCGCGCGACTTCCTCGGCGATATCTGCCATGCAGCGAAGATCGGGCCGCCACGACGGGACCTGAATCTGGCCGTCCACAACAGGCACTTCCTCGCGGCGCAGATACTCGATCATGTCTGCCTCGGGAATGTCCGTTCCGAGCAGGGCGTTGATCTTTTCGGGTTCGAGCGGAAGCGTGACGGGCGCGGGAACATAGTTGATGATGTCGATCATGCCGTCCATGACCTCGCCTGCGCCGAGAAGCTCCACGAGCTCGCACGCGCGGTTAACGGCCGGAACGGTCAGCATCGGGTCGATGTCCTTTTCGAATTTCGCGGACGCGTCCGTGCGCATGCCAAGCGCCAGCGCAGTTTTACGAATCGAGCTTCCAAGGAAGTTTGCCGACTCGAAGACCACGTCCACGGTATCGGAGACGATCTCGCTGTTCTCGCCGCCCATGATACCGGCAAGGCCCACGGGCTTTGTCTCATCGGCAATGACGAGCATATCGGGCTGGAGATTGCGGACGTTTCCATCTAACGTTGTGAGCGTTTTGTCCTCGCCCGCGCGGCGGACGATGATCTTGCCGCCGGAGACATAGCGGTAATCAAACGCATGCATCGGCTGGCCATACTCGATCATGACGTAGTTCGTGATGTCGACGATGTTGTTGATCGGGCGGACGCCTGCCGAGCGAAGACGCTGCCGCATCCACTTGGGACTGGGCGCAATTTTGACGTTTTTCACCATGCGGGCCGTGTACCGCAGGCAAAGATCGTCTGCCGGGACCTCGACATCGAGAAGGTCAGTCAGGCAGCCTTCCGCGCCGCCCTTCACAACGGGCTCATGATGGCGCATGGGAACGTTGAACGCCGCCGCCGTCTCGCGCGCGAGGCCGAGAAGGGAATAGCAGTCCGGGCGGTTGTTCGTGATCTCGAATTCCACGATCGAGTCGTCGTTGCCGATGACTTTGTTCATATCCTCGCCGATCTCTACGCCCTCGTCATTGAGAATCCAGATGCCGTCTTCATAGGCCGTCGGGCAGTCGTTGACGGTGAGGCCGAGCTCTTTGAACGAGCACAGCATGCCGTTCGACTCCACGCCGCGGAGCTTTCCTTTTGTGATGTGGACGCCGCCGGGAAGATAGGAATTGTGCTTGGCAACGGGGACAAGGTCGCCTTCCGTTACATTCTGCGCGCCGGTGACGATCTGGATGGGCTCGCCTTCTGCCACGTCTACCATGCAGACCCACATGTGGTCGGAATTTTCGTGTTTGGCCATGGACAGAACCTTGCCGACGACGACATTTTTGATGTCTTCGTCCATGCGCGTGGTCGTCTCGACCTTCTGACCGGCGATGGTCATGATCTCGTCGTATTCTTTATCGGTTGCGGTGATATCGACAAACTCTTTGAGCCATTTTCTCGAAATATTCATTGTTTCATCCTCCTTCTTAGAACTGCGACAGGAAGCGGATGTCGTTTTCAAAAATCATGCGCATGTCGCTGATCTTGAACCGGCGCATGGCCATACGTTCGAGGCCGATGCCGAACGCGAAGCCGGAGTAGATCTCGGGGTCAATGCCGCAGTTTTCGAGCACCTTCGGGTGCACCATGCCTGCGCCGAGCAGCTCGATCCAGCCCTCGCCCTTGCAGGTCGGGCAGCCCGCGCCGCGGCACTTGAAGCACTGCACGTCGACCTCGCAGCTCGGCTCGGTGAACGGGAAGTGGTGCGGGCGGAAGCGGATGACGGAGTCCTCGCCGTACATGGCCTTAATTAACGTCTCGAGCGTGCCCTTGAGATCAGCCATCGTCACGCCCTTGTCGATGACAAGGCCCTCGATCTGGTGGAACATCGGAGAGTGCGTCGCGTCGACTTCGTCCTTGCGGTAGACCCGGCCGGGGGCAAGAATGCGGATGGGAGGTGTTTTCATTTCGTCCATCGCGCGGATCTGCATGGGGCTTGTCTGCGTGCGAAGAAGGACCTTCTCGTCGTCCGTGATATAGAACGTGTCGCTGCGGTCTCTCGAGGGGTGGTTCTCTGCGATGTTCAGACGGGTGAAGTTATAGTCGGCAAGCTCTACCTCGGGGCCGTCGAGCACGCGGAAGCCCATGGAAATGAAGAGATCCTTCGCCTCGTCGAGCGCCTTGTTCATCGGGTGCCGGTGGCCAAGCTGGACGGGGTCTCCGGGAATGGTCACGTCGATGGCTTCGGCCTCTAACCTGGCCTCCAGCGCCTTGGCCTTGAGCGCGGTCTTCGCTTCCTCAAGCTTTTCTTCGATGGCCGCGCGGACATTGTTGGCCGCCTGACCCATGACGGGGCGCTCTTCTGACGAGAGCTTGCCCATGGACTTTAAAACGCCGGTCAGCTCGCCCTTCTTGCCAAGAAAGCGCACGCGCAGCGCGTCCAGCTCATTGGTATCCGATGCCTTGGAGAGCGCGTCGAGCGCTTCCTGCCGGATTTTTTCCAGTTGCTCTTTCATAAACAAAAACTCCTTCTTGTGATGATACATAGTCTGGCGCCGAAGGGCGTAAAAAATAGCCTTCCGCCCACAAAAGGGGACGAAAGACTGCTCTTCCGCGGTACCACCCGCATTCGCCTGACAGCGCACTCAACGCCCATAACGGAGCGACCCGGAGAGCCCTACTGATTCCTTCAGGCCTCAGCTCGCGGGAGAACGCCAAAACGCCCTGCAGCAGACGGCTTCCAGCGCCCCGTCCTCTCTGTCGCTGCATCCAAGCGCCGGACAACCCGGTCTCAGCTTTTTTCAATCTGTCACATATCCTAGCATAAAGTTCGGAATTTCGCAACTTAAAAATTGACTGTTTTTTCTCGATGCGGTATAATATTTACAAAAAAGGGGGATTCAGCCATGGCAAGACCTGTCTGGACGGCGGAGCGCACAACACGGGCGCTTGTAAGGCGGCTTCTTCCCGTGCGTTCGCGCTGGGCGCACAAGGGGGATTTCGGAAAAGTCCTGCTTCTTTGCGGCTCGAAGGGGCTGGCCGGGGCTGCGATGCTGGCGGCAAGAGCGGCGCTCCGGACGGGAAGCGGACTTGTCTATCTCGGTGTGCCGGAGGCCATTTATCCGATCGCGGCTGGCTCGTGCGCGAGCGCGGTCGTGTTCCCGCTGGCTTGCGATGAGGATGGGAAGTTTTCTCTTTCCTCGTTCCAGGAGCTTAAAAAGCGGCTTTCGGGCATGGACGCGGTGCTTTTTGGCTGCGGCGTGGGGCAGTCGGAGGAGCTTTGGCTGCTTTTAAAATGGCTGCTTCTCAATTGCCGCGTGCCGCTCGTTCTGGACGCGGACGGCATAAATCTTCTGGCGCAGCATATGGATGTACTGCGCGGAAGCAAATGCCCTGTGATCCTGACGCCGCACGACGGAGAATTTCGCAGGCTTGGCGGCGACCCCAAGGCAAACGACCGGGTAGGCGAGGCCATGCGCTTCGCCCTGGACACCGGGACCATCCTTCTTTTAAAGGGGCACCGCACGATCATCACCGATGGACAGAACGTCTACCGCAACACGACCGGAAACCCCGGCATGGCGACGGGCGGGAGCGGAGACGTACTCTCTGGCGTGATCGTCTCGCTCCTCGGCCAGCGTGTGATGCCGCTCGAGGCGGCGGCAGCGGGCGCGTGGCTCCACGGGGCGGCGGGTGATCTTGCTGCACGGGAGATCGGCGAGTACGGCATGATCCCGGAGGATATCATTGAGCGCCTTCCGCGACTTCTGAGATGAACAGGTGAGTCGCTTGCAAAAAAAACTGGCAGTCCTTGCGCTGATGCTCGGCGCGATGCTTTGCGCCTGCAATGGGCAGGAAAACACAGACCCGGCGCAGCAGGCGCTGGCGTTCCGGCAGGACGTGATGCAGAACATATGCAGCTTTGAGGCAGAAATATCGGCAGATTTCGGAGACACCATGTGCCTGTTCACGCTCTCATGTATCCACACGCCGGGAAATGGTACACAGATGACCATCACCGCGCCCGAGACGCTTGCGGGACTTACGGCGACGGCGTCAGAAGAAGGGGCAAAGCTGGTGTTTGACGGAGCCGAGGCTGCGTTCGGGACACTGAAAGGCCTTGGGCTTTCACCCATGACCGCGCCGGAGCTTCTGGCGGAAGCTTGGGAGGCGGGCTATATCCAGTACACGGGGCTGGAGGACGGGCTTTTACACGTGACGTATCTTTGCGGCTATGACGAGGACGAATACCGCGCCGATACATGGTTTCAAAATGGCGCGCCGGTGCGCGCGGATCTTTCCTGCGACGGCTATGTGGCCGTGCAAATAGATGTTACAGATTTTAATTTACGAAAGGCAGAGACAAACAATGAAAGTACTCAAACGAACATGGGCTGATATCTCGCTGGACAATCTGGAGCATAATTACAAGACGCTGCGTGAGCACGTCGGAAAAGGGCCGAGATTCCTCGGCGTTGTGAAGGCGGACGCCTATGGACACGGCGCCGTACAGGTCAGCCGGACGCTCGAGGAGCTGGGCGCGGAGTATCTGGCCGTTTCCAATCTCGAGGAGGCTGTGCAGCTGCGGCGCGGCGGCGTGAACCTGCCGGTTCTGATTCTCGGGTATACGCCCCCTGAGTTTGCGCCCGACGAGGCGGAAATGGCTATCACGCAGGAGGTGCACGGCCTGCAGTACGCAAAGGACCTCAACAAAGCGCTCGAGGGCACGGGGAAAAAGCTGACTGTCCATCTGAAGATCGATACCGGCATGACCCGTCTCGGCTTCTTTGCCGACCAGCCGGAAGCTACGCTTGCCGCGCTCGTCGAAGTCTCTCAGCTGCCGAACCTCTATATTGAAGGTGTTTTCATGCACTTCTGCGTCTCCGACTCCAAAAAGCCGGAGGACGTGGCGTTTACGAAGCTCCAGCATGAGCGCTTTGTGAACATGCTGGACCTTATGAAGTCCAAGGGCATCGAGCCCGAGATCCGTCACTGCTGCAACTCCGGCGCGACGATCCTGCGCCCCGAGTACGCCATGGATATGATCCGTCCGGGCGTTGCGACTTACGGCTTCCATCCCTCGCCCGACACCGTGGGCGAAATCGATCTGCGGCCGATGATGAGCCTGCATACTTCCATTGCGCAGATCCGGACGATTGCCGCCGGCAAGTCCATCAGCTACGGCAGAACCTACACGACACCGGAGGACAAGCTCGTTGCCGTCCTTCCCATCGGCTACGCAGACGGCCTGAGCAGGCTTCTTTCCAACCGCGTCACCTTCCGCATCTGCGGCAAGGAGGCGCCCGTCGTCGGCAGAATCTGCATGGATATGTGCATGGTCGATATTTCGGATATTCCCGAGGCCAAGGTCGGCACGACCGCGACGCTCTTCGGCTACGACGAGGACGGAACGCTCCTGCCCTGCGAGCGCATCGCGGACATGCTGGGCACAATCAACTACGAAATCGTCTGCGACGTCAATAAGCGCGTGCCGCGGTTCTTTTATAAGGACGGCAAGCAGGTCGGCATTTTGCAGTACATCGTCTGAGCACCGCGGCGCAAGCTGCATAGAATGGAAGGAGAGCTCTGCGAGCCGTATAATTTGCGCTTTCGCGTGGGAGAATAACAGCAGTCAGGCAATGTGACTTTTATTTTTCCGCGGAGTGTGAAGCGAATGGATACGAACGTAAAACGAGGCGATATTTTCTATGCGGATCTGAGCCCGGTTGTGGGAAGCGAACAGGGCGGGACGCGGCCTGTGCTGATCGTGCAGAACGATACCGGAAACCGCCATTCTCCGACCGTGATCGCTGCAGCCATTACCAGCCAGACCGGAAAGGCGCGCCTTCCGACGCACATCAGCCTCTCCGGCCATGACGTGGGGCTGAGCCGGGATTCGATCGTGCTGTTAGAGCAAATCCGGACCATCGATAAGCGCCGCCTGCGTGAGCATATGGGACACGCGGACGAGAGCGTCATGAATCAGGTCGACTCGGCCATCGCGGTCAGCTTCGGACTTCCCAACAATACCATCTGAAATCGCGCAAAAACCTCCGCCCAGAGCTCTGGACGGAGGTTTTTCAACCATCCTGCGTTTGGCGCGCACTTCCATATATTGCGTAGGGGGCGATGCCCACATCGCCCCTTTGGAAAATTACGAATTCGCCGAAAATTACCGTATAATCGGATTACTTTGCCGGGGCGATGTGGGCATCGCCCCCTACGAGAAGAGAGGAAAACGATGCGGAATACTTACTTCCGCAGAAGCGCAATGCCTTTTTCAATTCTGGCGAGGGATTCCTCTTTGCCGAGAAGCGCGCACAGCTCGGTTGCGCCGCCGGGGGTCGAGGCCTTGCCGGATACGGCCACACGAAGCGGCCAGAGGATGACAGAATTTTTCACGCCGCGCTCCGCCGCGACCGCGACCAGCTTTTCATAGAGCGCCTCATTGCTCCAATCCTCCTGCGCCTGCAGGATGGGGAGCAGCACCTCAAGCGTCTCGAGGGAATTCTCGAGATTCGTCTTGGACTTTTTGTGGATATAGAGCTCCGTTTCATATTCCGGGAGCTTGTCGATGAAATCGACACGCTCGGGAAGATCGGAGAGAATTTCACATCTCGACTGTACGAGCGCCGCGACCTTGCGAAGATCGATCGCCGGGTTCGAGATGGCTTTTTTGAGCCACGGCTCAGCCTTCTCAAAAAATTCCTCGGACGAGAGCTTTTTCATATACTCAGCGTTCATCCAGCGCAGCTTTTCAATGTCAAACACAGCAGGGGACTTGGAGATGCCGGAAATCTCGAAAATTTCGGCAAGCTCGGAAAGGGTAAAGAACTCGCGCTCGGCGTTTTCTCCCTTCGGGCTCCAGCCGAGAAGCGCCACATAGTTGAGAACAGCGGGGGTGAGATAGCCCTGGGCAATCAGGTCTTCGTAGCTGGGGTCGCCATGCCGCTTAGACATCTTGTGCTGGCTATCGCGCATGACGGGCGAGCAGTGGACATAGGTCGGGATGTCCCAGCCGAAGGCTTCGTAGAGAAGATTGTACTTGGGCGCGGAGGAAAGATACTCGCTGCCGCGCACGACGTGGGTAATGCCCATGAGATGGTCGTCGACGACATTTGCAAAGTTATACGTGGGAAGACCGTCGGACTTTAAGAGCACCTGATCCTCGAGCTCCTTGTTTTCGACCGTAATGTCGCCGAACGACACGTCGTGGAACGTGGTTGTGCCCTCCTGCGGGATGCGCTGGCGGATGACAAAGGGCTCTGCGGCGGCAACTCTCGATTCTGCTTCGGCAAGCGGGAGATCCCGGCAGGCGCAGACGTGCTTTTTGATCTCCTTGCTGTCCGATTCGTCCGCGGGTTCTTCTTCAGATTTCTGGCAGAAGCAGTAGTATGCGCCGCCCTTTTTGCAGAGAAGCTTGGCGTATTTGCCGAACAGGTCGCGCCGCTCGGACTGGACATAAGGGCCCACGGGGCCGCCGACGTCCGGACCTTCATCGTGCGTCAGGCCGCATTCTGCCATGGTCTTGTAGATCACGTCGACCGCGCCGTCGACCAGACGGCCCTGATCGGTGTCTTCGATGCGGAGAATGAACTTGCCGCCGAAGTGGCGGGCGATGAGCCAGGTATAGAGTGCCGTTCTCAGGTTGCCGACATGCATATAGCCCGTGGGACTGGGCGCAAAACGGGTGCGTGCCTCTCCCTTCGGGATGCGCGCTTCCATCTCTTCAAAAAAATCCATCTTGGATTCCTCCATATCTTAAGTTCTATCCTCCATAATATATAGTTTTTTTGCGCATCCGTCAATGACGGATTGCGAAATTTGCAGCTTTGTGATAAGATAACCTCAACTATGGAAATTTACGCAAAGAAGGTTACAATATGGAACAGAAAAAACGCATCTTTTCGGGCATTCAGCCGAGCGGCGATCTGACGCTGGGCTCTTATATGGGCGCAATCAAAAACTGGGTCGCGCTGCAGGACGAGTATGACTGCCTGTACTGCATCGTGGACATGCACGCGATCACCGTGCGGCAGGTCCCGGCGGACCTCAGAAGAAGAAGCCTCGAGCAGCTCGCGCAGTACATTGCCTGCGGTCTGGATCCCAAGAAGAACATCATGTTCATCCAGTCCCACGTGCCCGCACACGCGGAATTGAGCTGGGTTTTGGGCTGCTACACGCAGTTCGGCGAGCTGTCTCGTATGACGCAGTTCAAGATGAAGTCTCAGCAGCACGCGGACAACATTACGGCCGGTCTTTTCACGTACCCTGTTCTCATGGCGGCAGACATCCTTGTCTATCAGGCAGATCTTGTCCCCGTGGGAGAGGACCAGAAGCAGCATGTCGAGCTTTGCCGCGATATCGCAAGCCGCTTTAATAACTCCTTCCCCGATACCTTTACGCTGCCCGAGCCCTTCATTCCGAAGATGGGCGCGCGCATCATGAGCCTGGGAAGCCCGGAAAACAAGATGTCGAAATCCGACCCCGACGGCTGCGTTTACATGATGGATAAGCCCGAGGATATCATGCGCAAGTTCAAGCGCGCCGTGACCGACTGTGAGACGGCGGTGCGCTATGACCGGGAGAATAAGCCCGGCGTTTCGAATCTGCTGACGATCTACTGCGCGGCAACCGGCAAGACGATGGCCGAGGCGGAAGCCGAGTTTGCGGGACAGGGCTACGGCGTGTTCAAACCCGCCGTCGGCGAAGCGGTCGTGGAGCTCATGCGCCCGATCCGGGAGGAGACGGAAAAGCTGCTCGGCGACAAGGCGTATCTCGAGTCCATCTATAAAGAGGGCGCGGAGAAGGCATCGTATCTTGCCAACAAGACGCTTCGCAAAGTATACAAAAAGGTGGGCTTTGTTGCCCGCTGATGGGAGTGTGACGTATGAACACCGATACGGCGATTACCATGCTGCTGGCTATGGGCGTGGCGGCAGTGGTGTCGTTTTTGTCGACGCCGATGGTCAAAAGCCTTGCTTATAAGGTCGGCGCCATCGACGTTCCAAAGGACAACCGGCGCATGCACAAGGTGCCGATTCCGCGTTTGGGCGGCCTTGCCATCTTTCTGGCGTTTTTGCTGTCGGTTCTGGTCTTCGCGAACATCGACCGGCAGATGCAGGGAATTTTGCTTGGGGCGACGATGATCGTCGTGCTGGGCGTGATGGACGATATCATGGCGCTGAACGCGCTGCCGAAGCTCATTGTGCAGATTCTGGCGGCCGGCATTGCGGTCTACCATGGCTGCGTCATCCAGTTTGTCTCGAACCCCAACGTCTTTTCGAGCATGACGTATCTGAATCTTGGCTGGTGGTCGTATCCGATCACGATCATCTGGATCGTCGCGATCACGAACGCGGTGAACCTGATTGACGGCCTCGACGGCTTAGCGGTCGGCGTGTCCGCAATCTCGACGGCCTCAATCACGGTCATCGCGCTCATGGTCGCCGAGACGAATGTCGCTGTCGTGCTTGCGGCGCTCTTTGGCGCGTGCCTTGGCTTTATTCCCTACAACATGAACCCGGCAAAGATCTTCATGGGAGACACCGGCGCAACATTTTTGGGCTACATTCTCGCGACGCTTTCCGTGACCGGCCTCTTTAAGATGTACGCGATCATCTCCTTTGCCGTGCCGTTTCTCATTCTCGGCGTGCCGATTTTTGATATCTGCTTTGCCTTCCTGCGCCGCATTGCAAAGGGGCAGAACCCCATGAAGGCGGACCGCGGGCATGTCCACCACCGGCTCATCGACATGGGATTTTCGCAGAAGCAGGCTGTCGCGATTTCCTATATGCTGGCGGGCATTCTGGGATTGGCCGCTGTGCTGCTTACGTCGTCGGGCGAACTCAAGGCGCTGATTTTAATTGGCGCGATCTTCGTCGTCGGTGCGATCGGCATGCGCGCAATTTTCGGCGCGAAGGAGCCGACGCAGGAGCAGAAGTCCGAACAGCCCAATCAGCCGGAAGATGCGTCTTCCACTTCGCAGGAGGAAAAACATGCAGAAAATTAAAGTCATGTCCGTCTTTGGCACACGGCCGGAGGCGATCAAAATGGCGCCGCTCGTCAAGGAGCTTGAGCGCCGCGAGGAAATCGAATCCTACGTCTGCCTGACCGGTCAGCATCGCGAGATGCTGGACTCCGTGATGGAGATCTTTGACCTCAAGGCAGATTTTGACCTCAATATCATGGAAAAGCGGCAGACGCTCTCTACAATTACGACGAAGACGCTTCTCGGCATGGAGAAGGTCTTCGAGGAAAAGAAACCCGACCTTATTCTGGTGCACGGCGACACGTCCACGACGTTTGCCGGAGCCCTGGCGGCATTTTACCATCAGGTGAAGGTCGGCCATGTGGAAGCCGGTCTTCGCACGTGGGACAAATATTCTCCCTTCCCGGAGGAGATGAACCGGACGTTAGTTGGCGATATCGCGGATCTTCATTTTTCACCCACGAAGGCGAATGCAGAGAACCTCCGGCGCGAGGCAGTCATGGGTGACGTGTTCATTACCGGCAACACGGCGATCGATGCGATGCGCTACACGGTAAATCAGGATTTCCGGTTCGATATTCCGGAGCTGGACAGCCTCGACTTTACGGGCAAGCGCGTCATTGTTATGACCTGCCATCGCCGGGAGAATTACGGCCAGCCCATGCAGGACATCATGCACGCGATTTTAGAAGTCGTAAACAGCCATCCGGACGTGGAGGTCGTGTACCCGGTGCATTTGAGCCCCGTGGTGCGCGAGTGCGCGTTCCCGATTTTGGGCGGGCACGAGCGGATTCATCTGATCGACCCTGTGAATGTGGAGCAGATGCATAACCTGATGTCCCGCTGCTACATGGTCATGACCGACTCCGGCGGACTTCAGGAGGAAGCGCCGGCGCTTGGAAAGCCAGTGCTTGTCATGCGCCGGGAGACCGAGCGGCCCGAGGCGGTCGCAGCCGGAACGGCGAAGCTCGCGGGTGTGGAAAAGGATACGATCGTGAAGCTAGCGTCTGAGCTGCTCGATGACCAGGAGGCCTATGCAAAAATGGCGAAGGCCGTCAACCCCTATGGCGACGGCCATGCCAGCGCGCGCATCGCGGACGCAATTTTGTGGCACTTTGGCATGCGGGAAGAAAAGCCCGCGGATTTCTGCGCAGAATAAGCATAGAACCGGACGAAAGGAGGCGCGCTTTGGAGCAGGAGCATAAAAACTTAAAACCGCTGCTTCTCGCGGCCACCGCTGCTGTGACGGTGATTGCGATTCTGCTTGTCTTCTTTTTCAGCGGCAGAAAGAGCGAAAGCACGCAGACCATCATTCTTCCGGACCCTCCCGCGCAGGAGCAAGCGCCGGATGAAGAGCAGCCGGAGGCCAGTCTTGCCGAGCTCACGCGGGAGAATGTGCAGAGTGTTCTGAAAAAAAGTGTTGCCCGCCCGTCGAGCTACCATCAGAGCATGCAGATCGTCATCACTTCCGGTGATATCCAGCGCACGCAGACGGCGGAGCTCTGGGTCAAAGGAGAGCTCGTCAAGGCGCAGATCACGGACGAGCTGGAGACAAAGACGATTCTTGCCGACGCGACGACGCTCTATGTCTGGTATGACGACGAAGCGCCCGTGCAGATGGCGCGCGGCGCCGGGATGCGCACGGATAACCTTGCAGGGATCCCGACCTACGAGAGCATTCAGGACTACGCAAAGTCGCAGATCGAGCAGGCCGCGTTTGTGACGCTTGCCGAGCAGGCCGCCGACTGCATCTATGTCAGCGCGCAGGACGGAAGCGTCTTGCAGGACTACTGGGTGAGTCTTGGCAGCGGGCTTTTATGTAAGCAGACGATGACAAGCGGCGACGATTTAGTCTACCTGATGGAGCAGACCGGACTCGAAGTGTTCCCGGAAAATGACGAGTCGCTTGAGGGCGTATTCTGCCTCCCGGACGGCACAGAGCCGTTTGCTACAGAAGCATAACGGCGGCGACGGTGAGCAGCAGCGTCAGGCTGTCATCCTCATCCGTCTCCATGAGCACCAGCAGCAAAATCAGCAGCACCAGCAGGTCTCCCGCGTCGAGCCCCGGCGGCAGGAGCCGTCTTAGCGGCCGGTCCGGGGGACAGCTGGCAGGCGCTGGCGGCGGAGGCGGCTTTTGCAGTGCAGGAGAACTTGCGCAGGGTTCCTTCTGTGCAGGCGGCCTCGGAGGAATTTCCGGCGGCTTTGGCATGGGGCGCTCCATGCGGGGCGGCTCCGGCGGCGGAGCCGGGGCAGAATTCTTACCGGATGGCGCGTCCGGGACGACGGTGCGCTGGAACGTTCCGTCCGGCGAGGGCGTATATCGGTTATACATGCGCATCCCTCCTGTCTACTCTTTTTGATCGCGGCCGCGCAGCGCTGCGCCTGCCAGACGCGAGATTCTGGCGGCCTGCATGGCGCGGTCGATTTTTTCGCGGCGCTCGGGCTTCAAAAACGGCTTGAGCGCGTTCAAAAGGTTTTCCTGCCTGCGGTCGAGCTTGCCCGCCTTTTGCAAAAGCTCGCCGAGCGCCTGCTGTCGGTCGTCCGGCGGCGAAGTCTCCTGTTTTGGCGTAGGCGGAGGAGAAACGGGCGGCTCGGGCGGCGGGGGAGGCGCTTGCTGCGCGGCGGGCGGAGAGAAGCCCAGAGACTGCGCAAGCGCGAAAATCTTCTGCATCTGCTCCGGGTCCTGCAGCATTGCGCCGATGGCCTGTTCGAAAGAAAATTCGCTCATGCCTGTTCGTTGATTTTCGCAATGAGCGCCTGCGCCTCACTCGATTGCAGCATGGGACTGACAAGGCTTTTGGCAAGCTCCGCGTCTCCGTTTTTGAGCGCCTGCGCCGCCTGAGAAAGCGCGCTTCCGCCGTCGCGGCTGAGAAGCGTCAGAAGCTGCCTGCCCTCGGGCGTAGACAGTACGGCGGCAAGCTGCTGCTTCGTAAAGGAAAACCCGGCGTAATCGCAATGATTGTTGTCCATATTCCGCCTCCTGAAAGAAGTTCTTGTGTATTGTATGCAGGGAGGCTATGATAGGTGAACCAGATTTGAAAATTCTTGTGCTTTCCGATTCGCACCGCGCGATCGGCGCAATGTATGACGCGGCGATGCTGGAAGACCCGGATGCGATCATGCATCTGGGAGACCATGTCTCGGACGCGGAGGAGCTTTCCTACGCGCTCGATCTGATTGATTTTTATATGGTTAGGGGAAACTGCGACTTTGGCGCGCAGGCCCCCGAGACGATTTTAACGGAGCTCGGCGGCGTGCGCCTGTTTCTCACGCACGGGCACCTGTTCGGCGTGAAATCGGGCATGTCCCGCCTCAAGCTCGAGGCGGACCGCGTGGGCGCAAACATTGCGCTCTTCGGCCACACGCACAGGCCGTTTCTGGAAGAGGACGGCGGCGTATGGTACATGAATCCCGGCGCGGCCAGGGATGGGCGCTACGGCGTGATCGAAATGAAAGACGGCGCTTTGACATGCAAACTGAAAGAGCTGCCGGAATAAAAAATAACTGCCGAGCGGCAGTTTTGGAGGAAAGTTATGCTGTTAGCGATCGACATCGGCAATACCAATATTGTCATCGGCTGCGTCGAGGGGGAGGAAATCCTCCACGAGCTGCGGCTGGCGACCGATCTTGTCAAAACATCCGACCAGTACTGGATGGATCTCAAGGGCGTCCTCGCGCTCTACGATCTGCGGGCGGAGGAAATTGAGGGCGTGATCATCTCGTCCGTCGTGCCGCCGGTTCTGAACTCGCTGCGGACGGCGGTCATGAAGCTCACCGGAAGAACGCCCATGGTAGTCGGCCCGGGGCTCAAGACGGGGCTCAATATCGCGGGCGGAAACCCCGGACAGGTCGGAAGCGACCTTGTTGTTGCGGCAGTGGCTGCGCTGCGGGACTACCCGGCGCCGCTGATCATCATTGATATGGGAACGGCGACGACGATGATGGCTGTCGACGCATCCGGAACGTTCCTCGGCGGCAGCATCTGCCCGGGCGTGAAGGTTTCGTCTGAGGTGCTGACCACCAGAACCTCGCAGCTTCCCGGTATCAGCCTGGAGGCGCCGAAGCATGCCATCGGCCGCAACACGACCGAGTGCATGCAAAGCGGCATTATGCTCGGCGCGGCTTGCATGATCGACGGCATGGTCACGCGCATGGAAGAGGAGCTCGGCACAAAGGCGACCGTCATTGCAACGGGCGGCATTTCACGCTTTGTGCTTCCGATGTGCCGGACGCAGATTCACTATGACCGCGACCTTCTTCTGAAGGGCCTGCGGATCCTCTATGAGAAGAACAAGAGATGACAGCGAAAAAGGACAAAAATCCGGACGGTCTTCTGTCCGCGAGACTCCTGAAAAAGCTATTGCAGGAGCAGCCGACGCCGTTTTATCTCTACGACGCGGAAGGCTTTCACAAGGCGTGTATGGACCTTCGTCTGGTGTTTTCGTGGAACGACGGATTCGAACTGTGCTTTCCGGCGCGGATGAACCCGAACCCGGCGATCCTGCGCGTGCTGGCGGATGCGGGCTGTCAGATCCTCTGCGGAAGCGAGGCGGAGCTTCGTTTATCGCGCCGCGCGGACATTGACGGGGCGCAAATGATCTACGCGCCCATGGCGGAGGATGCTCACGCAGGCGCTTATGCCCGGAGAATTGGGGCGGCGTATCTCATTGACGCGCCGCACGCGCTGCCGTCCGTTCCGCCGGAGCATGTTCTTCTCAGCGTCAACCCCGGCGGGAGCCTGCAAATGGATGGGCGGACCGTCTGGGACTTTGAAAAGAGCAAGCTCGGCATGAACGCGGATGAGACGGTCTCCATGTGCCGCCGGTTCCAGGCGAGCGGTGTGGAGTCCATCGGCCTTGCGGCATTCCTGCGCGATCAGGAGTTCGAGCCGCTGCGCTTTTTTGCAGTGCAGGAAATGCTGTTCCATCTGGCAGTCCGGATCAAGCGAGAGCTCGATCTTGCGGTGGACAGTATTCTGATTTCGGGCGGACTTGGCGTGGGTTACCGTCCGTCGGATAATGCGCCGGATCTGGCGGCGGTCTCCGAGCGTGTGCGAAGAAGCTATGAGACGCTCCTGATGCCTGCGGGATTAACGCCGAAGCTGATTTTAGCCGAAGGGCGGCTGATGGCGGCGAAGGCGGGCGTGCTTGTTTCGCGGGTGCTCGCCGTCAAACGGCAGCAGACGCCGCTTGTCATTTTAGACGCAGACTGCGCGCAGCTTTTACGGGAGATCGCCTTCGGGGCGAGCCATAGGCTCATCGCGCCGCTTGCGCCGGAAAGCCGGGGAAAGCAGCTGGTGCGCGTGGCGGGGGCAATTTTCGACCTGCGCGACCATTTTTCCGGGAGCTTCGTTCTGCCGGAGTTGAAGCTCGGCGAGTGCGTCGCGATTCTGGATACCGGTGCGGACGGGCGGAGCTTTGGAAGTAATTACGGCGGAAGCCTCGGCTGCGCGGAGTTTTTGATTGAAAACGGCGCGGTGCGCTGCATCCGAAAGCGGCAAACGATGGACGAATTGATGGCAAGCTTCGATGTGGAATAGCGCCAGGTTTTTTGTCAGCCTAGAGCATGGTAAAGACCAGCCCGAAGCACACCAGAACGCCGACGCCGATTGCCGCGGTCACAGTGAGATCGACGATGGCGGCTGCCGTCCGAAACGCGCGGATGGCTCTTCGCGATGGACGCGGGGACGTTCTGGTTTGAAACTCCCGCTGCGGGTATAATGAAATCACACGGCCTGTCTGCATAATGGGTACCTCCTTTTGTTATCAAGGCTATCATAGCAGACAGCATGTACGATAATTTGGACTCATTCCCGAAAGGAGCGATTTTATGGAGGAATTTTACCTTCCCTCGAACGGCGCGGGCCGCATCCACTGCGCGCTCTGGACGCCGGAGACTGCGCCGCGCGCGGTGGTGCAGATCATCCACGGCATTGCCGAGCATATCGGACGCTACGACCATTTCGCAAATTTTCTGACCGAACGGGGCTTCGCTGTCTGCGCGGACGATCACATGGGGCATGGCCTTTCTGTGGAGGAAGGCGGCACGTATGGGTATTTTCGTGGCGGCTGGATGGCGGCGGTCAAAGACGAGCGGACGCTCTTTGAAGAGATGAAGCGGCGTTATCCGGGCCTTCCGTATCTCATGCTGGGGCACAGCATGGGCTCGTTCCTGCTGCGCACGTATCTGTATACCGATCCCGGAGAACTCGCGGGCGCAATCATTTCCGGCACCGGCTGGCAGCCCGAGATGGTGCTCAAAGCGGGGCTTGCGCTCTGCAAGCTTGAGCAGCTGCGCGTGGGCGAGACTGGATGCAGCGGGCTTTTAAAGGAGCTGATGTTCGGCGCGTACAACAAAAAGTTCAAGCCCAACCGGACGGCGAACGACTGGATATGCTCGAATGCTGCGGTCGTCGACGCATATACGGCCGACGAGCTCTGCGGCTTTGACGCGACGGTCGGCCTCACGCGCGACATGCTGACGGGGATTTCGATGAACCAGAGGAAAGAGAACCTTGAGAAGATGGACAAAGCGCTTCCTGTGCTCTTTGTCTCCGGCATGCAGGACCCCGTCGGCGCGATGGGAGAGGGCGTCCTTCGCTGCATCGACGCGTTCAAGCGCGCGGGGCTCAAAAACGTTGCCATCCGCCTCTATCCCGAGGGACGGCACGAGATGCTCAACGAGACCAACCGGACGGAGGTCTACGCGGACATTCTCTCATGGATGGAGCAGAGACTCTGAGAAAAACAGCCTCCCGGAAAATATTCCCGGGAGGTTGCATTTTGTCATTCTTTCTGCTATAATTGTAGCAATTTTGTAACTGACTCCGGTGTTTCCGGAGCATTCAGAAAGGAGCGTGCGCGGATGTCGAAGAGATGGATCCTTCGTCTTGTCCTGAGCATCATGCTGCTTGCCGCCTTATCTGCGGCAGTCTGCGCGACCGATGAAGAGAACTGGTACGACGCGGAGCAGCAGGAATATTTCTGGGAGGAAGAGCAGCTGGAAACGGTATTTCCAGACGTTGCGCCGGGGAGCTGGTACTATGACGATGTGATGTACCTCTACCGGAACGGCATCATCGGCGGCTTCCCGGACGGCACGTTCCGCCCGGAGGATAAGGTCACGACCGGTCAGGCGCTCAAGATGATCATTCTGGCTGCGGGCTACGCGGAACCCGAGCAGGCCGCCAGCCACTGGGCAAGAGGCTATCTCAACTTTGCCCTGGAGGCCGGAATGCTCGAGCGAGGCGAGATCACTGACCTCGATATCAACATGAGCCGGCTTCTGACCGCGAAGGTTACGGCGCGCGCGCTCGGCGCAGCACGGCAGGATCTGACGCAGAAATTTACCGATACAAACGACGATTTTGCCCACGCGCTGAGCGAGATCGGCATCATCGGCGGCTATCCGGACAGTACGTTCCGCCCGGAGGGCTTCCTGACCCGCGCGGAGCTGTCGACCATCGTCAGCCGAATCTACGCTTTCCGGATCGACCAGACCGGCGGCAGCACCGATAGTGGGGACGACCCCGGGGACTTAGACGACGACACGCCCATCGAGCTTCGCACGACGGACGACGGCGTTGAATTCATCAAGGCGCGCGAGGGCTTTACGGCGACGGCCTATTGGGACTATCAGCAGTATTCCATCGGCTACGGCAGCTACTGCGAGAAGGACGAGTACCCCGACGGCATCACCGAAAAGCAGGCGGACCATCTGCTTCGCAAGCGGCTGCAGGGGTTTGAAAAGAAGCTGGATGCGTTCCTCGATAAAAACAACATCCGGTTATCAACGAACGAATACGACGCGCTCATCTCCTTTACATACAACAACGGTGACTACTGGATGAGCGAGAAGAACCCGAGCCGGCTTGCAAATCTTCTGATTTCCGGCAGATACACCACCAATGAATTTGCCTCCGCGTTCGGCATCTGGTGCCACGTGACGACTAAGTCCGGTACGGAAATTTATGACGGACTCATTGAGCGCCGCCTGCGCGAGCTCAAGCTGTTTTTCTACGGCGATTACAACGCGAAAAATTCCGACGGCTTCAGCTATGTGATCTTCCAGACGGAAAAGGGGTCGCTGGAGGTCGACGTGGCGGTCTACGAGACGGGAAGCTATTATGACCCGATGTTCGAGGCGCATTGCGATGACGATGAGTTCTTCGGCTGGGTCGCGGAGGACGGCACGGTCATCGACGAAAACACCCGCGTGGAAGAAAGCCTGAAAGTAACAGCGCTCTGGCGCAGCGAGGCTGAGGGCCGGTTCTGAGAAAATATGAAGCCGGGTTAGAAAGTCCAAATTATTGGACAGGTAATATGATATTCTATCTCCAGAAAGCAAAAGGAGCGATGCTGAGATGGAATATCGGATGGAGTATGTCAGAGGTCATATTGAGGTCTATTCGGCAAGAGGGGAGTTCCTCTTTTCCGCCGATACCATGGCCGAGGCGGACGAGATGCTGGAGGAGTAAGATGAACATCCAGATTTTTGGAGCGAATAAGTGCTTCGACACGAAAAAGGCCGAGCGCTGGTTCAAAGAGCGCAGGATCAAATACCAGTCTATCGATCTTGTCCGCTACGGCATGTCCGGCGGCGAGTTTGACAGCGTTCTGCGCGCGGTCGGTGGGATCGACAGGCTCATCGACTGGGACAAAAAAGCGCCAGAGATCGACCTCATGCGCTACATGGATGACAGCCGGGCAAAGGAGGACAAGGTGTTTGACAATCCCAAGCTCCTAAAAACGCCCGTCGTCCGCAACGGGAAGCAGGCGACTGTGGGATACTGCCCGGAAATCTGGGAGACGTGGCAATAAAATCGAAACAGAAAAACGAGGTACGAAGCGGTGATGCTTTGTACCTCGTTTTTGCGTTATTCCTTTGAAAACTTGTCAAGCTCCGTCCGGCCGATTTTGAAGTGCGTGTCTTTGGGAAGACCCTGCGCAATGGCTGGGAAGAAATTTCCCGTGTCGGCGGTGCGCTGGATCTCATACGTGCCGTACTGGTTGACCATGTCGAAGCAGTCCTCGGCGTTTCCCGGGAAATGGTTGACCATCGGGGTCGGGGAATAAGGGAAGTTTTTAGCCGGAGGAAGGTTGACGGGCTTTTTGGAAGGATGCTTTTCAGACATGCAATTTCACCTCGCGCTTAGTCTGTGCATGTTCAGGTGATGTTTGCGTGGAAATAATTGAAAACCTCGTAAAGCTTCGCCATCCGCAGATGGCGAAATAAAGTGGAAAGTCATGTTATCCGGCGGCTTTGCTGACCGGAAAAATACCGCCCGCCTCGCAAGTGTGGAATTTTGCGCCGAAGGCGCAAAATTATGCGCGCAGTTGAGGCGAGGGCTTTTTTGAAAGATTTTAGTGCCCCTCAGCGGAGATCATGTGCATCGCGTGCTCCAGCGCGCCGATGATGGCGGAGAGATTTTCCTTTGCGGCCTTCTCAGAGCCGGGGAGGTTGATGATGAGGCTTTTACCTCTCGTTCCGGCGACAGCGCGGGAGAGCATGGCACGCGGCGTGACTTTGAGACTCTCGACCCACATTGCGACAGAAATCGCACGGATTTCGCGGTCCAGCACGGCAAGCGTGGCTTCCGGCGTCACATCGCGCGGAGAAAGGCCCGTGCCGCCGGTCGTGAGAATGAGGTTCGCCCTCAGCTCGTCCGCGCAATGGAGGAGCGTTTTCTGAATCTCCGCCTGCGCGTCCGGGACGATGGCGGTGTGGATGACATGGAAGCCCGCATCCTCAATCATCTTGCAGACGGCGGGACCGCTCGTGTCAATGCGCTTTCCCTGACTGCCAAGATCGCTTACAGTAATAACGGCTGCTGTATAGTCCATAAAAATCCTCTTTTCAAAATGATTTACATAATATTTGATTTGCACAAGAGTTTCTATAATACGCGTAGGGGGCGATGCCCACATCGACCCGACGGAATGCACTTTTTCTTTATGGGAGTCTCCGGCGAATTTGTAACTTCCTCATGGGGCTATCTTGGTATCGCCCCCTACGTGTGAAGCATTACATAATTTGAATTATGTAATGCTTGTTACCTGATACCAAAATGCGGCCTCGCGCAGAAAGGGCAGAAGCTGCACCGCTTTGGCTACCGATAATATCGTGTTTTCGTCCGGCATAGTGCGCCTTCTGCTCGTTTGTTTATAACCGATTCTAGCAAGCGCCGCCCGATACGTCAAGAATATCCGATAGATCCTGCCGATCTTCCGGCGCGTGCTTTTCTTTACATTTCTAAATTTTCTGACAAAATTTTTGCGACGGATTTTCTGAAAAAGTTACAAAATTCTGAACATTCTTCAAGGCAGTTTTCTTTACTTGTTTTTTTGTCCGGAACGTGGTATAGTCCAGACAAAGATATAAGATGGATACGGCGCGGCTTCGAAAAAAGGCGAAGCTGGGTCGCTGCTTTGCGTTTTTCTGACGCAAACGGACGATGCCAAAGTCCACAGGAAGGAGACAGGCACATGGCAAAGCAGACGAAGAATGTTTCGTCCGGCGGCGAGAGCTTTATGGTAAAGCTTTCAACATTCATCGTGGACAAACGCAATTTGTTTTTCCTGATTACCATCATTCTTGTCATTTTCTCCATGTTTTCCCGCAACTGGGTCGAGGTTGAAAATGATCTGACGTTCTATCTGCCGGAGGATTCCGAGACGAAGAAGGCGCTGAACGTCATGGACGGGGAGTTTACCACCTACGGCACGGCTGAGGTCATGGTGGCGAACATCGCCTACGAGGAAGCGGAGCGCATGCTCGATGACCTCAAAGAGATCAAGGGTGTGCAGTCGATCAATTTTGACGATACGACCGACCACTATAATAACGCCTCCGCGCTCTACAGCATCACATTCGATTACGACGAGACGGACGACGCCTGCCTCGAGTCGCTTGACAAGGTCAAGGAGTACCTAAGCGGGCAGGATATCTACGTCAAGACAGATCTTGGAAACACGCAGGCCGAGACGATTGAACGCGAAATCAACATGATTATGGTCTACGTCGCGATCGTCATCGTTGCGGTGCTGCTGTTTACATCCGAGACCTACGGCGAAATTCCGGTTCTGATTCTGACGTTCGGCGTCGGCATGATCGTCAACCAGGGCACGAACTACCTGCTTGGCAAGATCTCCTTCGTGTCGAACTCTGTTACGAGCATTTTGCAGCTGGCGCTTTCCATCGACTACGCCATCATCTTCTGCAACCGCTTTAAAGAGGAGCATAAGTCGCTTCCCATCCGCGAGGCGGTCATTCTCGCGCTCAGTAAATCTATTCCAGAAATCGGCGCGAGCTCGCTTACGACCATCGGCGGCCTGGTCGCGATGCTCTTTATGCAGTTCAGACTCGGCCCTGATATGGCCATCTGCCTCATTAAGTCGATCGGCTTTGCGCTTCTGTCCGCGTTTGTTGTGATGCCGGGCCTGCTGGTTCTCTTTGGGCCGCTTATTGACCGGACGGGACACAAAAACTTTGTGCCGAAGATTTCGTTCATCGGCTCGTACGATTACGCAACGCGGCATATTGTGCCGATCATCTTCGTCGTTGTGCTGTTCTTTGCGTTCCGGCTGTCAAACGACTGCCCATACGCCTACGGCTACAGCGTTCTGTCGACTCCCAAGCTCAACGAGACGCAGATCGCCGAAAATATGATCGAGGACAATTTCTCGAGCAGCAATATGATGGCGCTCGTTGTCCCGAGGGGCGACTATGAAAAAGAGGCACAGCTGTTAAAGGAACTCGAAAGCTACGACGAGGTCGACTACACGATGGGCCTTGCCAACATCGACGCGCTCGACGGCTATAAGCTGGCCGACAAGCTGACTCCGCGCCAGTTTGCGGAGCTCGCAGGCCTCGATTATGAGGCGGCGCAGGTCGTCTATGCGGCCTATGCGGCGGAAAACGAGAGCTACGGCGAGCTTGTCGGCAACATCGCAACCTATAAGGTGCCGCTCATCGATATGTTCCTCTACGTCTGCGATAAGGTAGACTCCGGCGTTGTGACGCTCAGTGACGAGCAGACTGACATGCTCCACGACGCGGAGGTCCAGATGACGAGTGCCAAAAATCAGCTGCAGGGCGAGACCTACAGCCGCATGCTCCTGTATCTGACGCTTCCGGTGAGCGGCGACGAGACCTATCACTTTACAGACAAAATTCTGGAGATTGCCAGAAGCTACTATCCGGACGAGGACGTGTTCCTGGCGGGCAACTCGACGAACGAATATGACTTCGAGAAGTCCTTCGCGGTCGATAACACGGTCGTGAGCATTGTGTCGGTCCTCATCGTTCTGGTGGTGCTGCTCTTCACGTTCAACTCCGCCGGTATGCCGCTGCTGCTGATCCTCGTCATTCAGGGCAGTATCTGGATCAACTTCTCGTTCCCGACCATTACGGGCAAATACCTCTTCTTCCTCGGCTACCTCGTCGTCAGCTCCATCCAGATGGGCGCGAACATCGACTATGCGATCGTCATTGGCAGCCGCTATCAGGAGCTGAAGGCGAAGATGACCAAGAAGGCGGCCATCATCGATACGCTGAACTTCGCGTTCCCGACGATCATTACCTCGGGCTCAATTCTTGCCATCAGCGGCTTCCTCATTGGCAACCTCACCTCCGAGCCCGTCATCGCGGGCATCGGCGAGAGCTTAGGCCGCGGCACGGTCATTTCGATTTTCCTGGTCATGCTCGTCCTGCCGCAGATTTTGCTGACCGGCACGGCCTTCATCGACAAGACCTCGTTCTCCATGCCGGGCGTGAGCGTCGGCGAGCACAGAGCGCTCTCCGGTAAGGTCTTCGTCAACGGCATGGTGCGCGGCCACATCAGCGGCAATGTGCGCGGCCAGATCTGTGCGATGGTTGACGGCGATGTGGATCTGAACGTCATTTCCGGTTCGGCGGACGAGGAATCAGACGCGCCGGGAGACGATACCCCACCGGACGGCGGCGATCCCGATGACCATGGGGCGGCGGAAGTTACTCCGGAAGAGAGCGGAAGGGAGGAAGCGTGTCATGTTTAACTGCGCAAAAAAGCTTCTCTCTTTGCTCCTGGTTCTGAGCCTGCTGCTTGCGCTTCCCATGACGGCGCTGGCTGCGGAGGAGGATGAGAAAACGGTCTCTATCTCCACGGCGGAAGACCTTATGGCGCTGTCTGAAAGCTGCAAGCTCGACACATGGTCGGATGGCGTGACGGTTGAACTGGAGGCGGATGTGTCGCTTGAGGGCGTGGCGTTCTCGCCCATCGCGAGCTTTGGCGGAACGTTCCACGGAAACGGCCACACCATCAGCGGCCTGAGCCTGTCCGAGGGGCTTTCCCTTGCGGGCTTATTCCAGCGCGTGCAAAAGGACGCGCGCATTGAAGACTTAAACGTCAGCGGCACCGTCAAGGCCTCCAGTACCTGCGAAGCCGCGGGCGGTCTTGCGGGGCGGAACGCAGGTACGATTGAAAACTGCACGTTCTCCGGCAATATCGCCGGAAGCAGCACCACGGGTGGTCTCGTGGGGCAGAATACGGCAGACGGTCTGATTCGAAATTCCTCCTCCAACGGCGCGGTCACGGGTACCAAGATGACCGGCGGCGTTGCGGGCGAGAACCGCGGCAAAATTGTAAGCTGCACGAACGGTGCGTATGTCAATACCGTCAGCGGCGATCAAGCGCTTTCGCTCGAGAACATCAATCTTGATTTTTCACTCGATATGACGAAGCTGACCTCTGGCGGCGCGCTTCTTTCCTCGTTCGATACCGGTGGTATCGCGGGCTATAACGCGGGAACCATTCGGGGCAGCGAAAACCGCGCGATTGTCGGCTATCAGCATGTGGGCTATAACGTCGGCGGCATCGCGGGCAGAAGCTGCGGCTTTATTACGGGCTGCGAAAACAGCGGCGCGGTCTATGGCCGGAAGGATGTCGGCGGTATCTGCGGGCAGATGGAGCCGTACGTTGAGATGCAGCTCTCCGAGAGCACGCTGTCTAAATTACAGACGCAGCTGAATGAACTCAGTACGCTTGTCGACAAGGCGGCGGACGACGCAGATGGCGGCGCGGGCGGCATTTCCTCGAGCCTTGGCAGCATGTCCAATCTCGTCAAGAACGCGACAGACTCGGTAAGCGATCTCAAGGTCAACATCGACGCGAACGGCTCGCTGCTCGGACAGGGCGGCGCAAGCGGCTCTGCGGGCATTACGGTTACGCCGCCGAGCGTCTCTGTAGATGGCGGCCTTGGCCACGGCTCTGGCCTTGACATTTCGCTCGAACCGGGCTCTATCTCGATTGACCACGGCTCCGGCGCAGGCGCTGGTGCTTCGGTGGATGGGGAGCCCGGCGGCTTGGACATCGGAAGCGACCTGACCGCTGGAGGCCTACTCTCCGGCAATGCGCAGATTGTGGCCGCGCCCGATCTTGGAAACCTCAACTCCGCCATCGGCGGCCTTTCCGGCCAGATCAGCCGCCTCAACGGCGCGATTTCCGGCACAGTCGGGCAGCTGGCGGACGATATGCGCCAGATCAACAAGAAATTCGGCGAGATCACCGACACGCTCGAGACGGCGATTTCCGACGCGGCGAGCAATGCGGGCGACGTGATTACCGACGCGTCGGCCATTGACGTGGACCTGATCACGCTCGGCAAGGTGCATGACAGCCGGAATACCGCCTATGTAGACGGCGATATCAGCGTCGGCGGCATTGCGGGCTCGATGGCGATTGAGTACAGCTACGACCCTGAGGACGACGTGACGAGCGATCTTTCGGCGGACTATAAGCGGCAGTACGAGCTCAAAGTCGTCATTCAGGACTGCACGAATGAAGGCTCCGTTCAGTCCAAGCGCAGCTACGCGGGCGGTATCTGCGGCCGTATGGATTTGGGCTTGATTACAGATTGCAGCGGCTTTGGCAGTGTCACGAGCGATTCCGGCGACTATGTCGGCGGCATTGCCGGGCAATCCGGCGCGACTGTGCGGCAAAGCTACGCCAAGTGCACGCTTTCGGGCTCCAAATACGTCGGCGGCATTGTCGGCGCGGGCGCGGAGCAGACGGTATCCGGTGCGTCCAGCACGGTCTCCGGCTGCTACAGCATGGTGGAAATTACGGACGCGACGCAGTTTTCCGGCGCGATCTCCGGCTGCGATGCGGGCGATTTTGCGGAAAACTACTTTGTCTCGGATACGCTTTCGGGTCTGGATACCGTGAGCCAGACCGGCAAGGCAGAGCCGATTACGTACGAAGAGCTTCTGGATGTGGCGACGGTTCCCGATGAGATGCGGCAGATGACGCTGAAATTCGTCGCGGACGATACGGTCCTCAAATCCCAGACCTTTGACTATGGCGACAGCTTTGACGCGGATATTTACCCGGAAATCCCGGAGAAGGACGGCTACTACGGCGCGTGGGATGTGACAGAACTGGATGACCTGCACTTTGACACGACGGTCACGGCTATCTACACCCGTTATGTCACAACCGTTCCCAGCGAGGTTAGCCGGGACAGCGGAAGACCGGTCTTCTTTGTCGACGGCAGCTATGACGACGACGCGCAGTTTACCGCGCAGGCCATGGCGCAGACAAACTCCGGCCTGTCTCCTGTCAGTGCGGGGCTGTCTGACGCGATTGGACACTATATGTCGGTCAATCCGTGGTATAGCTGGTTCTCCGCGCCGATTACAAAAGAGGTTGTCGAGCAGTGGGAGATCACGATTCCGTCGGACGGCGCTTCGACGCATACCGTGCATTATCTCTCTCCGAGTGAGTCGACAAGACATCTGGCCGTCTTTGTCCGGCAGGACGGCAGCTGGAAGAAGGCGAACGCGGATACCTTCGGCAGCTACCTGACCTTCGACATTACCGGCGAGCAGGCGGAGATTGCCGTCGTCTCGGTGCTCCACATCTGGTGGGTCTGGACGATTCTGGCGGTTTTGATTCTCGGGATTCTCGTTCTGGTCATCCTCCTGATCCACAAGGCCAAAAAGCGCCATCAAAAGGCGAACCCTGTTGCGGCTGATGGCGGCGAGGAGGCGCAGAGCGAGACGCCCAAAAAGAAGAAGTTCCCCATCTGGCTGACGGTGCTTTTGATGGTTCTTGCGCTGGCGGCAGCGGCGGTCTCTGTGTACTTCTTTGTGCTGCGCAGCAAATTTGCACCCTATGAGGCGTTGGCTGAGCTGAACAGTTCGGCAGAGCTGTCGATGAATCTGCGGCTGGATGCGGAAGTGGACGAGGAAACGCTGGATCTGTCGGCAAGCGTCTCGAGAAAGACGGCGGGCGGCCATAAGGTGACGCGCGTGGGCTTTGGTGATCTGCCGCTCTACTACGCGGAAAACCTCGTTGTGCTGGAAAACGGCACAGCCTATCAGCTGACGGACGAATTCCCGGATTATTCCGCTGTTTTGTCGAACCTGACGACGCTTTACAAGCAGGCGAGCTTCACGAGCGTCAAGGATGGCGATGCGACGGTCTACGGCGTGAGCGTGGAGGGTGACGGCGCGAGAACGCTTTTGCAGCTGCTCTTGCCGACGACGAGCGGCAAGCTCCCCGACAGCCAGCAGCTGTCTGCCGAGGTGCGCATGGAAGACGGCGAGATCGAGAAAATTACGATCTCCGCCTCCGGAACGATGAAGGACAAGGCGCAGACGCCGTTTACGCTTTCCGTAACACTCGATGATTTTGATGCGTCCGCCGGGTTCTCCGTGCCAGACGAGGTGCTCGAAAGCCTCGATAAGACCTACGCCGACGGTGAGCTTCCGGTCATCACGAGCGATCTCTTCCGGCTGCTGGACGGCTGGGCGAACCTCTTCGCGCGCGAGACGCTGGCGGCTGACCTCGATGTATCGGTCGACTGCGGCCCTGTCGTCGTTAAAAACGCGCTGCGGTATTACCGGCAGAAGGTCGACGGCGTGACGGTCAACTGCATCAACAAGAGCGGTCTTAACATCTTCTTCTCCGACACGGGAAGCGCCGTGAATGCTGACGGCGAGCAGGCTACGGGCGAGGCGAAGAGCCTTACCGGAACGGCGAAGCTTCTGGACGTGGTGTATCTCGTCTGCCAGAACGGAGACTTTGAGATGACCCACGACGGCGGCACGTACCAATATTCCGTCACGATGGACAGCCGTTCGATGGAGGAGCTGCTTTCCGTCCTCGCGCCTGACGCGGCGGATCTGGATATTGACTTCTCAGAGAGTAAGGTTGCGGTCACGATTGAAGATGACGTCGTTACGAAGCTCAAGGTGTCCTGCGGCGGCTCTGTGAAGGTGCTTCTCACGCATGCGAGCGCCAGCGTTGATGCGGACATCACCTTTACCGACGCGCAGATGCCGGAGGTACCGGACAGCGTGCTCAGCGCAGTGCGATAAGAATCGAAAACGCCCTCCGAAGACTTCGGAGGGCGTTTGTCTCTGTATGGAAGACGCGCACATGGAAGTGTGTAAAATTTGTGGAAAATTTCAGAAAAATTTTAAACATGCGATGAAATTTCGGCTATTTTTTATAAAAAACTGTCTTGCCGGGCCGAACACAAATGAGTATAATAGAGCCATATTTTACGGCAGAGGTTTGCAGGCTGCCGAAGAAAGCGGAGGAAAAGGATGAAAGCAATTGTCAGCATCGTCGGTAAAGATCAGGTGGGCATTATCGCAAATGTGTGCAGTGAGCTCGCTGCCTGCAACATCAACATTCTCGAAATCAGCCAGAAGATCATGGACGGCTTTTTTACCATGATGCTGGTGACGGACCTGTCCGGCTGTGACAAACCGCTTGATGAAGTGTCCGATCGGCTCCAGACCTGCACGGAGGGAAAGCAGCTTTCCGTCCGCATCCAGCGCGAGGACATGTTCGACGCAATGTACAAGCTTTGAGGTGCCGCTATGCCGAGTTTACAGAAAGTCATTGACGCGATCGACATGATCGACAAGCAGCACTTGGACATCCGCACGATCACGATGGGCATTTCGCTTTTGGACTGCGCGAGCGAGGATGCGGGTCGCTGCTGCGAGAAAATTTACGATAAAATCTGCCATAAGGCCGAAAACCTCGTCAAAACCGGCGAATCGATTGAGCGCGAGTTCGGTATCCCGATCGTCAACAAGCGCATCTCCGTGACACCGATGGCGCTCGTCGCCGGAAGCTGCCGGACGGAGGACTACGTGCCCTTTGCGCTCACGATGGACAAGGCGGCGAAGGCCTGCGGCGTGAACTTCATCGGCGGCTTCTCCGCGCTCGTGCAGAAGGGCTTTACAACGGGCGATGAAAAGCTGCTGCGCGCAATTCCGCAGGCGCTGGCGCAGACGGATATCGTGTGTTCGAGCGTCAACGTCGGTTCGACGAAGGCCGGTATCAATATGGATGCGGTGGCGCGGATGGGAAAAATCATCAAGGAGACGGCGTACCTTACGCGCGAGCAGGATGGCCTTGGCTGCGCGAAGCTTGTGGTGTTCTGCAACGCCGTCGAGGATAACCCCTTTATGGCGGGGGCGTTCCACGGGGTCGGCGAGGCTGAGTGCGTGGTAAGCGTCGGTGTTTCCGGCCCGGGCGTTGTCCACCATGCGCTGCAATTCTGCAAGGGCGAAAAATTCGACGTGGTCGCCGAGACGATCAAGAGAACCGCGTTCCAGATCACGAGAATGGGCCAGATGGTTGCGGCAGAAGCGGCCCGGCGGCTTGACACCGAGTTTGGCATCGTCGATCTGTCCCTGGCTCCTACGCCTGCCATCGGCGACAGCGTGGCGCGGATTCTCGAGGAAATGGGCCTTGCGGTCTGCGGCACGCACGGAACAACGGCGGCTCTGGCGCTTCTCAACGACGCGGTCAAAAAGGGCGGCGTGATGGCCTCCGGCCATGTGGGCGGCCTTTCCGGCGCATTTATTCCAGTCTCGGAGGACGAGGGCATGATCGCGGCGGCGCTGGACGGCACGCTGACGATCGATAAACTCGAGGCGATGACCTGCGTCTGCTCGGTCGGCCTCGACATGATCGCCGTCCCGGGCGACACCACGGCCGACACGATTTCTGCCATCATCGCCGACGAAGCGGCCATCGGTATGGTCAACAGCAAGACGACCGCCGTCCGTATCATCCCGGTCGAAGGCAAGACGGTGGGCGACATGGTCGAGATGGGAGGTCTTCTTGGCTCCGCGCCCGTCATGCCGGTACACAGCGCGTCCAGCGCCGACTTCATCGCCCGCGGAGGCAGGATCCCGGCTCCGCTGCAAAGCCTCAAGAACTAACGAATCACAAAAGCAATATCTTTACCCCGGAAAGGAAGCGTATTTCTATGAACGAGAATATCCAGAACGCAAAAGCGCTCTTTGCGCCTGTGCCGCGCGTGCAGCTCGGCTTTTTCCCGACGCCGTTTTATAAGCTCGAGCGCATGTCGAAGGAGCTTGGCGTGAACCTCTATATCAAGCGCGATGATTTTACCGGCATGAACCTCTTTGGCGGCAACAAAATTCGCAAGCTCGAGTTCCTGCTCGGCGACGCGATGGCCAAGGGCTGCAAGGCGGTCGTCACCTACGGCGCGACGCAGTCGAACCACGCAATGGAGACGGTCTCCGCCTGCCGCCGCTGTGGGCTGGACCCGATTCTGTATCTGACAGCGGTCGTGCAGCCGGATGAGAAGGATGTGCGCGCGAATCTGCTGCTTGACAAGGTCATGGGCGCGGAGATCCACATTGTGGACATTGAGCCCGGCGAGACGGAAGACGACGCGGAGGCGCGCTCGTTCGTCATGGGCGCGGAGCACGCGGCAAGATTGACGGCCTCCGGCACACCGTGCTACGATGTTCCGATGGGCGGCGCGAGCCATGTGGGCTCGATCGGCTTTGCGAACGGATTTGTAGAGCTGGCGGAGCAGTTGGACGAGCTCAGCCTGAATGCAGATTATGTCTACCACGCGACGGGTACCGGCGGCACAATGGCGGGACTTCACGCGGGCAGAAAGCTCGTCGGCTCCGACGCAGTCATCCGCTCGATCACTGTCAGCCCGAAGAACGACGCATATCTGACAAAGGTGCAGAACCTCGCCAATCAGGTGCTGGCGGACCTCGGGAGCGACTTGCATGTCGACCGCGACGTGGACCTTCACATGGATATGAATTACTATGCGCCCGGCTATGAGCAGCCGAACGAAAAGGCGAGCGAGGCCATCAAAATGCTCGCGCGCCTCGAGGGACTGTTCGTTGACCCCGTCTATACCGGAAAGGCTTTGGCGGGGCTTATTGACCACATCCGCACCGGCAAGGTCGAACAGGGCAGCAATGTCGTCTTCTGGCACACCGGCGGCGCGACGGCGCTCTTTGCCGAGCAGCAGATGCTGGGCGACATTTTCTAAACAGCAATCAATATCAGAAAGCACTCTGCACAATTTTGCGGAGTGCTTTTTGCTTAAAATCACGGAAAATCTGTGGCCGCAACCAGTGGTTGACAAAAGAACAGGCTCGTTTCTTGCCCGCAACCGCGCGTTATGGTAAAATAAGCCCATCAAATCAGCCGGGAAAAACGGCACAGGAGGGAATATGGACTTCTCAGAAAAGATAGCGATTCTCCGCCGCCAGAAAAACTGGTCGCAGGAGGAGCTGGCAGAAAAGCTGATGGTAACGCGGCAGGCGGTCTCCAAATGGGAAAGCGCGCAGTCGATGCCGGACTTGGACAAACTTGTGCAGCTAAGCGAGCTGCTCGGCGTGAGCACGGATTATCTCTTAAAGAACGGTATGGACACGCCGGAGCAAGATGACCCGAAGCAGGCGGTACGGGAGAACGCCCCGGCCAAGCGCGTGACGCGGGAGGAGGCGAGCCGGTTTTTGTCGCTGCAAGCGGCGGCAGTTCCGAGGGTGTCGCTTGGTGTGGCGCTTTGCGTGTGGTCTCCGATTGTTCTCATCGGTCTTACCGCGCTGGGCTCTGTATTTCATGTAAAAATTCCGGATTCTGTTGCGGGCGGACTGGGGCTTTGCGTGCTGCTCGGGATGGTGGCCGCGGCGGTCGCACTGTTTTTAACTTCCGGGACGAAGCTCAAAGAATTCGAATACCTCGAGCACGATCCAGTTGCGCTTGACGCGGATGCAGCAGCACTTGCAAGGCAGCAGGAGGCGGAGCAGGCGGAAGAATGCGCGCGGCTGACGACAATCGGCGTGGTGCTCTGCATTATATCGGCGGTTCCGATTTTCGCTGTGATGTGTGTGGGAAGAATGCTGGATGGGTACTATTCGCTGGCGGTCTGCGCGTTATTGCTGCTCGTTGGGATTGCGTGTCTGCTTTTGGTGCGCGCGGGCTCCATGCGCGGCGCGGTCGACAAACTGCTCGAGCAGGGCGACTATACCCGCGAGAGCAAGGCGAAAAGCCACGTTGTGGACGCGATCAGCGCGGTCTACTGGCTCGCGGTCACGGCAATTTTCCTGTTCTATACCTTCGGTCCCAGCGGCAACGGCCAGCCGCAGTACAGCTGGTTCATTTGGGCAGTCGGCGGCGTGCTATACGGCGCGCTGATGGCAGGACTGTCCATCTATCGGAAAAAGCGCAGATAAAATATGCCGCCGGAGAGACGAACTCTTCGGCGGTACGTTTATGCTTGTATGGAAGCTCAATACGCGGCGCAGCGCACTTTGCCGATGGAAATGTACCCGTTCAGCACGGCGTGGATGTCGCTTCCTTCCTGCGTTTCTTCGCGGGTGAGAACCTTTGGCACAGGTGCGAGATACTGTACGCCGTGTTCCTCGCGCAGACAGGTGTAGTAGTTTTCATAGAACGAGTGCTTCTCGGGGAAACGGTCCCGCAGAACGCCCTTGCACTCGGCAGCAGGGCAGGGCGGGAAGTTGACGTTCCAGAGCTCGCCCGGGTTCAGAGGCGCAAACAGAAGCTCTTCGAGCATTGCGGGCAGATTCTGCTCGGCTACATCGACGGCAGAGGCCTTCCCCATGGAAAAGGCGATGGTGTGAATGCCATTGAGCGCAGCCTCGGTCGCAGCGCCGACAGTTCCGGAATAGCACACGTCGTGTCCTGCGTTCATTCCGTCGTTGACTCCGGAGAGAACAACATCCGGCCGGAAGTCCAAAAGCGCATGCAGCGCAACCTTTACGCAGTCCGCAGGCGTTCCGGCGACGCTCCACGCGGCTTGTACCGGAACCGGGAAATCGTAGCGGTAGACTGCCATCTCCGGCATACCGGCAATCGTCAGCCGGACGGACATGCCGCTGCACTGCTGCTCGGGCGCTGCAACCCACACATCTCCAAACTCGCTTGCAGCCCTCGCTAACCGGGCAATGCCCTCCGAGCGGATGCCGTCGTCGTTTGCAATCAAAATTTTCAGCTTTTTCATCATGAACACTCCTTTGCCGCCTATCTTACCATACCTCAGGCCCACCCACAAGCCGCAATTTCGATTAATCCTCCATTTTCTCAACAAAAAGCAGGATCGTCTGGTATTCCGCCAATTTCAAAATTTCCTCTCAGCCACCACGTTCGTATCGCCCCAAAAGCCTCGCAGAGTTTTGCGCCCGCAGGCGCAAAATAAATTTCAAATCCATGTTATCCGGCGGCTCTGCCGACCGGAAAAATACTCTACGCGGAGAGAGTGTATTTTCGCCTGCCGTTGGCAGGTGAAAATGCGCGGGTCGCAGCGCAATCCTAATTTGAAGAGAGCCGCCACCGGCGGCTCTCTTCAAATTGTAGAAGAAGCTCCCGCTTTGCGGGAGCTTCACGGGAGCTTCTTCTGTATGGGATGGGAACGGAATGTTATTCCGGCTGCGGGTAGTGGACGTGCAGCAGCTCGTGCGCGCGCTCGGGCGTGAGCTTTTCATAGAGCGCTTTGAGAATCGGGTTGTGCTGCGAGGACTTGATGAGCGTCTTGCGGTCTGCTTCATACAGACCCTCGGCTCTGGCGTATTTCTGCTCGCGTCTGCCGATGGGCTGACCCGCGCCGCCGACACAGCCGGTTGTACAGGTCATGACTTCGACGAGATCAAAGTGCTCTTCACCGGCTTCCATCTTCGCAATGAGCGTTCTCGCGTTCTTGAGGCCGTGGACAACACCGACACGGATGGTCTTTTCGCCGACGGGCAGCTCGACCGCGCGGACGCCCTCCATGCCGCGAACGCCGGAGTAGGCGATTTCCTGCAAAGTGTTGCGGGACTCGCTCTCCATAACGCGGCGGACAACTGCCTCTGCTACGCCGCCGGTTGCGCCGAAGATGACGCCTGCACCGGTGCCGAGACCAAACGGCATATCGGGCGCTTCGTCGGGCAGCTCATTGAAGCGGATACCGGCTTCCTTGATCATGCGGATGAGCTCCTGCGTGGTGAGAACGAGGTCAACGTCGGGTTGGACGCCGTGCTTGAACTCTTCTCTGGCCGCCTCCATCTTTTTGGCTGTGCAGGGCATGACGGCGATGTGGTAGAGCTTCTTGCCGCCTTCTTCTTCCTGCGCGCGGAGAATGGCGGAGAACATCTGCATCGGGGACTTGCAGGTCGAAATATTGTGCAGATACTTGGGGTCCTCCTTCTCGAGATACTTGATCCATGCCGGACAGCAGCTCGTAAACATCGGGAACGGGCCGCCCTTCTCGAGTCTCTGGAGGAATTCCGCCGTCTCTTCCATGACTGTCATATCTGCCGCGAATGTGGTGTCATAGACCTCGTCTGCGCCCATGAGCTTGAGCGTGGCGACCATCTTGTCGAGCACGTTCACGCCGGGGGCAAGGCCGAACGCTTCGCCGAGTGCAACACGGACGGCAGGGGCAATCTGGACGACAACGCGAAGTTCCGGATCATGCAGCGCCTTCCATGCGTCGTTGATCTGGTTGCGGATGGTAATGGCGCCGGTCGGGCAGACGGCCGCGCACTGGCCGCAAGTGACGCACTTGGTCATGCTCATCGGGCGGTCGAATGCCGGCATAACCTGAACGTTGCTGCCTCGGTGCGCAAAGTTCAGAATGCTCATGCCCTGCAATTCGTCGCACACGCGCACGCAGTCGCCGCAAAGGACACACTTGCCCGGGTCACGGACGATTGCGGGGCTTGTCTCATCCAGCGCATAATGCGGACGGGTGTCTTCAAACGGGATATTCGTCACGCCGAAGCGCAACGCCAGTTCCTGCAATCGGCAGTTGCCGCTTTTTTCGCAGGTAGTGCAGCTGCGGCAATGGGACGAGAGCATCAGGGAAAGAATCATCCGGCGGTGCTTGAGCAGCCGCTCGGTGTTCGTGCGGATGCGCAGACCGTCGCGCGGCTCCATGGAGCAGGAGGCGTCGATTTTACCGGTCTGTTCGTTTTCTACCACGCACATACGGCATGCGCCGAAGGTAGAAAGCTCGGAGTAATAGCAGAACGTCGGCATGTCGATTCCGGCCTTGCGGATGACCGCGAGGACGTTCTTTTCTCCGTCAAACGGCACGCAAATACCGTCGACGTACATTTTACCTTTTGCCATACGTTTAACCCTCCTCCTTCACAAGCTCAATGGCATCAAACGGGCAGCCGGACTGGCACGCGCCGCACTGGATGCACTTGGACGGATCGATGGTATGCGGTTTCTTCTTCTCGCCCTCAATCGCGTCCATCGGGCAGTTTTTCTTGCACTTGCCGCAGCCCTTGCACTTTTCCGGATCAATGGCCAGATGCGCCTTCGGGCCGTTGCAGATCGGGCAGTGGTGGTCGACCACGTGGGCAAGGTATTCGTTGCGGAACGCCTTGAGCGTACTGGAAACGGGGTTGCACGCCGCCTGACCGAGGCCGCAGAGCGCCGTCTCGCGGATGGTCTGGGAGAGATTCTCGAGCATATCGAGGTCCTCGAGCGAGCCCTTGTTTTCCACGATACGCGTCAGAATTTCGAGCATGCGCTTCGTACCCTCGCGGCACGGTACGCACTTACCGCAGCTTTCGCTCTGGGTGAAGTTCATGAAGAAGCGGGCGGTCTCGACCATGCAGGTATCCTCGTCCATGACGACAAGGCCGCCGGATCCCATGATTGCGCCTGCTTTTTTGAGGGAGTCGAAGTCGACGGGGAGGTCGAGCTGGTCTTCCGTCAGACAGCCGCCCGCGGGGCCGCCGGTCTGAACAGCCTTGAACTTCTTGCCGTCCTTGATGCCGCCGCCGATATCGAAGATGATCTCGCGCAGCGTCGTACCCATCGGAACTTCGATGAGGCCGGTGTTGACCACGCAGCCGGTGAGAGCGAAGGCCTTCGTGCCGGGGCTCTTTTCCGTGCCGATGGTGCGGAACCATTCGCTGCCGCGGCGGACAACGACGGGAACACACGCGAAGGTTTCAACGTTATTGAGGATGGTCGGCCGCGCCCAGAGGCCCTGCTCGACCGTACGCGGCGGCTTGACACGCGGCATGCCGCGGCGGCCTTCGATGGCTGCCGTCAGAGCGCTGCCCTCGCCGCAGACGAACGCGCCTGCGCCGCGGTTGATGTTGATGCGGAAGTGAAAGCCGGAGCCGAGGATGTTCTCGCCCAGAAGACCAGCTTCTTCCGCTTTGGCGATTGCCATGCGAAGGCGCTTGACCGCCAGAGGATACTCCGCGCGGACGTAGATATAGCCCTCGTCGCTTCCGGCGGCGCGCCCTGCGATCATCATGCCCTCGAGAATCGCGTGGGGATTGCCCTCCATGATGGACTGGTCCATGAACGCGCCGGGGTCGCCTTCGTCGCCGTTGCAGACGACGTATTTCTTGCCCTCAGGCATCCGGCGGACGCTTTCCCACTTCTTTCCGGTCGGGAAGCCAGCACCGCCTCTGCCGCGCAGACCCGAGTCCACGACCTCCGCGCAGATTTCGGCGGGCGTCATGTCAAAGAGCGCTTTTTCCAAGGCCGCATAGCCGTCGTGTGCCAAATATTCGTCCAGGTCTTCCGCGTCGGTGTTGCCGCTGGTCTCGAGAACGACGCGTTTCTGCTTTTTATAGAAGGGGATATCGTCGTGCTTGACGTAGGTGGTGTCTGCGAGCTTGTACAGAAGGCGCTCGATGACTTCGCCGTGGAGGATGGTCTTTTCGAGGATTTCCTCGCAGTCCTCCGGATGGACGTGGGTGTAGAAAATGCCCTCGGGCTGGATCTCAATCAGCGGTCCCATCTCGCAGAAGCCCTGACAGCCGCTCCGCTTGAAGTGGAGCGTGTCCTTGCCGCCCTCTTCGCGCAGCGCCACACGGGTCTTGAGATTTTTCTCCTGGCAGAGCTCCTGAAGCTTGTCATAAACCTTCATCGCGCCGCCCGCGATACAGCCGGTACCGGCGCAGACGAGAATCACGCGCTGCTCGGCGGCGAGCCATGCCTTTGCCTGCTCACGGCGAGCCTTCAAAACCTCTCTCGTTCCAATTCTCATTGCGCAGAGCCCTCCTTTGCCCGGATTTCTTCCAGCAGCGCCACTGCCCGGTCAGGGTCCATCTTTGCGTGGACCTCGCCATCGATCGTCATGACGGGGGCAAGGCCGCATGCGCCGAGACATGCGACCGTCTCGAGCGTAAACAGGCCGTCGTCAGACGTCTTGCGCTTTCCGCTCAGGCCGAGATAGGCATGAACAGCGTCATAGATGGGCTGCGACTTCCGAACATGGCATGCCGTGCCGTTGCAGACCTTGACCAGATGCTTGCCCTTGGCCTCCAGCGAGAAATTCTCGAAAAAGGTTGCCACACCGTAGACCTTGGAAATGGCCACGTTCAGCTCCTTGGCAATCAGCTCCAGATTCTCCTGGCTCAGATAGCTGTTCTCTGCCTGCACATCCTGCAAAATCGCGATCAGGGCGGCGGGATCCCGCCCATGGGTATCTATGATCTGCATGGTTTTTGCGCATTGCGCTTCATTCATTGCGGTTCTTCCCCCTTAGCTTTCATATTTCGTCGCCGGAACCGGACCGCTTGCCGGGACAGGCGAATTCGACAAGGAATAAAAAGACCCGCACCGAAGCCGGAGATATGACATGCAGCATTTCTCGGTGACAATGGCAGAAGGAGGCTTCGGTGCGGGCCGGAGCCCGGACGCGGTATGGGAGCGGCGCGGCCGGACGGAGCAGTATTTGCGATGGTTGAAAGAAAAATCGTTGATTTCTAAATTTAGGGTATTTATATTGTCTATAATATATGAGAAGTGCCGCAAATTCAATGAGCTTTTTAGACGGGATATACCAATGGATTTTGTGCAATTGCAGCTGACCCATGCCGAATTTAACATGTCTAACTGCACAAAGGGAAAGAAAAAGCTTCGTATGGATCACCATACGAAGCTTTTTTGGAAATTATTCGATATGAATTTATCGGTAAAAAGTGGGCGAGTTAAAAGAATCCAGCAATTCGGGCGCTCAGCCGCACATGATTCTGCGCAGATTGCTCAGCCGGTCGAGCGCGGCGAGGAGCGTTTCGTCCTTTTTCGCGAAATGGAGCCTGACGATATGGTTGACGTCCTCGTCAAAGAAGGAGCTGCCCGGCACGCAGGCCACGCCGACCTTCTGTGCCATCTCGACGCAGAACTCCACGTCCGACTGGCCCTTTTTCATATAGGGCGCGATATCGGCCAGCACAAAATAGGTGCCCTCGGGGTCTGTGAAGGGGATATCGAGGTCTTTCATGCCGCCGGTGAAGATTCCCTTCATATGGGCGTAGTGGTCTCCAAACTCGCGGTAGTATTCATCTGGCATCTCGAGGCCCACAACAGCGGCCTCCATCAGAGGCGAAGCCGCGCCGACGGTGTTAAAGTCGTGGTATTGCTTGATCCGGTCCATGATGGGCTGCGGAGCGATCGCGTAGCCGAGCCGCCAGCCGGTGATGGAGTAGGTCTTGGACAAGCTCGAGCAGCTGACTGTCCGCTCCCACATGCCGGGAAGCGCGGCCATGTAGACCATCTGCCGGCCATCGTAGACAATGTGCTCATAGACCTCGTCCATGATGGCATAGACGTCATACTTGATGCAGAGCTCCGAAATAAATTTCAGCTCCTCATAGGTAAAGACCTTGCCGCTGGGGTTCGAGGGGTTGCAGATGAGGATTGCCTTCGGGTGCTGCCGGAACGCGTCCTCCAGAACCTCGGGGTCAAAATGGAACGACGGAGGAACGAGCGGCACGAAAACAGGCTCGCAGTCCGCCATGATAGCCTGCGCGCGGTAGTTTTCAAAATACGGGGAGAACATGACGATCTTGTCGCCCGGGTTCGTGAGCGCAAAAATGGTGTCGACCATAGCCTCGGTCGAGCCGATGGTCACGACGATGTTCGTATCCGGGTCAATGGAAATGCCCATGAACCTGCCGCACTTGCGGCTGACCGCGCGGCGGAAATTCGGCGCGCCCATCGTGATCGGGTACTGGTGCGGGCCCTCCTGGCTGACCTCGCGCAGCCGGTCGGTCATGGCCTTCGGGGGATCGAAGTCCGGGAAGCCCTGCGCCAGATTGATCGCGCCGCAGTCAAGGCTCACACGCGTCATCCGGCGAATGACGGAGTCGGTGAAATGCTGGTTTCGTCTGCTCATTTCCTGCATACTGCATACCTTCTTTGACAAAATTGAATTTGGTTGTACTTTAGCACTTTCAGCTGCTAAAGTCAATGCGCGATGTGTCGGAATTTGAACAAAAAAAGGCTGCATTTCTGTGAGAAATGCAGCCTCTATCTGATTATGTGTCCAGGTTTTCAAATCTGCGTAGGGGTCGATGCCCACATCGACCCTTTGGGCACCATCGAATTCGCCGAAGATTTCCGTAAAACCGGATTTTTCCGCCGGGGCGATGTGGGCATCGCCCCTTACGAACCTCTTGGAAGAAGTCAACGATTTTGTAGAGGTGAACATCCGTCAAGAACGCAGCTGTTAGAACGCAATATTCATAAACAAAGCCACACAGCAAAGGATGACGGCCATGGGGACGTAGATATAGCGGCCGGCGTTATACCAGAGTGCGCCGTGCGTTTTGCCGCTTCCCGTGTTGACAGCGGCCAGCAGCTCGTCCTTTTTCATGACATAGAACCACGAAATCGCACCAAGCGTTGCGCCGATGGGGATGATGTAGATCGAAACGAGATCCATCCACGGGCCCCATTTAGAAATCGGCTCCATGAAAAGGCCGATTCCGAGGCAAAGAACGCAGATGATGGCAAGCACCGCCGTGCGGTTCAGCTTCGGGAACTTATGAAGCAGGGACTCCGCGACGGCCTCAAACATGTTCTGGAGGGAACTGATACCGGCAAAAATCATCGCAAGATAGAGGATAATCGCGAAGAGCCGTCCGAGCGGAATGTCCTGCAGAATGGTCGGCAGCGTAACGAACAGGAGGCTGGGGCCCGCGCCGACGTCTAAGTTGTAGGAGAAGCAGGCAGGGATAATGACGAGCGCCGCGACGATGGCTGCGATCGTATCGAAAATTGCTGTGTGCTGTCCCATCGCGACAACGTCTTCGTCCTTGGACAGATACGCGCCGTAGACGATCATGCCGCTTCCCGTGACGGACAGGGAGAAGAATGCCTGCCCCATCGCCCAGATCCAGATCATCGGATCCTTGAGCGCCTCCCAGCGCGGGGTAAACATGAACTTGTAGCCCTCCGAGCTTCCCGGCAGGAATGCAACACGAATGGCAAGCACGAGGAAAATCAGGAAGAATGTCGGCATCATGATCTTGTTGGTCTTTTCGATGCTGTGCGCGCCAAGATATAGTGTCAGCAGCGTGCCGACCACGACGATCACATGGTAGGGGACAACGGAAAAATCACCCGAGGAGAACGAGCCGAACCAGCTGGCTGTGTCCGCAGTCATGAGCGTACCCACAACGGAGTCAACCAGTGCCTTTAAAATATACGCGACAATGATCGCGTAGCCGATCGCAATGCAAAGAGAGCCAGCCAGCGGCAGCCAACCGAGAAGCCCGCCGGCCTTGCCCATCTTCTTTCCACGCGTTGCCCATGCTTTTTCATACGCGCCGAGCGTGCCGGTTGCGGCGTGACGGCCCATGGCAAATTCTGCCGGGAGTGCAACATGGCTGAAAATAAAGACGAACAGCAGATAGACGATCAGAAACGCGCCGCCGCCGTTGCTGCCGAGCTTGTTGGGGAAGCCCCAGACGTTGGCCATGCCGACGGCAGAGCCGACCGACGCGAGAATAAAGCCCCAGCGGCTGGCAAAATGTTTGGTGTGTTTGGAGTGTTTCATATGCGTTCCGTCCTGCGCGAATGGCAGGCTCCCTTTCTCTTTCTCTGCACAAAAGCGGCCGATGAAAGGTCAGACCGCTTCAGCACTTTACATCTTTTCTATTGTAAATCGTTTAAGCGTGAAAGTCAAGGAGAACCTGTTTTTGTGCACAATGATGTAAAAATTGTAAAACAGTTTACATAATATAAGCTTGTGATGCGTAAGGGACAAAGGGGTCGATGTGGGCATCGACCCCTACGAAAATAACGAAAGACTTATGAAATCAGGAAAGCGTATCAAGCTCTTTCTGCCAGACGCTCACGCAGGCGTCGCTCGGCATGCGCCAGTCGCCTCTGGGCGAGAGCGTGACCGAGCCGACCTTGGGGCCGTCGGGCAGGCAGCTGCGCTTGAACTGCTGCTGGAAGAAGCGGCGATAGAAGTTCCGGAGCCAGTGCAGAAGCACTTCGTCAGAGTACCTGTTACCAAGCGCGGCCTTCGCCAGATGGTAAATTTTTGCGGGCGAGAAGCCGAAGCGCAGGACGTAGTATAAATAGAAGTCGTGCAGCTCGTAGGGGCCAACCAAGGACTCGGTCTGCTGCGCGATCTCGCCATTTTCCTTCGCGGGAAGGAGCTCCGGAGAGACGGGCGTGTCGAGAATGTCGAGAAGGACGTCACGCAAGGTGGGCGTCGCGGCGGTATCGGCCTCATAGCGCACGATGTGGCGCACCAGCGTTTTGGGAACGCCCGCGTTCACGCCGTACATGCTCATATGGTCGCCGTTGTAGGTCGCCCAGCCGAGCGCGAGCTCGCTCAAATCGCCCGTGCCGACGACGAGGCCGCCCGTGCGGTTGGCGAGGTCCATAAGCTCGAGCGTCCGCACACGCGCCTGCCCGTTTTCAAACGTCACGTCAAAATTCGTCTCGCTCTGACCGATGTCAGCAAAATGGCTGCGGACGGTATTGGCGATCGAAATTTCCCGAAACTGCACGCCGAGCTCCTGACAAAGGATCTCCGCGTTCGAGCGCGTGCGCTTCGTTGTGCCGAAGCAGGGCATCGTGACGGCGAGGATATCGGCCATCGGCCGCCCGAGCTTTTTCATCGCGTGCACCGCGACGAGAAGTGCAAGGCAGCTGTCAAGTCCTCCCGAAATGCCGATGACCGCAGTCTTCGCGTGTGCGTGCTCCATGCGCTTGGCAAGCCCGTCGGACTGCATCCGCAAAATGAGCTCGCAGCGCTCGGCACGCGCCGTATCGTCGGCGGGAACAAACGGTGTCGGGGAGAAATGCCGCGTGAGCGGAACTTCCTTCATGGGAAGGGAGAAGGAGACAACCTCATAGCCGTCTGTCACGGGCTCAAAGCTTGTGTTGCGGCAGCGCTCGGAAAGAAGCCTTCCGAGGTCGAGCTCCGTGCAGGCGCAGCCTTCCGCAAACGGGCGGGACTCGGCGAGCAGCGCGCCGTTTTCTGCAATCAGGTTGTGCCCGGAAAAGACCATGTCGGTCGTCGACTCGCCGTGGCCCGCGTCGGCGTAGAGATAGGCGCAAAGAAGCCTTGCCGACTGCTGCGAGACGAGCGCTTCGCGATACTCCGCCTTTCCGACCGTCTCGTCGCTGGCCGAGAGGTTCGCGATAACGGTTGCGCCAGCCAGAGCGTGCGCCGTGCTCGGGGGAAGCGGTGCCCAAAGGTCCTCGCAGATCTCGACCGCGAGCGTAAATTCGGGCATGCTTTCGCAGCGGAACAAGAGCTTCGTCCCGAACAGCACGTGCTGCCCCGCGAACCGGATGTCCTTCACGCCGGCGGGCGCGGCGCAGTAGTGCCGCTTTTCATAAAACTCGCCATAGTTCGGAATATGGGACTTCGGCACAAGGCCAAGGAGCTGCCCGCGGCAAACAACCGCCGCGCAGTTATAGAGCTTGCCGGAGACGTTCACGGGGAGCCCTACGAGCGTGACCAGATCGAGCCCTTCGCTCGCCTTGAGAATATCAGCCAGCGCATCCTCCGCCGCCTTCTGCAAAGGCTGCTGCAAAAAAAGATCGCCGCAGGTGTAGCCGGTGAGCCCCAGCTCCGGGAAAACGGCAAGCTGACAGCCGCTTTGCGCGGCCTTTCGCATGGCCTCGATGGTCATCTGGGCGTTATAGGGACAATCCGCCACGCGCAGCGAAGGGGAGACGGCGCAGGCCTTGATAAAACCGTAGTGCATGCTTGTTCCATCCTTTTTCTGTTCGTTTTTCCTATCATATCATATCGCACGGACAGCGGCAAGCCCGGGTTTCGGAAAGCGCCTATTTTACGGAAAGACGCGGCGCGGCGTTCGGGAGGCCGAGCTCTGTTTGATAGGTAATATGATTGGAAACATACTCGAAGCCACCTGATGGAAGCGTCCGAACCGTCAGCTCGTGCGAGAAAATGCAGTCGGTCGGAACGTCGGTTGAAAGGCACGAAAGGAGAAGCGTCGTTGTTCCATCCGGATTCTCGCGGACATCGGTGATATAGGGCTCAACGGCAGGATAGTCGTAAAGCTCCATGTCGTTTGTCCGGACCGGGCGCCACGGGTAGGTGTCCGTCTGCTCGTCGTAACCGGCCAGCGCGCGGAGCTTTTCGGCGGAAATCGAGAAATAGGGGAGGATGACGCGTTCAAATTCACCGGAGGGAATCCGGAAGGCACCTGTATTTTCGTCCTGCGCATAATCTGCCGCGTCCGGCTGACAATGAAAGCGCAGGGCGTAGAGTCGGTCGAACAGGTCGTTAAAGCTCACGCCCGCAAAGTCCGGTTCTGACCAGTCCGTAATCAGAAGGTTCACATAATAGTAATCGATCGGAAGCACATACTGCTCCAGCATGGCAAGATGCGAACGATCTGGCGGTACGGTGCGGATGAGTTGGTAGTCTGCGGAATGCTTGTCCCCTGTGGGGAAGAGACGGTAATAGAAATTTCCCGCATCTGTCATCTGCCAGTCCTGCACCGGGAAGCGCTCAAAATTGGAGGCTGCTACCGTGCTGTCCACGTTTTGCTCGCAGCGTAGAAACTGCGCGTAGGGCTTGCCGTTCTCCACCGACAGCTTCTGATACGAGAGCGTATGCGTATCTTTCAGGCGCACCAGTTCTATGGCGCAATCCTGCCCAGCTTGCGCTTGCTCCCAGAACGAAAGAAGCGGTTCGGGGGTTTCAAGATAGTAAGACGGATACGTCTCATAGCCGTACAGAACTGCGCACCCTGCCTCGTCAAGTGCTGTTTCCGCATCTGAACTTCCAAAGGCAAGCGCGCACAGCGTGAGCACCCGTTCTGTGGCGGTTTGTTCAAGGGTGTCCTTGGAAACGGCCGGTTTCTGTGCATCTTCAAGGACAGGTTCAGCCCGGCAACCGGTGAGAAACAGAGCGAGAATTGCCGCGCAGAGAAAAAGCAAAACCAACTGCTTCATGCAGGTCTCCTTTCAAAAAAAGCCGCAGGACTCCGGAGAATCCTGCGGCAAAGCTGCGCTTATAAGCCTTCGATTTCCAGACCAGTCATCGCCTGAAGCACTTCGTACTGCTGGGCGTTGAGGCCCTTCTTCATGGCAAGGCCTTCTTCAAGGTCAATGTCCACCATGCTGCCCTGCTGCGAGCAGATGAGTCGGTTTGTTCCGCCTTCAGCCAGAACCTTCACGGAATGGTAGCCCATGCGGGTCGCCATGACGCGGTCACGCGCTGTGGGTGTACCGCCGCGCTGGATGTGGCCAAGAATCGTCACGCGCGGGTCAAGACCGATCGTCTCGTGGATCTGCTTGCCGATCTCGATCGCGCTGCCAGCGCCCTCGGCGACGATGATCATGTAATGTGTCTTACCGCTTAAGCGCGCGCCGCGGATGCAGTCGATCACGTCGTGCTCAAAATCGAGCTTCTTTTCCGGAACGAGCACGGACGTTGCGCCCGCCGCCAGACCGACATAGAGCGCCAGATGGCCCGCGTTTCTGCCCATGACCTCGACGACAGAGCAGCGCTCGTGCGACTGCATGGTGTCTCTGAGCCGGTCGATAGCCTCGACGGCGGTGTTGGCCGCGGTGTCGTAGCCGATGGTGTAATCGGTGCAGACGATATCGTTATCAATGGTGGCCGGAACGCCGACGACGCTGATCCCCTGCTTGGAAAACTCCTTGAGGCCGCGGAACGTGCCGTCGCCGCCGATGCCGACGATGCCGTCGAGTCCCAGAAGCTTGCACGTGGCCGCTGCGCGCTGTTGACCCTCTATGGTGCGGAACTCTTCGCTTCTTGCCGTATAGAGCATTGTGCCGCCACGGTTTATAATGTGGTTGACGCTGTTTTCATCGAGCCGGACAAAATCGCCGTTGATGAGTCCATTGAATCCGCGCCGGATGCCGACGCAGTCGATGCCGCGGTAGATGGCCGAGCGGACGACCGCACGGATGGCTGCGTTCATACCGGGCGCGTCGCCGCCGGAGGTGAGCACGCCGATTCGCTTGACTGCATTCGTCATAAAAAAGTCTCCCTTTTATCAATTTTTTCTAACCATACCATACCACACAAACAAAGAAAAGTAAACACTGAATTTTGAAAAACTTTCGTGAAAAGCCAAAAGATAGCACATAAGACGCCGACGGCAATCTCGGAAAACTTTAGGAAATTTTCATAATTATTCCGCCACTTTTCTGGTATAATACTTACGATAGACGTTTACGTAAGATAGAAGAACAGAGGAGGCAGAACAGTGAATCAGGCAAGTCAGATTCTCGCGGAGGTCAAAAAGGCGGTCTGCGGCAAGGACCGTGTGCTGGTCTGGGTACTTACGGTCATTCTCGCGCGGGGTCATATTCTGCTCGAGGATATCCCGGGCGTCGGCAAGACGACGATGGCGCTCGCGTTTTCCCGGGCGCTGGGGCTGGACTATGGGCGCGTGCAGTTTACGCCGGACGTTCTGCCGAGCGATATCACGGGCTACAGCATTTTTGACAAGGAAACCGGCGTGATGCGCTACCAGCCGGGCGTGATCCTCTGCAACCTCTTTCTCGCGGACGAGCTCAACCGCGCAACGTCCCGCACGCAGTCGGCGCTTCTTGAGGCGATGGAGGAGGGGCAGGTTACGGTCGACGGCGTGAGCCACAAAATTCCGGAGCCGTTCTGCGTCTTCGCGACCCAGAACCCCACGGGCGCGTCTGGCACGCAGCTGCTGCCGGACTCGCAGATGGATAGGTTTACTGTCCGCCTCTCGATCGGCTATCCCGCGCCGGGTGACGAACGGGAGATTTTGCTCGGCCGCCAGAAGGGGAACCCGCTTTTACAGGTGCGGCAGGTCGTGACGCGCGAGGAGCTGCTTACGATGCAGCAGGAGGCAGCGAACGTATACTTAAAGCCCGAGCTGGCAGACTATATTGTCTCGCTCGTCGGCAAAACGAGAACCGACCCGCTCATTGCCCGCGGGGCCAGCCCCAGAGCGACGCTGTCTCTCGGCGCGATGGCAAAGGCCGTCGCCTACGTCCAAGGAAGAGATTATGTCCAGCCCAAGGACATTCAGAACGTCTTCGTCTCGACCTGCGCGCACAGGCTGCTTCTTTCCGCCGAGGCGGACGCAAAGGGAATCTGCGCCGAAGAGCTGCTGGACAGAATTTTAAAGTCCACGCCCGCGCCGAGAATTTAGCTATGCTGCACGCAAGAATTTTGTACATCGCGGCGCTTCTGGGCGCGCTGCTGTTTCATACGTATTATACCGGCTGGTTCTCGTGGTACCTTCTGATGCTGGCGGTTATCTTACCGTGGTTCTCGCTTCTTTGCAGTCTTCGGCCGATGCTCCGGCTGCGTTTGCAGGCGGACATGCCGTCCGTTTGCCGTCTTGGAGAGCCAGCCTGCCTTCGAATGGGCTGCGCGGAAAAGCTTCGCCTTTCGCCGCCGTTCCGGTTTGAGAGCGTGATTTTTGACTGCATGGGAGACAGCGCCTGCCGCCAGAGAATTTATCTGTCCGGTTCCAAGACCGCGCAGGTCGAGCTTCCAACGCACCACGCGGGCGCGTATGTGTGCTCGCTTGAAAAGGGGAGAGTGTACGATTATCTGGGGATTTTCTGCTTTCCGTTCAAACTTCCGGCGCTGGGGGAGCTTGTGGTTCTTCCAGAGGAAATCCCGCCGGAGGAAACGCCAAGCCTCACGCAGCTCACGGCCCGGCAATATCGCGCCAAGCCTGCGGGCGGCTTTTCCGAGATACACGATCTGCGCGATTACCGCCCGGGCGACTCAATGCGCGATATCCACTGGAAGGTGTCTGCCAAGACAGACAGCCTCATTGTCCGCGAGCCGATTGAACCTGTTCGCTCGCAGGCCATTTTGAGCTTCGATCTTTCGGGTGCGCGCGATACGGTCGACCGGACGCTGGGGCTTTTACAGTGGATGAGCACGTGGCTGCTTTCGCAGGAGCTTTCGCATACGGTCTGCTGGCTGGACCCCGAAAGCTTTGCGCCGCAGTCGGCGCAGATTACAAAGCTTGACGATTTGGAGCACCTGATGCGGCAGCTTTTACACACGAGCCTCCGGGACGGAACGCCGTCGATCGCGCACCGGAGCTTCCCGGCGGCAGACTGGCGCTATCACATTGGTGCGGCGCGCGCGGAGGTGGACGCATGATTGCTGAAAAAGGAAGCTTCCGCGCGGCGGTTTCCGCTGCCATCTTTGCGTTTGGCATCAGCGCCGGCGCAATTTTCTGCCCGGTTACGGCGTTTGGTCTCCAGGCGGACAGCTGGGCGCTTCTGCTTGTGTGTATCGCGGCATCCATTGCTTTTGCTGTTTTGTTCCGTGTGTTCCGGCCGGTCTACAGCTTCGGCGCTGTTCTTCTGGCTGCGCTTGCGTTTGCGTGGTTCTGCCATGACGCGTTTTTGGAAAGCGCATTGGGACTTCTGGGCGGGATTTTCGAGAATTATGTAGCGGCGTTCCACTTTTCCATGCCGCAGGCACTGGCCGAGGCGGCGGAAACCGGGGCGGACGCGACGATGGCGCTTGGCGTTCTGGCGGCGATACTGGCGCTTATCACGGTGTGGACGGTGCTGTCACGATGCAGCGTGTTTGGCGTGGTGCTTGCAAGCGCGCCGTGCCTGATCATCTGCCTTGTCATCCTGCAAACCGAGCCCGGGACGCTTCCGATGCTTACGCTCACCGGCACGTTGACGCTTCTCATCCTGACGCAGAAGCTGCGCTTTGATACCACGCAGTCCGGCCACCGGCTGGCGCTGTATCTGCTCGTTCCCGTGGCGGGTTTGATTGCCGGACTGGCGCTCGTGTTCCCGCGAGACAGCTATGTCCGCTCCGACTGGTCGAAGAGCCTGTCTCCGCTGGTCAGCGAGACGGCAGAAAAGCTTACCGTCTTTCGTAAAAACGCCGCAACAGGGCAGGTCGAGTTCGTCTCGCCGTTTACACCAAGCACACTTGGCAGGTGGCCGTGGGACTCGAGCGTGACAAGTGTAAATCTCAAACGAGTTGGCCCGCAAAGAAAGACCGGGCGGCACGTGATGCAGGTCTATTCCGATTTTTCCGCGGCTTGTCACCTACGCGCAGACTCTATGGCTGTCTATGAGGACAGCCGCTGGTCAGCGTTGTCGGATGAAGACTATGAAAATTCCGGGGTGAGCTCCGGCGTGCTGCTTTCGCCCGACATGCAGACGCTCGGATTGGACACGGCGAACGAGCTGCAAATCCGGACGGATATGAAGTCCTCCATTTTCTATGTTCCGTACCGGCCGCTGGAGCTGCCAACGGGCGGAGAAGCGGTCTTTGATGCGTACATCAAAAATCCGAGCCAGCTGACCGAGTATTCCGTTCCTTACGCGTTTGTTGAAGAGACTGCGGACCGGAACCCAGAATATGAGACATTTGTCCACGAGACCTACACGCAGCTGCCGGACGAGATCCGCGCGGAGCTCGAACCGTACGTTACGGGAGCGCGAGCCTCGCTTCAGACGAACACAGACGCGCTTTTGACGCAAAAGCTAGCGCAGGGGATTGCGCAATATGTTTCAAATTCCGCAGCGTACTCTCTGGATGCCCCTCGCGTACCGGAGGGAGAGGATTTTGCGCTTTGGTTTCTGCGCGAGAGCGATACCGGCTACTGCGTCCACTTTGCGACAGCGACGGTGCTCCTTCTTCGTGCAGCCGATATTCCGGCGCGCTATGTGACGGGGTATTATTTCAAGACGGCGGCCGGTCAGTGGGCGGACGTGACAGAGGACGACGCGCACGCGTGGGTGGAGTATTATCTGGACGGCTATGGCTGGCAGGTGCTCGACCCGACGCCCGCCGCGCAGGAGAATTCTGCGCCTTCCGAGCCGGAGGAAAAAACGCCAGAGCGGGCACCTGAGCCGGAAAAAAACAAGACGCAGTCTCCGGTGCCCAACGAGCCCGAGCCGGAGGTCCCGGAGCAGAGCACCGATAGGAGCGAGGCTGCGCAGCCGGATACGACGCAGGAGAATCCGGCAGAGAAGACGGTTCTGGGCGCAATCTGGGCAGTTTTGTTTGTGCTGCTGGCCCTGTGCGCGTGGCAGCTGCTGCTTCTGAGCCTGCGAAGGGCCGCGATGGGGACGGGTTCTAACAATAAACGTGCAGTTGCGTACTGGCGGCATATCGAATTTTTATGTAAACTTGATCGTTCTGAGCCGCCGCTGGCGCTCCGTGAGCTTGCCCTCAAGGCGCGCTTCAGCCAGCATAAGCTGGAATCAGGCGAGCTTGGTGTGCTTGCCGCATTTTCGGACGAAAAAACGAACGAGCTTCTGGAGAAAAGCGGAAAGCTCCGGCGTATGCTCCTTCGCCTCGGCCTCGCGCTGCATCCGGTAAAGCACAGATAAGCAAAACGCGCCGGTCTGGCGTTCAGACCGGCGTGAAAGCTTGACAAGTACGGCAAAGCATTGTACAATATGCAGGCAATTTGCGGCCGGACAGCCGAGCGAGTGAAGCTGAATCCTGCATATATGCATATGTCCCAGTAGCTCAGCTGGATAGAGCACACGCCTCCTAAGCGGCAGATGGTTCGATTCCTTTGAGCCTTGAAAATTGCATAAAACTTATAAATGTCTCAGTAGCTCAGCTGGATAGAGCACACGCCTCCTAAGGTTGCGTTACAACGGCCACCTCAAAAAAAACTAAATAAGGGATTGCAGTTCGACTTTGATCGGGCTATAATCATATATCAGACACGTCCATATAGCTCAGCTGGATAGAGCACACGCCTCCTAAGCGTGGGGTCGGAGGTTCAAATCCTCTTATGGACGCCAGTGAACAACG